>Ga0208219_1000685_pt1 | contig 12036 bp, 13 predicted proteins | sample NGESurshal072012_7_FD_184469 | JGI IMG/M metagenome (GOLD analysis project Ga0208219, IMG submission 184469) | Arctic peat soil microbial communities from Barrow, Alaska - NGEE Surface sample 53-2 shallow-072012 (SPAdes) | ecosystem: Environmental > Terrestrial > Soil > Wetlands > Peat ...
CAGGAGGAAGGCGAACCGGGCCGCGTCCTCGCGGGACAGCCCGCGGGCCATGCCGGCGACCATGGTGACCCCGTCCCGGCTGATGCCGGCCAGCAGGGCGAGGATCTGCGCGGAGCCCACCAGGATCGCCTGCGGGTAGGTCATCCCGGCCAGCCGCCGGTCCGCCTCGATCGCGTCGGCCTGCTCCTGCTCGCGCACTGCCCGTCCCGCGGCCCGGGCCCGGTCCCCGGCCCGGGCCCGGGCCCGGGCCCCGGCCGCCGCCCGGCCGGCCCCCACGAGTTCAGGTTCCCGGGCCGGGACCACCCCGGGCTCTCGTTGCGCGGCGATCGCGGCGTCGGCGGCCCGCGAGGCCCGGCTCCGGTAGCGCTCCCCGGCGATCAGGATGAGCCCGTTCACGGTCAGGAAGATCCCCGCGAGGATCGGCTTGCCGAAGATCACCCGGAACGTGTGCTCGAACAGCAGGCCGACGATCCCGACCGGGATGGTGGCCAGGATGATTATCCAGGCCAGTTTCTGGTTCCCGGTGCGCACTGGCGCGGAGCGGCGTGCGGCCGGGGCGCTGGAAGCCGAGATCCTCGCGATCCTGCGCGAAGCGGACGGCCCGCTCAGCCCCGGCGAGGTCCGCCAGCAGCTCGGGCCCCGGCTGGCCCCCGGTCAGCAGGCCGATGGGCAGCAGGCCGATGGGCGGCAGGCAGGCGCGCAGCGGGGAGAGCTGTCCTACAGCACCGTGGTGACCATCGTGACCCGGCTGCACGCCAAGGGCCTGCTGGCCCGCCAGCGGGCCGGGCGCGGGTTCACCTACACGGCGGTCGACGACGCCAGCCTGGCCGCCAGCCGGATGAGGCAGGCGCTCGGCAGCGAGCACGACCACGACGCGGTGCTCAGCCGGTTTGTCTCTGGCCTATCCGGCCGGGACGCCCGGCTGCTGCGCCAGCTGCTGGCCGGCGACACCGGCGCACCGGACGGCGATCCAGGCCACGCCGGGGAACAGGGGTAGGCGCATGTGGCTGCTGTACCTGCCCCTGGTGATCCCGGCGCTGGCCGGGATGGCGGCCCGGCCGCTGGCGGCCCGGCTGGAACCGCGCCACGCGACCTGGCTGCTCACCACCGCGGCCGTGGCCCTGGCTGCGTGCAGCCTGGCCGCGCTGGCGCTGCTCGCCGCGTACGCCGCCGCCCGGGCGCCGCTCCTGGCCGCGGTGGGTGACTATTCACAGGAGGTCATGCGGCGCGGTGACCCGATTCCCGCGGCCGCAGGGGCCGCCGCGGCGCTGGCCCTCACCGGAGCCGCCGTCGCGGTGACGGTCATGTTCCGCACCCGGGCCCGGGCCCTGGCGGAGTCCTACCGGCGCGCCGCCGGGCTGCAGGCCGAGGACGGCATCGTCGTCGTGCCCGGCCCGGCCATCGAGGCGTACGCGCTGCCCGGCGGCCCGGGCCGCATCGTGGTCTCGGGCCGCCTGCTCGACTGCCTGGACGGCCGCCGCCGGGCCGCCCTGATCGCCCATGAGCAGGCACACCTGGCCAGCCGGCATCACCTGTTCACCACCGTGGCCCGCCTGGCGGCGGCCCGTTCGGTCGACTACACCGTGGAGCGCTGGGCCGACGAGCACGCCGCCGCCGTCACCAGCGACCGCAGGCTGGTGGCGGAGACCATCGGCCAGGTGGCGCTGCTCGCCCCGCCCCGCCCGCGGCGGACGGCCGGGATGGTCCTCGGCATCACTGGCGCGATCACCCCCCGCGTCTCGCTGGCCTGGGCCGGGCCCGTGCCCCGCCGCGTCGCCGCCCTGCTCACCGCGCCGCCACGGCGCCAGACCATCCTCCTGGCCGCCTGCGCGGTCATCGTCCTGATGGCCGGGGTGGCCGCGCTGCTCGCGGCCAGGGACCTGCACGCGCTGCTGGAGCTCGCCCAGGGATCCCGCTAGCGGCCAGGCCGCACTCCCGGCCCGGCCGCGCTGCGGCGTGGCCGATCGCGAGCGCCCCCCGGGCCAGGGGCCCGGTGCCGGCACGTCCGCTCCGGCGCTGACCGTGAGGATCGTCAGGCCGGGCGCCCCGGAAGCTCCAGCGCGACCACGCCTCCACCGCCGGGCAGGTTGCGTGCTGTGGCCTGGCCTCCGTGAGCGCGGGCGATGGCGCTCACGATCGCCAGTCCCAGGCCCGCGCCCCCGTCGCTGCGCGCGCGCCCGGAGTCCGGCCGCGCGAAGCGCTCGAACGCGTGGGGCAGGAATCCGGCCGGGAAGCCCGGGCCACGGTCGCGGACCTCGATGACCAGGCCGGGGCCCTCCTCCCGGGCGGCGAGCACGACCGGCGTCCCTGCCGGGGCGAACCGCAGCGCGTTGTCCACCAGGTTGTCGACGGCCTCGCGGATGCGATCCGGGTCGACGTCGGCCGTGAGGCCCGCCGGCGCTTCCACGATGACCGGGACGCCGGCCGCTGTGGCGCGCTCGGCCGCGTGCTCGGCGCTGCGGCTGAGCAGAGCACCGATCGCTGCCGGTTCCAGGCGCGGCTGGACCCGGTCCTCGTCGCTCCGGGCCAGGAACAGCAGCTGCTCGGTGATGCGCGCCAGCCGGGCGGCTTCCTCGCTGGCGTGCTCCACCGCCGCCGCGAGTTCCTCCCGGCTCCGCCCCGGCCGGCCGGCCAGCTCCAGTTCACCGCGCAGCACGGCGAAGGGCGTGCGCAGCTCGTGGCTGGCGTCCGCGACCAGGGCCCGCTGCCGGGCCAGCGCGCCCTGCAGCCGTCCGAGGAGGTCGTTCATGGTGGTGGCCAGGGCGGCGACCTCGTCGCGGGTCCGGGGCACCCGGAGGCCGGGCGCCGGGTCGCGGGCGGAGACCGAGGCCACCTCGCGCCGCAGCCGCTCGACCGGCGACAGGGCGGCCCGGGCGAGCCCGTACCCGCCCAGCCCCGCGGCGGCCACGAACACCACGCCCGCGATGATCAGCTGCCGGGTGACGTCGCTCTGGGTGCGGCCCAGCGCCTCGAGATCGACGCTGGCGACCGCGACCCAGCCCGGGTGCGGCTTCAGCGGGCCGGCCATCACCCGCTCCTGCCCGTCCTCGTCGTGGCTGGTCACGACGAACTGATGCTGGCGGGCCTGGCGGAGCTGGGCCCGGCTGATCAGCGGTATGGTCCCCGCGTCGGTGCTCCCGCCGCGGACCCGGCCGGCCGGGTCGATGACCTGGACCACGTACTCGCCGGGCGCCGGGTTGCCCGCCCCCAGCGACGACCTGGACGCCGGGCTGGCGGCGGGGTAATAGCGGCTGGCCTGGCTGAGCTGGCCGCTCAGCTGCGTGTCGATCGAGCCCAGCAGCGACGCCGACAGCTTGGCCACGAACAGCCAGGCGCCGAGGGCGAACACCAGGGCGGCGGCGGCCGTGAACACGACAGCGAGCCGGAGACGGATCGACATGCCTACGCCGGCTCGTCGTGACGCAGCCGGTAACCCATTCCCCGGACAGTCTGGATGTCGTTGCGGCCGAACGGGATGTCCACCTTGCGGCGCAGGTACTTCACGTACTGGTCGACCACGTTGGAGGTGCCGTCGTAGGCGAAGTCCCAGACGGCCTCGATGATCTGCGACCTGGTCAGCACGATGCCAGGATGGCGGAGGAAGAACTCGAGCAGGGAGAACTCCTTCGGGGACAGCTCCACCTCGGTGCCATCCCGCCAGGCCCGCTTGGCGGCGGGATCCAGCCTGAGATCTCCTTCGGCGAGGATGGCGGGGCGCCGCCGGTCGTCCCGGCGGGTGAGTGCCCGCAGCCGGGCGGCGAGTTCAAGCAGGCTGAACGGCTTGACCAGGTAGTCATCCGCTCCTGCGTCCAGGCCGCGGACCCGGTCGCCGATCTCGTCCCGGGCGGTGAGCATCAGCACCGGGACCCAGATTCCAGCCTCGCGGAGCCGACGGCACAGCTCAAATCCGTCGAAGCCCGGCAGCATGATGTCCAGGACGATCGCCGCGTACGGGTTCTCCGTCGCCATCCACAGCCCGTCCGGCCCGGTCCCGGCGAGGTCGACCGCGTGACCCTCCTCCTCGAGGGCCCGCTTGACCAGGCGCGCCATCCGCACCTCGTCCTCGATGACCAGCACCCGCATACCCATGAGGCTACGGGGGTCAGATGTGAAAACGATGAAAGCGCGCAGCGTCCGCAGATGTGAAGTCTCACATCGTCCTCTCACGGCCAGTTCATCGGCGCTCCCGCACGATGGGGGAAGCCGGGCAGATCCGGCCGCGACCAACGGAAGGACGACGCGCTGATGAACCCCGATCGTGAAGACCGCGGCGGGCGGGTGCCGCTGCCAGGATTCGGTGACCGGGCTCCCGGTGACCCCGCACCCGGCGGCTCCGCTCCTGGCGGCCCCGCTCCCGGGGACCCTGGCCCGGGAGACTGGGGATCCCGCCGCCAGGCGGCGCCGGATCGGCGGGACGGCATCCGGCACGCCCGGCGGATGTCCAACTGGACCCTCGCGGCCCTGATCGCCGGGACCGGGGCCGCCACCGTGGCGCTGGCCCACCAGGCTTTCCCCACGGCCACGGCGGCCGGGACGACGGCCGCAACGACCGGGGCCGGGACGACCGCGACCGCGCATGGGGCCAGCGGGCCGCAAGTCGGGCACTCGGTCGCGACGACCAGCGGGTCGGGTGTCACCGTCACGACCACCACGCACACGGTGAAAGGCAAGACCGTCGTGACCCACGTCCGGCACGTGCCGGCCTACCACGACAACTAAGGGGCGATCACCATGCCTGACGCAACTGCCGTGGCCCCGGCGGCCGCCTCGTGGCGGCCGGTCGATACCGGTGACACCACGGTCGCCGTGGCGCAGCGCAGCGCGCTGGGCACGACCGCCCGGCTCGCGGTATGGCCGCCCGAGAATATCGGGCCGGCCATCGCCTTGGTCGACGACGTGCTGAGCTCACTGGATCTGCAGGCCAGCCGCTTCCGCCCGGACTCGGAGATTTCCTGGGTGCACCGCGCCCACGGTGGCCTGTTCATGCTCAGCGACGGGCTCGCCGAGGCCGTCCGGGTAGCGCTGGCCGCGGCCGCATGGACCGGAGGCCTGGCCGACCCCACCGTCGGCGCCGCCCTCATCTCGCTGGGCTACGACCGTGATTTCGCCGCCATCGACCCCGGTGGGAGAGAGCCTGTGCCCGCGCCGCTCCCGGCCCCGGGCTGGCAGAGCGTGCGGCTGGACGGGCCGCTGCTGCGCCTGCCCGCCGGGGTGCTGCTCGACCTGGGGGCCACGGCCAAGGGCCTGGGCTCCGATCGTGCGGCCCGGGCGGTCCAGGTCGCGACCGGGAACCGGGGCGGCGTGCTGGTCAGCCTGGGCGGCGATATCGCCATCGGCGGCACGCCGCCCGCTGGCGGCTGGCCGGTCCTGGTCGCCGACGGGCCGGGTCCGGCCCAGCCGGTCCGGCTGGCCCGCGGTGGGGTGGCGACCTCCTCGGTCACCTGCCGCCAGTGGCGGCGGGCCGGCCGCGCGGTGCATCACATCGTGGATCCCCGGACCGGCCTTCCGGCGGATGGGCCGTGGCAGGCGGTCAGCGTGACTGCGGCGACCTGCGCCGATGCCAATGCCGCCGCCACCGCGGCTGTCGTCGCCGGAGACCAGGCCGAGCAGTGGCTCACCGGGGCGGGTCTTCCGGCCCGGCTGGTGGACCACGGCGGCGGCGTGCGCTACACCGGCGGCTGGCCCGAAGGGGAAGGCGGCCTGCTGCCGCTGCCGGCGGACAGCCACGTGTACCGCGGGGCCGGCCCGCGCGGAGGTGCGCGATGAGCACGGCCGCGGCCGTGGCCGGATCACAGGGCCTGTGGTTCGTCTCCCGGGCCAGCGGGCTGGCCCTGCTGGCCCTGTTCAGCATGGTGGTGGTGCTGGGCGTGGCCGCGCGGCTGGGCTCGGCGCCACGGCGCTGGGCGCGGTTCGCCATCCCGGAGGTGCACCGGACGCTCGCCCTGTTCTCGGCGGCCTTCCTGGCGCTGCACGTGCTGACCGCGATCCTGGATCCGTTCGTCACGATCGGCTGGGCCGCGACCGTGCTGCCTTTCGCGTCCGGGTACCGGACCCTCGCCATCGGCCTGGGCACCCTCGCGGTCGACCTGGGCGGCGCGGTGCTGCTCACCAGCCTGATCCGCGCCCGCCTCGGCTATCGGGCCTGGCGGGCCGTGCACTGGCTGGCCTACCTGGCCTGGCCGGTCGCCTTCATGCACTCCCTCACGGCCGGCCATGACCTGGGGCTGTGGTGGGTCGCGCTGATCGAATGGGGATGCGCCACCGCGGTGGCCACCGCGGTCCTGGCCCGCATTCTGCAGAGCATCCGGCACCCCAGGCAGGCCGGCCAGCCCTCGGCGAGCTTTAACCGGCTCACCCCGCGGAAAGGAGAATTCCGGTAATGCGCGCCTACGAGAGCATCACCAGCCCTCTGCCTTCGGTGGCGGCCCGGACGGCCGACCAGCTGCCCCGCTTGCTACCCGCGGGTTTCGCGTCCGGGCCGGCCAGCCTGGCCGGGCACATCGGCCGTTATGGCCTGCCCCCGTCATCCGCCCGGGACTGGCCGCATCGCCAGGCGCTCATCGATGAGGTCGGACGGTCCGGGCTGACCGGACGGGGCGGGGGTGCTTTCCCCACGGCACGGAAGCTAGCCGCGGTGGCGGCACAGGCCGCGCCCGTGGTCGTCGCGAACGGCACGGAGGGCGAGCCTGCGAGTGCCAAGGACAAGGTCCTGCTCGCGCGGTCGCCGCACCTGGTCCTCGACGGGCTGGTGCTCGCCGCCGCCATGGTCGGTGCCCGCCAGGCGGTGATCGTCGTGCATCACTCGGTCCGCGAGATCATCGACGAGGCGGTCGCCGAGCGCAGGCGCGCCGGGCTGGACGGGGTCCGGATCCGCGTCGTCACGGGCGCGGACCGGTTCGTGGGCGGGGAGGCCAGCGCGGTCGTGCACTGGATCGAGCGTGGCGTGCCGACCCCCACCCGGACGCCGCCCAGGCTGTCCGAACGCGGGCTCGGCGGGAAGCCGACCCTGGTGCAGAACGTCGAGACCCTGGCCCATCTCGCGCTGATCGCCCGGTACGGGTCATCGTGGTTCCGCGCCGTCGGCACCGCGGGCGAGCCAGGCTCGATGCTGGTCACCATCCTGGGCGGGGTGAACGAGCCCGGTGTGCACGAGATCGCGATCGGAACCCCCGTGGCGGAGGTGCTCAGCCTGGCCGGCGGCGCTTCCGCGCCGCTGCAGGCCCTGCTGCTCGGCGGTTACTTCGGCTGCTGGGCCGACGCCGGCGCGGCCGCATCGCTGCCCTTTTCCGCCGCGGGCCTGGCCCCGCTGGGCGCGGGCATCGGCGCCGGCCTGATCGCAGCGCTCCCGGCTGACGCCTGCGGGCTCGCCGAGACGGCCCGGGTGGTCCGGTACCTCGCCGACGAGTCGGCGGGCCAGTGCGGTCCCTGCCTGTTCGGTCTCGACGCGGTCGCGGGGGAGATCCAGCGGCTCGCCGACGGCCGCACGTCCAGCCTTGCGACCCTGCGGCGCTGGCTCAGCCAGGTGGACGGGCGGGGAGCGTGCCGCCACCCGGACGGCACCGTGGGCCTGATCCGCAGCGCGCTCCGCGTGTTCGAGGCCGAAGTGCACCAGCACGCGCAGGGCTGGTGCTGCGCGAACCGCCCGGGTGCGGTGCTCCCGGTGCCGCCGCGGCGGCAGCCATGAGTCGGCCCGCCCGGCTCCGGGTCGATCCGATCGCCTGCGCTGGCCGCGGGCTGTGCGCCGAGATCCTGCCCGAGCTGATCACCCTGGATGACTGGGGTTTCCCGGTCGTCCAGGGTGAGGTGCCCGGCCCGCTGATGGGGGAGGCCCGCGAGGCCGTCAGGGTCTGTCCCAAGCTCGCGCTGTGGCTGGAGAAGCGGCCCTGAGCCCGGCCCTTCCATTCACATAACGGACTGTCCGGGCCGGCCGCCTGCGTCAGCGGATCGCCTGCAGCAGCCGGTCCGGGTCTCGATCTGGGGCATGTGGCCCGTGCCAGAGTTCCTGCCGTGCGGCGTGTCCGCGTACCAGGGAGCGGTCCGGGGCCATGATCGCGGCCACCATCACCCGCCCCGAGCAGGCCGGTACCCGCCCCGCCCTTCGGTTCGGCTTGATCGATGAGGCACTTGCCCCCTGGAAGGCGCGCTAATGGCCACGGATCCGGAGCGGCTGGCCCAGCTCAAGCGGGACCTGGCCGCGGTGGTCAGCGCGGAAGCGCTCTTCGTCCTGACCGGCCTGGCCGGGCTCACCCCCGAGGACGCGATCGCCATCCTCGCCCGGACGGCGACCACCATCACCGAGGCCGCGCTCAAGTAGGCCTGGCCGATGGGTGGGGTGCGGCCGCGCCTGCGGGTGGCTGGGGTGCGGCGCTGGTGACTGGCTAGGGCGCGGCCGCACCTGTGGCGGGCTGAGGTAGGGCCGCGCCTGCGGGTGGCTGGGGTGCGGTGCTGCCTGTGGCTGGCTGGGGCGCAGCACTTCCCGTGCGGGGCCGTTCATCCGGTGGGGCGTGCCGACATCGTTATGAAGTCACGGGCCCACCAGGGCTCAAAGAACGTCCACGGGCCCTGCACCGTCGCGGCGAGCAGCTTGCTGCCGTTGGCGGGCGCGGCGAGGCCACCCCGGGCCCGGGGATGGTAGCTGACGAAGACCGGCCAGTCCGGGTTGATGTCGAGCTGCATACCGCGCACCGCCCCGGCGCGCACCAGGAGCTGGGCGAGCTGCAGCGGGTCGAGACCCGGCCCGGCCGCGTAAACCAGGGCCCCGTCAGCGGTGACGCCGACCCCGGACCGCCACTGATGTTCGATCCCGGGCACCGTGGCCGCGCACGAGGTCGCGCCGCATGTCGAACCCCAGGCCTGCCAGTTGCTGCTCGCGGCCTGCGGCGTGGGCTGGCCGCCAGCCACGAGCGGGGCGAGGTTCTGCCGGACGCTCACGACATCCGGGGTCATGGCTACGTCGCTGCCCCAGGCCTCGATGCTGACTCTGCCGCCCGTGTAGATCACCAGCGAGGCCGCGCCGCGCACCAGCGGGTCGACCAGGCGGCCTTCGGTGTAATAGCCGCCTCCCGCGACGTTCACGATGAACCCGCCGTTGAACGCCGCCACCAGTGTGGCCGCCTGGGCTGGCTCGACCGGTGCGGTGTAGTGGTAAGGGCCTCCGCCGGGGCTGCGCGAGCCTGAGTACAGCCGGGCGGACAGCAGGCGGGTGTCCATCCACGCGATCCCCGCTGGCTGGGAGCCCCCTGGCGGGACCAGCGTGGTCTGGTAGACCGCCCGCACGCCGCCGACCGGGCGCCCGGCCGGGCTCCAGGCACCCTCCCCGGCGAACCCGGGCATGGTGAACGGCGCCAGCGCCGCAGGTATGGGCAACGGTGCGCTGGGGGCGCCGGCCTGCGGACTGCCGGAGCCCGCCCGCGACATGCTGGGGGTGCCGGAGGCCGGAGGCCGCACGTGGCTGGCTGGCGCAGCCGGATCGCTGGTAGGAGGCGCCGGGTCGGCCGGCTTGCTGGTGGCACACGACGCCAGCGCCAGGCTCGCGCCGCCCGCTAGCAGCAACCGCACCAGGATCCGCAGCCCCCGATGAGGCTGGGCAGTGCTCATCTCTTCAGGTTAGGCCGGCAGTGCGTCACATGGACTACTGCTGCCGCGCCAACGGCCTGGTGGGTCAAAGGTTCTCCATGGTTGCGGAACGCGGATGCGTGCCGGGGGCGCTGCGGGGCGATACGGGATGCATGACAGTTCAATTCAACAGCGCCGTGCATAAAGTGCGTTCCCCGTTTCCCATGAAAATCCTCTGAGAACTGCTTTTCTCTGTGACGCTTAACAAGCTAAATCTTGATCAAATGATGACCATTGCTGTCATATATCAGGCTCAACTGGCCCGGATGATTCACCGGAGAGGCCGTCGGCCTTCCAGGGTGGCTGAGACCCCGTAATGATCTTGATTTTAGGGTGTGGGTATGTCAGTGGCCCGGCTGGCGGGCCGGTGGCCGGGGTTCCACGGTCCCGGGTTTCCTTCCATGGGTCGCAGGGACGTCTTGCCGCTGGTCAGGGGACTTGTGGCAGGGCGGTGATCCGCGCCCAGGCGGTGGCGATGGCGTCGGCCCAGGGTCAGGTCACGGGGACTTTCAGATCATGAGCGTCGCGCTGGTCGACCACACCGGGCCGTGGATAGCCGATGATGCCGAGGCGTTGCCGGATGCCGGTGGTCATGCCCGTTTCGAGGTCTACGAAGGTGGGCTTCTTGGAGAACGCATGCCGAGCCGCGTGGCATTGATGCTGTTTCCTGGCGCGGCTGGTAGCCGGGATGCAGTGCTGGTTGATCTGTGTGCTGCTGACTGGTGCCTGGCCGATAATCGCAAGCGTGATGCGGGGATCGCCGCCCTGGGAGAGCCGTTCGAGTGGGGGCGATGAGCTCAGCTCGCCTGGCTCATCTGATCACTGTAGGAGGCATAGAGGGGAGCACGTCACGCTGACCGAGCAGGTGCCGCCGTGGCCGAAGCAAGGGCATGCGCCGTACTTCCCGTCCATCGAGAAGTACGGGCACCCGATCGCGGAGTGGCAGCAGATCATCGCCGCAGCCTCGTCCTGAGACTGCGGTCACGGGGACGATCACTGCGCTGCGGGCGGCGTGTGGATGAGCTTCTTGTTAACGAACTCGTCGATCCCTAGCGGGCCGAGCTCACGGCCGACACCAGATCGCTTAGTGCCACCGAAAGGTAGCTCCGGGCCACCGAGTTCGGCACGTGCAGGAAGTCAACGGCGAGGATCCCGGCGGCCTGGGCCTCCAGGAACTGCCGCCAGGTCGGGCCTGACTGGCGCAGCGCCGGATCGATGCCCGCAGCACGCAGGATCTCCCACACCGTGGACGGCGCGACCGTTACGCCGAGTTTCGTCAGTTCGCCGTGGATCCGGCGGTATCCCCACAGCGGATTCTCCCTCGCTAGCCGGACAACGAGGCGAGTAATGCTCCGGACTATTGGCGGACGGCCAGGCTTTCGCTGGCTGCTGGTGTCGTACTTCCTCGTGGCCAGCCTGCGGTGCCAGGCCAGGAGCGTTGCTGGCGTAACGGGGAAGATATCGGTCCAGTGCCTGCGGGGGAGAAGCCGGGCTAGCGCGGCGAACCACACCCGGTCAGCCGGCTCGTACCGCACGCGCCCGGCGTTGCGGCGCAGCACCGCGTTCTCGTGCCGGAGCACTAGCAGCTCAGCTTCCTTCGCCCCGTCCCCGCGGAAGATAAGGACAGCCAAGCCGAGTACCTGGCGCACCAGCAAGTAGACGATCTTGAGCAGCACCCGGCCAGCCAACCATCACCGCCCCAAGCCTGCTGGCGATTGCGCAGGTCAGCCAGTCAATCGAGTATTCGAGCGGCACAGGGTCTTGCCCGCGCCACCCCGAGCCAGTGAGAGTCAAGAGACGAGAAGCTGCAATCAAGCGGCCCACCTCGCTGAGCTCAGCGTCGCGGCCGATGAAGCTGGACACCTGGACCGGGAGGTTGTTCCGTAGCTTCGGGTTGTCCAGCGACCGAAGTGGCGGAAAAGCCGTCACAAGGCCGTCCGCCCCGAGCTGGAAGATCTGTCCGGGCCGCCCCAGGTCCTTCAACCGGTGCAGCCCGAGGTCCTTCAGCGATGCGCCCACCGGCATCGAGTCGCCGAGCAGGGCAGCCGTTGCGGCCGAGACCAGAGTCTGCCCTCCGTGGCCGACTGCCGCAACCCGGGCAGCCCGGTGAACGCTGAGACCGACCAGGCCGGCTTCGGTCTGCGACGCCTCACCGGAATGAACGCCCATGCGGACGCGGACTCGTCCGCCTGCTGGCCACGAGTAGGAAAGGAACGCCCGCTGCATCTCGATCGCCGCGGCAATGCAGGCACTCGGCGACGAGAACACGGCGAAGAACGCATCACCTTGGGTGTCAACCTCCTCGCCGCCGTGCGCGGCGAGGCTCGCCCGGATCAGCCGATGATGATCGGCAAGTACCTGCGCGTACCCGTCGCCCCGGCGCGCCAGCAACGCCGTGGAGCCCTCGATATCAGTGAAGAG
>Ga0208219_1000686_pt1 | contig 12034 bp, 12 predicted proteins | sample NGESurshal072012_7_FD_184469 | JGI IMG/M metagenome (GOLD analysis project Ga0208219, IMG submission 184469) | Arctic peat soil microbial communities from Barrow, Alaska - NGEE Surface sample 53-2 shallow-072012 (SPAdes) | ecosystem: Environmental > Terrestrial > Soil > Wetlands > Peat ...
CTCGGTCATCGCCTATGCGGGGATCCCCCTGACCCTCGCCGACGGGCACGTTGTCGGGGCCTTCTGTGCGATCCACACCCATCCCCACGAGTGGACCGAGCACGAGCTGCGGATCCTCGCCGACCTGGCCGCCGCGGTTAGGACGCAGCTGGAGCTGCGGCGCGCCCTCGCTCACCAGAGCCTGCGCGACGGCCTCACGGGCCTACCGAACCGAGCTCTCACCGTCGCCTACGCCGACCAGCTGACGGCCGCGCACGCCGACAGCGGGGTGGTGGCGCTCGCCGTCGGCATCGATGACATGGGCTCGGTCAACGACGCCTACGGGACCGCTCACGGCGACCGGATCCTCAGCCTCGTCTCGCGCCGGATCGCCCACCAGCTGGGCACTGATGACATCCTCGGCCGGCTGGAGGGGGACGTCTTCGCGATCCTGCGTCCGCGCGCCGGCGATCAGATGGAGGTGTTGCGGCTCGCCCATCAAGTTCGCGCCGCGATCGGGGCAGAGCCGGTGGCGGTACGCGGCGATCGTCTGTCGGTGAGCGCGACCGTCGGCCTGGCGACAGCGGCCGCCACCGCGGTCGCCGACGCCAACGGCGGCGGGGCCACGCTCCTGACCCGCGCCGCGGAGGCGATGCGCCTGGCCAAGCAACGTCGCGACCAGGTCGTCGTCGCCGAGTCCGAGACGGCCGTCCGCTCGGCAGCGCGGCTGCGCCTCCGCGGAGCGCTGACGGGAGCGATCACGCGCGACGAGATCGACGTGGCCTTTCAGCCGATCGTCGAGTTGTACACCGGCCGAACGCGCGGCTTCGAGGCCCTGGCGCGCTGGGTTCATCCCGATCTGGGGGCCATCCCGCCGGCCGAGTTCGTGCCCGTCGCGGAGGCGAGCGGTGAGATCGTGCGTATCGGCGAGCACGTGCTGCGCGTCGCCTGCCGGCAGTTGGCCCGTTGGCGCGCGCAATCGGGCGACGATCTGCAGGTGACGGTCAACTTCTCACCGGTGCAGCTCGCCGTTCCGAACATCGCCGATGTCGTGGCATCGATCCTCGCCGAGTCCGAGTTGCCGGGGAGGGCACTGGCCCTCGAGATCACCGAAGGCGTGTTCCTCTCTCCGGGTGAGCTGGAGCGCCGCAACCTGGAGCGGATCCGCGAACGGGGCGTGCAGATCGCCCTCGACGACTTCGGCACCGGCTACTCCACCCTCTCCTATCTCAAGCGGCTGCCGGTCGACGTGCTGAAGGTCGACCGCTGCTTCCTCGCCGGGGTGGAGAGCGATCGTCGCGATGCCGCCCTGATGCGCGCGATCCTGTCGATCGGCTCGGGGATGGACCTGCAGGTGGTCGCCGAGGGGATCGAGACCGAGATCCAGTGCGAACTGCTGCGCCTCTCGGGCTGCCGGCTGGGTCAGGGCTTTTTGTTCGCGCACCCGCTGCCGGCCAACGAGATCGACGTTCCCGCCGGTACGGCCGGAGCGCCGGGCCGGACGACAGCGACGGCCTGACCGGCGCATCGTCCGCGCGGTCCGGCGCATCGCCCGCGCGGTCCGGCGCCGCAGCCGGATACGCTGGCGGCGCCGTGCTCACCCGGGACGCCGACATCCGCGAGCTGTTCCTGGAGCTCGTCGCGATCCCGTCGCCGAGCGGCCGCGAGCGCGTTCTCGCCGAGCAGATCGCCGAATGGTGCAGGGATGCCGGAATCCCCACGCGGTTTGACGGCACAGGATCGCGCAACGGATCAGATGCCGGCAACCTGATCGCCACCGTCGCCGGGGCGACCGACCAGCCGACGCTGCTGTTCGTCGCCCACATGGACACGGTGGAATCCGGCGCCGAGCCGGTGCGGCCGGTCGTCGACGACGCCGGCGTGATCCACTCGGCCGGCGACATGATCCTCGGCGCCGACAACAAGTCCGCCGTGGCCGCCGTCATGCGCACCTGCCTGGCCGCTCAGCGGGCGCCCGCCGGGCGGCGTCCGACGGTCATCGCCGCTTTCACCTCGCGCGAGGAGTCGGGACGGATGGGGGCCAGCCTGCTCGACCTGTCGTCGCTGGGAATCGACTGTGCCTTCTGCGTCGACGGCTCCCAGCCGATCGGGACGGTCATCACCCGCGCGCTCGGGCAGACGACGTTCGTCGCGGAGATCCACGGGCGCGCCGCGCATGCCGCGGCCAATCCCGAGGCCGGAGTCGACGCGATCGCGACCGCGTGCGAAGCGGTCGCCGGGCTCTCGCTCGGCCGCCAGCCCGGGGGAGGGAGCGCCGGCGTGGCGGCGATCATCGGCGGCTCGGTCGTCGCCCGGCTGGACGGCGACACGGCCTCCCTGTCGGTCCGCGAGACGCTGGCCTCCGCCCCGACCAACTCGGTGCCCGACCTCGCCTACGTGCGCGGCGAGGTCCGCGGCTACACCGTGGAGGAGATCGAGAGCACGACGCAGACGATCGAGGCGGCCTTTCGCCGCGTGTGCGACGAGCGGGGCGCCACCCTCGAGTGGATCCGCGACCGCGAGCGGATGGTGCCGCCGCTGCCGGGCGCGCCGGACTCGCGGGCGCTTGAGCTCGTGCGCGCGGCAGTCGAGGGGCTGGATGGCGTCGCGCTGCACCTCCAGGAGGCGCAGGCGTCGCTGGAGGCTAACTACCTGGCCGCAGAGGTCGACGTTGTCGCCGTGGCCAGCGGCGGCCGGGGCCCGCACCAGCCCAGCGAGTCGATCGCCGTCGCCGAGTTGCACCAGCTCGAGGCGCTGCTGACGCGGATCGTCGAGCTGGCCACCGGGTCGGCGGGTGTCAGTGCGTGATGCCGAGCAGCTTCGCCGGCAGAGCGAATGGCGACGAGTGGCCGCTGCGCCGCTCGGCGAGATCGGCGCGGCGCAGTGACTCATAGACCGCGTTGACGCCGATCCAGCGCAGCGGCTCGGGCTCCCAGTTGCGGTCCATGGGCGCAGTCCACGGCAGCTCGGTCAGCGGCGTGCGGCGGCCGAGCATCAGGTCGGTGAGGGTGCGCCCCGCGAGGTTGGTCGCGGCCACGCCTTCGCCCACATAGCCGCCGGCCCATCCGAGGCCGGTGCTCGGATCAAAGCTCACGGTCGGCCGCCACGGGCGCGCGACGCCGAGCACGCCCTGCCACGTGGCGTCGATCTGCACGTCGGCGAGCACCGGGAAGAGCTCGCACAGGCGCCCGCGGATCTCGGCGGCGACCGACGGGTCCGCCGCACCCTCGCCCTCGGTGTCCGAGCCATAGCGGTACGGATTGCCACGTCCGCCGATCGCGATCCGCCCGTCGCTCGTGCGCTGGGCGTAGATGTAGACGTGGCGGGAGTCGCCCAGCGTCTCGGCGCCGTCCCAGCCGATCGCCGTCCACGTCGCCTCGTCAAGCGGCGCGGTGATGATCATCGAGCTGCGCATCGGCAGGAGCCTGCGCTTGAGTCCCGGAAGGTGAGCCGTGTAGGCCTCGGTGGCGCGGATCACATGACGCGCGCGCACCTCGGCGCCCTCGGTCATCACCTGGCTGCGGTCGATCGCGGTCGCCCGCGAGTGCTCGTAGATCGTCGCGCCCCGCCGCTCGACGGCCCGGGCGAGACCGGTGGCCAGCTTGGCCGGCTGCACCCGGGCGCAGTGCGGGGAGAACGTGGCGGCGACGGCGGTCGGGATGCGCAGGCGCTCGCGCAGCTCGTCGGGCTCGATCAGCCTCACGTCCTGCGGACGAGCTCCCCAGGACCGCCCGCAGGCGATCGCGTCCTCCAGGCGCTTGCGCTCCAGTCCGGTCTCGGCGACCCGCAGGGTCCCGCCGTGGACGAAGTCGCAGTCGATGTGCTCGTGCGCGATCACCTGGCCGATGTGGCCGACCGTCTCACGGACGGCGGCGTCCTGGGCAACGACGGCCGCGCGGCCGGAGCGGCGACTCCACCACTCCCGGTCGCCCGCGATCGCCCCCAGCACCCACCCGCCGTTGCGTCCGGAGGCGCCGAAGCCGACCGTCTCGGCCTCGAGGATCACGACGTCGAGCGATGGCTCGGCCCGCAGCAGCTCATAGGCGGTCCACAGCCCCGTGTAGCCACCGCCCACGATGCAGACGTCGGCGTCGCGGTCGGCGGCCAGCGCCCGCCGGGAAATCCGCTCATCGGCGATCTGCTCGGTCCAGAACGAGCTCATGACTCATCGAGCGTCGAATGAGCCAGCACGCCGGCGGTGGCGTAGATATGCGCGAACGCGCGCGCCTCGGGCCCCGTCCACAGCGACGACCCGTGCCCATAGGTCGAGCCCAGGCGCCGGCCGGCGTCGAGCAGGCTGTGCGGGCTGCGGCAGCCCAGCGGGATCACGTTGCCCTTGTGCACGCGCGCGCGGACCTCCCCGGTGACCCGCTCCTGGGAGCTGTCGAGAAACGCGCGGATGTCGCTCAAGAGTGGGTCGTAATAGCGGCCCTCGTGCAGCATGTCGCCGAACGTCGTGCCCAGCGAGGCCTTGACGGTCTGCTGGGCGTTGGTGAGCACCAGGCGCTCGAGCTCGCGGTGGGCGGCCATCAGGATCATCATGCCGGGGGCCTCAAAGCCAAGCCGGCCAACGATCCCCATGATCGTTTGGCCGGTGTGGATCCCGCGCCCCACCCCGTGCTCGGCACCGATCCGGTTGAGCGCCGCGAGCGTGTCGTAGCCGGGCACGCCGATTCCGTCCTCGCCCAGCTGGACGCGTGCGCCTCCGTCAACCACCTCGTAGCCCATCGGAAGCCCTCGCTCGAACTGCAGAGTCACTTCGACCGGTTTGTCGGGGGCGTCGGCGATCGACTTCGTCGTCGGCCACGCCTCCTCGGGCAGGTACTCCCATGAGCCGTAGGTCTCCTCGCCGCCGATCGTCGTGCCGAGGATGCCGAAGTTGAACGAGTACATGGCGGTGATCTCCGACACCGGGTGGCCGCGGTCGCGCAGAAAATCGCGCTCCTCCTCGCGGGTGTGGGCCTCGTCGCGGATCAGCCCGACGATCTCGAGGTTCGGGGCCAGTGCCTTGGTGACCGCGTCGAAGCGCACGTGGTCGTTACCGGCGCCCGTCGAGCCGTGGGCGATCGCGTCGGCGCCGCGCTCCAGCGCGACCCGGGTGACCTCCTCGGCCTGCAGCATCCGCTCGACGCCGACGCACGAGGGGTAGACGCCGTTGCGCAGGTAGTTGGCCCTGAGGATGTAGGAGACGAACTGCTCGAACAGGCGCGCTCGCCCGTCGATGACGACGTGCTCGGTCGCTCCCAGCGCGGCCGCCCGCGTCGCGATGTCGGCCAGTTCGGCGGCGTCGAAGCCCCCCGTGTTGACCGTCACGGTCGTCACCAGCTCACCGCGATCGACGAGCACGGCCAGGCCGTAGGAGGTGTCAAGCCCGCCGGAGAAGGCGAGCACGAAGTTACGTCCCGGCATTGGCTAGTTCAGCTCCAGGATCGGGACCCGGCCGTCGACCAGGCCGGGGGATAGGATGTAGATCTCATGGGTCCCCGCGTCGAGCTTGCGCTGCAGCTCACGCTGGGTTGTGAGGTCGTGGGGATCAAGCATCAGGGTCGGGCTCGCCTGCGCGATCTCCGGAGCGAACACCTCGGTGCGGTAGGCCATCGTGTGGGCGACGGGATGCAGGTCGAGCACCGCGGCCAGTACCTGCATCGGCCCGAACTTGCGATGGACGCGCAGTGCCGGATCATAGAACTGCGCCACGCCCGTGAGCGTACGGGCCGCATAGGCCTCCAGGGCTAGCCCCTTGGCGGTCGTGCCCAGGCCCGGGATCGCCGAGCACAGCGACCATCCGACCCAGGCCTCCCGGTTGGGTGTGGGCGCCGCGCAGTACCCCGCGACCGGGATCGGCCCCTCATAACCCAATCGCTCGGCCTCGGCGAGCACCGACGGCAGGACCCGGCCGATGCGATCTCGTTCGCCCTGGCTGCGGCCGGGATCGGTGAGAGCCGCGGTGGCCTGTTCGATGGGCAACGTGACGAGCAGGAACGCCGAGGGCAGCAGACCGAGATCGATCATCACCCAATTCTGCAACGGGATGCCCTTCGGGCCGAACGACGTCGCGTTGAGGATGTTGTAGACCCGCATCAGATCCTCGAGCTTCCAGGCCCGCTCGTAGGGTCCGAGGAAGTCCAGCGGCGTCACCGGCACGCCACAGGGCGTGAGGTCGAGCTCCGGAAGGACACCGCCGTTGGACGCCAACCACAGCTCATACCCGGCGTCGAGCAGTCGGGCGGCCGAGGCGGCGATGTCTTGGGGAGTGAGCGCCACGGGGCCACCGTAGCGACGGCGGCTCAAGTTCGCCCGCCGAGGGCCGCACGTCGTCGAGGTCGCTGAGCATCCCCGGCTCGGCAGTGGTCGCACGAATACGCCCCTCTGGTCGGCGTCGTCCGGATGAACTTGATGCAATGGCGCGCATGGACAGCCTGCCGACCGTCAGCGCGCTGATGGCCGCCTATAACGACGAGCAGTACGTGGGGCGCGCGATCGAGAGCGCACTGGAGCAGGAGTACCCGCCGGAGCTGCTCGACGTCGTCGTCATCGACGACGGCTCAACCGACTCCACGCCCGACATCGTCCGCGCGCTCGCAGAGGGGCATCCCGGCCGGGTGCGGCTGATCCAGCAGGCCAACGGTGGCTATGTGGCGGCGACCAACCGGGCGCTCGCGGAGGGGACGGGGGAGCTGCTGGCGCTCCTGGACGCCGACGACATCTGGCTGCCGGGCAAGACCCGCCGGCAGGTGGAGATGCTCGGGGCGCGGCCGGAGCTGGGGATGGTGTTCTCTGACATGGTCGTCGTCGACGGCGACGAGCAGACGGTGCGGCCGTCGCTCATCTGGGCGCAGGGCGACCTGCCCGACCGCGCTTACGCCCGTGTTCTGCACGAGAACGTCGCCACGCAGTCCTCGATCATGATCCGCGCGTCGCTGCGGGATCGCGTCGCTCCGATTCCGGCCGCGATCACCGACGCCGACTGGTGGATCACCCTCCGATCCGCCCAGTTCTCGGCGATCGACTACTCCCGCGAGCCGCTGGCGTTCTATCGCGTGCACGGCTCGAACCTCACCGGCGACGTGACCGGCGCGGCCGCGGTGCGGGAGGCGCGCAAGTCGGTCGCCTTTCAGCTGTGGGCGCTGCGCAACCTGCCGCTCAGCCTGCTTGATCCCGAGGAGATGGTGTTCGTCTGGAACGGCATCGAGGCCCAGGCGCAGCGGATGGTGCAGGCCGCCGGCACGTTCTTCGTCGAGCCCGCCGATCCGGCGCCGGATCTCGCCGCCGGGGTCGACGGTCTGCTCGCCGATGCCGACCTCCTGGCGCAGCGCGGCGACTACGCGGGCGAGGCCGAGCAGGTGCTGCGCGCGCTCGCCTACGACCCCGGTCGGCTGGGCTCCCGCGAGCGCCTGCAGGCGTGCACGACCGCGATCCAGGCGGCCGCCTCGCTGCCCGATCCGCTGGCCGGTGCCCGTGGCTTCGTCGCCCTCGTCGAGGCCGAGGAGCTGCTGGCCGGCGACGACATGCTGCTCGCCTACGCCGAGGCGCTGGCCGGTTCTGACCGCATCTCGCTGGCGATCGACGCCACGCGACTGCCCGCCGAGCTCGCCGGAGCCCAGCTGCGGGAGCTCGTCGAGCGCTGCGAGCTGGAGACCCGCGACGACATCGAGCTGTTCGCCGTCGTCGGCACGCGTGATGCGACCGAGCGCCATCGCCTGATGGCCGGCATCGGCGCTTTGTACCGCCGCGAGGCGGTCGACGGCGGGCGCCTGCCGGTCTTCACCCCCGCGACGCTTTCTGAGCTGCGGGCGCTAGCCGATCGCGCGGGCGACTAGCGTTCCGTCAGCCGCGGGCGACGGCCTAATCTCTCGGTGGGAACGCGGCCCGCCTCCGCTCGGCGGCACTCGGTGCCGGCCTGGTGCTGATCGCCATCAATCTCCGTCCAGCGGCCGCCGCCATCGGACCGGTGCTCGACCGCATCCAGTCCGACACCGGCCTGTCCTCGGGATGGGCGGGGGCGCTGACGACGCTGCCGGTGCTGTGCTTCGGCCTGCTCGCGCCGCTGGCCCCGGTGCTCGCCCGGCGCTTCGGGGTTCGGACGGCACTGGCGGGCGCGATGTTCGTGCTCCTGGCCGGCATGCTGCTGCGCCTGCTCCCGGGCGTCGGCCTCCTGTTCGCCGGCACGGCGCTCGCCGGCGCGGCGATCGCCACCGGCAATGTGCTGGTCCCGGTGCTCGTGCGCCGCGACTTCTCGCATCGCACGGGCACGGCCATGGCGCTCTACACGGTGTCGCTGATCGGCTTTGCGGCGCTGTCGGCCGGCGTCACCGTGCCACTCGCCGACGCGCTTGGCGGCGGCTGGCGACCCGGCCTGGCGGTGTGGGCGATTCCGGCAGCGATCGGTGCGCTCGCCTGGGTGCCGGCGCTCGTGCGCCGCGATATGCCGACCGCGGCGGCGCGCGACACGGTGGACGTCAAGCACCCGGCCCGAGCGCTCCTGCGGCGCCCGCTCGCCTGGGCGGTGACTCTGTTCTTCGCCCTGCAGTCGCTGCACGGCATCTCGCACTCGTGGACGCCCCCGCTCATGCTGCTGCTCGCCCTCATCGTCCCTGAGCTGGCGATCGGGCTGGCCGCCGGGCGCGACCGTCAGCTCGCCCCGCCGGCGGCGCCGCCGCCCGAGGCGCCCTGGGCCCACGTGATCGCGTAATCGACTGCGTCGATGCGAAATCGACTGCGTCGATTCCGTTGGGGGATTTGGCAGAGCCAAATCCCCCGGGCTGCTCAGTGGGCGCGGATGCGGTTGTTGCGTTTCTCGTGGGTGAGCTCGGCGAGTCCGAGCTCCTCGAGCAGCGGCGGCAGGTACATCCCGAAGCGGCCGCGATAGCCCTTGCGCAGGCCGTACCAGCCGCCGACCGGATTGTCGGGCGCCCGACCCCATGCCTCGACGGTGCCGGCCGCCGCATCCTTCTTCTCGTCGGTGGCGCCGAGCTCCACCCAGTCACCCTGTTCTTGCAGCCAGGCGTGCAGGTCCTCGATCGCGGCTAGGCGGTACTTCAGCGTCGTCGATCCAACCTGGCAGACGAGCGTCGGCGGATCGTTGTCGGCGTCGCGGTACATCGTGTACTCCGAGCTGCCCGGCGCGGTGCGCAGCCGCCACGGATCGTCTTTCGTTCCGACCCCGTTGCTCATGTGCCTGCTCCTCTCGTCGCCTCGATGAAGTGGGGGAGCAGCGTCTGCCACCCTCCACGGTTGCGATCGCGCCACTGCTCGGCGCTGTCGCCGTGCTGCTCCCAGCCCCGGTGTTCGATCTCGATCCGCGTCTCGGCCGCCGCAACCGGGACGAAGCGGACCTCGACCTGGGTGGCATCGCCGCGGTCGCGGCGTAGATGCCAGAGGTAGCCGAGCCGTGCGGGCGGCTCCCAGACCGTGACCTCGCCCCACTCGTGCTCCACCCCGGACCGCGTGCGTTCGTAGATGCGCCCGCCGATGCCCGGCTCCAGGACCACATCGAGGCCACGCTCCCCGCTGACGGTGTGATCTGCCGGCCACCAGCTGCCGATCCGCGCCGTCCAGGTGACGAACGCGTGCTCGGCCGAGCAGGCAACGTCGAAAGACAAGGTGAGCGGTTCGATCACCGGGGCCGGGTGTTTTCGGCCAGCAGCCTGAAGCGCGCCGCGGCCTCGCCCCACACCTGGCGTAGGTAGGCCTGGACGACCTCGATGCCCTGTTCCTGCAGGCGGTAGATGCGCAGCGTTCCGCGCGGGCGCTCCGCGACCAGCCCGGCCTGCTTGAGGAGTCGCAGATGGCGTGAGACCGCCGGCCGGCTGATCGGCAACGCGTCGGCGAGTTCGCGCACCGATTTCTCGCCCGCCCCCAGTAGGGTCAGGATCTCCCGGCGGTTGGCGTCGCCGAGCGCCTCGAACGGATCCCCTCCGGTGTCTGCGAACGGCATCGGTAACGCGAAGGCTACCGTAACCAGCGGGTTACCGTGCGATATGTGTCCCCACAAGCGTGATGAACATCGCACCCGCGCGTCAGCGCGAGAGAACTGAACATGCTTCTGAGAGCCCGTGGATCGTCAATCGAGCATGCCGGTTGTGGCGAGTTCGAGCACCTGACCGGATGTCAGGCTGCCCAGCACGGAGCCCTGCATGTCGACGACGTGCACCGCAACGGCGCCGGTCTTGTCGTCGACGTGGAAGTGCAGCTGGACGCCGTTGGCCGTCAGTCGGTTGTAGGCTCTCGCGGCCGCGCCAACCGCGTCGAGCACCTCCGGCGGCGGCGTCGGGGGCACCGAGGAGATGTTCCGGGCGTCGAAGCTCATGCTTGCCCTGAGTTATCGAGCGAGCCGGCGACAACTTGAGTGCAACTCATCCACCTCGCTGCGCCGGCCATCACCGGCAGCCGGCGGCGCCTCGCCTGACGCGCCTACGCCACGTAGCTGAACAGCTGCTCGTCTGACTTCAGCTGCGTGCGCTTGTCGGGGTCGTAGCGGTCGATCGAGCGGATCAGTGCCTCCAGCCCGCAGGAGACGAAGTCCTCGACGTCGCACCGCGCCGGCATCTCGCGGACCTTGCGGTAGGCGATGTACTTCACTATCGGCGCGAACGTCAGGACCAGTCGGTCGCGGACGCGCGGGTCCTCTGTCTCCCGGTACTCGCGCCAGAGTTCCAGTGCCTGGTCGGCTGACATCCGGCCGGCCGTCTCTCGTGTTGCCATATGTCAGCCATTCCGATTCGAGGTTCACGGATGGCGATCACGTGCTCCGCCCGAAGCGACGTGATCCGCCCCAGTGGGCCGGTTTCTGGCCCAGGGTGTTTTCGGCGTTCGAGGGCGGTGTCCTTTAGCCCTCGAAGTGTCAGATTTATGGCACTAATACGTGTAGAAGCCCTGACCGGCTTTGCGGCCGTGATGGCCGGAGACGACCATGCGCTTCAGCAGCGGCGGTGGAGCGTACTCGGGGCGCTTGAACTCCTCGTAGAGGGAGTCGCAGACGGCGTAGAGGACGTCGAGGCCGATGAAGTCACACAGCGTCAGCGGCCCCATGGGATGGCCGCAGCCGAGCCGCATGCCCTCGTCGATGTCCTCGCGGCTGGCAAACCCGTCCTCGTACATCCGCACGGCGGCGATGAGGTAGGGGATGAGCAGCATGTTGACGATGAATCCCGAGCGGTCCTTGGTGCGGATCGGGCGTTTCCGATCGACGCGGCGAACTGCTCGGCAGACGCGACGGTCTCCTCGCTGGTGTTCAGCGCGATCACGACCTCCACCAGCTTCATCACCGGCACAGGGGAGAAGAAGTGCAGGCCGACGACGCGCTCGGGCCGCTGGGTCCAGGAGGCGATCTCGGCGATCGGGATCGACGAGGTGTTGGAGGCGAGAAACAGCGCGTCGGGGAGCTGTTGATCAAGTGAGGCGAACAGCTTGCCCTTGACCCGTGGGTCCTCGGTAACCGCTTCCATCACGGCGTCGACCCCGTCCAGATCGGCCATCTCCGTCGTGTAGGCGATCCGTCCGACCAGCCCCTCGGCCTCCTCACCCGTCATCTTCCCCCGGGCCACCGCCCGGTCCACGGACTCGTGCAGCCGCGAGCGCGAGCGACCCAGGGGAGCCTCCTCGGGCTCGAACACCGTGACGTCGATGCCCGCCGAGGCGGCCGACTCCGCGATTCCCGAGCCCATGAAGCCCGCGCCGACGACAGCAACTCGCGAGAGAGCCATCAGCCGCTGCACACCCAGGTGAGGAACTTGGCGTGCGGATTGCGAGCGTGTTTGCGGGCCGCCCGAATGGCGGCAGCGTGCGTGGAGCCAAAGCCGCCCCAGAAGCCCTTGGCGGTGACGACGGCGGCCGCGCAGTAGTCGTGGACCCACAGCAGCGTCCGGCACGTGCCCTTGCAGTGTTTCAGCGCCACCTGCTCGGCTGCCTTCTTCGTCGGCTGGTTATAGGCGCCGCCGAAGGCCTCGGTCTGCGGATTGACGGCGATCGACCCATAGAACGCGAGCGCCGACGCGGGCACGGCGAGCATCGCAGTCAGCACCACCAGACTCAGCAGCATCCTCCGCACGGCCCA
>Ga0208219_1000687_pt1 | contig 12023 bp, 10 predicted proteins | sample NGESurshal072012_7_FD_184469 | JGI IMG/M metagenome (GOLD analysis project Ga0208219, IMG submission 184469) | Arctic peat soil microbial communities from Barrow, Alaska - NGEE Surface sample 53-2 shallow-072012 (SPAdes) | ecosystem: Environmental > Terrestrial > Soil > Wetlands > Peat ...
CGTCGCAGCGGGCCAGGTTGTCCCGGCCCGTCAGGAACGGGTAGAACGCCGGCCCTTCGATGAGGGAGCCCACCCGGGGCAGCACCCGGATGGCACCCGACGGCATCGGCACGTCCAGCAGCTCCGCGCGGCCAGTGGTCGGGAAGGCCAGCCCCAGCAGCATCCTGATCGTGGTCGTCTTCCCGGAGCCGTTCGGGCCGAGGAAGCCATACACCGAGCCGCGCGGGACGGCCAGGTCGATGTGGTCGACGGCCACCTGACCGCCCCGGAACCGCTTGGTGAGATCGCTGCTCGCCACCGCCAGCGCGGTCACTTCGACCTCTCCGCAGCGGCCGCGTGGTGTCGCAGGGTTGCTGGGCTGTGGCCTGCCTGCGTGGCCGCCTGGTAGAGGACGTCGGGCGTGACGGCCCCGATCAGGATCCGGCCCTGGCTGGTGATCAGTACCGACAGCAGGCTGGTCCGCAGCAGGCGCCCGCTGCCCCAGGGTCCGCTGACCCGCTCGGCGGACTGGAGCACGGCGCCGAAGATCGCGCCGGTGTCGCCGCCGAGGGCCGGGCTACCGGAGCCGGCCGGTCCGCTGGCCGGTCCGCCGGACCCGGGAGCCGCCGATGCGCTGGAGCTGCGGAACGGCCCGAGACCCGAGCCGCCGGGACCGCCGGGACCGCCGGGGCCGGTCAGCGACGGCAGTGCGGACTGCGGCAGGGCGGCGACGGCCAGCCATCCCTGGCCGATCACGGCCAGCCCCTTCGTCATGCTGGTGCTGCGCGCCGCCTGGCCGGAGGCCTGCCTCCCGGACCCGGCACGCTCCTGCGTGACCTTCGCCCCGGCGGGCGGCCGGAACGCGAAATTAGCCGCGGCCGGCTGGACGAACGACACCGAGGTGAAGCCCACCTGGATCGCCGGGCTCTGCGCGCCCTTCGCGAACACCTGGACCCGCAGCGGCACGTTGTGCTGGGCGTCGATGGCGATGCGCACCTGCCCGACCAGCGAACGGGAACTCTTCGGCGCGAGCACGAGCTGGTAGGCGGCCTCGCCGGCGACGGTCAGGTTGCTGTCCACGCTGACCGCCGTGGTCGGCCCGACCCGGGCGAGCACCTGGCCAGCGGCCTGCTGCGGCGTCAGGGGTATGGACGGCACCCGCGGGAGCGGTGCGCCGGCCGGCAGCGCGATGTGCGTCACCGTGTTGGTGGAGCTATCCCACAGCCAGGCGCTGCTGCCGTTCCTAATGACGTCACTCTCGCTCATGCTCTGCGGGACGGCCAGCCGGAAGTGCGCCGGGTCCGAGAACCACACCTTGATCGTGTGCGAGCCGGTGAGCAGCGACGGCAAGGATGCCGGGCCCCCTGTAGACGGCAGCGCAGGCAGTCCGAGCGACGCCGTTTCCACCACGGTCCCGGTCAGCGGCGGCGCCGATGTCTTCCCGGCCAGCGCGGCGAGCAGCTGGGCCGGCGTGCGCGACGGCAGCAGCGGCGCCGCCTGGGCGGCCGGGATCACCGATGCCGCCAGCACCCCGCCGGTCACGGCCACGGCGCCGGCGGGAACCGCCCACCGTGCCCAGCGGGGCAGATTCGCGGACTGCTTCATGACGCTTCGCCTGTCCTTTCCCATGTTCCCGGATTCACTGATGTACCGATTCACTGTTCGCTTGGTTCACGGCCTGGTGGTCAGGCGTCGCGTAGCCGCAGGAGCAGGCCGCCGCCCAGAACGGCGGCCGCGGCCCAGGCGGCGAGAACGCCCAGGCCGGCCCAGGGGCTGATCGGCAGGCTGCGGAGACCGGTGGTGGCCTGGATGGCCAGCCCGGCGCTCATCGGCGCGTACCGCTCGATGTCGTTGTGCCAGTGCGGACTCCGCACCACGGCGGCGATGATCGGGGAGAGGTAGAGCAGGCCGAGAACAGTCCCGATGGCCGCCCCGGAGTCCCGGATGATCGTGGCGATGCCCAGGCTGAGCAGCGCGATGAGGGCCAGGTAGAGGACCGAGCCCGCGGCGGCGCGCAGCACCGGCCCGTCGCCCAGCGACAGTGACGGGTAGCCGTGCGCCGGGGTGAAGCCGTGGCTGGACAGAAAAAGCCGCCCGGCCAGCAGGGAACCAAGCACGGCGATGGTCCCCGCCGCCAGGACCAGGCCGGTGACGACGGCCGCCTTGGCGGCCAGCATGGTGGTCCGGCGGGGCATCGCGGTGAGGGTAGAGCGGATCATCCCGGTGCTGTACTCGCTGCTGATCGCTGCGACGGCCAAGATCGCGACGACGGCCTGGCTGAGGTCGATCCCGGTGAGGCTGAGCTTGGCGGGGTCAACGCTGCAGCCCCTGGATGGGCAGCTCATGGCAGCGGTCGCTGCGGAGCTGACCGCCACGGTCGCCGCGATGATGCCGGCCAGCAGCCAGATCGTGCCGGGCAGCGTGCGCAGCTTGGTCCACTCCGCGTGCAGTGCCTCCCGCAGGCTGGTCCATCCGGCCTGCAGCGCGTTCTGCGGGCCGTCCGGGTCCGCCGGCCGTTCGCCCAGCAGGCTGGCTCGCTGCGCGGGCGGGGCCTGGCTCATGCGTCCCTCCGGCGGAGCAGGACGGTGGCCAGGGCGAGGGCGAGCGCCGCCCAGGCGCACAGCACGGCGAATCCGGCCCACGGCGCCAGCGGGAAGTAACCCGCCGTCGGCGTGTAGCCGGCGTTGACCTGCGGGTAGGCCGGGAGGCTCTGCTGGACGGCGAAGGCGGCGGCCGGGGTGACCCGCAGCAGCCAGTTCTCGGCGCCGACCGGCAGGACGGAGGCGATCCCGAGGATGTACGGCAGGACGATCACCACGATGACGGCGGTGACCGCCCCGGCGCTGCGCCGCAGCACGGTGCCGATGGCCACGGCGAGGACGGCGGCCACGGCCAGCACCGCGGCGGTGCCGACGATGACCCGTATCTCGGTCAGCGAGGTCACCGGGAGCACGTAGCTGCCCTTGGCGCGGTCGAGGCGTTGAGCGAGCGGGACCGTGACGAGGGCGGCGGCCAGCCCGGCCGCGAACGTGACGGCCCCGGCCACGATGGCCTTGGCCGCCAGCACCCGGCCGCGTCGTGGGCTCGCCGCCAGCGTGGTGCGGATCATGCCCCGCCGGTATTCGGCGGTGATGAACATGACCGCCACGACGACCACCGCGATCAGCCCCGCGAAGGCGCCTTGCAGGCCGCGCTCAATGGTCGAGGTGGGGAAGCCTGAGCCAGCCGGATCGAAAACGAGCGGCGCGATGTCGCCAGATCCGGTCACGGTGAACCTGCCGTCGGCCTGGTGAAACCCCTCGGCCGCCCCGCTGCCTGCCCCGCTGCCTGCCCCGCTGCTGGCTGCCCCGCCGGTGGCCTGGCCGCCGACCGCGTCGCCAGTCCAGGCGGCGCCGGGCGACGTGCCCGACAGGCTGACGTGGTCGAAGACGGCGGTGTCCAGGCTGGGGCCGCCGGAAGTGCTGCCTCCGCCAAACGACTTGGATATCACCGTCGAATGGGCAGGCGAGGTGGCGAACAACCCAGCCTGCACCGTCGAGGGCAGGCCAGCCAGGCGAACGGTGCCGACCCGGGTCCAGTGCGTGCCGTCGGCCGAGTCGTAGCCGGTGAGCGTGTCCCCGGAGCGGGTCAGCCGCAGCCAGCGCGGGGAAGCCGCGGAGACGGCGCCGGGCAGGCCGGCCGTGTCGTGGGTGTAGTCGTCCTGCATCCGCACCCCGCGGCGGCCGGTGACCATCATCGCCCCGTACGCCGAGCCCGGCCGGGTGCTGGCCTGGATGATGACCCCGGCCTTGGACCAGGGCTGAAGGCCCCTGGTCATGGGCGAGCCAACCGCCGTGGCGCCGTTCGCGTACAGGCCGGTCAGGGCGGGCACCCGGACAGTGATGCTGCCGTTACCGGCCAGCGGCTGGCGGACGAAGTAGAACTGGTCGGTGACCGCCTGGCCACCGGGCCCCACCGGAACGGGCGGTAGGCAGGCCGCGCCGCTCAGCACCGGGCTGGTGGGGCTGTTCTGGCAGGTGCTGCTGCCGCCCCCGGCGATGAGCAGCCCGAGCCCCACCGTCACCAGCGCCGCGACGACCATGCCGATGACCCAGCCGCGGACGGTCCGGAACTTGGTCCATTCCGCCCGCAGCAGCTGCGCGAACCCGTCCCGTGCCTCTTCCCGGGGCGGCCGGTAGGGCGTCGTTACCTGCGCGGTCATGGCGCCACTTCCCCGGCCGGCTCCGCGCGGAACTCGACCTCGTCCCTGGTCAGCTCCATGTAGGCCTCTTCGAGGCTCGCGTGGTGCCCGGTCACCTCCGAGAACGGCACCGCGCTCTCGCCGAGCAGGGACACGACCCGTTCCGCGGGCAGCCCGGAGATCGTCAGCGTGTCGTGGCCGGTGGCGGCGACGGTGGCCCCCGCGTGGGCCAGCACCGTCATCGCCTCCGACCGCGCGGACGTGCGCACCGTGATCCGGTCGCGGGACGCGGCCGAGAGCAGCGCCTGGACGCTCGTGTCGGCGATGACCTTGCCCCGGCCGACCACGACCAGATGGCCGGCCGTGTCCTGCAGTTCGCTCATCAGGTGGCTGGACACCAGCACCGCGCGGCCCTGCCCCGCCAGCGACCGCAGGAACCCGCGCATCCACACGATGCCCTCGGGATCCATGCCGTTGAACGGCTCGTCCATCATCAGCACCGGCGGGTCACCGAGCATGGCGGCGGCGATCCCCAGCCGCTGGCGCATGCCCAGGGAGAACCCGCCCGCCTTCCGCCGGACCACCGACTGCAAGCCGGCCTGCTCGATCACCGCATCAACCCGGCGCGCGGTCAGGCCCTGCGAATGGGCCAGCCACAGCAAATGGTTGCGGGCGCTGCGGCTGGGCTGCAGCGCGGCCGCGTCCAGCAGCGCCCCGACGTGGCTCAGCGGATGCCGCAGGCTGGCGTACGGCTGGCCGCCGATCAGCGCGGTGCCGTCGTCGGCGGCGTCCAGGCCAAGGACCACGCGCATCGTGGTGGACTTCCCGGCGCCGTTGGGGCCGACGAAGCCGGTGACCTGGCCTGGGTGGACGGTGAACGTCATCCCGTCCAGCGCCAGGTGGGGCCCGAACTTCTTGCGCAGCCCCGATATCTCGATAGTCGCTTCCATGCCAGCCACGCTAGGGAACGGGACCCCTCCGGGTCGTCCCGCCGGGGAGCGGTCTTGCCGGCCGCCGCCCCGGGGGAGGCGGCCGCCGGCGCATCCCCCGCAGGAGGGACAGCGGGATACCTGCCCGGAGTGACGCCAGGGCGCTTGAGCGGCAGCGACAATGAGTGACATGGGCCGAGTGGATGACGGGCGCGGCGGAGGAGCCGCCGCGTGGCGGCGACCCGCCGCGTGGCCGTACGCCCCGATCACGGCGAGCGTGCTGCTCGGAATGCTCGCGGTGGCCCAGGCGATTTGGGTGGCGGTGAGCCCGCACGGCAGCCTGGCCGGCCAGAGTGCGTCCACGGACTGGCCGTTTGTGCTGGTCGTTCTCGTGCTGGTCAGCCTGGCCACCACGCTGCCGCTCGGGTTCCTGTGGTCGAAGCCGTCCGGGGCCGCGCTGGCCCTGTCCGCGGCCAGCGTGCTGTCGCTGGCCGCCTTCCAGACGCTGACCGTGCCCGGCCTGGTCGCGCAGCTGGCCGGGGCGTACCGGCTCGGCCGCCGCGGATCACCGCTGCTGGCCGCCGCGCTCGCCCTGCCGTTCCTCATCCTCGCGCTGGCGTCCCCGGCGGGCTCGTCGGCCAAGATCCCGGCCGTCTTGCTGGCCTCGCTGGGACCGGTAGCCGGACTCGCCGGGAGCGCGAGCCGGGTGCATCGTGAGGCGATCGAGCACAGCGCTGCCCGGCAGGCCATCGCGGGCACCCTGCTGGAGCACACCGCGCGCGGGGAGCGCGCCCGGATCTCCCGGGAGCTGCACGACGTGGTCGCGCACCACATCTCCATGATCGCCGTGCAGGCGGAGACCGCCCGGCTGACCACCCCGGGAATGCCCGCGGCCGGTGCGCAGCGGCTGTCCTCGATCGGGGACACCGCGCGGGCCGCGCTGACGGAGATGCGGCGGCTGCTCGGCGTGCTCCGGGAGGACACCGAGACCGACGTGGCGGACCGTCAGCCGCAGCCGGGACTGCGCCAGCTGAACGAGCTGCTGGACGAGGCCCGGGACGCGTCAGGTACCGGTGCCCGGCTGATCCTGCGCGGTGCCCCGATCGCCCTCGATCCTGGCGTTGAGCTCGCTGCCTACCGCATCGTGCAGGAGGCCCTGACGAACGCCCGGCGGCACGCGCCTGGTGCGGCCGTCGACGTGGAGCTGCGGTACGCCGAGGACCAGCTGTGCCTGCTCATCCGGGACAACGGGCCGGGTCCGCCTCCAGCCCGGGCGGATGAGGCTGTCCTGGACGCGGGCCACGGGCTGCTCGGCATGCGCGAACGGGCTGTGGCCGTCGGCGGTGAGCTGACCACCGGCGAGGCGGCCGGCGGCGGCTTCCTGGTTTCGGCCAGCCTCCCTGGCAAGGTGGAGGCGGCATGAGCAGCCTGACGCTGGCGATCCGGATCGTCGTGGCCGACGATCACCAGGTGGTCCGGACTGGCTTCGCCGAGCTGCTCGGCACCCAGCCGGACTTCGAGGTCCTGGGCACCGCCTGCGACGGGGCCGAGGCCGTGAAGATCAGCCGTGAGCTGCGGCCCGATGTCGTGCTCATGGACGTCCGGATGCCCGGCATGGACGGCATCGAGGCCACCAGGCAGCTGGCCGGCCCAGGCGCCGGACCGGGGCCTGGCGGACCGCGCATCCTCATCCTGACCACGTTCGACCTGGACGAGTACGTCTACGATGCGCTGCGCGCCGGGGCCAGCGGTTTCCTGCTCAAGGACGTGACCGCCGAGCGGCTCTTCGACGCCGTACGGATCATCGCGGCTGGTGATGCGCTGCTTGCCCCGACCGTCACCCGCCGTCTCATCGGGGAGTTCGCCCTGCTGCGGCCCAAGCCGGAGACGGCCCCCTCGGGGGCTGCCTTCGCCGCGCTTACCCCGCGGGAGACGCAGGTCCTGCGGCTTGTCGCGGAGGGCCTGTCCAACCCGGAGATAGCGGCCCGGCTGGTGGTCACCGAGGAGACGGTGAAGACCCACGTGAGCCGGGTGCTCAGCAAGCTCGGCCTGCGGGACCGGACCCAGGCCGTCGTGGCGGCCTACGAGTCGGGGCTGGTCGTGCCCCATTCCCGGGAACCGGGTTAGGGCGTGTCCGGGTCAGCCCACAGGCCAGCCTGGGTCAGCCCCAGGCCAGCCCGAGGTCGGCTCAGCCCAGGAAGCGAAGCAGCTCACGGTAGATCAGGCCGGGCGCGGTGTCGGTGGCCTCGTGCCCGACGCCCGGCAGGACGGCCAGGGTCACCTGGGGGAGGGCGGCGTCCACCGCGTGCGTGATGTCTGCTGCCCAGCCGGGGCTGGCCTCCCCGAGCAGGAGCAGTACCGGCGCGGTGACGTCGCCCGCGAGGGCCAGCGGGTCGGCTGACGCCAGAGCTTCGGCCTCACGCGGCAGCGTGGCCGACACGATGGGCAGCACATCCTGCGCGCCCGGAACGTTCCTCAGCTCGCTGACCTGCGCCATGCTCAGGCCGATGATCTCGGTCAGGAAGCTGATCATGGCCCGGCCGGGCTGGCCCCCTGCGGCCAGGGCGCTGGCTCGTTCCCGCCATTCACGCGGGACGGTCTGCGGTCCTGGCGGCTCGTACAGGGCCAGGCGCCGCAACGGAGCGCCGCGGGCGGCGGCACCGAGCGCGCAGAGCGCGCCATAACTGTGCCCGAACACATCGGCCGGGCGACCGTTGCGGTCCGCCAGGCTCGTGGCGACTGTGGCGACGTCGTCGTATTCCTTGCTGAGCCGGTACGGCTGGGTGTCGCCGCTGGAGCCACGGCCCCTGCGGTCCATGGCCGTGACCTGCCAGTGCTCGGTCAGCAGTCCCCAGAGGGGTTCCCATCGCTCCAGGCGGCCCATGCCCCCGTGCACGAGCAGCAATCCCGGGCCCGTTCCCGCGGTGAGCAGACCAATCTCAGTGCCGTCGCTGCTGGTGACCCTATGCCGGCGTCCCTGCACGGCGTCTCCTTCAGATGAGCCAGCCCGGTGAGGCTGGCCACCATGATCGCCCGCGGCGCGGGCCATTGAAACGGGTTTTACCGGAGCGGCATACTCGGCGGCATGCGCCAGGTCACGCCAGTCGATGGGTTCCGCCTCGCCTACGACCGGGCCGGCCGCGGCCCGGCGGTGCTGCTCCTGCACGGCTGGCCGGGGGACCGGACGGACTACCGCGAGGTCGCGCCCCTGGTCGCGGCCACCGCCGAGGTCATCACGCCGGACCTGCGCGGGTTCGGCGAATCCGGCAAGCATCAGGCCGACCCGGTGGCCGGGTACAGTGCAGCCGCCCAGGCGCGCAGCGTGGCCAGGCTCATCGAGGAACTGGGGCTCGCCCGGCCGGTGATCGCCGGCTACGACATCGGCAGCCGCATCGCCCAGACCCTGGCCGCCGACCGCCCGGACCTGGTCCGCGCGCTGGTGATCTCGCCTCCGCTGCCCGGCATCGGCGACCGGATCCTCAGCCCGGACGCGCAGCGCGAGTTCTGGTACCAGCAGTTCCACCGGCTCGAGCTGGCCACGGAGCTCATCGACGGCAATCCCGGTGCGGTGCGCGCCTACCTGCGGCACTTCTGGGAGCACTGGTCCGGGCCGGGCTTCGAGTTGCCCGCCGCGCACCTCGAGCACCTGGTGGCGGCCTACGCACCCAAGGGTGCGTTCGCGGCGTCGGTCGGCTGGTACCGGGCGGGTGCGGGATCCGTGGCCCGGTCTCTCGCGGAGCAGCCGCCTGCGCCGGCGGACCGGATCACGGTGCCCACCACGGTGCTGTGGCCCGCGCACGATCCGCTGTTCCCGCCGGCCTGGTCGGACCGGATCGGCGAGTTCTACGCTGACGCCCGGCTGATCCACCTGGCCGGCGCGGGGCACTTCACCCCGCTGGAACGGCCGGGCGAATTCGCCGCAGCCGTCACGGCCGCCCTCTGACCCCGGCCGCGATGCCGTACGGGTCAGGCCCGGGCGGGTCAGGCCCGGGCGGGTCAGGCCCGGGCGGGTCAGGCCCTGCCGTAGGAGAACCGGGACGCCCGGTTCACGGCGTCCGTGCTCGCCGGGCCCAGCATCAACCCCATGCCCCCGCCGGCCATGATGACGTACCACTGCTGCGCGCCGAAGTTCAGGTCGGTCACCTTCCCGGCCCACAGCCAGAATCCCACCGCGGCCAGCGCGCAGCCCAGCAGCACGGGCCGCTTCGCCCCGATCCGGTCGAGCATCCGGCCGCCGATCTGCGCCGCGATGACGAACCCGATGAAGAAATACAGCAGGTCCAGCCCGGCCTCGGAGGACGACTGGCCGAGCGCGACCTGGGCGTACAGGCTGGCGAAGAAGAACACCGGGACGAAGGCCAGCATGGCCACGCCGAGCACGGCGTTCTCAACCAGGAATGGCCGGATGCGGAAGATGCTGACCTGCATCAGCGGCGACCGGGTGTGTACCCAGGACCAGTCCCAGCAGGACCAGGGCAGCGGCAACCAGGGTGATCAGAACTCCGCCGGCCAAGGTCAGTAACCGGCTGCCCGGGCCGTCATGATGGGCGGGTGAGCGACGACATCACCCCGTTCCGGATCGACGTCCCCGAGTCCGACCTGGACGACCTCCGCCAGCGGCTCCGCCTGACCCGGTGGCCCGAGCCGGCGACGGTGGCCGACTGGTCCCAGGGCATCCCGCTGGACTACACCCGCGAACTCTGCCAGTACTGGCTGGAGGGCTACGACTGGCGGGCGTGCGAGACCCGGCTCAACGGCTTCCCGCAGTTCCGCACCGAGATCGACGGCCTGGACATCCACTTCCTGCACGTCCGCTCGCCCCGCGAGAACGCGCTGCCCCTGGTCATCACGCACGGCTGGCCCGGCTCCATCGTCGAGTTCGGCAAGGTCATCGGGCCACTGACCGATCCGGGGGCGCACGGCGGCGACCCTGCGGACGCCTTCCACGTGGTCTGCCCGTCGCTGCCGGGCTACGGCTTCAGCGGCAAGCCCAGCCGGCCCGGATGGGGGACCGAGCACACCGGCGACGCCTGGGACCAGCTGATGACCCGGCTCGGCTACCCCCGTTACGCCGCCCAGGGCGGTGACTGGGGTGCCCAGGTCACCACGGCCATCGGGACCCGTCACCCGGATCACGTGGTGGGCATCCACCTCAACATGCCGGTCGTGGCCCCGGATCCGGCCACCCTGGGGGACCTCAGCGAGCGGGAGAAGGCCGCCATCGCGACCATGGACTACTACCGGAAATGGGACTCCGGGTACTCCAAGGAGCAATCCACCCGGCCGCAGACCATCGGCTACAGCCTGGTCGACTCGCCCGCCGGCCTGTGCGCCTGGATCATCGAGAAGTTCTGGTCCTGGACCGACTGCGACGGCGACCCGGCCAACGTCCTGACCAGGGACGAGATGCTCGACAACGTCATGCTGTACTGGCTGCCCGGCACCGGCGCCTCGTCGGCCCGGCTGTACTGGGAAAGCTTCCGCCAGCCGATCAGCGGGACGGTGACCGTGCCGGTCGGCTGCTCGATCTTCCCGAAGGAGATCTTCCGCCCGTCCCGCCGGTGGGCCGAGCGCAAGTTCCCGGACCTGCGTTACTGGAACGAGCCCGGCAAGGGCGGTCACTTCGCCGCGTTCGAGCAGCCGGAGGCGTTCGTGCACGAGGTGCGCGCCGCGTTCCGCACACTTCGCTAGCTCATTTCCGATCAATAACGAAAACCGCCTGGTGCCGACCACCCCGGTCTGTACTCGCGGGGAAGATGCGCACGAACGGGCCCCTGCGACTGGGCCACACAATCGTCCGGTATTCGAGGGCCGGCGGGCCGCGTGGGCCGGGCCGAGGCCTTGATCGGTCCAATTATGAAACAGTCCGATCCCTCCGGGTGCGATTAGCGTCGCATTAACTACCAACGGAGGTGGCCATGAAAGCGCTGGTGTATCACGGGCCCGGGCAGAAGGCCTGGGAAGAGGTACCGGACGCAGCGATCAAGGAACCGACCGATGTGGTGGTCCGAGTGGACACCACCACGATCTGCGGAACCGACCTGCACATTCTCCAGGGAGACGTGGCCGCGGTCACCGACGGCCGCATCCTCGGCCACGAGGCAGTCGGCACGGTCACCGAGGTGGGTGAAGCGGTCAAAGGATTCAGTGTCGGTGACCGCGTGCTGGTCCCGGCCATCACGAAGTGCGGCCGCTGCGAGTACTGCCAGCGGGGCATGCCGTCGCATTGCCAGACCGTCGGCGGTATCGGCTGGATCTTCGGCCACCTCATCGACGGCACCCAGGCTGAGTCCGTGCGGGTGCCATACGCCGACACCTCGCTGTACGCGGTCCCCAGCAACGTCACGAACGAGCAGGCCATCTTCCTCGCCGACTCGCTTCCGACCGGGTATGAGGTCGGGGTACTCGCGGGACAGGTGCGGCCCGGTAACACGGTCGCCGTGGTGGGCGCCGGAGCGGTCGGCCTGTCGGCCATCCTGACCACCGGCCTGTGGGGCGCCTCGAAGGTCATCGCCATCGACTCGAACAAGTTCCGCCTGGACAAGGCGCTGGAATTCGGGGCGACTGACGCGGTCGAGGCGGGAGCCACCACGGTCGCCGACGTGACCGCGCTCACTGACGGCCTCGGCGTGGACGTGTCCATCGAGGCGGTCGGGTATCCCGAGACGTTGCTGACCGCGGTCTCCCTAGTCCGGCCGGGTGGCACGATCGCCAATATCGGCGTGCACGGCGTGCCGGTCGAACTGCCCATGCACGAGATGTGGATCCAGAACGTCACCCTGACCATGGGGCTGGTCGACACGGTGTCCATTCCCACGCTGCTGAAAATGGTGGCCAGCGGCCGGATCCCGGCCGAGAAGATGGGGACGCACACGTTCACGTTCGATCAGATGGACGACGCCTACGACGTGTTCAAGAACGCGGCCTCGAACTCG
>Ga0208219_1000688_pt1 | contig 12011 bp, 9 predicted proteins | sample NGESurshal072012_7_FD_184469 | JGI IMG/M metagenome (GOLD analysis project Ga0208219, IMG submission 184469) | Arctic peat soil microbial communities from Barrow, Alaska - NGEE Surface sample 53-2 shallow-072012 (SPAdes) | ecosystem: Environmental > Terrestrial > Soil > Wetlands > Peat ...
GCTCGAGCTGGTCGGCGAGGACGGTTATCCACGAGCGGAACGTCTCGCGGGCGACGTCCATGAGACCTTCCTCGGCACCCGTGTCGAGGGCGACCCCGGCGACGACGCACCCGGATGCCGCCTTTGAGCTGACGACGACCTGGCGCCAGAGCTGGATGAACCTGGTGAGCACGGCCTCAGGCGTCACTTCTCTGCCCGCGCGGAGGTAGGCGACGACACGGTCCGAAGTCCATCGGATCGCCTCGGTGGCCAGTTGTTCCTTGCCGTCGGGAAAGTGGTGGTAGATCGAGCCGCGAGGGGCGCCGCTGTCGGCGACGACATCCGAGAACGAGGTGGCGCTCACCCCCTTGGTGCTGATCAGCGACGCGGCGCTCTGCACCATCCGCTCCCGGCTGTCACTCGCCATGCGAGGGACTCCGTCTCACTTGACTATGACGATCGTCATAGCGCATGCTCCCACACCGTCACTATGACGACCACCATAACCCCTGAAGGAGCCCAGCCATGCCGATGATCCCGCGACAAGCAACTCGGCGTCGTCAAAGAACTGACCGAAATCGTCGCCACCGCTGCCGAAGACCCAACCCTCGCTGAACGCACCTGGGTGCTCATCACCGAATCCCCCGAAGGCGGCTGGGGCATCAACGGCCACGCCAACACCAGTGCCGACATCACCGCCGCCGCACGAGCCGAACTCGCCGCCCTCGCGGCGGCGAAAGCCGCCGAGTAGCCCCCGCCTCGACAGGCCCCGGACTAGACCTCCTGGATACCCGCCGCAGTGAGCACAGGTTCGGGCGCCCCCGGCGTGTTCTCCTCTACCGCCACACCGCCGTAGACCGCGAAGTACCGAGCCTCCGGGTGGTGCATCACGATCGCGCCCGTGGATTGCTCGGGCACGAACTGGTAGCCCTCGGTGAGCGTCACGCCGATCTCGGACGCGGGAAGGATGCGCATCAGGGTCTCGTGGTCTTCGAGATCGGGGCACGACGGGTAGCCCCAGGAGTAGCGGCGCCCCTGGTCCTCACCGAGGCGTAGCTCGCGGCGGATGCGGTGGTGGACGTACTCCGCGGTGGCCTCGGCCATCTGGGTGGCGAAGCCGTGGATGCGGAGCATGTCGTCATAGGAGCCGTCGACCTGGAGGCGATTGGACAGCTCTGAGGCGCCCGGTCCCGTGGTCACCACCTGGAGTGCGATGACATCGCGCTCACCGTCGGCCGCTTCCTCGGCCGGGCGGAGGTAATCAGCGAGACAGAGCCTGTGCTGCTCCGACTGGCGTGGAAAGGTGAACCGCCCGAGTTCGGCGTCGATGTCACCCGGGTCGTAGACGACCACGGTGTTGCCGTCGGCGAGTGCCGGCCAGTAGCCGTAGACCGCGTCGAGCTTCAGCCAGCCGTCGCGCACCGCCTCCTCCATGGACCGCTGCAGCCGCGGTTCGAGCTCGCTTCGCAGCAGCTCCTCCCACTTGGCCGGGTCGCGAACACCTCGGAACTGCCAGCTCATCTTGTACAGGGAGTTGCGATCGATGAAGGGGTAGACGTCCCAGATAGGAATGTCGTGCAAGACGCGGGCGCCCCAGAACGGCACCGTGGGTATCGGGGCGTTGCGCCGGACGGTGCTGCGTGCGGGAACGACAGCAGCTCCGGCTGCGGCGGCGTTGCGGCGCTCGAGCTTCTCGTGCTCGCGCACACGGTGCACGCGTGCCTCTTCATGGACGCGCGTCAGCAGCGCGTCGTGCCGATCCGGGTCGAGCAGCTGGTCGACGGTTTCGAGTCCTTCGAAGGCGTCCTTGCAGTAGAAGACTCCCGGCTCGTACGCGCGCTCCTGGTCGAGGTAGAGGATCCGCCGGCCGAATCCGCGGTTGATCGCCGCACCACCGATGATCAGCGGGTAGCTGAGGCCGCGCTCGTCGAGTTCCTTCACGCACGCCGGCATCTGCTTGCTCGTGCTCACCAGCAGCGCCGACAGGCCGATCGCGTCGGCATCGACCTCGAGCGCCTTGTCGATGATGGTGTTGAGCGGGACCTGCTTGCCGAGGTCGAAGACCGTGTACCCGTTGTTGCTGAGGATGGTGTTGACAAGGTTCTTGCCGATGTCGTGCACGTCGCCGTACACGGTCGCGAGCACAACCTTGCCCTTGGTGTAGCCCTCACGCTTCTCGAGGTACTGCTCGAGGTGCGCAACCGCACGCTTCATCACCTCCGCGCTCTGCAATACGAAGGGCAGGATCAGCTCGCCGGAGCCGAACCGATCGCCGACATCCTTCATGGCCGGAAGGAGCACGGTGTTCAGCACGGTCACCGCATCGAGCTCCTGCAACGCGAGGTCGATCTGTTCCTCGATGCCGTCCTTGCGCCGGTGCAGGATCTGCGCGTGGATGCGCTCCACCGTCGACATACCCTCGTACGGATCGGCCGTTTCGGGAAGACCGGCGCCGCCCGTCGAGGCACCGTCATCGAAGTGCGCGATGAATCGCGTGAGCGCGTCGGGTGCGCTGTTGAAGACCAGCTCCTCGGCGAGGCGCCGGGCTTGTGGATCGATCTCTCCGTACGGGACGACGTGCGTCGGGTTGATGATCGCAGCGTCGAGTCCCGCCAGCACGCAGTGGTGCAGAAACACACTGTTGAGCACCGGGCGTGTGTGCGGCGCGAGCCCGAACGAGACGTTGGACACGCCGAGAACTGTGAGCACGCCTGGGAGCTCGCGTTTGATCGCGCGGATGCCCTCAATGGTTTCGTGAGCCGAGTCGATCCACTCGGCCTCGCCGGTGGCCAGCGTGAAGGTCAGCGCATCGAAGATCAGCTGGTCGGGGGTCAGCGCGAAGTCATCGCGGGCGAGATCGTGGATCCTGCGTGCAATCTCGAGCTTGCGCTCCGCGGTGCGCGCCATACCCTGCTCATCGATGGTCAGCGCGATGACACATGCGCCGTGGTCGCGCACCGACGGCAGCACGGCGTCGCAGCGCACGCGACCGTTCTCGAGGTTGACGCTGTTGACGATGCCCCGACCCGGGTACACCTCGAGCGCAGCCTTGATGACGTCGGCGTCGGTGCTGTCGATGACCAGTGGTGCGTCGATGCTCATCTGCAGCGTCTTGACGACCGCCTGCATCTGCTCGGCCTCGTCGCTGCGCTCGGTGACCGCGACGCACAGGTCGAGCGCATGCGCGCCGCCTTCGACCTGCGTCCTGGCCACGCCGAGGATGCCGTCGTAGTCGTCAGCCAGGAGGAGACGCTTTACCGCGCGCGACCCCTGAGCGTTGACGCGCTCGCCGATGAGCAGTGGCGCCGGCTGCTGACGCAGCTCGATGGCATGCATGCTGCTCGCCAGGCGGGGTTCGATGTCCGGCGTCAGGGTGGCTCGTGACGCCGCACCAACGTGTGCCACGAGCTCGCGAATGTGTTCGGGAGTCGATCCGCAACAGCCGCCGACAACGCTCACCCCGTACTCGCTGACGAAGCTCGCCAGCTCGGTCGCCATCGGCACCGGTTGCAGCGGATAGTGCGCGCGACCGTCGACGTTGATGGGCAGGCCGGCATTGGGAATGCATGCGACCGGCAGTGAGGTGTGCGCCGTGATGTACCGGATCGGCTCGCGCATGTGCTCGGGCCCCGTCGAGCAGTTGAACCCGATGATATCGACGTGCAGCGACTCGAGGATGGCGAGGACCGCCGCTGCGTCGGTTCCGAGCAGCATCCTGCCGGTGACGTCGAGCGACACCGTGGTCATGATCGCGATGGGTCGATCCGCCGTCGCGGCGGCCGCGCGCGCACCGAAGACGGCGGCTTTGGTCTCGAGGATGTCCTGCTGGGTCTCGATGATCAGCACGTCGACACCGCCCTCGATGAGCGAGGCGGCCTGCTCGCGATAGACGGGGACCAGGTCGGCAAAACCGAGCCGGCTCATCGCCGGGTCGCTCGACGCCGGCAGGAAGCCCGTCGGGCCCATGCTCCCGGCGACAAAGCGCGGGCGGCCATCCGCTGCGTACTCGTCCGCGACCTTTCTCGCCAGCCGGGCGGCGGAGACGTTGAGCTCAGTGGTCACATCGCCCTGCCCCCATTCCTCGAGACGCGGGCGGGTCGCCTGGAACGTGCAGGTCTCGATGACGTCGCATCCCGCGTCGAGGAAGCTGCGGTGCACCCGCTCGACGATCTGGGGCGCATGGATGGCGAGGCCGTCCATCCAGCCCTCCAGCCTGGCACCGCCGAAATCGTCGATACCCGGGTTCTCGGTCTGCAGGCTGGTTCCCATCGCGCCGTCGAAAACGAGCACACGCTCGCGCAGCGCTTCGAGGAACGGAGGTCGATCTTGGACAGCCATTGACACGACGTTATCAGGGAACGGCTCCGTGATACGCTCGCCAACCGCCCGATCAGCTTCGAGGAGACCCTGTTTGGCACGACGCCCACCCCGTCCTGGCAGTACCCGCAGGCGCGGCCCCGTCCGTCGACGGGACGTCACCGACGGCACCGCCAAGGTCGAGGTCAAGGAAGAGACCATCGAGATGGACGCAACGGTTGTCGAGCCGCTGCCCAACGCGATGTTCAAGGTGCGCTTGCAAACCGGTCAGGATGTGCTCGCGTACACCTCGGGAAAGATGCGCAAGTTCTACATCCGCATTCTCATCGGGGACCGCGTGCGCGTCGAGTTGAGCCCATACGACCTCTCGCGCGGGCGCATCACCTTCCGCTACAAGTAACCGGACAGGGCCGACCATGACGGCGATCTACGTCATCGCCGCGCTGTTGGTGGTGTTCTTCCTGGTCGGTGCCTATCGGATGATGGGAGCAGGGGCGACCGTGGAAGAGGACCCGCGCGCCGTGCTCGTTGCGGTGCTCGCCACCGCGACCGAGGCGGCCCAGGTGCTCGATGGGACCCCCGGGACGGGTGACGAGGCGAGTTCGCCGCACGCGGTCAGACGCCGACTCGACGGTTGCGCACAGGCGCTGGAGCGAATCGCCGGGATGCCCGTTGACGCGACCCTGGACGAGGCGCGAACCGCGCTCGATCGCGCCGTCGACGAGTTGACCTGGTCAGCGCGACTCGCGGAAGCACCCGGCTACGCCGGCGACGATGCACTGCGTGACGCAGGGACGGTGTTGCGCGGTCGCGGATCGGCACAACTCGAACGCGCCAGGGCGCAGCTCGACGGCTAACCCGCGGTCCTGAAGTAGTCGACGGTCGACTGCACGCCGTCGTCGAAGCCGATGGTCGCGGTCCAGCCGAGGCGGTCGCTGGTCCCGCTGGTCTCGAGGCACGAGCGTCGTTGCTCTCCGGGTTTCGCGGGGCCGTGCTCGGCGCTCGCAGTGACACCGGCTGCGGCGGCGAGCATGCGGTACAGCGTGTTGACGTCGGTCTCGACGCCGGTGCCGATGTTGTAGACGCCTGGCGGCCCGTCGATCGCTGCGAGGTTGGCGCGGACCACGTCGTGGACGTGGACGTAGTCGCGAGTCTGCGTTCCGTCGCCGTTGATCACCACCGGTTCGCCGTGCACCAGACGGGTCGCGAAGATGGCGACGACACCCGCCTCACCATCAGGATCCTGACGAGGTCCATAGACGTTGGCGTAGCGGAGCGCGACGAAGTCGAGGCCGGCCTGACGACTGAAGGTGCCCCCGTATGCTTCGGCGCACAGCTTTGCGGTGCCGTAGGGCGACTCGGGGAGGCACGGGTGATTCTCCGGCGTGGGAATCACCTCGGTATCCCCATAGATCGCCCCGCCACTCGAGGCGAACACGACACGGCGCGCCCCGGCGTCGACCGCGGCGCGGAGGACGTTCACGGTCCCGACCACGTTGACATTGGCGTCGTGCAGGGGGTTGCGCACCGACTCGCGGACGTCGATCTGGGCGGCCGCATGGAAGACCACATCAGGATGTGCTTGCGCAAACGCGGCGGCGAGCTGCGGCGAGGTGATGTCGAGCTCCACGAAGCTCGCTCCGGCATTCACCTGCTCGCGTCTCCCTCGCGAGAGATCATCAACGACGGTCACCTTGTGCCCGGCGTCGACAAGCGCGTCGGTGATGTGCGAGGCGATGAAGCCGGCGCCGCCGGTGACGAGCGCTCTCACCCCTGGGTCGCGACTCGGTGTGCTTTGGGAACATGCATGTGGGTGACGACGAAGATCACGAAGCCGATCACGACCAGGCTGCCGTAGCTGATGCTCCGATCGAGCAGGGTGATCGAGACCGCCGCCGAGTTGGTCACGCCGCCGACGGTGATGAGTACGCCGATCATCCCGGCCTCGACGAGTCCGAGGCCGCCGGGAAGGAACGGAACGGTTGTGAGCAATGCCGCCACCAGCGCGATGAGCAGGAACTGCGACGGGCCGAGGTGGACACCCACCAGGTGCAGTGAGAACACCACGAGCCCGAGGCGCGCTCCCTCAGCCATCCAGACCAGCACGGTGAGGCCGAGCAGGGTGGGCAGGCGCGCAAAGGAGTCGACGGTGCCGAGGCGGAGGCTCTCGTAACGGTGGAAGACCGCCTCCGGCAGGTGGCGGAGGATGCGCTGACCGCGGCCGGCGCGCATCACCAGGATCACGCCGACACCGGCGAGACAGACGACCACGCCGATCACCACGTACGGGATGAGGATCCCTGGCGCCTTGGTGCGGAACACGACGGCGCCTGCCGCGAGCAGCAGCGCCATAAGCACGATGAGGTCGATGAGGCGCTCGGCGATGATGGTGCCGAGTGCCTTGCTGACCGGGATGTTCAGCTTCTGTTTGGCGAGGTATCCACGGTAGATGTCACCCATCTTCGCGGGCACCACGCAGTTGACGAAGAAGGACGTGATCATGATGGCGACCAGGGAAGCGGGCGGCCCATCCTCTCCCGCGTTCCTGAGGAGCACACGCCAGCGGATCGAACGCACCACAAACGACGCGTAGTAGACAGCGAGCGCCGCCAGATACAGGAACGGGTTCGCGTGACGGATGTTGTCCCATGCCGCGCCCCAGTTGATGGGCGCGCGCCACACCGCCACGCCGACGATGACGACGGCGATGCCGATGGACGCGATCGTTTTGGGGGTGAGGAGTCGGCTGGTCAGCGAGGGGGATACTTCGCTGACTTCGGGCTCGCCACGCACCAGCGTGGTGGTCACAGCGGGGACGGTACCACGAGGTCTGAGAGCGTCCTGCCCTCTCGACAGATGCGCGACAGGTCCGAGATCAGGCCGAACCCGGCGGGCGTCGCATCCGCGACAGCAGCGGGCGTCGGGTCGGCACGGACCCGCCTCCGGCGATGGTGCGCTCGCGCTCGGCAAGCACGCGGGCCAGCTGGTCGAGCTCGGAGTGCTCGTCGCGCTCGCTGGCCGGACGGCTGTCCCACTGACGGATCTGATAGATGCCCTTGAGCGCCGAGTAGGGAACGGCAATGGTGCGGAGCTCGGGGGTTCCGGGCTCGACGATCCGCCACACCCCACCGTATCGACCGAGGTGGGCGTCCGACCGGATCGACGCGCGCAGGACCGGCCCGTCGATGAAGTGGAATGCGGCTCGATCCCACGTTGCCACCTCGGACTCGGGGGGAGCAGGCACCGGATCGCCGACGAGGATCTGCCGGATCGCGCTCACCGGGAAGAGTGCGCGGTCGCTGTTCTGATTGATGGATCGCAACTCCGCGTCGAGGATCGCCAGATCAAAGGTGATCTCGGGCGCCTCGGCCAGAACGACCTCACCGTCGATGAAATTGATGACGACTACAGGCACCTGAAAAGTGTCACATTTCGGTCACAAGTCCCACCTGAGGCGGCCGTAGGATCGACGCGGACGTGACTTGCTGATGAAACGCGCTCTGGTGACGATGCTCGCCGGCGCGTCGCTGTTCTGGATGCTGTTCGGGATGTTGGACGTGTCCGCCGCCGCAGCGGACATGACCTGGCGCGGTGGCAGCGCCTCGCACTCCGCCGGCGACGACAGCCCCGGAGACACCGATCACCATTGCCGTGAGCGGTGGTCGCACGAGTCCGGCGATCGTGGCCACTGTTGCAATCCCAAGCCCGCACCCACGCCATCCCCGACGGCGACGCCGCGCCCGACCGCTGCTCCGACCCGTGCGCCGTCGTCGACGCCCCGCCCCCGTACGCGGCTGGCAACCGTGGTCGTCCCCCGGTCACATGGATCGCCGTCGCCGTCACGGTCGCCGGCTTCGACGAGTGCCGCTGAGCCCGCGGCCGGCTCGCGTCCGCCGGTGCTCGCGCCGCCGACGCTGACGATTCCCCCTGTCGCCTCCGTCCATCCGAGCAGCCCGGGCCCCGGCGTGGTCTCGGTCGTCGCACTCTCGACAATCCTGGTGGCCGGGACCATCGCGGTCGTCTCGCTGATCCTGGTTCGTCGTTCGGACTGAGGGCAACCGATGCGAGGGGTCCGACGGCTGAGCGGCATCTGGCGAGGTGCATCGTTCTCATTGAAATTCGCCGCGGTGATCCTGGTCGCGGGCGTGACCATCGCAGCGGTGCCGCTGATGCTCGCCGAGGCCAGCGCGCGCACGCAGGCTGAGAACAGCGCTGCGGACAGAGTCTCGATCGCGTCCAATCTCATCGCCGGCCAGCGAGCCTCGCTGGCGAGCTTCATCGCGGCAGTCGGCCGCCAGCTCGCCACCGAACGGGACGTCAGCGTCACATCTGCGGTTCGGGCAACCCTCACCGAGGACGCGTCGGTGATCGGCACCGACGACGTGCTCGGGGTCCTGCAGACCGGCGGTGGCGTGGTCGCTGTGCAGGGATCGACCCCGGTTGCCGGAGCGTTGACGGACACCGTGGCGCGCGCGGTGTCGGCTGGAGCCACGACCATCGCGACGCCCGAGGGTGGAGCGTGGATGGTGGCTGCGTCGCGCATCCCGGGAACCGCGGCAATGGCCTTCGTCGCTCGCCCGCTGACGGCCGCATTCATCAATACCGTCGCTCACAACATCGACACCGCGACGGCCCCGGTCGGCATCCTCCTGATCCGAGGAGACCGGACGGTAGCGATGGCCGGCAGCGTGCATGCCGTGACGCAGGCGCTCGCCACTTCGATTTCGACGTCGCCTCCGAGCATCGTGTCGCTCGACTCGCACCGGTTCGCTGCCGCATCGACCTCGATCGGCGCCGGACTCACACTGGCCGTGGTCACGCCCTTCTCCGGTCCGACGGTCGGATGGCAATCGATACTGCTGCTGCTCGCCGTGATCCTCGTGGCGATGCTGTTCATCGTGGTGGTCGTGCAGATCGATCTCCGCCGTCCTTTGCAGCGTCTCGACGTCGCGGTCGCGGCGCTGGGGAGCGGCGATTTCGACCGGCCCGTGGATGTGGGCTCCGTGGACGAGGTCGGCAGGTTGGGCGCAAGTTTCGAGGCAATGCGCACGCAGGTCCGCTCGATGATGCGCATCACCGCGTGTCGAGCGGCGGTAGCGATGGAACTCAGCCATGCACAGCCGCTCGAGGGAGCGCTCGCCGCCGTCTGCGCAGAGTTGCGTCGATCGATGGACGTGGACATGGCGATGATCGTTGTGAGCGGTTCCGAGATGAGCGACCCGTTCGCCGTCGCCGACGGCGGACGCCCGATCGCCTTCGACGGTTTCCTCGAGGGGCAGGGACCACTCGGCGAGGGGTATCGCTACGCCGGTCTCGGCGCGATCGTCCTTGGCGCCACCGCTGACGCACCCGAGGCACGGCTCGACGTTCGCGAGTTCTGCGTCGCACCGCTGCGTGTCGGCAAGCATGTGCACGGCGTCCTGACGGTCGCCGGTCAGAACAGCACGTTCACCGCCGGAGACTCGGATCTCGTGGCGTCGACCGCGGAGCAGATCTCGCTGGCGCTCGAGCGCTACCGCTTTCTTGCGGTCGTCCAGCGCCAGGCGAGCGTTGATGACCTCACCGGCCTGTACAACCACCGTTTTCTCATCGACTCACTCGGGCAACAGGTGGCGCTCGCCGAGCGTTTGGCCGCGCCGCTGGCGATCCTCATGCTCGACATCGACCATTTCAAGGCATTGAATGACACGCACGGTCATCACGCCGGTGACCTCGCGCTCGCCACCTTCGCGCAGACCGTCCTCGGCAATGTCCGGCGCGCGGATCTCACCGCCCGGTACGGCGGCGAGGAGTTCGTGGTGCTGATGCCGAACACCTCAGCGCGCGAGGCTTTCCTGGTCGCTGAGAAGATCCGCGTCGCCGTCGCCGCGACCGACGTCCAACTTCCCGATCGGCCACCGGTGCATCTGTCGGTCAGCGTGGGTGTGGCGGCGTACCCGGAGAACACCGACAATGCCGCTGAGCTGTTCGGCCTCGCTGATGCCGCGCTCTACCAGGCCAAGCGGATGGGGCGTGATCGGACCCGCTTGTCGAGACGAGCCAGCCCGGCGATGGTTCAGGATGCACCCGTGAACCAGAGCGAGAGCAATGTCGGCGCCGGGAATCGTCGATCTTCGGAGTGACACCCTGACCGTTCCCGACGAAGGCATGCGCGCCGCCATGGCGCGCGCCGAGGTCGGTGACGATGTCTGGGGCGAGGACCCGACGGTGCGGCGCCTCGAGGAAGAGATGGCGGGCAGGCTCGGCAAGGAAGCGGCCGTGTTCGTCCCGAGCGGGACCATGGGCAACCTGGCATGCGTGGCCGCCCAGACCCGGCCGGGAGATGAGGTGATCGCCGACGCGCAGGCGCACCTTTTCTTCTATGAAGCGGGAGGCACCGCGATCGTCGCCGGCATCCAGCTCCGCGTCCTTGATTGCGTCGACGGCGCTCCCGACGGTGACGCGATCACCGCCGCGGTTCGCGCCCCGGACATCCATCAGCCCGTCTCCACGCTCCTGTGCATCGAGAACACCCATAACCGCAGAGGCGGCGCAGCCATCGACGCGGCTCGAGTGCACAGTGCGGCACGCGCGGCCCACGACCACGGACTCCGGGTGCACTGCGACGGCGCGCGTCTCTTCAACGCCGCGGTCGCCCTGGGCGTCACCCCGGCCGAGCTGGTGGACGAGTGCGACACCGTCACGGTCTGCGTCAGCAAGGGTCTCGGCGCTCCGGTGGGATCCGTGGTTTCCGGAGACGCACCGACCATCGACGCGGTCCGGCGCTGGCGCAAACGTCTTGGAGGCGGGATGCGCCAGGCGGGCGTCATCGCGGCCGCAGGTCTCTACGCGCTCGAGCACAACGTGGCGCGGCTCGCTGAGGACCATGCCAACGCGACGGTCATCGCCGAAGCCATCGATGGATGCCCCGGAGCGACCTTGCGGCGTCCGGCGGTGGCGACCAACATCGTCCTCTTCGAAACCCTGACCCCCGCGGCAGAGCTGGCGACCCGGATGCGCGAGGAGGACGTGCTGGTGAGCAGCATGGGTCCGCACACGCTCCGATGTGTCACGCACCTGGACGTCGACGCTGCGGGCGCGCGGCGTGCCGCCGGCGTCATCGCACGCATCCTGAGCGACTGAGCTGGGCGCGTCGCGTCTCGCGCTCCGACGTGCCACGGCCGATGACACACAGAAGGCCCCCGGCACCGGCCGGAGGCCTTCTGAACTACGAAAAGGTTAGGAAGCTGAGGTCGTGCTCAGCTCGGTGTCGTGGTGGCCGGGGCCGCCGCGGGCGGTGCGGCGACGGGCTTGCGCACGACGCGACGCCGGGTCACGGGCTTGCGCGCCGTGGTCTTCCGAGCGGCCGCAGGCTTACGAGCCGTGGTCTTGCGCGCGGTGGTCTTCCGAGCGGCGGCCGGCTTACGGGCCGTGGTCTTGCGCGCCGTGGTCTTACGGGCCGTGGTCTTGCGTGCCCCGGTCTTTCGAGCCGCGGTCTTCCGTGCCGTGGTCTTACGCGCAGTGGTCTTCCGAGCGGCGGTCTTCCGAGCGGCAGTCTTGCGCGCGGCGGTCTTGCGTGCCGTGGTCTTCTTGGCGCCGGCGCGCTTTGCGGTCGCCCGCTTCGCCGTCGCGCGCTTTGCGGTCGCCCGCTTCGCCGTCGCGCGCTTCGCGGTGGCGCGCTTCGCGGTGGCGCGCTTCGCGGTGGCGCGCTTCGCGGTGGCGCGCTTCGCGGTGGC
>Ga0208219_1000689_pt1 | contig 12010 bp, 10 predicted proteins | sample NGESurshal072012_7_FD_184469 | JGI IMG/M metagenome (GOLD analysis project Ga0208219, IMG submission 184469) | Arctic peat soil microbial communities from Barrow, Alaska - NGEE Surface sample 53-2 shallow-072012 (SPAdes) | ecosystem: Environmental > Terrestrial > Soil > Wetlands > Peat ...
GAGGTTGCTCGCGGCGGTGCGCAATGCAGCGATCTTGCCGTCGTCGGCCATTGATCCCGTGTTGTCGAGCGCCAGCGCCACCCGCATCTTCACATTGCCCCAGGCGGTGGTCGAGGTACTGCTGAAGGGGATGGTGGGGAAGCCCGCCAGCTTCATGAAGTCGGTGTTGATGTACGCCGATCCGTTGACCTGGACGGTCGAGCCCATGCTGCCGGCATCGGCCGTGTAGGTGGCGGTGACACTCACGGCCTGGGCGTCGGGGTTGGTATAGAGAGCGTTAAAATCGGCCTGGGCCTGTGTAGCGATCTGGGCCGTCGTGATCACACCGCTGGAGAGGTCCTTGGAGAGCATCAAGGCCGTCGAATCGAGCGCGGCCTGCATCGACGAGCGCGCATTGTTGGCCCGGCTATAGTCGATTGCCGCGCCGATGAAGCTGATGAGGGGGATGAGGGCGATGGTAAAGATCACCGCGATATTACCCTCATTGGCCCGAGCAAAGCGGCGGACCGCTTCCCGGACACGAAGTTTAATGAATGCACCGCACATGGCTTGACACCGGAGTTGGGGTTATTCCGTCATCTCGTCCCCCGCCAATAAACAGGTGGTAAATTCCTCCCGATAAAACTGGGTCAATAGCCGCGCAACGGCGATTCGGCCGAAAAAGCCGCTGCTATTGTCAATGTGCGCTAAATGGCCGGGGATCCCGCTTTGTCAAATCCAAAGGGATTGGTTAACCTTGGCAGGATCGTCGAGCCCGGAATTTGGGTCGCCGCGGATTGGATTCGGACAGTATTTGCGTGCTTGCGGCGAGCCGGTGGCGGACCCATATTCCCGACATCGATCCAGCGGAAGGGTCGGATCGGACGGGAGCGGCGGTCTGAAAACGTCTGGGAACTCCTTGAGATGGCTCCGACAGGGGACATCCCCCGTTCGTTGTCCAGTTTCCCGTGGGGATGTCGAACGCCTGTGCCATGCCGCAATTAACTTCCAGATTTGATTGGCCGGTGCCCCCGGCCGTCGCCGCATCTGTCGTGCGAATGAGCAGCGACGAGAATCGGACCGGTGGGCCCGGCGGCCCGGCTACCTCCGTGATTGCCAAGGTCAAGCCAAAGACCAAGCGTCCGAATCTGTATCGGGTCCTGATCCTGAACGACGATTACACGCCGATGGAATTTGTCGTTCACGTGCTGGAGAAATTCTTCCAGAAGGACATCGAGGCCGCGACCAAGATCATGCTGCACGTTCATCATCACGGTATCGGGGAGTGCGGCGTGTTCACCTATGAAATCGCCGAGACCAAGGTGACCCAGGTGATGGATTTTGCGCGCAAGCACCAGCATCCCCTGCAATGCGTGATGGAAAAGAAGTAGACTCGGGCTGGAATCGATCAAAACCGGAACGGGTTTTGCATATTCAGCCAGGCCGATCTGCGCGCTCACGTGGTACGGCCGGCGCATTCCTTGTACGGCGCGGCGCAAATCGGGGCGCGAACAAGCCGTGGGAACCGGCCTTTCCCCGTGATCCAATGTGACTATATATGATATGATAAAGGTTGTTGTTGCCTGACCGGGCAACGGCGATCATGATGGCAGGGGGCCATAGAGGACGCGAATGCCGACTTTTTCCCAGAGCCTTGAACAATCGCTGCATCGTGCGCTTGCGATTGCCAACGAGCGTCATCACCAATATGCCACGCTCGAACATCTGCTGCTGTCGCTGATCGACGATTCCGATGCAGCGGCTGTCATGCGCGCCTGCAGTGTCGATCTCGACAAGCTGCGCACCAGTCTTGTCAATTATCTCGAAACCGAGTTCGAAAACCTGGTGACGGATGGCGCCGATGATGCCAAGCCGACCGCGGGTTTTCAGCGCGTGATCCAGCGCGCCGTGATTCACGTCCAGTCATCCGGCCGCGAGGAGGTAACAGGGGCCAATGTGCTGATCGCGATCTTCGCGGAGCGCGAGAGCCACGCCGCCTATTTCCTGCAGGAACAGGACATGACCCGCTACGATGCGGTGAATTATATCAGCCACGGCATCGCCAAGCGCCCCGGCGTGTCGGAAGCGCGCCCGGTACGCGGCGTTGATGAAGAAACCGAGACCAAGGGCAACGAGGATTCCAAGAAGAAGGGCGAGGCGCTCGATACCTATTGCGTGAACCTCAACAAGAAGGCGCGCGACGGCAAGATCGATCCGGTAATCGGGCGCAATGTCGAGATCAACCGCGCGATCCAGGTGCTGTGCCGCCGGCAGAAGAACAATCCGCTGTTCGTCGGCGAAGCCGGCGTCGGCAAGACGGCGATTGCGGAGGGGCTCGCCAAGCGCATCGTCGACAGCGAGGTGCCGGAGGTGCTGGCGGCGGCGACCGTGTTCTCGCTGGACATGGGCACGTTGCTGGCCGGCACCCGCTACCGTGGCGATTTCGAGGAGCGGCTGAAGCAGGTGCTGAAGGAACTGGAGGCGCATCCGAATGCGATCCTGTTCATCGACGAGATCCATACCGTGATCGGCGCCGGCGCGACCTCGGGCGGTGCGATGGACGCGTCCAACCTGCTGAAGCCCGCGCTGGCATCGGGCACGATTCGCTGCATGGGTTCGACCACCTACAAGGAATATCGCCAGCATTTCGAGAAGGACCGCGCGCTGGTGCGCCGGTTCCAGAAGATCGACATCAATGAGCCGACGGTGGAGGACGCGATCGCGATTCTCAAGGGTCTGAAACCCTATTTCGAGGACTATCACCGGCTGAAATACACCAACGAGGCGATCGAGGCCGCGGTGCAACTATCGTCGCGCTATATCCATGACCGCAAGCTGCCGGACAAGGCGATCGACGTGATCGATGAATCCGGTGCGGCGCAAATGCTGGTGACGGAAAGCAAGCGCAAGAAGATCATCGGCATCAAGGAAATCGAGACGACCATCGCGACCATGGCGCGGATTCCGCCAAAGAGCGTGTCGAAGGACGATGCCGAGGTTCTCAAACACCTCGAACAGACGCTGAAGCGGGTAGTGTTCGGCCAGGACAGGGCGATTGAGGCGCTGTCGGCTTCGATCAAGCTGGCGCGAGCCGGCCTGCGCGAGCCGGAAAAGCCGATCGGCTCGTATTTATTCTCGGGTCCGACCGGTGTCGGCAAGACCGAGGTGGCAAAGCAGCTCGCCGCATCGCTCGGCGTCGAACTGATCCGCTTCGACATGTCGGAATATATGGAGCGGCACACGGTATCGCGCCTGATCGGCGCGCCTCCCGGCTATGTCGGCTTCGACCAGGGCGGTCTGCTTACCGACGGCGTTGACCAGCATCCGCACTGCGTCGTGCTGCTCGACGAAATCGAAAAGGCGCACCCCGACCTCTACAACGTGCTGCTGCAGATCATGGATCACGGCCGGTTGACCGACCATAACGGCAAGCCGGTCAATTTCCGCAGCGTCATCCTGATCATGACCACCAATGCGGGCGCTGCCGACCTGGCGCGTCACGCATTCGGCTTCACGCGCAGCAAGCGGGAAGGCGACGATCAAGAGGCGATCACCCGGCAGTTCGCGCCCGAATTCCGCAACCGGCTCGACGCCATCATCTCGTTCGCGCATCTCAACCCCGATGTGATCGGCATGGTGGTCGAGAAATTCGTGCTGCAACTCGAGGCGCAGCTCGGCGACCGTGACGTCACCATCGAACTGTCGGAACCGGCCAAGGCATGGTTGATTCAGCACGGTTATGACGAGCAGATGGGGGCGCGGCCGATGGCGCGCGTGATCCAGGAGCACATCAAGAAGCCGCTCGCCGACGAGGTGCTGTTCGGCAAGCTCAAGGGTGGCGGCCATGTCCGTGTCGTGCTGGTCAAGGACGAGGCGGTCGCGGAAGCCGGCCAGGAAATGATCGGCGAAAAGATCGGCTTCGAATTCGTCGAAGGGCCGGTGACACCGAAGCCGGAGAAGCTGCCCGGCGCGCGCAAGCGCGCGGTGCCGCGCAAGCCGAAGCCGAGCGGACCGGGTGGCGGCGGGTCGAAAGGCCCGGTTTCGCGAGGTCCGCTGGTCAAGGCGTAAACCGCGTGAGATTGCTGCGAATCGAGGAGCCGACGTGTCGCAAGATCGCCGGTGGGCAACCGGCGATCGACCGCCGTTAGTCGCCCTTGAGGCGCTGGCCGTCGCGGACCTGGACCCGTTCGAGGCCTCTGGTGCCCGCCGGCGACAGCCGCAGCATGCTGAGCGCCGCGCCGCACAGCGCGAAGGCCACCGCAACCAGCAGTGCGATTCGGGTGCCCGCCACGGGATAGCGGGCCAGAAACAGCGCCACCAGCGCCGCGCCCGTCGTCTGGCCCAACAGCCGGGCCGTTCCGAGCATGCCGCTTGCGCCGCCGCTGCGCTCGCGCGGCGCCGCCGCAATCATGGTGCGGTTGTTGGGGGTCTGGAACAGACCGAAGCCGAGGCCGGCCAGCGCCATGCGCCAGACCACGTCGAACGACGAGGGAGCCTCCGGGATCAGCGCCAGTGCGCCGAGGCCGCCTGCAAACAGCACGAGGCCGATGCCGCCGAGCAGCCCGGCCGGATAGCGTTCCACCAGCCGGCCGGCGAGGGGGGCTGCGAATGCGACGGCGATCGGCCAGGGCGTGATCAGAAGTCCGATCTCGACCGCCGAATATCCGAAACGGCTCTCGAGATAAAACGGCATCGCAACGAACGCCAGCATCTGGGCGCAAAAGGAGGCGATCGAGGTGCCGATCGACAGCGCGAAAATGGGAATGCGCAACAGGTCGACCGGCAGCAATGGCGAGGGCTGATGCGCCTGCCTTAACACCAGCAGGACCCCGGCGACGGCCGCGACCGCGAACTCCAGCAGGCACAGCAGCAGGGCTTCGCCATGGCCGACGCTGTCGATGGCGGCGATGCCGAGGCCGAAAGTGACGGCGCTGAGCACGCCGCTCCACCAGTCGAAACTGTGAACGGCGCGCGGGATATGGGGCAGGCTGCGCCAGCCCAACGCGAGTGTCGCGACACCGAGCGGAATGTTGATGGCGAAAAGATACGGCCATGTTCCGATCGACAGGATCGCCGAGGCCACCGTGGGGCCGACCGCGGCGGAGACCGCGACCACCAGCGCATTGAGGCCGATGCCGCGCCCCAGCAGGGCGTGCGGATAAGTGAAGCGGACCAACGCCGCGTTGACGCTCATGATCCCCGCGGCGCCAAATCCCTGCATGATGCGCGCCACCGTCAGCAGCAACAGCGTGTGCGAAAGCGCGCAAAACAGGGATGCCAGCGTGAAAAGCAGGAGTCCCGCAAGGTAGACCCGGCGATAGCCGATGATTTCGCCCAGCGATGCCAGCGGCAGCAGCGAGATCGTGATCGCCAACTGATAGCCGTTGACGATCCAGATCGAAAACGCGGGGCTGGCGTTCAGGTCCCTGGCAATGGTCGGCAGCGCGACATTGGCGATGGCGCCATCGATCACCGCCATGACAAGACCGAGCGCGATGGTGAGAATGGCCCAATGACGTTGCGGCTTGGGCAGGCCATCGGCGTGCTCGGCTATGGCGGATGACATGCGGTGGATATGCCCCAAATTATGACATCGACGGTTACCGCTTGCTGGATTAGCCGACCCTTTGCAACTTCGAACTGGCGACCGGGTTCCCGGCTGACAAGGGTCGGACCTGCAGCAGGCTTGGGGGCGGTACCGGTTCGAAGGTGGACGGCAAACCGCCGCCGCGAGGCCGACGCGCCGGCGCGGTTCGTCGACGGGGCAACGAATGGGATGAATTCAAGCCCCGAGGGGCCGCGGGCTCAGTCCTGGCTCAGCAACGCGTTGATGCGGCGCTGAAGCTGACGCTTCTTGTGTTCGCTCTGGCGCAGCCGCTCCTCGAGGTCGGAGACCGGCAGCCCATGTGGCCTTTCCGAACTGAACGCGACGCCGACAAAATTGTCGCGCCACCGGACGATGCTGGCGAGGAAGGAGCGGCCGAGATCGATAGACTTGTCGCGCGCGCTCTCGCATCGGTCCAGCATCAAAGGATCCCCCGGTGAAACGGCCGGACCTTACGCGGCTTTGCTGCCTGCGAAACAGTGCGGCCGGCAAAATGCCGCGTTAACGTAAACCGATCGCGGTCGGAATAGGGCGTATTCGGCGCTTCTGGCCGTGGCGGAAGCAGTTATGCTCGCGGCTGCGCTCATGGTCTGGCGCTCCACGCCTCCGCCATCATTGCCGGATAGCCAGACCATCGTCTCTCTGCAGGCACGGTTTTCGCGCTGAAGACATAGCGACCATGCGGACGGAAGTTGGTCTGAAAGTTGCGGTTTGGGTCGTGTTCGCGGTGCTGGGCTCGCCGGCTGCGCCGGCGTCTGCGGAGGATGCGGCGACCGCGGACAGGTTCGTGAGACCGAGTGTCGAGGAACTCGCGATTCCCCAGAGCCAGGACAAGGGCGACCACACCGGCGACAACGACGCCCGCGAGGCGATGTGCCTGATGATCGAATCGGCTGCCAAGGCGCAAGGCCTGCCGCTTGAGTTCTTTGCGAGGGTGATCTGGCAAGAGAGCAGGTTCCAGTCCGACGCGGTCGGACCGGTAACGCGCAGCGGCCGGCGCGCCGAGGGGATTGCGCAATTCATGCCGGGCACCGCCAGCGAACGCCGTCTGCTCGATCCATTCGATCCGGTGCAGGCGCTGCCGAAGTCGGCGGAGTTCCTGAGCGAGCTGCGCGATCAGTTCGGCAATCTCGGGCTGGCGGCGGCAGCCTATAATGCCGGGCCGCACCGGGTCCAGCAATGGCTCGCCGGCACCGCGGCGATGCCCCAGGAGACGCGCAATTACGTGGCCGCCATCACCGGCAGCACGGTCGAGGAGTGGGCGACCGCCGGCAAAACCGGCAAGATGCCCGAACGCGCGCAGGCCAGCAGTTGCCGCGAGCTGATGGCGCTGCTCAAGCGCGCACCCAATCCCTTCGTCACCCAGCTCGAGCAACATGTGAAGCTCGCGGCGGCCAAGCTGTGGGGCGTGCAGCTCGCCGCGGGCTTCGACCGCAACAAGGCGCTGGCGATGTATGCGCGGGCGATGAAGCGGCTTGCCGCGGTAATCGGCGATCAGGATCCCAGCCTGTTGAGCTCGGTGGCCCGCAGCCGCGGCACCCGCGCATTCTATCAGGTGCGGATCGGTGCCGATACGCGGCCCGCCGCCAACGATCTGTGTAACCGCATCCGCCGCGCCGGCGGGGCCTGTTTCGTATTGCGAAACCTGAATGTACGGAGCTGACCGGGCGGCTTGCATGACAGCCCTGAACCTCGGTTCGCTTGACGCGGGCTCGACTTGGGCGGCGGTAAGCGGGCACGATGCTGATGCTTGCTGGCAAATGGTGGCTCGGGTAATGACATCCGGGTTTGACGGAGTGGCCGCTGATGGTTCGAGAGAATGAAATCCGCGAAGGCGAACGCGCCGTCGACGCGCCCTCGGCGCGTGACGCCGGCCTGATCTTCATCGGCCGTATCCGCACCCCCTGGACCTCGCGCCTGGCGACGCCGCGGCAGGGGCGCCACGATGGCCCGGTGTGCCGGCTCGAGATTTTCGAGCCTTGGGTGCCGGCGCTGAAGGGGGTCGATTTCTACTCCACTTTGGAGGTGATCTACTGGCTGCATCAGTCGCGCCGCGATCTGGTGCTGCAGAGCCCGAAGAACAACAAATCGACGCGCGGTACATTTTCGCTGCGCTCGCCGGTGCGACCGAATCCGATCGCCACCTCGATCGTCAAGCTGGTCAGCGTCGAAGGCAGCACCGTCTTGGTCCGCGGTATGGATTGCCTCGACGAAACGCCGCTGCTCGACCTCAAGCCCGACCGCTGCGAATTCACTCCGCTCGCGCCGCCGCAGGCCGGTGACTTCGAGACGGAGTAAGAAATTTCCGCCATCGCCATCCCGCGACGACGATCGGACCTCACCCGGCGTTCAGTGCCGCGATCAGCCTGACGGCATTGTCTTCCAGCACCTTGGCGTCCTCCTTCCGGCTCGCCGGCGGCAGCAGCGCGATGCCGTCGTGGCGGGGCATCACATGCATGTGCAGGTGATACACCACCTGTCCGGACGCCGGTTCGCTGAACTGCTGGATGGTGATGCCGTCGGCCTTGAACGCCGTCATTGCGGCGCGGGCGATGCGGTGGGTGCCGCGCGCGACATGAGCGAAATCTTCCGCCGTGATGTCGAGGATGTTGCGGGCCGGCGCCTTCGGGATCACCAGCGTATGCCCGGGAGACCGCGGCATGATATCGAGGAAGGCGAGGACATGATCGTTCTCGTACACCTTGTAGCACGGGAATTCACCGCGCAGGATCTTGGCGAAGATGTTGTTGGGGTCGTAGGGGGTCATGGTGTCTCCCAGAATCCGGTTCCATCAGGACGGGTCGTCGGCGGCTTTGCGAAACGGCCCGGCCTCGGTGAGTTCGCGCCCGGCCTCCGCCACATAGGCGCGCTCGCGCTTGAGATAGTCCGCGATCGCCCGGCGCAGGCCGGGGTCGGCGATGTAATGCGCCGAATAGGTGGTCTGCGGCAGATATCCGCGCGCGATCTTGTGCTCGCCTTGCGCGCCGGCCTCGACCACCCGCAGTCCGCGCCGGATCGCAAAATCGATCGCCTGATAATAGCAGACTTCGAAATGCAGGAACGGGTGATGCTCGATCGCACCCCAGTTGCGCCCGAACAGGGTATCGGAGCCGATGAAATTGATGGCGCCGGCAATCCAGCGGCCATTGCGCTTGGCCATCACCAGCAGCACGTCCTCGGCCATGGTCTCGCCGATCAGCGAGAAGAAGGCGCGGGTCAGATAGGGCCGGCCCCATTTTCGCGATCCCGTATCGATGTAGAACGCAAAGAAGGCGTCCCAGGCGTCTTCGGTGATCTCGCGGCCGGTAAGGGCGTCGATGGTGATGCCGGCGGCAAGCGCCTCGCGCCGTTCGCGCCGGATCGCCTTGCGGTGGCGCGAGTTGAGGGTGGCGAGAAAATCCTCAAACCCGCCGTAACCCTGATTGTGCCAGTGAAACTGCTGGTCGTTGCGCCGCAGGAAACCGTATTCGGCCAGGAATTTCTGCTCGGTCTCGCGGGCAAAGGTGACGTGAACCGAGGAGGCCTGCACGGCCTCGCACAGCGCCACCAGTCCGCCGGCGAGGGCGGCACCGATGCCTTCGTGGTCGGCGCCATTGCGGATCAGCAGGCGCGGTCCGGCCGCCGGCGTGAAGGGAACCGAGGCCTGCAGCTTCGGATAATAGTGTCCGCCGGCTCGCTCATAGGCCTCGGCCCAGCCGCGGTCGAACACGTATTCACCTTGTGAGTGCGATTTCAGATAGCACGGCACGATCCCGGCGATGGTGCCGTCAAGCCGCGCCAAAAGGTGGCGCGGTCCCCATCCGGTCCGCGCGGTGGCCGACCCGGAAGCTTCGGCCGCCGAGAAAAAAGCATGTGAAACGAACGGGTTATAGTCGGCGCAGGAATCCGTTGCAGGATCGGAGGAAGCCGGTGTGTCGAGGCCGTTGCGGCTGCCGGGAACGCGCGGCGGGTTGGCGCAGGCATCCCAATCCGCAGCCGGGATCTGGCTGACGGAAGAGACGGCTTCGAGGGTTATTTCGGATGACGCCATCGACGATTGGGAACGGTCTCATGTCACGATCGGCCATCGCACATGGTGACCAACCCACCCAAGATCGTGCATTGCGGCCGTGACTTCAAGGGTGCGCCAAAGCTCAGGTTCCCGGCCGGAAACCTTCAAAGATCATCTGGTCGGCGTAGCGCGCGGCGCGTTGGCGCTGCTCCGATGTGCGTACGGTCCAGCACAGCAAGGGAAGGCCGAACAGATGGCGCGCCATCCATGGTGCAGGGGCGGGCAACTGGTTGACCGAGAAGGAGACGAAATGTGGCCGGGTGCGGAAGGCGTGGCGCAGATGCAGCATGCTGTCGCGCTGGGCTGGGTTGAGTTTTTTCCAGTAATCGTCGTCGTAGCTGCGCTGGGCGATGATGCCGCGGGGCAGCTCCGGCATCTGCTGGCGCAGCGCCAGCAGCTGGTCCGGGTCGAACGACATGCCGACCGCCGGCCCGCGATAGCAGGCGAGAATCTGCGCCATCCGCGCCACCAGCTTGCGGTCGCCGTCGAAATGGCTCTTGACTTCGATCAGCAGCGGCGCCCGGCCGCCGACCAGCGCGCAGAGGTCACCGAGCGACATCATCCGCTCGGCGGTATCCTTGAACCTGACGGCCCTGAGTTCGGCCGCGGTCATGTCGAGCAGCGCGCCTGAACCTTCGGTGAGACGGCCAAGCTCGTCGTCATGGTGCACCATCGCCTCGCCATCGGCGCTGAGCTGCAGGTCGACCTCGATAGCGAAATTTCCGTCGATCGCCGCCTGGAACGCGCCCGGCATGTTTTCCACGATGCCACGCGCGCGGTCGTGCAGGCCGCGATGGGCTACCGGCCGCGCCGTCAGCCAGTCCGGTGCGCGCATCCGGCCGCTCCGCTTACGAGACCTCGAAGATGCCCTCGACCTCCACCGCCGCATCCGACGGCAGCACAGCGACACCGACGGTGGTGCGGGCGTGACGGCCCTTGTCGCCGAATGCCGCGACCATCAGGTCGGAGGCGCCATTGAGCACCTTCGGCCCGTCGAGGAAATCCGGCGCCGAATTGACAAAGCCGCCGAGCCGGACCACGCGGACGACCTTGTCGAGATCGCCGAGCGCGGCCTTGATCTGTGCCAGCAGATTGATGGCGCAGCCGCGCGCGGCGGCGTTGCCCTGTTCGACGGTGACACCGGCGCCGAGCTTGCCCTTGGCGATCAGCTTTCCCTCGGGATTGACGCATACCTGGCCCGACACGAACAGCAGGTTCCCGCTGCGCACGAAGCCGACATAATTCGCCACGGGACTGGCCGGTTCATGCAGGACGACACCCTGCTGCGCAAGTTTCTGCTCGATCGTTCCCGCCATGTTTCGTCCCCGTTTGTTGGTCCAGCACCCGATCCAGGCGATCGGGTCGGCTTTGTTTCGCGCATCGCGCCGCCACTTGCAAGCGACCACCGGCTGCCGGCGAAGCCTGCCGTCCGTCGTCGCCCGCGCGGCAACAGGCCCAAAAAACACCGTCGCTCAGCCGGCGATTCCGCCGTTTTTCGTGGCGCGGCCCTAGTTGTGGCGCAATACGTCGGTCATTAATGCGACAAATCACCGTCGAGGAAAAGACATGGCTCGCTTGCTGCGGATTGCGCCCCGAGACGTTACAGCGCTGGCGCTGACGGTCGCCGCCATCGCGGCGGCGCCGGGCCTTGCCGGCGGCCAGGCCGAAGCTGCGGCCAGCATCCCGTTTCTGCCGCATCAGGCGCTGTACGATCTCAGCCTGGTGAAGTCGCGCGGCTCCAACGCGATCAACAGCGCGCGCGGGCGCATTCTCTATAATTTCTCCGGCAGCGCCTGCGAAGGCTACACCTCGGAATTCAGGCAGGTGTCGGAACTGGAAAGCGGCGAGGACAAGGTGACATTGAGCGATTTGCGCTCGACCTCCTGGGAAGATGGCGCGGGCAAGAGCTATCGCTTCAAGATCGAGACCCGAATGAACGACAGCGACGCCAGTCCGGTGGATGGCGTGGCCGAGCGGGTCGGCGATCATGTCACGGTCAAATTGAAACAGCCCCAGGCCAAGACCTTCACGCTCGACGGCGACACGGTGTTTCCGACCCAGCAGATCCAGCGCATCATCGAGGCGGCGCGGGCCGGAAAATCGCTACTCGAACTCACGGTCTATGACGGCTCCGACAACGGCGAGAAGGTCTACAACACGCTTTCGGTGATCGGTCAGCCGATTCCCGGCGACCGCAGCATCGCTTCGCCCGACCCCTCCACCGAAAGCGCCGCGATGAAATCGCTGACGCGCTGGCCGGTCACGGTGAGCTATTACGACCGCGGCACCAAGGCTACGGAGGGCGAGCAGACCCCGGTCTATTCGATGTCGTTCGAGCTGTTTGAGAACGGCGTGTCGCGGGCGCTGGTGCTCGA
>Ga0208219_1000690_pt1 | contig 12008 bp, 9 predicted proteins | sample NGESurshal072012_7_FD_184469 | JGI IMG/M metagenome (GOLD analysis project Ga0208219, IMG submission 184469) | Arctic peat soil microbial communities from Barrow, Alaska - NGEE Surface sample 53-2 shallow-072012 (SPAdes) | ecosystem: Environmental > Terrestrial > Soil > Wetlands > Peat ...
GGACCCGCTCGTCACGTTGCGGGACCCTACCCGGGCCTCCGCCCGCCTGGGCGCCTGCACGGTCGGCCCTACGCCTTGTTGATGCGCACCGCGGTCCCGTAGGCGCAGATCTCGGTCCAGGTGTCACCCATCTCGGACGTGTCGAAGCGCATCGCGACGATGGCGTTCGCGCCCTTGGCCTCGGCCTCGTCGGTCATGCGCTGGATGACGTCGTTTCGGCTGTCGACGAGTGCTTTCGTCATGCCCTTGAGCTCGCCGCCCATCATCGACTTCATGAACGCGCGATTGGCCGACCCGTCGACCGCTACGCCGACTTCGAGCAGGCGCTGACGATGGCCAACGACTCCAAGTTCGGCCTCCAGGCGGGCGTCTTCACCCGCGATATGGGCCGCGGCCTCCAGGCGGCAAACACCCTCGAATTCGGCGGCGTCCTGATCAACGAGGTCCCCACCTTCCGCGCCGACCAGCAGCCCTATGGCGGTGTCAAGGACTCGGGCAACACCCGCGAGGGCCCCTCCTTCGCCGTCCTCGAGCTGACCGAGGAGCGCTTCATCACCCTGCAGGGTTGAATCGCAGATGCGCCGAAGAGCTACTCGTGCGGCCGGGCCATACGCCTGTGGTCCAGGGCCTCCTCGAGGACCGAGGGCTCGACGCCCTGCTCCAGCGCCACCTCGCGCAGCGAGCGGCCCGACTCGGCTGCCGTCTTGACAATGTCGGCGGCGCGGTCGTAGCCGATGTGGGGGTTGAGGGCGGTGGCCGTGGCCAGGGTCGCCTCGGCGTGGCGCTCGGTCATCTCCTCGTTGGCTTCGATCCCGGCGACGCATTTCTCGTTCAGCAGGCGCGAGGCGGAGGCGAGCAGCTTGATCGAGTCGAGCAGGTTGCGGGCGATCAGCGGCACCCGCACGTTGAGCTCGAACTGGCCCTGGCTGCCGGCGACCGTGATCGTGGTGTCGTTGCCGATCACCTGGGCGGCGACCTGGATCACGACCTCCGGGATCACCGGGTTGACCTTGCCGGGCATGATCGAGGAGCCCTTCTGCAGCTCAGGCAGGCGCAGCTCGGCGAGGCCGGCGCGTGGGCCTGAGCCCATCAGGGCCAGGTCGTTGGCGATCTTGTTGAGCGAGACGGCGTAGACCTTGAGGGCGCCGGAGAGCTCGACCAGGGCGTCGCGGTTGGCCTGCGCCTCGAAGCGGTCGAGCGGCTCGGAGATCGCGAGGCCGGTCTCGGCCGCCAGCGTCTCGCGCACCTTGGCGGCAAATTCGGGGTGGGTGTTGAGACCGGTTCCGGTCGCGGTGCCACCGAGCGGGATCTGGCCGACCCGGCGCAGGGTTGCCTCGACCCGCTGGATGCCGAGCCGGACCTGGGCGGCGTAGCCGCCGAACTCCTGCCCGAGGGTGACCGGGACCGCGTCCATCAGGTGGGTGCGGCCGGCCTTGACCACATCGGCGAACTGACTTGCCTTGGCGTCGAGGGCGGACTCGAGCCCGCCCATCGCCGGCAACAGGTCGTGGGTTACCTCGCCCAGCGCCGCCAGGTGCACGGCGGAGGGGAAGACATCGTTGGAGGACTGGCCCATGTTGACGTGGTCGTTGGGGTGGACGCCCTCGCCGGCGAGGTTGGCGATCACCTCGTTGGCGTTCATGTTCGAGGAGGTGCCGGACCCGGTCTGGAAGACGTCGACCGGGAACTGGTCGTCGTGCTCACCGGCGGCGACGGTGCCGCCCGCCACGGCGATTCGCTCGGCCAGCTCGGAGTCGAGCCCGCCCAGCGCGCCGTTGGCCTCGGCCGCCGCCGCCTTGAGGCGCCCGAGCCAGCGGATCACGGGCACCGGCACCCGCTCTCCCGAGACCGGGAAGTTGTCAACGGCCTTGGTGGTCTCGCCACCCCAGAGCTGCTCAGTCAAAACGCTGCCTCCATCGAAGTAGTGGTCCCTGCAGGGTATTCAGCCCTCGGCGTGGCCGGCGTCGTAGCCCTGGCGGTAGGTGCGGAGGAACGCTGCCGGGAGGGGGCGGTTGTCGGGGCTGTAGCGGGCGGCGACCGAGAGCCGCCGGATCAGGTCGGTGTGAATGCCGTCGGTGCTTTCGGCGCCCCGCTGGGCCGCTCCAAGCAGGTAGCCGAGCCGGAGGTTGGCCGCGTCGCCGGGATTGGCGCGGGCTTCGGCGTTGAGCCTGGTTGCCACCGTCACCAGCGCCGTGCCGACCGTAGCCAGGTCGCCTCCCTGCTGGTTCTCGGCCAGGCATTCGCTGACCAGAGTCTCTCCCCCCAGCTTCACTTCGCCGGGGGCTTCCTCGAGAGCCCGGGCGTAGGCGCCCTGGCCTTCCAGGCAGGCGAGCGGCGTCGTGTCGTCCGGCCCGCCGCAGCCGCCGGCCGGCAGAGCGAGGAGGCAGAGCGCGAGGATTGCGGCTCGGGGGCGCACCGGCGCAATCCTACGGCCGCGCCGCCGACTCGAGCTCGTACCCAGGCTCAGTCGCCGCGGGGGGAGAGGCCGCCGCTCTGAAAGACGGAGACGCCGCCTTCCGGCCCGGGGGGCGGCGGTTTCGGCTGCGGCGCCTTCTTGTGCCGTGGCTTGCCCGCTTCTTCGGTTTCGCCGGTGGGGAAGGTTTCGACCCATTCGGCGAGTGCGTAACGGGCCGCTGGGGCATGGTTCCAAGAGAGGTGCAGATGGTTGCCGCAGCCGTGGCCTTCGTCGCCGTTGTAGCCGACCCAGCGGAAGGGCGGGATCGGTTTGTTCTGTTCGGGCTCGGCCCAGAGCGCCAGGCGGGTGATCGGTTTCCAGCTGGCGTCGCAGATCGTCCCTCCGTGCAGCGGCACGAGGTCGACGGCGACGCCGTTGTAGTGATCGGAGCCCTTGACGTGGCAGTTGTCGCAGCCGACATGTTCGCCGTCGGGAAGCGGGCCGGAGTAGCCGTCGGTGACGTAGATCGGGTAGCGGGCGGCGAGCCAGCGCAGATCGGGAACGATCCGGCTGTCGACCATGTCGCCCGCTTCGTGCGGCACCGAGGCCGGGATCGGGACGATCTTGCCGGTCGCGTAGACCAGCCGCATCGAGTCGGGCCCGGCGCTGGCGAGGGTGACCGTCCAGGCAGCGAGGGCGATCAGCGCCAGCAGCACGAATGCCTCGATGTGGGCGCGGCGCGCATACCAGCGGCTCGCGCCGCGATTGAGCCTGTTTCCTCGGGTGAACATCTGCTCCCGGTATCGACACCGCTCTGCCTCCCTTGAGGGCGTGGGCGCTAAGGTGCGGCGCGATGACGACGGTGCGAGACGCCTCATTTGAACTCTTCCGTTCCCAGGGGATGACGACGATGTTCGGCAACCCGGGCTCGACCGAGCTGCCGATGCTGGCCGACTTTCCGGGCGACTTTCGCTACGTGCTGGGTCTGCAGGAGGCGGTCGTGGTCGGAATGGCCGATGGCTTCGCGCAGGCCTCGGGCCGCACCACGATCGCCAACCTCCACACTGCGCCGGGGGTCGGCAACGCGATGGGGGCGATCTTCAACGCCCAGGCAAACCACTCGCCGCTGCTGATCACCGCCGGACAGCAGGCGCGCGCCCAGATCACCCTGCAGGCGAACCTGACCAACCGCGACGCGACCCGGATGCCGCACCCTCTGGTCAAGTGGGCCTACGAGCCGGCCCGCGCCGAGGACGTGCCGCTGGCCTTGGCGCACGGCGCCCACCTCGCCTCACTTCCCCCTAAAGGCCCGACCTTCGTCTCGCTGCCGATGGACGACTGGTACGCCGAGGTCGACGAGGCCGATGCCCGGCATGCGGTCGAGCGGACCGTGAGCGGTCGCGCAACCGCCGATCCCGAGGCGGTCCGGACACTGGCCCAGCGACTTGACGCGGCCACCAACCCGGTCTTCGTCGCCGGGCCCGATATCGACGCCAGTGGCGCCTGGGAGACGGCGATCGCGCTGGTCGAGCGCCAGCGCCTGCCGGTCTGGGCGAGCCCGGCAACCGGCGGCAACCGGCTCGGCTTCCCCGAGGGCCACCCCAACTTCCGCGGCGTCCTGCCGCCGGCGATCGGCCCGGTCGGCCAGACCTTGGAGGGCCATGACCTGATCGTCGTCGCCGGCAGCTCGGTCTTTCCCTATTACCCCTACATCCCCGGGCCGCTGCTGCCGGAAGGCGCGAAGCTGGTGGCGATCACCAGCGACCCCGACGAGGCCTCGCGGGCGCCGATGGGCGATGCGATCGTCGCCGACGTGAAGCTGACCCTGGAGGCTCTGCTCGAGGCGGCGCCGGAGTCGAGCCGCCCGAGCCCGGAGCCGAACCAGCCGCCGCAGGAGATCCCGGCCGCCGATCCGCTCAACTCCTCGACCGTGCACTCGGCCCTGGCCGAGGTGCTTCCCGAGGATGCGATCGTCGTCCTCGAGTCGCCCTCCAGCACCCTTGCCCTGCGTAACCAGCTCCGCCTCTCGCGCCCCGGCAGCTACTACTTCAGCGCCGGCGGCGGCCTTGGCTTCGGCCTCGCCGCCTCGGTCGGGATCCAGCTCGCTCAGCCCGATCGTCCCGTCGTCTGTGTGCTCGGCGAGGGCTCGGCGCAGTACGCGATCACCGCCTTCTGGAGCGCCGTCGCCTACAAGACCCCGGTCACCTTTCTCGTCCTTCGCAACTCCGAGTACGCGATCCTCAAGTGGTTCGCCGAAGTCGAGCAGATCAGCGGCGCGCCCGGGCTCGACCTTCCCGCCCTCGACGTCGCCGCCGTGGCCGAGGGCTACGGTGTCAAAGCGCACCGCGCCGGCGGCCGTGACGAGGTGCGCGGCGCCCTCGCCGGCGCCCTCGCCTCCTCGGCGCCGGAGCTGGTCGAAGTCCCGGTGGCGCCGGGCATGGCGCTCTTCTAGGCCGATCGAATGGCGTTGCTCAAGGCCAAGGTCGCAGCGCCGCAGGGACCCGACGAGCCGGCCACCGACCGCGCTCCCGATTCTCTGGCGGGCGGCACGACACGGCTGCTGCGCGGCGAGTTGGAGTCGCTGCTCGGCGCCGACCGCGTCCTTGGCAGCGCCAGCGACCTCGTCAAATACGCCTCCGACGCCAGCCCCTACCGGCTCCTCCCGCGGGCGGTTGTCATGGCCCACGATGCCGGCGACGTCGCCAAGGCCTTTGAGTTCGGCCGCCGCAAAGAGATCCCGGTCGTCTTCCGCGCCGGTGGCACCAGCCTCAACGGACAGGGTCAGACCGATGGGATCCTGGTCGACGTGCGCCGTCATTTCGGCGGCGTCGCGGTCGAGGAGGACGGCGACGTGGCCCGGGTCAAGCCCGGCACCATCCTCGGCCACGCCAATCGCGTTCTCGCCCCGCACGGCCGCAAGCTCGGCCCCGATCCGGCCAGCACCGACATCGCCACCGTCGGCGGCGTCGTCGCCAACAACTCGGGCGGGATGCGCTGCGGCGTCGTCCGCGACTCCTACTCGACTGTGCGGGCGCTGACCTTCGTCCTGCCCTCGGGCACCGTGATCGACACCGCCGCCTCCGACGCCGCCGAGCGTTTCGCGGAAAAGGAGCCCGAGCTGGCTGCCGGCCTCACCGCGATCCGCGAGGAGATCCTTGCCGACGCCGAGCTCACCGAGCGCATCCGCCGCAAGTTCGAGATCAAGAACACGACCGGCTACCGGCTCTGCGCCTTCCTCGACGCCTCCGAGCCGCTGGAGATCTTCCGCCGCCTGCTGGTCGGCTCCGAGGGCACCCTCGCCTTCGTCGCTGAGGCGGTCTTCGAGACGGTGCCGCTGCCCGCCCGCACAACTACCTCCTGGATTCACTTCCCCAGCATCGACGCGGCGATCGCGCCGGTCCGCGACCTCGTCGCCGCCGGCGCCACCGCGGTCGAGCTGATGGTTGCCCCGGCCCTGATCACCGCCGCCTGGAACATGGTCGGGGCGCCGCAGGAGTGGAAAGAGCTGCCGCCGGAGTCGGCGGTGCTGCTGGTTGAGTTCGGCGCCGACGACGAAGAGGGGCTCGACGCCTACGTCGCCGCGGCCGGGGAGTTGCTGGCCTCGCACGAGCTGATCCAGCCGACCGCCTTCACCCGCGAGGCCGAGGAGATCGAGCTCGCCTGGCGGGTACGGGAGGGCCTGCACGGCCTGATCGGCAAGCTGCGGCTGCCCGGCACGGCGTTGATCGTCGAGGACGTCTGCGTGCCGCCGGAGCGGATCGCCGAAGGCGCCCGCGACCTGCAGGCGCTGCTCGGCGAGCACGGCTTCCTTCCCGGCGTCGCCGGTCACGCTTCGGCCGGCAACCTCCACTTCATGCTGACCCCGGACTTCGCCAAGCAGGAGGACCTCGATCGCTATGAGGCCTTCATGTCAAAGCTGGTCGAGCTGATCGTCGACAAGTACGACGGCTCGCTCAAGGCCGAGCACGGGACCGGGATCAACATGGCCCCTTATGTGGAGCGCGAGTGGGGCGAGAAGGCCACGGAGCTGATGTGGCGGGTGAAGAAGCTGGCCGATCCCGACGGCGTGCTCGCCCCTGGCGTCGTCCTCAATCGCGACCCCGGCGTCCATCTGCGCAACCTGAAAACGACGCCGGTGATCGAGGAGTCGGCCAACGCCTGCGTCGAGTGTGGCTTCTGCGAGCCGGTCTGCCCGAGCCGCAACCTGACGACGACGCCGCGGCAGCGGATCGTGCTGCGCCGCGAGATGGCCCGCCAGCCGGCGGGCTCGCCGGTGCAGCGGGCGCTGCTGAGGGAGTTCTCCTACGAGGGCCTGGAGACGTGCGCCGCCGACGGCTCCTGTCAGATCGCCTGCCCGGTCGGGATCGACACCGGCCTTCTGGTCAAGGAGATGCGGCACCAGGGCCACACGGCTGGCGCTGAAAAGACGGCGCTGGCAACCGCCAAGCGCTGGGCCACGGTCGAGGGCGCCTCTCGTGCCGGCCTGCGCTTCGGCGGGCCGCTGGCGCGGCAGACGAAGCGAGGCCAGTCGCTCCCGCCCCCCGCCCCCGGCAAGCTTCCGGTGACGCTGCACGCGGGCGCCGCCGCGGTCTACGTCCCCTCCTGCACCAACCGCATCTTCGGCGGCTCGCCGGTGCGGGCGTTGGTCGAGGTCTCGCGCCGTGCCGGCCTGCCGGTCTGGATTCCCGAGGACGTCGCCGGCAGCTGCTGCGGCCTGCCCTGGGGCTCGAAGGGCTTCGGCGAGGCCCATCGCCACAAGGCCGGCGAGATGATCGAGCGCCTCTGGAAATGGAGCGGCGAGGGGGCGCTGCCGATCGTGATCGACGCCGCCTCCTGCACCCAGGGCGTCGCCAGCCCCGGAGAGGGTGTGCTCAGCGAGGAGAACGCCGAGCGCCTCGACCGGCTCGAGATCCTCGACTCGGTCGCCTGGGCCCACGACCGCCTGCTGCCCTGGCTCGAGGTCGGCGAGACGGTCGGCTCGGCCACCGTCCACCCGACCTGCGCGACGCGCCAGATGGGATTGACCCCGCGGCTCGAAGCGCTCGCCGCCACCGTCGCCGACGAGGTATACGTCGCACCCTCCTCCACCTGCTGCGGATTCGCCGGCGACCGCGGCATCTCCCACCCGGAGCTGACCGAGTCCGCGACCCGCGATCAGGCCGCCGAGCTGGAAGGCCGCGACTTCGACGCCCACCTCTCCAGCAACCGCACCTGCGAGATCGGCATGGAGCGCGCCACCGGCGAGCCCTACGAGTCGGTCGTCATCCTGCTCGAGCGCCTGACGCGGAGCGGCTAGCGGCGACTAATCCGACTTGGCGTCCGGGATCGCTTTCGCGTCGAGATCGCGCAGCAGGGAAGCCATCCGCTGGTCGTTTTCCATGCGGCGGTCGATCAGAGGCATGAAGATCCCGCGCAGGGCGGAGACGTAGCGCCACCACTTCGGCATGAATACGCGGGGAGCGCGCTGCTCGATCCCGCGGACCAGTCCCGCCGCCGCCTCTTCGGGAGAGATCCGTTTCAGCAGCCAGGCGGGCGTGAACTCGTTGAGGCGGCCGGCGTCCTCCTGGGCCATCGCGTCCTGAACCATTTTCGTGTCGACCCAGCCGAAGTAGCCGACTGTTGCGCTCGCGCCCTGCGGCAGCAGCTCGACCCGCAGGGTGCGTCCCATCGACTCCACCCCGGCCTTCGCCACCGCGTAAGGGCTGTTCCCCATCCCGTTCATGAAGGCGTAGACCGAGGAGATGAGGACGAGCTGGCCGCGTCGCTCGACGATCTGCGGCAGGGCCGCGCGGCAGGTGCGCCAGACGCCCAGCAGGTCGACCTCGAAGACGCGCTCCCATTCCTCGGTGGAGATCGCCCGCGTTGTCGCCAGCCGCGACTGCGCGATCCCGGCGTTGGCGACGGCGACGTCGAGCCCGCCGAATTTCTCCACAGTCTCGGCGACCGCGGCCATCATCGCCCCGTGGTCGGTGACGTCGGCGCCGATCCCGATCGCCCGCGGGCCGATCCGCTCGGCTGCCTCCTGGGCCTGGGTCGCGTCGAGGTCGAGCACCGCTACCGAGGCGCCACGGTTGTGGATCTGCCGCGCGGTCTCATAGCCGATCCCGCGGGCGGCGCCGGTAACCAGGGCCACTTTGCCGTTCAAGTTGTAGTCGGTCATATGCGGAGCCTATAGCCGGGGATCGCCACCTGCGCTTGTCTGGCCGACACCTAGAATCAGCCGCCGTGCCCGGATTCAGCCCTGTCGATCCCAAACAGTCATTTCCCGAGCTGGAGGAGAAGGTGCTCGCGCGCTGGCGCCAGAGCGACCTTTTCCGCCGCTCGCTCGACAACCGTGCCGAGGCCGAGGTCTGGAGCTTCTACGAGGGCCCCCCTACCGCCAACGGCAAGCCCGGGTCCCACCACGTCCTCTCTCGCGTCTTCAAGGACATCTACCCGCGCTACAAGACGATGGCCGGCTACCGGGTGCCGCGCAAGGCGGGCTGGGACTGCCACGGGTTGCCGGTCGAGCTCGAGGTCGAAAAGCAGCTTGGCATCACCTCCAAGCAGGAGGTCGAGGAGTACGGGATCGACAGGTTCAACCAGCGCTGCCGCGAGTCGGTCTTCGAGTACGTCGAGGAGTGGAACCGGCTGACTGAGCGGATCGGCTTCTGGATCGACCTCGACGACCCCTACGTCACCCTCGAGAACGACTACATCGAGTCGGTCTGGTGGTCGCTGGGCAAGCTCTGGGAGGAGGGGCGGCTCTACGAGGGCCACAAGGTCGTCCCCTACTGCTCGCGCTGCGGCACCGCGCTCTCCTCGCACGAGGTGGCGCAGGGTTACAAAGACGTCGAGGACCCCTCTATATACGTGCGCTTCCCGCTGCTGGGGGCAGACGGCGACGAGAGCGGCGAGTCGCTGCTGGTCTGGACGACGACGCCCTGGACGCTGCCCGGAAACGAGGCGGTCGCGGTCGCGCCCGATGTCACCTACGTCAGAGCCCGCCTCGACGGCGAGACCCTGATCCTGGCCGAGGCGCTGGTCGAGAAGGTGCTCGGCGAAGGGGTCGAGATCGTCGGCAAGATGCAGGGCGCCGAGCTGGTAGGTGGCAGCTACTCGGGCCCGGTCTTCGACCTCTCCGATCGCGAGCGCGGCGACTTCCCGATCCTCGCCGGCGACTTCGTCACCACCGAGGACGGCACCGGCCTCGTCCACATCGCCCCCGCCTTCGGCGAAGACGACTACGCGGTCGCCGCCGCCGCCGGCATCTTTGACCCGACCGAGCACGGCACCCTCTACAACCCGGTCGGTCTCGACGGCAAGTTCGACTCGCGGGTCGCGGGCTTCGAGGGGCTCTTCGTCAAGGACCCCGAGGTCACCGCCAGGCTGATCGCCGACCTCGACCGCCGTGGCCTGCTCTTCCGCGAGCAGGTCTACGAGCACTCCTACCCGCACTGCTGGCGCTGCGGCACGCCGCTGCTCTACTACGCCAAGTCGAGCTGGTACGTCCGCACCTCTGAGGCGCGCGACGCCCTGCTCGCCAACAACGAGACGATCGGCTGGCACCCCGAGCACATCAAGCACGGCCGCTTCGGCAAATGGCTGGAGAACAACGTCGACTGGGCGCTCTCGCGCGACCGCTACTGGGGGACGCCGCTGCCGATCTGGGAGTGCGCGGCCGAGAGCTGCGACGGGCGCTTCTGCGCTGGCTCGGTCGAGGCGCTGCGCGAGCGCGCCGCGGGCGAGATCCCCGACGACCTGCACCGCCCCTACATCGACGATGTCGTCCTCGAGTGCGACTCCTGCGGCAGCGAGATGCGGCGGGTCGAGTCGGTGATCGACACCTGGTACGACAGCGGCGCGATGCCGTTCGCGCAGTTCCACTACCCGTTCGAGAACGAGGCCGAGTTCAAAGAGCGCTTCCCCGCCGACTTCATCTGCGAGGCGATCGACCAGACCCGCGGCTGGTTCTACACGCTGCTGGCCGAGTCGACCCTGCTCTTCGACACCTCCAGCTACAAGAACTGTGTCTGCCTCGGCCTCATTCTCGACCCCGAGGGCCAGAAGATGTCGAAGAGCAAGGGCAACGTGGTCGAGCCCTGGGAGGTGATCGATGCCCACGGCGCCGACGCCTTTCGCTGGTACTACCTGACCGCGCAGCAGCCCTGGTCGGGCTACCGCTTCTCGGTCGAGACGGTCGGCGAATCGGTGCGCCAGTTCCTGCTCACGCTCTGGAACACCTACTCGTTCTGGGTGCTCTACGCCAACGCCGAGGACCTCTCTCCCGACGACTTCCGCAGCTCCTTTTCTCCGGATAGCGACGAAAAGGAACAGCGGAGCGTGGACAACGACAACGACCTCGACCGCTGGGCGCTCTCGCGCCTGCAGGCGACGACCGCGATCGTCCGCGAGCAGATGGACGCCTACGACTGCACCGCCGCCGGGCGCGCGATCGCCGCCTACATCGAGGAGCTGTCCAACTGGTACGTGCGGCTCTCGCGGCGTCGCTTCTGGGACGGCGACCGCGCCGCCTTCGCGACCCTGCGCCACTGCCTGCTGGAGGCCGCGGCTCTGCTCGCGCCCTTCACGCCTTTTCTCGCCGACGAGATTCACCTCAACCTTGCCGGAGGGGAGGCGGGGGAGACCGGTGAGCAGCCGGACTCGGTTCATCTGCGCGACTTCCCCGAGCCCGACCCGGCCCTCGCCGATCCCGAGCTGGAGACGGGGATGGAGGCGGTCCGCCTCACGGTCGAACTCGGCCGCGCCGCCCGCGCCCAGGCCAAGGCCAAGGTTCGCCAGCCCCTGCGCCGTGCCGTGATCGTCGCCAGCGACGCCGAGCGTGAGGCGATCGAGGCCCGCGCCGACCTGGTCACCGCCGAGCTCAATGTCAAGGAGCTCGACTTCGTCTCCGAAGAAGCCGACCTGGTCACCTACGCGGTCAAGCCCAACTACCGTTCGCTCGGCCCCCGCTTCGGCAAGCGGATGCCGCAGGTCGCCGCCGCGGTCGAGGCTCTCGACGCCGCCCACGTCGCCAAGTCCCTTGCCGCCGGGCACGAGGTCGGGATCAATATCGACGGCGCCGACCATACCCTCACCCCCGAGGACATGACCCTGGCCCTGCAGCCGCTCGACGGCTACGAGGTCGAGGCGGAGGCCGGTCACGCCGTCGCCCTCCAGCTCGAGCTCGACGATGAGTTGCGCCGCGAGGGCCTCGCCCGCGAGATCGTCCACGCCGTCCAGATCGCCCGCAAAGACGCCGGCCTCGACATCACCGACCGCATTGCCCTCTCCCTCGGGGGCGACGGGGAGCTGCTCGAGGCCGCCCGCGAGCACGCGACGTATCTGGCAGGCGAGGTCCTGGCCACCTCGGTCGCCTACGACGCCGATGGCGGCGCCGAGGCCAGGATCGACGGCCGCGACCTGTGGATCGCCACCATCCGCGCCTAGGAGGGGCTAGCGAAACCCCCGCCCACGCCTGGCGGCGGCGGACACGGCGCGGCGCTCGCCAGTCGCAGACGCGAGTTTCGCTAGACCCTCCTAGGTGTAAGAACCAGCCACGTTGTTCAGCTCGGCAAGCCGAGTTCCGGGCGGCTTGTGAGCAAGGGCGCCGTGCGGTCTGCGCCAGTTATAG
>Ga0208219_1000691_pt1 | contig 12004 bp, 9 predicted proteins | sample NGESurshal072012_7_FD_184469 | JGI IMG/M metagenome (GOLD analysis project Ga0208219, IMG submission 184469) | Arctic peat soil microbial communities from Barrow, Alaska - NGEE Surface sample 53-2 shallow-072012 (SPAdes) | ecosystem: Environmental > Terrestrial > Soil > Wetlands > Peat ...
GCAGCGACGCCATAGTCGCGTTCGTCGTCATCGAAACCGAGCGTCAGGTTGGCGTCGACGGTGTCAAGCCCATCGTCCTGCATTTGATAGGTTCGCATCTTGTTGGCGAGGCCAAGCCCGCGTCCCTCCTGCGCCAAATAAAGGACGATGCCGCCGCCCACCGCTTCAAGACGCTTAATCGCGAGCTTGAGCTGATCGCCGCAATCGCACCGCCGCGAACCGAATACGTCACCGGTGAGACAGGCCGAGTGCAGGCGCACCAATACGGGCTTTGAGAAGTCGGGCTTGCCGACAATAATCGCGACCGAACTGCCGCCCATCGCGTCACGAAAAACGACGAAATCCGCGCGCGAGCCGGAATGAAGCGGTACCGAGGCTTTGCTGGCGATCGCAAGGGATTGGATGATTTCTGCGCCGAAATCGTCAACCGCGTTAGCCTCGACGGTGACGAGACAGTGTTTGGATAGAAGCGCATCTGGTGCCGCAACCTCGGCCACGAGCACCGCAGGCAAGCCTTGCGACAGTTTTACGAGTTGGGTCGCGGCAATGGCCGCCTGGCCGGCTTCGGTAGCATCCGCCGGGCGACCGATCTTGGCATCGGCCACAAGCGCAAGGATCGTGTCGGCATCGAAACCCACGGCGAGCTGCAAGGCCACGGGCATCGTCGCATCGAGACCGAGCGCAAGCGCCCGGCGCGCGGTGATAACCAACCGAGGCACCACCGGCGCACAGAGGGTCATAAATTCAGCTAGCCGTTGCGCGTCGAGTCCCTCGACTGGGAAAGCGAGAAGCGTCTCACCGTCGTCGGTGATCAGCACCGGCCTTCCGGCGTGAAATTCTGCGATCCCGCGGCCAACGTCGATCTGGAGCTTCGTGCCAAACAAACTGGAAACGAGATGCCTCTTTACCGCGCTCATCAGATGCAACTTCCCACCTAAACCGCCGACCGCCCCTTGGCCGGCGGCCTAAATATAGAACACCGCAACGCCTATGCCCATTCCGTTCGCAATGTCATTTGTTTTGTGTCAACCTTTTGCCGAAGATATTGTTCCAATGAGGGAATTGTGTGGCTTTGAACAGCGCGCAGAAATCTCCGACCAAGGCCGGAATTCATTCGCCTAACAAGAGCGGCATGGTCGCTGCGTGGGCTGAATTCGCGCAATCTTTTCGCACCCTGAGCCAACCCCTGGCGGCGCCATGGGGCGAGATTTTCGAGCCACTTCGAGCCGGAACGGTCGACGAAATGGTCGTCGTCGGCCAGATTGGGCAATCGCTCGACGGTCGCATAGCGACTGCGACCGGGCATTCAAAATACATCAATGGACCGGCCGGTCTCGACCATCTGCATAGGCTGCGCTCTCTGGTTGACGCTGTCGTTATTGGCGTCGGCACGGCACTCGCCGACGATCCCCAGTTGACGGTACGGCGGGTTGCGGGACCGCATCCGGCGCGCATCGTAATCGACCCAAACGGACGGCTCCCGCCCAGCGCCAAAGTGTTCACCAAAGATGGCGTCCGCCGCCTGCTGGTCACGGCCGAAGGGGCAACGTGCTCGCTGGCATCCGAGGTGGAAGTCGTGGCCTTGCCTGCTGCCGGCGGCCGTATCGCCCCTCGCGCCATCCTCGCCGCCCTGGCCGAGCGCGGGTTACGCCGCATCCTCATCGAGGGCGGGGCCGACACAGTATCCGGCTTCCTCACTGCCGGTTGCCTCGACCGTCTTCATGTGGTGGTTGCACCGATCATCCTTGGCGCCGGGCGCGCGAGCTTCATCTTGCCCCCGATCGAGCGAGCCGATCAGGCATTGCGCATGCCGATACACGCCCATCAACTCGACGACGAGGTATTGTTCGACTGCGACCTGTCGACTCAGCGTGTGCCGGTCGGCCGCGCGAAAATATCGACATGACCCACGCGGATCGATGAACGTCCGGCGGCGACGGCATCGCGTCGCCAGGTCAGCCATCCAACCGTATCGGCGAGCGACAGATCGCCGAGTTCGCGCGCGACGCTCGCCCAGCCGGACAAAATTTCCATCTGAAATTCCCGGTCTTGCGGTCCTACGACCCAGTCGGCTTTGCCGTGAATAACGGCGCAACCCAAAGATTCAAAGCGCGCGATTGCGGCGTCCGCCGCCGCCGGCCCGAGCGCCGGACCAAATCCTTTATCGCCGCGTTGATGCGCATTGACGGCCGCAATGATCGCGGAGTCGAATGGATTGGCTGGGCCGATCTCGATCCGGCCGTCGTAGCTCAGCGCCGCATAGAGCGGGATCGATCGCGCAAGGGTCTCGACGGCCAGCCGATCCAGCCAAGCCTCCGATACCAGATCGAGCAACGCCGACGCGGTGACCAGATCGACCGGCCCGTCGAGCGCAGCTTCGAGGTCGTGGTTGAGATCGATCGGGACCGTCGTCAGCGCGACGCCGACAGGCCGCGGCATAGCAGACACGCGCGCCAGCAGACTGAGATTGTTGTCGACCAGCCGCCAATTTTGCCCGGCGGGAAGTCTCGGTGCCAGCGCGCGCATTGTCGAGCCGGTTCCGCAGGCCAGATCCACGATTCGTACCGACGTATTGCCGGCCAATTTAGCCACCACCGCATCGAGCACCGTCGGATTACGGCCGCGGGCGTCGTGCGGCTCGCGCAATGCGAGCCAGTCAGCCGAAAAGCCGGTCATTCGGCGGCCTCGAGCGCGCGTGCGAACAGCTTCGCAGAATCCTGCCAGCTCGGAAGCGCTCGCGCCGCCATGCGCGCAGCCGCCGCCATGCGGCGCCGTTCGGCCGGATTTTCAATTGCCCGGCGCAACGCGGCCGCGAGCGCGGGCGCGTCGTCGGGTGCAACGAGAATCCCCGCACCTGGCACCACCGTATGCGGGATCGCGCCCGCAGTGGTGCCAATCACCGGCAGACCGTGGGCAAGCGCCTCGGAAAAGGCCATGCCGTAGCCCTCAAAGCGCGAGGCAAGCGTAAACAGATCGGCGCCGGCGTAGAGCTCTGCGAGGCGTTCAGGCGACACGGCGCCAAGCACCGCAATGCGGTCGCTGAGTTTATAGCGCGCAATATCGGCATTCAGTCGTGTGGCAGTTTCGGAGTCGCGGCCTCGATCGCCGGCGATCGTGAGGCGCCACGGCAGGTCGGGGAGCGTGGCGAGCGCAGCGACCAGGACGTCAAACCCCTTGCGCTGCACCACCGCGCCGACGGCAAGCAGCCGTACGATACCATCGTCGCTGCCATGCGCCGCCGGGGCGGAATCGGTTCCCGGGCAGGCGACGACGATGTTTTCAGCCGGCACGCTGTAATCGGCAGCAAGCAGCCGCGCGGTCGTCGCACTCGTGACAACAACCCGTCTTGCTGCCGCCAGCGCGGCACGCTCGCTGGCGCGGAATTCATCGGCCTGCTTCGCGGACAACCCCGACTCCAACGCGAGTGGATGATGCACCAGCGCGATCAACGGGTGGCGCAGGCAAAGCTGCAAAGCCACTTCGGGGAGGACGCCAAAAGCGAGCCCGTCGATGACGATCGGGCAACCCGCCGCGAGAGCTAGCAGCCGCTCCTGCGCCGCCTTGCGCTGCTCCGGGCTCGGCCGCGGAAAGCCTTCGCCGAGATTAACAATATCGATATTCCAACCAAGACGTTCAAGCTCCGCGATCATGCGCCGGTCGTAAACAAAGCCGCCGGTCGAGGTCGCAAGCTCGCCCGGCACCGCAAACGCGATGCTTCTCACCACAATGCCGCCTCGTACCAGGCGCGCGCGACGTGCGACTCTGAAAGCGTGACGCGGATCGCCTTGAGTTCGCGGCCGTCGCGGCCGAGTTTGCCGTCGCGCGCGGCTTCCGCCAGCCGATCGTAGATGTGTTTGGTTAGGAATTCAGTCGTGGTGTTGACGCCTTTGAAGTCCGGTAGGTCGTCGAGATTGCAATAATTGAGTCGTGTGAGCGCCGCCTTGAGCACTTCGTGCGCCAGGCCGATATCAACGACGATGCCGTTGGCGTCGAGCGTCTCGGCCATGAATGCCGCGTCGATGACAAAGGTTGCCCCGTGCAAAGCTTGCGCCGGGCCAAATACTGCTCCTCGGAATGAGTGAGCGATCATGATGTGGTCGCGGACTTCGACGGCGAACAAGGGCAAGCCTCCGGTTCAAGCGGCCGTTTCGGCTGCGGGATAAGTCACGACCTGACAAAGTACGCCGCTCCGGGGACTAAGGATATCGGGTAGCCGGGCCGGAAGATCGTGAAATTCGATCGCCGGCGCGAGCAATGCTTCGAGCCGCGGATCCGCCAAGAGGTCGAGGGCGGCGGCGAGCCGGCGGCCCAACGTCCAGCGGGCCCGGTGCGACGGTGCGACCCGGCCGACCTGGCTGGACACCAGCCGAAGGCGGCGGCTGTGGAACGCACCGCCGAGCGGGACCGCGACCTTGTCCGCGCCATACCAACTCAGTTCCAGCACAGTCGCCTCGTCGCCTGCGAGATCGAGCGCGGCCGCAAGGCCGGCGGCAGTGCCACTGGCATGGACGACGAGGTCGCAATCCGCCGGCGCCGTACCCGGTGCTGCGAAACCCACGCCGAGCGTGCGGGCAAGTTCGGCGCGGGACGGCTCAATGTCGACCAGGGTCACCTGGGCGCCAGGAAGCCGGCCGCACAGCCAGGCGACCAGCGAGCCGACAACACCCGCTCCCACCACGGCGATACGATCGGCGGCCGCAGGCCGCGCATCCCACATGGCATTGAGCGCGGTCTCCATGTTGGCGGCGAGTACCGCGCGGGCCGGCGGCACACGATCGGGTATTGGAACGACTGCCTCGGCCGGCACGTTGAAGAGGCTTTGATGGGGATGCAGCGCAAACACGAGGCGGCCCCTCAATTCGGCCGGCCCGGCCTCGACCCGGCCGACCGTTGCGTAGCCGTATTTGACCGGAAATGGGAAGCTGCCGGCCATGAATGGCGCGCGCATGCGCTCAAACTCGCTCGGCGGAACGCGCCCGGCCAGCACCAGGCTTTCCGTGCCGCGGCTAATGCCACTGTGCAGCGCGCGGACCCGAACCTCGCCCGGCCCGGGCTCGGCAAGCGGCTCGCCCCGGATTTCGACGCGTCCGACGTCCAAATACCATAACGCTTGGGTAGTTCGATCAGGCACTTTTCCGTCCTCGCCTTGGACTTTGTACGCGCCTGCCGGGTATATCCTGAACGGAGCAAGAAAGCAGGGGGACCGCCAAAGCTATGCTCGACCGTGCGACCACGCTTTCCGCCACCGCGGCAAGCCCTGTAACGACATCACTCGCGCGCCGCCGGGCCCTTTTCGCTGGCCTCGTGGGCACAACCATCGCCGCAGTGCTGTGGCTCGCGCTCGTGGCAGTGCCGCCGTATAGCGCCGGAGCCATCTCTTTTCTCGTGCTCTTCATGGTCACCCTTCCCTGGTCGGTGGTCGGGTTCTGGAATGCCGCAATCGGATTTTTGATCATGCGCTTCTGCCGCAACCCGGCCGCAGCCGTGAATCCGCTGGCGGTGAGCGTCCGCGGTGACGAGCCCGTGACCGCCTCGACCGCGATCTTGATGTGCATCCGCAACGAGAGCCCTGAACAGGTGACCCGTAACCTGCAGCCGCTGATGGACGGCCTCGTGCGGGCAAACGTGGCTCATCTGTTTCACGTCTATCTGTTGAGCGATAGCAGCGACCCCGGCGTCATCGCAGCCGAGAATACCCGCTTCGATGCTTTTATCGCAAAGTGGCAAGGCACGATCCCGGTCGCTTATCGGCGCCGCCAGGTAAACACCGCATTCAAGTCTGGCAACATCCGGGATTTTTGCGACCGGTGGGGAAATAACTACGATTTCGCAATTACGCTCGATGCCGATAGCTTCATGCCGGCAGAGACCGTGCTGCGGCTCGTGCGGATCGCGCAAGCAAACCCTAGTCTCGGCGTCCTCCAGACGCTGGTTGTCGGACTGCCTTCGGTGAGCGTTTTTGCGCGCGTGTTCCAGTTCGGAATGCGGCTCGGCATGCGCTCCTACACTCTCGGAGCCACCTGGTGGCAAGGCGATTGCGGACCCTACTGGGGCCATAATGCCATCATCCGACTTGCGCCATTCATCGCGCATTGCCGCATGCCGGTGCTGTCCGGCAACGGACCGCTCAGTGGCCACGTTCTCAGCCACGATCAGATCGAAGCCGCGCTGATGCGCCGAGCCGGCTACGAGGTCAGGGTGCTGCCTGTCGATGGCGTGAGCTGGGAGGAGAACCCGCCGACATTGATGGAATTCAGCCGTCGCGACCTGCGCTGGTGTCAGGGCAACATGCAATATTGGCAGCTATTGACTTTGCCTGGGTTGAAACCGGTCAGCCGCTTTCAATTGGTCTTCGCGATCTGGATGTATCTCGGATCGCCGGCCTGGATGGCAATGACCGCGATCGGCACGGTATTGCTGGCCCTCTCCGAGGCGCAGACGGGAAAATACGTGCCGCTCAAGGCCAGCGCGGGTACGGCGCTGTTTGCCATCATGATGCTGATGACGTTCGCCCCGAAGATCGCGACCGTCATCGATGTGTTGCTGACGAATTCGGCGCGGCGCTCCTTTGGCGGTACCATTCCATTCGCCTCGAACATCGCGATCGAAGCCGCGTTCATGGTTCTGCTGACGCCGATCATCGCTCTGACCCACACGATTTTTCTTATTCGTCTTTTTGCATTTCGGCGCGGCGGCAACTGGACCAGCCAGATGCGCGAGAGCCATGCGGTGCCCTGGCGCCTCGCGCTGGCAAAGCTGTGGCCGCAGACGATAGCCGGCTGCACCGTGCTGGGCGTCGTCGCCATGAAGGCTCCGAATGATATCGGCTTTGCATTGATGGGCACGAGCGGGCTTATTTTGGCGGCGCCGTTCGCCGTTGCAACGGCCTCCCCTCTCATAGGAACTTTGTTCGCGAGGATCGGCATCGGCCGCATCCCCGAGGAAAACGAGCGGCCGGCGGCACTCGTCCCGCTATCCCTGCCGGCAATGGAAGCTGGTTCGGGAATGGCACGGAAGAAACCCATCAAAGACCATGTTTGATAGCTTCAGAACCGTACGAGGAATCGTGCGGTCGCTGAGAATCTATTATTGCGACCGGCAACACGGTCCGGCCATGGACCGGCTGTACCGCGGCTATGTGCAGCCGGGCGATCTCGTATTCGACATCGGCGCGCACGTGGGAGATCGCATTGCCGCCTTTCGCAGGCTGGGCGCGCGCGTGGTCGCAGTTGAACCGCAGCCGGCGCTGCTGAGGACCCTGCGCTTGTTGTACGGCCGCGATCCGATGGTCACGATCGAGGCGGCGGCGGTCGGACGACAGCCGGGTATCGTCGAGTTAAATGTCAATCTCGACAATCCGACCGTCTCGACCGTATCGACGGATTTCATCGCGGCCGCCGCCAACGCGCCCGGCTGGCAAGGCCAAGCATGGTCCAAGCGCGTCCGCGTTCCGTTGACGAGCCTCGATGCGTTGATTGGGACACACGGCATGCCTGCCTTCATCAAGATTGACGTTGAAGGTTTCGAGGCCGAGGCATTGGCCGGCCTGACCCAGCCGCCCCAAGCTTTATCTTTCGAGTTTACGCTGATCCAGCGGAAGCTCGCGCTTGCGTGCATCGAACGTTGCGGCACGCTCGGGTACGCCAGCTTCAATGCCGTATTGGGGGAGAGCCAAAGCTTCGAACATCGCGATTGGGTCGACGCGCTCGCCATCTCTCGCTGGCTTAGCGCGCTGCCACCCGAAGCTAACTCCGGAGATGTCTATGCGCGTTTGGCCTAGCCCAAGCCAGACGAATTTGATTATTGCCGGCATAACGGCAGCCGGTTTCGCATTGACCCTGTATGTCTTCTACCCCGGCGTTATAACTTTTGACGCTCTCTATATTTACAAAGACATGGCGAAGGGCACCTTCGGCGACTGGCAATCGCCGGCGATGCTTGCTTTATGGTCGTTCATCGACCCGATCGCGCCGGGCACCGGAAGCATCCTGCTCCTGACGGTGACGCTTTATTGGCTGAGCTTCGCGCTGGCGGCGCTGGCAATTTCGCGGCGTTCTCCGCAACTTGCGGTCCTGGTGCCGGTTCTCGCGCTTTTACCGCCCGCATTCGTTCTGGTCGGCGTCATCTGGCGAGATATTTTGTTCGCAATCGTCTGGATGCTCGGTGCCGCTGCGGTCTTCGTCGCGGCCGAACGCGACTGGAAATTGCGCGTTCCGGTCCAGATGCTTGCGTTCGCTCTTTTCTCGTTTGGCGTCCTGTTGCGGCCGAATGCGCTCGCCGCCGCGCCACTTCTCGCAGCCTACCTCATCTGGCCCAAGCGCTTTTCCTGGAAGCGCACGGCGCTCCTTTATGTGCCCGCCGCGCTCGGGCTGTATGGATTGGTGCAAGTGGTTTACTACGACGTATTCAATGCGCAGCGGCAGCACCCATTGCATTCTATTATGGTGTTCGATCTTGGCGGCACTTCCCATTTCGCCAAGGAAAACGTTTTTCCCGGCACCTGGACCGCGAAGGAGAACAACCTCATCACCGACGGCTGTTATAATCCGATCGCATGGGACATTTATTGGACGCAACAGCCGTGTTTGTTTGTGATGCAACATCTCGAAGGTGAGAAATTATTCGGCACCCCGGCTCTCGCCGCCGCCTGGCGGCGGGCCGTCATCGGACATCCAATCGCCTATCTGAAGCACCGCGTTACTTTTTTTTGGACGTTCCTCGCCCGCCCGAGCCTGGCTATGTGGACGCAAGACCTCGACGATCCCAATAAAATAATTTTTGCCGATAAGCCGCGTCTGATGGCGGTAAAGGCATTGAACGATACGCTCCGGGCGACGCCGCTGTTTCGGGCGGGAACTTGGCTACTGCTCAATGTGGCGGTGTGCCTGTTCGGCTGGCGACAGCGCAATACGCCGGCGGGCAGCTTCGCCCTCGGAACCTGCGGATCGGCCGTCGTGTATTTGCTGACCTTCTTTGCCGTCGGCGTATCCACGGATTTAAGATACAGCTACTGGGCGATACTCGCCGGCCTCATTGGCGCGGCGGCTATTGCGCAGCGCCAGGCCATAAATGCTGAGCATTCGACAAGACGACCGATAGCGCCATGACGGCTGATATCGACACCCAGCCGGCATGGCGATCTTTGCAATTGCTCGTGATCGCTGCCGGCATCGGCGCCTCGATTATCTTCGTCGCCGCCGGAGTCTTGTCCGAACTACAGATGTTCGGTGACGGTTCGATATTCTCTTATGCGGTAGCGGCAGAGAGTGCCTGGTCATTCCATTGGCACAATATCTCAGGGCGATTGTTCACCTACGTCTTTGCCTACATCCCGGCCGAAGCTTATGTCATGCTGACCAAGAGCGCCAAAGGCGGCATCGTCGTTTACGGTTTGCTGTTCTTCTCGGCCCCACTCCTCGGACTCCTTGCGACACTTAAGGCTGACCATACGGCCAACCGCACGATTTTCACGTACGCCTGTGTCTCTACCGCATGCCTTTGCCCGTTGGTGTTCGGTTTTCCGACAGAAATGTGGATGGCGCATGCCGTGTTTTGGCCGGCGCTTGCCGTCTGCCTTGGCGCCCCGAACAATCTACGTGGCGCGACCGCTGTATTCGTCGGCCTGCTGGCGCTGGTATTTACTCATGAAGGCGCGATCATTTTAGCGTCTGCAATCCTGTTCGCGCTTTTTCTGCGCGGCTGGCGCAACATAATCTTCATCCGAGCCGTCGGCGCATTTTTAGTCGTCATGATGATCTGGTTCATCGTCAAGATGACAGTGCGGCCCGACGATTATATTGCCGGCGTGCTCGCTGCGGCCGCGTACAAATTTATCGACATTGAGAACCTTGGACAGCCCGCCTTTCTGTCGCTGCTCGCGGCGCTGACGGGCTACGCAATTTTGCTCGTCCTGCTTCGACGCATGAGCGTGCCAAGAGCGCCTGCCTACGCAGCGCTTGCCTGCGCCGCCGCTGTCGCCGTGTACTGGGCCGGGTTCGACCGATCTATCCTTGCGGAGGCAAGGTACAATTTGAGGACGGTGCTGCTGATCGCCACGCCTGCATTCGGCGTTCTGGCCGCGGTGCAGACAATGGACGATGAGAGCCGGCGAAAGTCTGCGTTTCCGTTCTTGGCGCAGTTGGCGGACACAATTGGCATGCACGCGAATCCGCGGATGATTTCGGGGGCAATCCTGCTGACGATGCTGGTTTATGCCGTCGAGACGACGAAATTCGCCGGGGCGTGGATAGACTACAAAGCGGCGGTGCGCGCGCTCGCTACAGGCACGGACTCCGATCCGGCTCTTGGCGACCCGCAATTCGTTTCGTCGCAACGGATTGGCGCCGGCCTCAACCGGCTCGCTTGGAATTCGACGACCCCCTACCTATCGGTGCTCGTGGCGCCGGGCCTCAAACCTACCCGTCTCGTGGTCGATCCGGACGCGGGCTACTTTTGGCTTTCCTGCAAAACCGCAACGCAGAGCGAACTGAACAGCACCGCCATTCCGGCCGCTGCCCGGCGCCTAATTCGGGTCCATGCCTGCCTGCATCGCTAGTGTCGTACCCGGCGCTACGGTTTTGAGGGCGGCGCAGGTGCCGGCGCGGTCCAGGTTTTGTAGTCGGCCTCGGAAACGTTCGGCAGCTTCTGTAGAAAGGCCACTATGGCCCAGATGTCTTCATCCGTCGCACCGGCGGCTCCGAAGCCTGGCATCCCAGTCATGTTGATGCCGTTCTTGATCACCCAGAACAGCTGCGACGGCGTGGCCTCTGCAACGACCTCCTTGAGGTCCGGCGGATCCGGGTGCAAGCCTTCCGAGAACTTGGCCCATTTAACGCCGGGGGCGCCGTGGCAATTGACACAGCCGTGCTCGGCAAATTCGCGTGCGCCGGCCTGTACCTTGGCAGGATCGTCGAAACCGGCCGGCGGCTGATCGTTCGCATGGCGAACGATCGAATTGGTCCGAACCTTGACCAGCGCCCAATGGAGGATCGCGGGATCTTCTTGGCTGCCGGCAACGCTGTAGAAGCCGCCGAAGAAATAGACTGCAGCGACGACCGCGAGAACAATTGCAAGTGAACCAATTGCTGCCAAAATTTTCATTCGTCGTCTCCTATGGCGCCGGGTGTTGCGCTTATCCCGGCCGATCCTAAGATATTCGGCGCGCAATACGCGGCGGATTTGCAGATACGCTATTCACATTTGCGTGCCGACAGCTTTCGGTTGGGACGCGATTGGCACCAGACTGGTTTGCAAACCAGGATGTTGAGAAGGTCGCGGTTGAGAAAACAGTCGATACATCAAGAGCTTGACGGCGCGCCCGAAGCGTTCGAACTCCCGCCGCAGGCCGTCCGCCGCTTTAATCGTGCTTTGGGATATGCGCCTTCTCGATGAGGTCGGACCATTTGGCTATATCGCCTTTTAATCGCGCCTCCAGTTCTTGCGGAGTGCTGCCGCGCATCTCCATACCCAGCCTGCGGCCGGTCGCCTGAGCTTCCGATGACTGAAGCGCTTCGTTCACGGCTTTGCTGAGTTTCGCGACGATCGGCGCCGGCACGCCGGCCGGAGCGGCAATACCATTCCAACTGGATACGTCGAAATTTGGCAGGCCGCTTTCCATCACGGTCGGCACCCCGGTCAAGAAACCAACCCTTTTGCGGCCGGTGGTGGCAATAACACCAATTTTGTCGGCCTCCAGCAACGACTTTAGCGGAGCGTAGGAGTCCATATCGATGTCTACGTCGCCGCGCAGCAGCGCGGCCACCGCGTCGGGAGAACTACGGAACGGAACGGCGGTTACGTTGACTCCGGCGGCGACTTTAATCAACTCGACGGCAAGATATTGGGTGGTGCCTGGGCTCAAGGTGGCAATGTTCAGCTTTCCGGGATTTGCCATTGCATAGGCAATGACATCCTTCATCGACTTGAATTTTGAATCTTTCCTGGTCGCGACAAGAAAATCGAAAGTTGCGACGGTAGATATCGGCGCAAAGTCTTTAAGCACGTC
>Ga0208219_1000692_pt1 | contig 12002 bp, 15 predicted proteins | sample NGESurshal072012_7_FD_184469 | JGI IMG/M metagenome (GOLD analysis project Ga0208219, IMG submission 184469) | Arctic peat soil microbial communities from Barrow, Alaska - NGEE Surface sample 53-2 shallow-072012 (SPAdes) | ecosystem: Environmental > Terrestrial > Soil > Wetlands > Peat ...
CGCACTTGCGCTCGCTTATGTACCTTGACGGTTACGTAACCATCTTGGTACATTCACGCCATGGAAGCTGTGCTGCGGGCACTGGCGGACGAGAGCCGGCGGATGATGCTGGACACCCTGACCAGTGGCCCGGCAACCGCGGGTGACCTGGCGGCGCTGCTGCCGATTGCCCGTCCGGGGGTATCGCGGCATCTGCGGGTGCTGCGGGAGGCGGGGCTGGTCGAGGTCCGCCAGGAGGCGCAGCGGCGGGTCTACAGCCTTCGCCCCGAACCACTCGCCGAGGTCGATAACTGGCTGGGCCGGTACCGGGCCTTGTGGGAGCAGCGGCTGGACGCCCTGCACACCGAGGTGGCCCGGGGGAAACGTGAACGAAGGAGCACCAGATGACCAGCAACGCACCTGCGGGCGGCCGCATCCTGGGCAGCCTGCGATCAGCAGATGGTAAGGCCGTCGTGCGCGTGCAGGACCGCTTCGACACTGATATCGACGACCTGTGGTCGGCACTCACCGATCCGCGGCGACTCGCCCGGTGGCTCGGCGAGGTCGAGGGCGACCTGCGCCTGGGCGGTGAATTCCGGGCCCGCTTTTTTGCCAGCGGATGGGAAGGCACCGGGCGCGTGGAAGCGTGCGACCCCCCGCGGCGACTGCTGCTGCTGACCGAGCAGCCGGGCCAGTCGGGTGAGCATGTCATCGAGGTCACGCTGGCCGCCGACGCCGACCACACCATCCTGGTCTGGGAGGAACGGGGCATGCCCCTGGACCATCTCGCCGCCTACGGGGCCGGAATCCAGGTCCATGTCGAAGACCTCGCCGCCCACATCGCCGGGCGTGGGCGCTGCGACGCCGACGCGCGGTGGGGCGAACTCCTGCCGGCCTATCAAGACCTGGCGGCCACGGCCGGCGAGGCCGCCGGCTAGCCCGCGGCTAGCCCCGGGTTGGCCGCGCGGGCGGGAGGCTGGCCAGCGATCAGGGGCGGCGGCACGGTGTCCGGGACGATCGGATGCCGGACCGGGCCGCCCGTGGATCAGGGCTGGAGGACGATCCGGCCGGGGATGCCGCCGGCGGCTTTCGCGCTGTAGGCCTCGGCGGCGTGCGCGAGCGGGTATACCGCGCCGACCTGGGGACGCAGGCGCCCTTCGTCGACAAGGCGCGCGAGTTCGGTGAGCTGAGCGCGGCTGGACTCCTGGACGAAGAGGACGTTCCTGATGTCGTCCCGGTCGCCGGGTAGCTGCGCGGCGGCCTTGATCGTGACCAGCGTTCCCCCGGGCCTGAGGAGGGCGGGCGAGCGGGCGAGCACCTCGCCGCCGATCGTGTCCAGTACCAGATCGGCCTGGCCGGCCGCGTCCTCGAGCCGGTCGGTGTCGAGCGCGATGAAGCGGTCGGCGCCCAGCTCGGTGACCAGCGGCCGGGAGTGGCTGCGCCCGGTCCCGATCACCTGGGCGCCGGCCCAGCGGGCAAGCTGGACGGCTGTCGATCCGACCGCGCCGCCCGCGCCGTGGATGACCACGGTCTGGCCGCGGGCCAGTTTTCCGTGGTCGAACAGGGCCTGCCACGCCGTCAGGCCGGCCCGCGGGACCGCCGCGGCGTGGACGTGATCCACGGTCCGCGGCTTAGCGGCCACGTTACGGGCCTCCACGGCGACGTACTCGGCGGCGGCCCCGTCACGGAGCTGGTCGGTCAGCCCGAACACCTCGTCGCCGACGGCGAATCCGGCCGTCCCGTATCCGAGCGCGGCGACGACCCCTGACACCTCGTTGCCGGGGATGATCGAGGTCCGCCGATGACCGGCCCGGCAGGTCCAGACGGGCCAGTCCAGCTCGTTGTGCGTGATGCCGCAGGCGGCCACCTTGACCAGCACGTCGCCGAGCATGGGCGCGGCATCGGGCACCTCTTCGAAGACCAGCCCGCTGATGCCGGCTGGTTCGTGAAGGCGGATGGCCTTCATCGCTGGTTTCCTTCCGGTTCTCCCGCCCGGGTGTTCCCGGCCGGCGGGGTGTTCCCGGCCGGCGGGCCAGCAGCCGCGGCGGGGGGTGGCGAGCCTGTCAGCGGGGTGGTGTCGTGGTACCTGACCTCGTAGACGCGCTCGGTGAACTTCCAGCCCTCGCCGGTGCGCTGGTAGCGGTCGTGGTAGATGGCGTAGTTCAGTTCCGACCTGCCGTCGCGGGCGCGCCCCAGCTCCTGCATGTAGGCACGGCCAGTCGCGGTGTCGCCGTCCAGCCGGATCGCGCCCGGGTGGGTGTTCTGCACCAGGAAATCCACCAGGGCCGGTACCCGCTGGCCCCAGGCGCGAATCTGGTCCCGGCCGGCCAGCTCGGCGGGGATGTTGGGCATCCGCAGCACGCCGCCCGGCGTGAACAGCGAGGCGACGCGGTCGTAGTCACGCATCATTGCCGCGTCGGTGAACTCGCCGCGCAGTGCATCGATCTCGACCCGGTCAGCGATGGCCTGAAAGTCACTCATCGTTTTCCTCCCTGTCGTCCACGCCAGTGGAGCTGCAGTCGATGACCGCGGCGTGCACAGGAGCCGGTCATATGTCGCTGAGCATTCCTGTCCGCTGGATGGTGTTCGTCTTTGGCAGTCCGACGACGCAGCCCCCCGGAATGTCAGGCGGCGCGCCCGCCTCACCCGCGCACTCCGGTGTAAGCGGTCAGGGGACGGCGGGGACATCGGCCCATTCGCCGAGTCCCAGCAGGCGCTGGCCCAGCGGGCCAAGCGACGCTGGCTCACGCCGCTGCTCCTCGATGCGGCGCGGGTCACCGAGGAATGCCGGGGTGTCCGGGGGCGCGCAGGTGGACCACGAAGTGATGCGCTGTTGCCTCAGGGTCTCGCGCTCCACCCCGGCCGGGGGCAGCGGGTTCATGGTGACGTACTGGGCCAGCCGGGGGCGCTGCGCGGAGTTTCTGCCGTTTCCGTGCAGGAGCGTCGTCTTCCAGATAGCCAGGTCGCCGGCGGCCAGGGGGACCTTGACGACCGGGTGGTCACCGATGTCGGGGGCCCGGGGGACCGGACCGGCCTTGGACCGTTCGTCGAGGAAGCGCTGCTGGTCCCGGTAGATGGAGGGGACGCATTGGAAGCCACCCATGTCGGCGGACGTATCCTCAAGGGCCAGCACCCCTTGCAGCAGGAACGGGATGTCCGGGTACTGGCTGATGTCGGTGTCCCAGTGGATGAAGCCGGGCTGGTCGTAGTCGGGCTGGTCGGGCCGGACCGGCGGCTTGAGCGCCACCCGGTCGATGGAGACCCAGAGTTCTTCCGTGCGGTGCAGGCCGCGGAAGATTCCGTAGACCGCCGGGTGCTGCCGGACGTCCCACATCGACTGGTAGTGGTACATCTCCACCATTCCCGGCCGTGGCCGGATGGTGGCCGGCTGGTACCAGGTGGCGGGGTCGCCGGGTGTGGCACCGGCATGGCGCCAGATGTCGTCCACGACGGCTTCGAGGATCGAGGCGGGCAGTCCGGTCGGCAGCACGACGTACCCGTCGGCCTCCAGGGCGCTCCGCGCGGCGGCGCTCTCTTCCAACCACGTTCTCCGTCCTGTGTCACGGCTTGACAGTGTGAACCGGCTCGGTCGCGCGCGCAATAGAGAACCGTGGGTGCATGTACCTGCACCCGGAAGACGCCACTTAGCCGTATGCCGCGCTTGGGAAGCCAGATCGAAGCGTGGCTCCCACGAGGAGGATGACATGATCAGGCGGATCACGGCGACAGGCATAGTGCTGGCGGGCTTGCTCGCCGCGGCCTGGGTTCCCGCCCAGGCGACCGGCGCGGCCAGGGCCGCCACCGCGGCGGCGGGTTCGACAGCGGACTGCGACTCGGTGACTACCTGTTATACCCCCGAGCAACTCCAGGCGGCCTACGGTGTCAAGCCGTTGCTGGACCGGGGTATCGACGGGCGCGGCGAAACCGTGGTGCTTCCCGAACTGGCCGAAAGCACGCTGGATCCGCCCTTGGTCAGCGACATGCGCCAGGACATGGAGCGCTTCGACAGCCTGTTCCATCTGCCAGCCGCGCGGATGCGGGTGGTGAGCAGCTTCCCGGGTTCCGTCTCGCCCTGGCTGGCCTTCGGCGAAGAGGTGCTGGACGTCGAGATGGTGCACGCGCTGGCTCCCGCCGCCAACCTGGTCATCCTCCTGGTCAAGCCGACGTCGCTGAACAACGCGGCCAACGCTGTCGCGGCCGCGATCGCCTCCCTGCGGCTGGGCAGTTCGCTGGGCGGCGTCATCTCTGACAGCGCCGCCGGGCAGATCGGCGGGGAACATTGCGTGACACGCGCGCAGGCCGAGGGCGTGAACGCGGCACTGCGGACGGCGGCGGCCCGGCACGTGACAGTGGTCGCAGCCTCCGGTGACATCGGCGTCGTCGGCGAGCCGTGCTCGCTCATCTCCGCCCTGACCGGCAACGGCACCTTCACCCCGGTCAAGGAGGTCAACCTGCTGGCCGCCGACCCGCTGGTGCTCGGCGCTGGCGGATCCACCCTGAACGCCAGCCACCAGACCGGCCGGTGGATCAGCGAGACCGGGTGGGGCCTGCCCTACGGGACCACCGGCTCCGCCTTCCAGGCCTCCGGCGGCGGGTTCAGCCGGCTGTTCTCACGACCCGGCTACCAGGACGGGGTGCCCGGTACCCGCGCCGCCAGGGGAGTGCCCGACGTATCCGCCGATGCCAATGGCCACACCGGCATGACCATCGCGATCAGCGAAGGATCGAAATACCTGATCCGCAACAGCGGAGGAACCAGCGCCAGCGCACCGATCTGGGCCGCGATCATGGCGCTGGCCGACCAGTACGCCGGCCGCCACCTCGGCTTCGTTAACCCGGCCATCTACCGCATCGCCCGCAGCCGCTACTACCGCCAGGCCTTCCACGACATCACCGCGGGAAACAACACCGTCCAGTTCCCACCCGCGACGTTCACTGGTTATCAGGCGGCCCCGGGCTGGGACCCGGTCACCGGCTGGGGCAGCCCCGACGCCCAGGCACTCATCCCGTTGCTCGCTCGCTGCGCGAATTGATCTACGGAGGAAAACACGATCAAGACGCTCGTAACCACCACGGCCGCGGCCGTGGTGGTTACGGCGAGCCTGATCCCGGTCGCTATCTCCCAGCGGAAGGCATCCATCCCCGCATCTCTACGTGGCCGGGACATACGCCTGTCCTCGGTGTCCAGCCACGTTCTGGCGGCGGCCATGCGCTCGTCGATGGTGAGGACGCCCAGGCTGGCACGCTCAGGGTAGGGAGCCAGTCGATGGCCAGGCGGCGCGCCACGTAGTCGGCCAATGCCACCTCGGCGGCTGAGCATGCCGGTCCTGGCCATCGGGTCGTTCGAGGGCAGCTGCACCGAAGGGCCGGTACCAGGCTGATAGCCGTGCTGGGATGACGCCTCCACGGCGCACCGTCGTCGGTGATCGGCGTGAGCGCACGCGGCAGGTCGTTGACACAATAAGTTAATGTAACTAGTTTGTAGTTAACGACGTTAATAAATCCATGGAGGACATCATGCCCGAGCACCTGAGCATCGCCGGCAACACCCTCGCTTACGAGGTGACCGGGCAGGGCCCCCTCGTCGTTCTCGCGCACGGCATCGGTGACAGCCGGCACTCCTACCGTTTCCTCGCCCCGGCGCTGGCCGCGGCCGGATACCGGGTCGCGAATGTCGACATCCGCGGTTGTGGTGACTCCAGCCTCGGCTGGGACGGTTACAGCCGTACCGACATCGCCGGTGACCTGGTTGCTGTCGTACGTCACCTGGGTGGCCCGGCCGTGATCATCGGCCAGTCGATCAGCGGCGGCGCCGCGACGATCGCGGCTGCCACCGCACCTGAGGTGATCACCGGTGTCATCGAGCTGGCGCCGTTCACCCGCAAACAGCCGTTCGACCTTGGCGGGCTGGTTCGGGTGAAGCGCTTCCGGACCGGGTACCTCCAGCTGGCGCTGGTCCTCGTCCGGGGAAGCCTGCCGAGCTGGAAGAAGTACCTCGACGTGGCGTATCCGGTCAAGCCTGCCGACTGGGGCGGTGAACTGGCGCGGATCGAGGCCAAACTGAGCGAGCCCGGCCGGATGAAGGCCCTGCAGGCCATGTGCAAGACCAGCCCGGGCGACGCCGCTGCACAGCTGCCTAACGTAGCCTGCCCGGTCCTGGTGATCGAGGGCAGCCTCGACCCCGACTGGGCCAACCCGCGCGCCGAAGGCGAGAAGATCATCGCCGACCTGCCCAGTGGCCTCGGTGAGCTGGTGGTCATCGAGGGTGCCGGCCACTACCCGCACGCCCAGACGCCTGATGAGGTCCTCGCGCTGTCCCAGCCGTTCCTGGCTAAGGCGCTGGCGCGTGCCTAGGGCCGGACTCAGCCCGGCGTCGGTCACCGAAGCCGGCGCCGCACTGGCCGACGAGGTCGGCTTCGCCCAGCTCAGCATGGGCCTGCTCGCCGAGCGGCTCGGGGTCAAGACCCCTGCGCTCTACAACCACGTCACCAGCCAGGCCCAGCTCGCCCACGGCATCGCCATCCTGGCCATGACCGAGCTCGCTGATGCCATCCGCGACGCCACCCAAGGGCGGGCGGGCAGCGACGCCCTCGTCGCCGGCGCACAGGCGATGCGGAGGTACGTGAAGGAACACCCCGGCCGGTACGCGGCAGGCAACGCTGCCCGCCCGACCGGGCCCGACGACCCGCTTATCCCGGCCGACCGGCGGGTGGTCGCCTCCTGGGCGGCCATGCTGCGCGGGTACCGGCTGGACCCGGACCAGGAGATCCACGCCCTGCGGATGTTGCGCAGCATGCTGCACGGGTTCGCGACCCTGGAAGCCGCCGGCGGCTTCCAGATCGACACATCCGTCGACGACAGCTTCAGCTGGATGATCAACTTCATCGACCACGGCCTGCAGGCCACCACCGCCACTCCGGGCCAGCAGCGACCCTCGCCCGCTGACACACATCGTCGATGACGGGACACGGCTTAGGTTTCCGCGCTTCCGCCGCCCGGTGTTCGCCGACCGCGCGGATGTAGCCGCCTCCGCCGGCGTGCCGATGACCCTCATCGCCAGCCACTGGCTGCCGCCCGGTGATGGCAGAACCCACCGACAAATCACGGACAAATGATCAAGGCCCGGCCCCCTGAAGGGTGACCGGGCCTGTGAACTGCTACTCCATGAGTAGCCCCGAGCGGCCGATCGAGTTCTGTATTGGGCATCTGCTCAAGCACGGGCTTGACAGCGAAGAACCGGAGCGGCAATCTATAACCATCTTATTTTAAAACTAGGTGGTTATGAATGAGCGATGACCGGCTCAGTCTCGTGTTCGGGGCACTTGCCGACCCGACGCGGCGGGCGATCCTGACCCGTCTCGCCGAGGGTGAGGCCACCGTCGCCGAGCTCGCTGCGCCGTTCAGCGTGTCCCAGCCGGCGATCTCCAAGCACCTGAAGGTGCTGGAGAACGCGGGCCTGGTCTCGCGCAGCCGGCGGGCGACCGCCCGGCTCAGCCGCTTGGAGGCCGGGCCGCTGCGCGAGGTGACCACCTGGCTCGCCCGCTACCAGCGGTTCTGGGATGAAAGCCACGAGCGGCTCGACGACCTGCTCGCCGTCCTGCAAGCCGGCCAGGAAGAGAGCCCGCCAAAAGCAGGTGACCATAGCGAAGGGAACGACGATGAGTAAGACACAGATCACCGCAGAGCCCGGCATTCCGCAGATCACCATCACACGCGAGTTCAACGCACCGCGCGACCTGGTGTTCCGCGCCCACATCGAGCCGGAACTGGTGGCGCAGTGGCTGGGCCCGCGCGACCTGACGCTGGCCATCGACCGCTGGGAGGCCCGCGATGGAGGCACCTGGCGGTATGTCCACACCGACACTCACGGCAACACCTATGGCTTCCACGGCGTCTTCCACGGCGACCCGTCCCCGCAGGCCATCGTGCAGACCTTCGAGTTCGAAGGCGCACCCGGCCACGTCGCCCTCCAGACCGCGACCTTCAACGACCGCGGCGGCAGCACGCTAGCGCGCACGGTCTCGGCCTTCCAGTCGGTCGAGGACCGTGACGCGATGGTGGCCTCCGGTATGGAACGTGGCGCCCGTGACTCCGATGAGCGACTGGCGGAGCTGCTCGCCAAGCTGCAGAGCAGCTGACCCGCGACCACCCACGCGCCGGGGCGCAGCCCGCGCTCCCGGGGACGAAACCTGAGGAGATGGTCATGAGCATCACCAGCACCACAACCGGCAGGGCGGACCGCGAAACCAGCCAGGCACACAGCGCCGGCAAGAACAGGACGCTGTGGGCCGCCCAGGTCCTCCTGGCAGCGGTCTTCGCCTTCGCCGCCATGCCCAAGCTCGCCGGCGCGCACTCCGCGGTGGCGATGTTCGGCCAGATCGGAGCCGGGCAGTGGCTGCGCTACCTCGTCGGGACCGCCGAACTCGCCGGGGCGGTCGGCCTGCTCATCCCGCGGCTAGCCGGGCTGGCCGCCGCCGGGCTGGCCGCCGACATGGCTGGCGCATCCATCATCAACATCGCCGTGCTGCACAGTGCTGCTGTCGCGCTGACCATCCCGCTATGCGCCGCTCTCGCGCTCCTCGCCCGGGCCCGCTGGGAGCACACCACCAAGTTCCCGGCCGCGCGCACCGGGAGGTGACCCCGCGCGGGGCAAGCTGCCCCGGTGACCGCAAACCAGGCAAGTCGCGGGAGGACGATATGAGAACGGTACGGCTCTACATGACGATGACCTGCGACGGCTGTTTCGCTGGCCCCAGCGGCGAACTCGACTGGATGGCAGCCGCCGCTGACCCCGATATGAACCGCGACGTCGTCGACCTGATAGGCCGCGCCGACACCGCGTTCATGGGCTACCCCACAGCCTCGGGGATGATCCCGTACTGGCACCAGGCCGCCGCCAACCCGGCAGCCTCCGAAGGCGAGCACGCCATCGCCGATGCAGTGAACCGGGTCCACAGCCTGGTCCTATCCAGGACCGAAGAAGAGATCCCGTGGGACAACGCCGAGCTGCTGATGGTGCGAGACGACGACCAGCTGCGCGAGGCGGTCCACGCCGCAAAGAACCAGCCCGGCCGCGACATCGGGGTGCCAGGAGGCATCCGGACCGCGCAGTCCTTCGCGCGGCTCGGGCTGATCGACGAATACGTGTTCATGATGCATCCGGTCGCCCTGGGCGAGGGTAAGCGGATATTCAACCGCCGCACCAACCTCGACCTCTGCAGCGCCAAGACCTACCGTTCCGGCGTGACACGCCTGATCTACCGGCCCCGGTAACCGGAACGCGGCTTCGCGACCGCGAACCAGGGTTCCCTCGCATGCCAGAAGCAGACTTCGCACCCGCCCACCGAACCTCGGCCGCTGCCGTGCGCCAGCTGGCCGGCGTCGGACTCTCTGGTACGCGATAGCAGGCCATGCGGTACTTCGAGCACTTCGGCAGGGGCTTCGGGCATCTTGGCATTAGACGCAAACCGCGCAGTGCGCGGCAAGTGAATTCGGGCCTGCCGAGCCAGAGGCATCGCACCACGGGATATGCGCGGGATGACCGCGGATCATCAGACTCAACCAGACCGCGTTCGCCTAGGTCAGCAGCCCCAAACGTCATCTGCCCGCGTCCGGTCTTCAAAACCGGCAGGGCGTGCCCGCTGCGTGCCCGACCGGGTGGTGACTGCTGGTAAATTCCGGTCGCTTGCAGGAAAATCCCGGCCATCTTGTCGATACTTGCCTGATGACTCGTCACCATCGCCGGGTGGAGGACGTGCCACTTGCTGGCGGGCGCATGACCAGCGGGATCGTGCGCCGTGGTGACCGGCTGCTGCGTCCGATGGGTCCGTGGTCGCCTGCCGTGCACGAGTACCTGCGCCATCTGGAGGCAGCCGGGTTCGAGGGCTCGCCCCGGGTGCTGGGCATCGAGGGCGCCCGGGAGATGCTCACCTTTATCGACGGGGACGTCGCGGTGGACCCGCAGTGGGAGCCCGGGCATGGGCACCGGCTCCCTCCGTATGCCCGGACCGAACTTGCCCTGCGCGGCGCGGCGGACCTGCTGCGCCAACTGCACGCGGCGGCTTCCGGCTTCCAGCCCGCGATCACCAGCTACCGGTTCCGCCCGCGTCCTCCCCAGGCCGGGGAGATCATCTCCCACGGCGACCTCGGCCCGTGGAACACCGTTTACCGCGACGGGATACCCGTAGCGTTCATCGACTGGGACAGCGCCCAGCCTGCCAATCCGCTGGCCGACCTCGCCGATGCGGCGTGGACCTTCGTGCCTCTCGCCTCACCTGAGCACCTGCTCGAAGCTGGATTCGACCCGCTTCCTGACCTGCCCGCCCGGCTTCGCATGTTCGTGGAGGCCTACGGCCTGACCGACCGGAAGGCCATCTTGCCCGCGCTGGAGCGCAGCATGACCGGGACAGCGGGCCGGCCGGCGAACGCCGTTGATGCCGCGTCGCTGCGATGGCTGCGGGGCGCATCGATGAACTTCGCTGCCGCACTGTAAGCCGCGGTGCCGTTTGCGTGCAATTAACCTCGGCGCGCTGCGATTTCTCGCGGACACTCCCCGATGCAGTAGTAGCCGGGGGTTCGCGCGCCCGGCAGACGGTCGCTCGCCGAGCGGCAGCTGGAGTTCAGCGAGTTGCTCGCTGACCCGGTCCGCCGCGAACAGGACGACATGGGGTCCCTGGCTGGTAGCCGCAGCCACCCACCCGCCACTAGCCCCCGGCACCCGAGACCGCGACCGCGCACACATCGGCGAGCGTCGGCCGACCGCCGGCCGACGGTCGGCTGCTGCGGCGTGCTCCCGCGACCCGGCCCCACAAGACCGTCGCCCGGCTGTCAGTCATCCGACGGCGTCCGCCGCCATCACCGGGTGCCGGCATTTAACCACGGTATCCGCCCAGGGCACGCTGGGGCGGCAGCCCGCCGGGCGGCGCACGGGAGGGAACCGCAGCCGGCGGCACCGGCACCAGCAGCGGCATGCACGCTGGCATAGACGCAGAACACCCCGGCCAGGCCGGTCAACTCCAGCAGCCTCAGCACCGCTGCCTGCGGGGCGGCCAGCAGAACCACGTTCCCCGCCCGCCGGGCGCGCTTCGCCGCCACTGCCAAAGCGCCCAGCCCATGGCAGGCGGCGAACTGCACAGCCCCGAGGTCGACGATCACGCGCCGCCCGGGCCCGATGCCTTTCTGGATCACCGCCGCAGCCGCGCCGGCGCCTGCCGCGTCTAGTTCCCCGGCCAGCGCCACCACCTCAAAGCCAGGGTAGACGCGTGAACTCAGCTCGATACTCACCATGGGGCCGCCTTCCTGCCGCAGCAGCCAGGCGGGGACTCGACCCAACAGCTCACTATCAGCCTGCAGGCCGACCTTACCCCTGTACCGCTTTCACGCATGAGCTCGTGCGGCCGGGACCTGGCCTGCAAACGCCTTACCTCGTCGCGGTTCCACCGCGCCAGCTTCCGTCGGTCCCCGACTGTTGCTGCGGGTGGGCGTCGCACCCGGCTTGCCAGATGTCCGGGCGCAGGCGGCCGCGGTCGGGGACGACGATGCCAGTTGCGCGCGCCCATGCCCGTATTTCGGCGGTGGGCGGCGATCCGGTGGCGGGTGCGGCCGCAGTCTCGGGGGGCGCCGGCGGTACGCCAAGGCCTTGCCTCCGGCGGCGCTGCCGCCGGCCACATCTGGGCGGTCCATGAGCTACGGGACCCGCGTTCAAGGGGCCGTCCTCGGGTCGAAGTTGGACCAGCGTTCGCGCACGGCTGCCACGACCTTGGCGACCTGGGCGTCGAAAGCGTCAAGCTGCTCAGCTTCGGCAGCGCTCGCGACGAAGGCGTGCCGATCGCAGGCTGTGCCCGCGCGCCATATCCGCTCGATGGCGCGTGTTGCGGTGATGTCCGTCAACGGGTTACCAGACACGAGGACCAGGTCCGCGCGCTGCCCGGCCGCGACACGTCCTCGGTCGGCGAGGCCGAACACTCGTGCCGGTTCGGCTGTGGCAGCGGCCAGGGCCTGCGCCGGGCTGATGCCGCACCGGA
>Ga0208219_1000694_pt1 | contig 11985 bp, 7 predicted proteins | sample NGESurshal072012_7_FD_184469 | JGI IMG/M metagenome (GOLD analysis project Ga0208219, IMG submission 184469) | Arctic peat soil microbial communities from Barrow, Alaska - NGEE Surface sample 53-2 shallow-072012 (SPAdes) | ecosystem: Environmental > Terrestrial > Soil > Wetlands > Peat ...
GTCAGGTTTCCCGCGGTGTCGTAGCTGTAGGGGGCTGTGTTCTCCGACGCGAGCTGGTTGAGCTGGGTGTAGCTGTAGTCGTGGGTGCCTTGGACCGCCCCGGTTTCGGCGGCGGCGGTGAGCTGGCCTTTGTTATCGCGGGTATAAGCGAAGCTGGCTAGTGTCGCGGACGCTGTCTTGTCGGTGATGGAGGTCAGCTGGTTCGCGTTGTTATACGCGGACACCGCTTGGACGCCGTTGGGGTAGACCTCGCTGCCGAGGTTTCCGTTGGCGTCGTAGCCGAACCTGGTGGTGTTGCCTAGCCAGTCGGTCACCGCGGTGAGCTGGCCCGCGCCGTCGTAGCTGCGGTTGACGGTATTTCCGCTGGGATAGGTCAGGGAGGTGAGGCGGCCGGAGGGGTCGTAGCCGTAGGAGATGGTGTCGCCGGCGCCGTCTGTGACGCTGGTGAGGCGCCCGTCGGAGTCGTAGCTGTAGCTGGTGGTGCCGGCGCCGTCGGTCATCGAGGCGCGCTGGCCGTCGGCGTTATAGGAGATGCTGACGCTGGGCGTGGAACTGTCGGAGTAGGTGGTGCCAGTGAGCTCGTTGGCTTGGTCGTAGGTGAAGCTGGTCACGCCGCCGGCAGCGTCGGTCAGGCTGGACCGGTTCCCCGCGAGGTCGTAGCCGTAACCCGCGGTCTGGCCAAGCGGGTTAGTCGTGCTGGCTGTGCGGTTCAGGGCATCGTAGGTGTAATGGGTGACATTCCCCGATCCGTCGGTCTGGCTGATCAGGTTGCCGTCGGCGTCGTAGCTGCTGGACCGCGTGGTGCCGTCGGGAAGGGTGACCTTGGTCTGCTGGCCGTTCCCGTTGTCGGCGTAACGGGTCACGTTGCCATTCGGATCTGTGAACTGGCTGAGGTGGCCGTCAGGGTCATGGGCATAGGAGGTTGTTTGCCCGTCCGGGCCGGTGACGGAGATGACCTGCCCGGCCGCGTCATACGCGGTAGCGGTTGTGTCACTCACCGGAGGACTGCCCGCAGGAGGGCAGGTGACATTCGCGGCGGTGGCCTTCGGCGAGGCCTCACAAGTACGCTCGCCGTCGGCGTTGTAGGCGTAGGCAGTGGTGTCGGTGACACCGGATGAGGGGGAGAGGCTCTTCGAGGCCACGTCCCCATTGGCGTCATAGGTGTAGGAGGTGGCATTGCCGTCGGTGTCGGTCACCGACGTGATATCGCCCGGGCGTGCACTGTCTCCGTAGCTGTAACTGGTGGCGTTGCCCAGCGGGTCGGTCACGGACTGCAGATTCCCATTGCCGTCGTAGCTGTAGTAGGTGGTCTCCCCGAGCGGGCTGGTCTTGGTCAGCACTTCATCGGAACTGTTATAGGTGTAGCTGGTGGTGTTGCCCAGCGGGTCAGTGGTGCTTAGCAAGTTGCCGTTGCTGTCATAGGTGCTGACGGTGACGTTCCCGTTGGGGTCGGTGACCGTGGCGACACCGAGTGTCGCCGGGTCGTAGGTGTAGGAGGTGGTCGCGGCGTCAGCAGTACCGGCGCCATGGGTGACGGCCATCAACTCCAGGTTCAGGTAGGAGTACACCGTCTGGTTGCCCAGCGGATCGGTCATGGTGGTGGTGCCGCCTGAGGATGACGCTGGGTCACCGGTGTAGGCCCAGGTGGTGGTGTTGCCATCGGCGTCGGTCTGCGATACGACCCGCCCCTGGGAATCGTAGGTATTGGTGACTGTGCCCCCGCGCGGGTCGGTCATGGTGAGCAGCCGGTGGCTGGTGTCATAGGTGAAGGCATAGCTCCGCCCGAGCGGGTCGGTGACCTGGACGAGGTTGCCGCTGCTGCCATAGCTGTAGGAGTAGGTGCGCCCGGCCGGGTCAGTGACGCTGGCGATGTGGGATCCGGAATAGGTGAAGGCCAGGGTGCGGCCCGTCGGGTCGGTCACGCTGGTCAGGTTGCCGGCCGTGTACACCAGCTTGGTCACGTAGCCGTTCCGGTCCACTTCGCTGGTGAGCTGGCCGGCCGCAGAGAAGTTGTACTGAACCTGGTTCTGCGGGCGAGTCAGCGTAAAGCTGCCGTCGCCATTCTGAACCAGCGCCGCGAAGACCCGCGGGGGGGCGGTGAAGCCGCCGCTCCCATCCGGCGAGAAGGTGATCGTCGAGCCATTCTCCTGATTGACAGTCACGTCACCTGCGTTGTCGGTGGTCAAGGACATGTCGTAACTGTCAGTCCAGCCGAACCCGAACGGTCCGTCGGTGGCCGCCGCAGCGGAACTGTAGCTGCGCTGCAAAGACAAGGGGACCCCGCGGCCGGGGATGGAGAAATCGGTGAACTGGTGGAAGAAATCACCGGTCGCGCAGTTCACCGGGTCGTCCGCATAGCAGGTAGTGCTGTACTCGCTTCCGTTGGGCCCGCCGCCCTGCTCACCCACCGACGGGGTGCTCCCTGGGGCGTTGTCGTTGAACACCAGCGAACTGGCGTAGGACTGCGTGGCACCAGCCCCGAGAGTGCCCGACCAGGCGATCGCCATCGAACTGTCAATGTAGGAGGTGCATTGACAGGTATCGGGCAGATCCCCGCCAGTTCCCAAGTCCTGCCACATCGTGCCATAGAAGTCTTCGACATAGGTGGTGCCAGGCGTCTGCGGCACAAATTCCATCATGCGGTTGCCCGGCACCGACTGGTCCCATGCCGCCCGGCACGCCACAGCACCCGCGGGCAGGCCCGCCAGGCCCGCTATCTCGCCGAAACTGTAGTCACTGCTGTCGAAGTAGCAGTCACCCGCGCGATAGACATGCAGCGAATGCGCAACCGAGTCCGTGTTGTCAAGCTGAACGCTGGTGGTGTAGCTGCTGGCGCCGACAGCCCAGGTGTCTGTTTCGGCTGCGGTTATCCCCGTGCTCCCGACATCGACCACGGTGGTGATGACATAGGGATCGCCAGTCGTACCGGAGCCCGTCGTGGTCTGGGAAACAGGAGTCAAACCGCCGGCGGACAGGCCCGCGGGGACGGAGGCTGGCCCATAAACCGTCCCATCAACCGCAAAGAACGTCCCGCACGCATCCCCGCCGAAGAACGAGGGCGCGGAATCGACCGTGGTGGTCACGTCACAGTTGAGATCCGGTGAGACCGAGACGCTGGCAAGGCCAGTCGGCCCCGTCCCAGCTGCCTGGGCACTGCCGATAGCCCTTGGCCGTACGCTGGCCTTGGGGTGCCACACACCCTTCTTAGCCCGCCGGGACGCGCGGCGTTCCGCGGCAGCCGCCTTGCGGCTCATGGATTTGACATGAGGAACGCGGGGGCGGCCGACTCTCTGTCCTGCCGTCCGGTGGCTGGGTTGCGCCCGGGCTGCGGCCGCCCCCATGGTGCCTAATACAAGCGGCCTCGCACCGGAGCCGCCCATCGCGGCGGTACCCGCCCATGCCGGCGCAAACGAATAACAGAGAAGGCTAAGGGCCAAGAGCAAGGGAACAGCGAACCGACGAGACATGTGCTTACCCCCCAGGTACGAGCAATGTCCGGTACCGGCGGGGAGGCCTGGAGAGTGGCATGCCCGCTCAGCGCTGGGGACAGTGTGGCTGACGTCTCGTATTTGCGGGCGGGTATCGTCAAAACCCCGCCATCTTCGGACCGGCCGCACATGTCATCCGAGTGGCACATGGGAGTAGGTGCCCAGGTTCAACTAGTTCGCCCGTTTCGGGTATTTCGACATGAATTGGAATATACTCTGCCCCGGTCCGGGTAAACGATGAGTAACTGGCATCTGTTAGTCCGAGCCCCGCGTGAGAAATTATTAACGGTTTAGTAGTGGGTGCGGAATACCGGGATCGGCATATCGTCCTAACGATTCTTTGGGATGTCAATCCGGTCCGCAAATATCTTTTCGAGCTCCGCATAGGCATCTTTCCCGGCGGAGGGAATTCTGCGCCGCTGATCTGCGCGCGGCCACTCGCTCACTCGGCGCAACTGTCAGCCGCGCATAGTCGGCGATCTGCGCTCAGCGAGCAATACGGGCGCTCGACGCTTGCTCACCTTGCGTCACGACTCCTGGCCCGACTTGATGGCTGCTGGGTTGCGGGACGACTGCCTCAGCTCTCCGCACCCGGCGCAACCGCCGTGCCCGTCCGTGCCTCGCCGGGCCCCACAGAAGCCCCACAAGCCCTTGCTTCCGGAGGGCTCACCACGGGAAGCCCACAGACGAAACGGGACTACGCGGCACACGGCGGCACCGTCGCTATGATGGCGGTGTAGGCCCATTTACCAGCACCTATGCCGGTGAGCTGGGTTGTCACGATGGTAATGAGATCATGGTCCAAGGGGCGACGGAAGCCCTGAAAAGCGGAAGGTCGGCGGTTCGATCCCGCCCCTGACCACCTCTTCTCGTAGCATCGGCCAGCCCTCTCACCTGCGCTAATCGCAGGAAGAGAGTGAGTGCCATGGCGCCGGAAGTGCCTCTTCTTAACTTCTCTGACCTGCGGGAACGCTCAGGCGCGTATGCGTGCGCCTCCGCGGAATCGCAGGGAGAGAGAAAAACGATGACCGTCCCGCAACCTCGTCCCCGGCGGCGAAAGCCGCTTGATGCCGGGGTGTTCCGGCCCGAGATTGGCTCGTTCCGACTGCACCTGGCCGCCGAGGGCAAGGCGGCCAAGACGCGGGTGGCCTTATCTATCTGACAGTAGAGGAAGTGGACGCCCGGCAGATCGAGCAGGCGTTCGAGAGCCTGTCCGCCCGCGGGCTGCCCGCAGTGCGGGGCGAGATCGTCGAGGGGGACGTGGCCGGCTACCACTACTACCCGGGCCGTGAACAAGCGGTCGGATGGTTCGCACAAGAAGGTTTGGCGACCGTCGATGAGAGCTTCAGGCGGGACAACCCTCTCTGCCAAGTGCCTCATCGTCCCCGGGTTGGCCAGCCTCGGTCTCGGGGAGTAACGCTCCGCTCGCACTAGCGCGTGCCATTGGATCATGCTCGGGCCCGGGCATGACGGGGCTATCCGGTGCCTGCGCCGTTCTGGCCGCCCGCGCGGGGCCGGGCCGCGGTGACCGCCGTCAGGCCGAAACGGAGGATAACCGGCGCTCGCGCGTGCGATGCGGGTGAAACGAACTGGTACCGGGCGCCGCGGGCTCTTTCGCTGGCCGTGCAGATGAACTGCCGGGTCATCATAAACGTCCACGACGGCTGCTCGATGCAGGCCCGGACATGGGTCCGCTCGGCCTGAACGAGGAAACCGGTGGCGTCCACCCAGGCGGCGTGATCGATATGGATGACGATCGGCTGGCCGGGCGCCCGGGCGGCGAGCGTGGCCACCGCCGCGGGTAGGGCGGGTATGTCGTCATGAGTGCTCGTGCGAAGGCCTGGCACGAGAGCGAGAGCGGCCACGCACCCGGCGACCATGACCGGGGTCAGCATCGTCAGCCGGACGGCTTGGACCAGGCTCACGGCGATCACGAGCAGGGTAAGGAACGGGACCGACCAGTAGAAGTAGCCGATGTAGTAGTCAGCCAGGACGTCGATGCCCACCGCGGCGAAGAAGACGAACGCCAGCGACACCACGACGTTGATGGCCAGCACGGCCAGCAGGAAGCGGCGCAGCGGATCACGGGCCAGCGTGACCGTGGTCGCGATCGCGATCGCATAGAGCACCAGCGGCACCACCCAGGCCTGCTGGTGCGGCCACCAGAACCACAGCGCGTAGCGCACGACCTGCCGGACGCCGTGCCCGCCGGCTGCCGAGGAGTTGCCGTAGGCGAAGTACTTGCCGAGGTCGCCGGGCCAGTGCAGGACCAGGTTGACGGCGATGGGCAGGAGGAAAACCGCGCTGATGACGAGCGTGGATATCCAGGCGCCCCGGTAGTCGCGGAAGAATCTGCGGGCCGCGGCCCGGGGCGAACGCCGGTGCGGCCACCACACCGCGACGAGCACCGAGACCGTGATCACCGGCACGAAGAACAGAAAGCTGGCCTGCCCGTGGATGAGGAACCAGCCGGACAAGGTCAGCGCCCACAGGTCGTCGGCGCGCCGGGCCGCGACCGAGGCGGCCGCCAGGGCGAACACGAAGAACGTCGGGACGTACATGTAGGGCATCCATCCCGAGTTGATGAACGGGGGATGCACGGCGATGAAGGCGGCGACGACCAGGAAGCAGGCCGCCGCGCCGCGGACGGAACGCGTCCAGCCGTAGACGATGCCCACGGCGATCGCAGCGAACGCGCTGTTCAGGGCGAAAATAGCGATCAGCTGACCGTTCCAGTCGGTGGGCACCACACGCGCGACGTCGCGGGCCAGCCATTCCCCGAGGGCCTGCACGTACATGTAGGCCGGGCCCGGGTGGTGGAAGCCCTCCCGCGAGTAGTTGCCAACGAGCAGGGTGAACCGCTTGGCCTGCTCGATCAGGATCGAGTTGGCCCCGGAGTCGCCGCCTTCGTAGAGCCGGGTGCTGAACAGGAAGCGGTTGCGGACGAGCAGGACGCCGAAGAGAGCGGCGAACGGGGCGGCCCATATCCACCACGGCCGCCGGGTCGGCCCGGCGGCCGCGGTGTCGCCTGTCCCGCCGGGGGCCGCGGCCTGGTCAGTGCGGCCGGGGGCCACGGCGCCGGGTGGCCCGGACGGCGCCTCGCTGTCCAGGTCACGATCTCCCACCGTCATGGTCGCTCTCCGGGTACTACTCGGCCGCGGTGACCGCGGCGTGCGCCCGGTGTTCGGCGCGGCCGGGCACTGAACAGGTGTTGCTGCGGCACGGGCACGGCCTGATCACCAGCTGTCTGCGGGGCGGGCGGCCGCGCCAGGCTCGCCCGGGCCCGGGTGGCCCACAGGTATGCGGCCGCGCCGGCGATGGCCGCGAGCCCGGCCACCACGTAGAGGTTGTGCAGCAGGAAGTACCAGGCATGCCCGAGGTATCCATGGCCGGTGTCGTTAATGGCCAGCCGCAGGCTCCCGATAGGGAGCAAGAGGTGCGTCGCCCGGCCCAGCCGGCCTACCGGGGCCGGCCACATGGCGAACACGGCCAGGATCGCTCCGGCGCCCAGCCCGCGCCCGGCCCAGTCCCGCGGGCGGACCGCTGGGGTCTGTCCGGCGGCTCCGCCGCGCCTGGCGCCGGCCGCCATGAGCGCGAGAGCAGGCACGACCCACACCCAGTGATGGCTCCACGAGATCGGCGAGTCCAGCAGCCCGGTAACCGCGCACAGCATGATCCCGAGTAGCTCGAGGCCCCGCCGGCTCGCGGCCACCGCGGTTGCCAGGCCGGCGACCACGACGACGATGGCCAGCGCCAGCCAGGCCGCGTGCGCGGCAGTGGAACCGGGGATCAGCCGCAGCATCATGCCGTTGATGGACTGGTTCTGCACCCGGTTGGGCAGGTCGCCTGGTTGCGTGAACCTGCCTCCCCAGTAGTCCAGCGACGCGGCCGGAAGGACAGCAAACCCGATGCCGACCGTGGCGGCGAAGCTGAGCAGGCCGACCAGCCCGGCTCGGACGCGCCGGGTGGCCAGCAGATACGGGATGAAGATGAGCGGGGTCAGCTTCACGCCGCCTGCTATGCCGATGCCGATTCCCTTCCACGGGCTGGAGTCGGGCAAGGCCAAGTCCACGATGATCAGTGCGAGCAGGATCAGGTTGATCTGGCCGAAGTTCATCGTCATGTAGACGGGTTCGAGCCAAAGCGCGACGGCCGCCAGCACCAGAGCCACGGCGGCACCGCGCGGCCCGCGCTGCCCGGAGATGCGCAGCGAGGCATAGGTGATGACCGGCAGCAAGATCACGTCCAGGACGACCAGCGCGATCTGCCAGATGCTGAAGCGCACCGGGCTACCCAGGGCGAACGCCAGGGCCGCGAACGGCGGATAGGTGAACGGGAGCTTGGAGTGCCCCGGGGAGCCCATGCGGCGGTGGTAGAGGGCAGCAGGGTGCCGGCGGATGAGCGCCCCCGCGGCCCGGTACACCCACTCGTCGGTATGCGTCCACAGCGCCGGGTAGATCGCGATGATTCGCCAGTACACGACCACTGATGCGGCTAGCAGGGCCACGCCGACGAGGAGCCAGACGGCTCCGGGCGGCCGCCGGCCGCGGATCGCGGTGACTTCGCTCACGATCACACGGTATCCAGTTGTCTGCGGCTTCCGTCTGGCACTGTCCCGAGCCCAGCCAATTCCGTCCCCAGTCGGCAGGGGCCCGGGGCGACGGATGGCCCCACCGTGGGCACAATGCAGGTGCCGGTCCGGCCCGGGAGCCTGCTGGTGGGCCGAGGCTGAGCCCATTGGCCTGCCCGGCGCCCTGGACACCGCGAAGGAGAAGCGCTGCGGAGGTCTCGCCTCCCCTCAATCTGGCCAGGCCACGGCAGCCGGACTGCCCCGTCGCCGCCGGTGCGCAGGCCGATCCCGCCCGGGCCGCCTGGCGCGGTCTCGGATCCATGGCCCGGCTGTCCTCGGGTTCCGCCACCCGGCTGGGATCCTTCCTCGTGCTCGCGGCCGCCCTGCTGGCGCGGAAGCATCGATCCTTACGTAACCGTGGATGATTCTTTGATATCCCTTGACGATGTGGTCGAGAAGTCGGATTTGCTCGGGTCCTCGGGTTCGAGGCGACGATCTGCCTGCCGGCCATGCCGGATGAGGTCATCCCGTGCACCCGGCAGGCCGTCGACGTCGGCATCCTCTGACTGGGTCCCGCCGCGGCTGAGCTTCCGCCCGGACGGCGGCGCTGGTCGCTCAGCGGCGCCACCTGGGGCCGCACCCGCGGGCGAAGCCGCTCGTGAGCGCGGGGAGCAGGTCGTGGTTCCAGACCATGACCCGGTAGGCGCCGATCCGGACGTTGCGCTGCGGAGCGCCGAACTCGCTGGCCTGCCCACAGCCCAGCAAGGCAGCGCGCAGACCCACCTGGCGACCATGCAGACCGTCGTAGCCGACCTGCCCGCGACGGCGGAGACGCGAGCAGAAGACAGCCTCGGGGAGAAGACGGGACAGCTGACCGCGGCCGAAGGTGCGGCACTGCGGGCCATTATCTTCGAACACGACCAAGTGCGCGCCTTCGGGGGGCTGCACCGCGTCCAGGCCCCGGCAGGCGACCTGCTCTGGGTCTGCGAGAACCATTACCCCACTACGACCCCGGCCTGCCCGTAATCCACTAGCAAAGACCACCGCCGTGGGAAATACGCGGTCAAGTGACCTGCCCTGTGCATGAAGAGCTAGCCGTTAGCGCAGTTAAGAGGGCTTGCTGGAGGCTGGTGGGCGAGTGGACTCATAATCCGCTTATCCAGCGGTCGTGGGTGCGACCCACCGACTTCCCGTGAGTTTGTGTCCGATTCTGCGAGCAGGACCGGAGCGAGAAGCGACAGACGGCGGTCCGGGAGGCGGTCCATCTAGCGCGGACTCAGTCTCAGTTTTGGTCTCATCCATGCTCGTCCACGGGAGTCCACGGCGAGCTGCCACCGTCTACGACTGGCCGAGACATACGACCCTGCATCCTCGCGGATCGCGGACCCTAATCCTGAAAAGCGGAAGGTCGGCGGTTCGACCCCGCCCCTGACCACTCGGTTTCGTAGCATCAGCTAGCCCTCTCACCTGCGCGAACCGCAGGAAGAGAGGGAGTGCCATGGCGCTGTCTGCGCCTCATCTTGACTTCTCTGACCTGCGGGAACGCTCAGGCGCGGATGCTTTCCGAGTGTGTGATGGCGTGTATGCCCGCGGATGGGGCGATCTCCTGGGGGCTGATGCGCCGTAGCCTTGCGGTTCTGGAGGTGCAAGCTGCTGCCGGCGCTAAGACCTCGCTGCTTCGGCCTGGTAGCCGGTTCGATCTTCGGCCCGTCGGTTCACGGTCCGTTGAGGACGGTGCCGACCTTCATGGTCACGAGTGACTTGTCAGCGCAGCCCTGCCGGCTCAGTGACGCGGATAGTGCGGTGTACTGGTCGGGCGGGTACACCTGTACCCAGTTCACCTCTACCTGATGGTGCAGGCAGTTGTTGCCGATCAGCACGTCGCTGACGGCCAGCGTGGCGTGTGCGGTCGCGCCAGGCTCCAGGGTGAGCAGCGCTGGCGCGGAGTTGCTGCCGCGCCCGGCGGGTGCGCCTACTTGACTGCCGCCGGGGGAGCTGACAAACGCAACTCCCGGGTAGCCATACAGCGTGCACGCCGAGGTGGAGGCGTTGGTGAAATCGAGTGGGTAATAGATCGTGCCGGCGGCGCCGTCCGACGCGCCGACGGTCAGCCGCAGATCCGTGGTCAGGCACGGCGACGGCCCGGCAGAGGCCGCCACTGTCGGTATCGGCGAAGTTGACGGCCTGATCGTCACGGTGACCGTCTTGACCGGCGCAGGGGTTCCGCTGGAGCCGCAAGCGCCTCCGAGCAAAGCGATCGAGGTAAGGGAGCACGCGGCCAGCATCCGCTGGCCCGTGATCGGGGACGATCTCATGGTAAACATCTCTATTCGTCTGGTTCACGGGGCCATTCACGACGCCACGCGACTGCCAACCTTGGCCTATATTGATCGTGCCAGGATTCTCTCCGGGAGATCACCGGGCGAAGGGCCATGCGGAGAGCCCATTGGTCCCGTTCATGAGCAGCTGCCCGAGGGGCTGACGGCGCGGAGGCCCGACGAGTCGCCGGGCGTATTGAGTGCCTAAGGGCCCGCTTGAGAACGGGTCATGGCCGCGGGCCGGGAAACCTGGATCGTCCCGGGACGTAACGGCGTGTCGCTGATGTGATGAAAGAGCCGCCTGGTAATCGCTTGGGTGTCGAATCCAGCGCGATGCCAGAAGCCTTGCGTGGCGTTGTACCGTGCCCCCGCTTGTGGTGTCCAGCCAGCCGCGGCGGCCAGCCTCGGAGGACGGGGGTGGCGTGCCGGTGCTGCCCAGGCGGGATCTCCCGCAGCACCCGCGCCCGTCTCTACCTCACGCACAACGGGCCGGTGTGGCGGGCGCTGCCCGCGTTCGAGGACTACTGTCTTTCCCGCGCCGATACACCCTGCCCAGCTGGCACATCCAGCTGGCGCCAGCAGGCCGGCGAGGACGAGCGCCGTCGCCGCAGCAGCCCGAAGCCGATGAGGGCCAGAACACATTGGCAGCCTTTCTCAACACCTTCGGCGCAAGGCGCCTACGATGGCAGCTTTCGCCGCTCTGGTGTTGACGCTGCACCAAAGCTCCGGCGCCGTTCTGCCAGCCATCCTCATCCAGCCGAACCAACCGCGCTGTCATGCCGCGACCGCGAGTTCAGTCCGGGACTGGCTGGCTGTCACCGAGTCGCCAGTTCTCCAGAGCGGCGTACCAGCGGCCGACCTGCGCCGTGTTCTGCGGCCAGGATCTGGCCGTGATCGCAAAGGAGACCCACTCGCCGTCAGTGGTGTGCATCTGGATCTGGCGTGTCCTGGACGACCGGCGGCCTGAAGCTATCTCGAAGTTCTGGACCTCGCCGCGACGCCAGGTGCGCACCCGTAATGGACTGCGATAGGTCAGGGTGTCGCCGGCGATAGTGACACGTGATCGCGCTGCGAGCATGACCGGCACCAGCCATGGCAGCCAGATGAATACAAGGAAGAGGCCCCGCGCGGAGTGCTCGCCGATCGAGCCCAGGACCATCAGCAGGCAAAGGAAGCCGATCCAGGCCACTACGAACACGAGGCCTCCACGAGGAGGCTTGATAATGACGGCGGGCTCAGCCGGTATCACGCCTACAGCGTGCTCCAGGCTCAAGGGGCGCGGCTAGGAAGCACCCTCATCTGCCGCGTGGCGCGGTGGTGTTCGCCCGCCGTCAGCGCGCCGGACGGTCGCGGGATGATTCTGATCGAGGGGCGCGTTGACCGTAGGGGACACGACATATCGTGTTGTTCGGGTAGGCGCGGGCCGTTGACGGGCTCCGGGCCTTGAGAGGTGAGCGTGATGACCGGTTGGTACGCAGAGCGGACGCCGGACAGGTCGGCCAAGGCCATGATTGCCGTGACGCTGCTCGCGCTGTTGCTGGTGGCGGCCGTGCCGGTGGCCCTGCTGGCCGCAGTGGTCATGATGATGCTGGGATACGTCGCCGGCGGG
>Ga0208219_1000695_pt1 | contig 11979 bp, 12 predicted proteins | sample NGESurshal072012_7_FD_184469 | JGI IMG/M metagenome (GOLD analysis project Ga0208219, IMG submission 184469) | Arctic peat soil microbial communities from Barrow, Alaska - NGEE Surface sample 53-2 shallow-072012 (SPAdes) | ecosystem: Environmental > Terrestrial > Soil > Wetlands > Peat ...
CTGGCCATGAACGAGCGCCACATCCGGCGGGTGCTGCGGAGCGAGGGAGCCGGCGTGAGCCCTGATCCCGCCCTGGTGCGGCGCTGGAGCCGTCGCACGTACCGCGAGTACGCCCGGTACTGGGTCGATGGGGCCCGTCTGCCCTACACGGGCGCTGAGACGGTGCGGGCCCGCATGACCTTCGAGCGCGGCGAGGAACATCTCCGCACGGCCGCTTCGGCGGGTCGGGGCATTGTGTTGGCTCTGCCGCACGTCGGGAGCTGGGAATGGGGCGGCGCCTGGCTGGCCCTGGAGGACATGCCGATGACGGCGGTGGTCGAACGGCTCGATCCGCCCGAACTCTTCGACTGGTTCCTGGGCCAGCGGGCCGAGATGGGATTGACGGGCGTTCCCTTGGGGGAGGGATCCAGCGCCATCGTGCTGCGCGCCTTGCGCCGAGGGCAGGTGGTGGGGCTGGTCTGCGATCGCGACCTGCTGGGCAACGGGGTGGAAGTCGAGTTTTTCGGCGAGAAGACGACGCTGCCCGGTGGGGCAGCCACCCTGGCCTTGCGGACGGGGGCCGCCCTCCTTCCCGTCGCCGTCTATGCCGGACCGGGGAATTGGCACACTGGTGTGGTGGGACCACCGCTCGATACGACCCGGAGCGGCTCGCTGCGGGCCGACGTCTCCCGCCTGACCCAGGAGCTGGCCACGATTTTCGAGGGGTACATCCGGCGCCGGCCCGAGCAATGGCATATGTATCAGCCGAACTGGCCGAGTGACCGCTCATGAAGGTCGGGATGCTGTCGCCGTATTCGCTGTCGCGTCCCGGCGGCGTCCAGGGTCAGGTGTTCGGCCTGTCTCGGGCGCTGCGCAAGCTGGGCCACGAGGTCACGGTGATCGGACCGCAGGACGATGGGGCAACCGTCGCGGATGAGGACGTGGTCGTGGTGGGTCGACCCACCGGCCTGCACTCCAACGGGTCGGTGGCGCCCGTGACCATTTCGCCCATGGTGTCCGTCCGCACGGAGCGGTTCGTGCGGCACAGTGATTTCGACGTGCTCCACATTCATGAGCCGCTGGCGCCCATGGCCCCCTACGGTCTCATGATCACGGACCCGGTGCCGATGGTGGGCACCTTCCACCGGGCCGGCGTGAGCCGGTGGGTCCCGGTTTTGAAGCCCCTGGCTCGGCTGGTGGGCCGCCGTATGGAAGTGCGCGTTGCTGTGTCCGAGGCGGCCCGGGAGACGGGGGTCAAGTCAGCCGGCGGGGAGTACGAGGTCCTGTTCAACGGCGTCGACGTTGAGCGGTTCGCCACTGCCGTGCCGACCCCCACTGATGACCGGCCGACCGTGCTGTTTCTGGGTCGCCATGAGGCCCGGAAGGGACTCGGCGTCCTCCTCGACGCCTTCGCCGAGGTGGAACGCCCAGCCGTGTTGTGGGTGGCGGGGGACGGTTCGTCCAGCGAAGTGGAGCGCCGGCGCCACCCGGAGTCCGACCGGGTCAAGTGGTTGGGTCTGCTGAGCGACGAGGAAGTGGCGGCCCGGGCGGCCGGGGCCGACGTTCTGTGCGCGCCATCGCTCCGGGGTGAGTCGTTCGGGATGGTCCTCCTCGAGGGCATGGCGGCCCGCTGTGCCGTGGTGGCGTCGGACCTTGATGGGTACCGGTCAGCAGCCGGTGGCCACGCCGAACTGGTGCCGCCGGGCGACGTGGTGGCGCTCAGTCGCGCCCTGGGCGCCACCCTGGCCGACGTCGTTGAGGGGACCGGGAAGTCAGGTCCAGAGGCGCTCAAAGCGGCCGAGGCGCATGCGCAGGGCTGGTCGATGGAACACCTGGCTGAGTGCTATGTCGACGTGTACGAGCGTGCCAGGCAACGCTTCCGGGCACGGGCGTAGCCAGGGTGTCGATGACCCTGATGCCATCGTGTGACGTATCGCTCCGTCGATAACCCGGACAGTAGGCTGAGCCGTCCCATGCCTGAACAACCCCAAAATTCGCAGCCCTCGCCCAATCGGAGCACCGGTAGTGAGGCTGGCGGCGCCGGCGGTGGCGGTGGCGGTGGCGGTTCCAGCCGCAATCGCAACCGCAATCGCAACCGGAACCGCAATCGCAGCGGCGGGAGCGGTGGAAGAGGTGGTGGTAGTGGAGGTGGCGGCGGAGGCGGCGGCAACCGCGGCGGGGCCAACCGCAGCGGTGGTAGGAGCGGGGGAGGGGGGGGTCGAGGCCAGCCCCGATCCGGCAGTGGATCGCAGAATCGAAATCGCAGCGGCTCCTCCCGTGCGCCCGCCGCGGTGGCGCCCGAGGTGTTGGCACCGCTGGTCATTGAGCCGGGCCTTGGGGCCACTGAGGTGTTGCCCGAGGAGATCGCGGCCAACCGTCGGCGGGCCGTATCCCTGTGCGCGCTGACTGGATTTGTGCCGGGGTTGGTCGTCGGCCTCGTCGTGGGGTTGGCGGTGTCACTGGTCATCGGCGCCGTGGTGTTCGTCGTCATGTGGGTGGTGATGAGTGTTGCCATGTGGCTCTTGGCGCCCGGCGTGGCGCTCCGGCGGGTCGGGGCCGTGCCGTTGTCCGAACGGGACAACCCGAGGTTGACCAATGTGACGGACGGGTTGTGCGCCACCTTCGGACTCCGAATGCCCGACCTCTACGTGGTGTGGGACGCCGTACCGAATGCCTGCGCACTCGGACGCGATGCCTCGGCCGCCGCTCTGGTGGTCACGTCGGGCCTGTTGGAGACCATGGGCCCGATCGAGCTTGAAGGGGTGATCGCCCACGAGCTGGCCCACGTGAAGCGGCACGACAACGTGGTCTCGGTCGTGGCACTGACGCTGGCCCGGTTCGGGGGGGAAGGAGTGCTGCGCCGGTGCGTGGGAAGGAGCAGGGAGTATCGAGCCGACGTCGTGGCCGCTTCCGCCGTGCGCTTCCCACGAGGGTTGTTCGACGCCCTGCGCTTGATGGAGCAGGCACCCGAACCGGCCGGGAATTCAGTGTTCGGGCCGGGTCGGTTCGGCGCCACTCGATACGTGTGGATCGACCCCTCGGTGGGCCACCGCGGCGATCCGATGGTTGACGGCGATCTCGATGTCACATCGGTGCGGGCCGCCGCTCTGAGCCAGTGGTGAGAAGGGGCGGTTTCCCCTCGTAGACTGGACCCATGAGCAGCTCTGAGTCATCGGGTTCTGGGGTCACAGGCACGTTCACGGTGAAGCGAGGCCTGGCCGACATGTTGCGGGGTGGCGTGATCATGGATGTGGTCGACGCCGACCAGGCCAAGGTGGCCGAGGACGCCGGCGCCGTGGCCGTCATGGCCCTCGAACGAGTGCCCTCGGACATCCGACGTGACGGTGGCGTGGCCCGCATGAGCGATCCGCTGCTGATCGAGGGGATCCAGCAAGCTGTGACCATCCCGGTCATGGCCAAGGCCCGTATCGGGCACTTCGCCGAGGCACAGGTCCTCCAGAGCCTGGGTGTGGATTTTGTCGATGAATCGGAGGTGCTCACGCCGGCCGACGAAGCGCATCACATCGACAAGTGGCGCTTCGGCGTCCCGTTTGTGTGTGGGGCGACGAATCTGGGTGAGGCGCTGCGGCGTATCTCGGAGGGGGCGGCCATGATCCGCTCGAAGGGCGAGGCAGGGACCGGGAACATCGTCGAGGCCGTGCGGCACCTGCGTTCCATCTTGGGTTCGATCCGGGCCCTCGGGGCCGCGGTCGATTCGGCTGAGCTCTACGGGTGGGCCAAGGACTTGGGCGCCCCGGTGGGATTGGTCCAGGAGATCGCCGAGAGTGGGCGCTTGCCGGTGCCGTTGTTCTGTGCCGGCGGGATCGCCACGCCTGCCGACGCCGCCCTGGTGATGCAGTTGGGGGCCGAGGCCGTGTTCGTTGGTTCGGGAATCTTCAAGAGTTCGGAGCCGGCCCGCATGGCGTCGGCCGTGGTTGAGGCGACGGCGCATTTTGAGGATGCCGACCACGTGGCCAAGGTGTCGCGTGGCCTGGGTGAGGCCATGCGCGGCCTGCAGATGTCCGACACCACGGAACGCCTGGCTGATCGCGGGTGGTAACTGGCGGTGCGGCATCGGGACGCCCGGTGGGGTTCCCGATTGCGCCGTTGCGTCGTTGGTAGCGGGTGGGGCAGGGTCCCCGTTTGGTGTCCTGGCGCTCCAAGGGGACGTGCGAGAACACGTGGCCGCGCTGACCGAGGTTGGGGTGGCCTCTCGGCTGGTGAAGCGGGTGGGGGATCTGGACGGGCTGGCCGGGTGTGTGCTGCCCGGCGGCGAGTCCACCACGTTGTCGATGCTTCTGGAGTCGACCGGGTTGTGGGACCCGTTAGGGGCCCTGATCGAGGATGGATTGCCGGTGCTCGGGACCTGTGCCGGTCTCGTGCTGCTGGCCCGCGAGGTGCTGGACGGGCGCCCGGATCAGCGGTCGTTCGGGGCGCTCGATGTGGTGGTGCGTCGTAACGGCTTCGGCCGGCAGCTGCAGTCGTTCGAGGCGGTCGTGGACGTCGGAGATCGCCTTGGTGGGCCGGGCGGCCGTGATGGTGCCTCGCCGGCAGGGGCGCCGCCGCAGCCTCCGCCGGTCCCACTGCCAGCGGTATTCATCCGGGCACCCATGGTGGTCAAGTCTGACCCTCAGGTAGAGGTTTTAGGTTGGCTCCACCGTGAGGTGTCGGGGCATGGAGAGGCGGTCGGGATAGAGGGCATGGACGGAAACGCGGGGAAAGAGGGTTCGACGCCCGTGCTGGTCCGGCAGGGCAACGTCTTGGCCTCGGTCTTCCACCCTGAGTTGACGCCGGACCGGCGGATACACCGCCTTTTTGTCGAGATGTGCGGCGGCTGACGCCCTTCCTCTGCCGCGTTGGCTGGAGTCAGCCTCATCCCTTGACGGCGCGGACTATCTCGTCGGCCACGGCATCTGGATCCTCGAGGGGCAGCATGTGTCCTCGATGCGGCACGGTGACCAGCTGCGCCCCGGGGATGGTGTCGACCAAAGTTCGAGACCGAGCTGGAGGGGTGAGCCGATCGCGAGAACCGACGACGACCGTCGTCGGCACCGCGATCGTGGCGATGCCCTCGAGCAGATTCATCGCGCTCATAGACTTCACGTAACCGGCGCGTACACCCGGATCGCAGTCGGCGAACAACGTGCGGGTCAGATCCATCTGAGCCAATACGGGATCGACACCGAACGCGCTCCGTACGAAGTGAAGACCGTTGGCCGTGCGCAGAGTCCGCGAAAGATAGGGCGAGCCCATGAGGCGAGCGGCTATGCGGTCGGATTGAGGCAGTCGCCAGCTCGTGTCGGCCGCGGCGGTGGCCACCAGCACAATGGCTCGGCCCCGTTGGTTCAGCACCTCGGGCTGGAAGGTGGCCAGGGCCATGACGGTCATGCCACCCATGGAATGACCGGCCAGGATCGCGTCGGCGACGTCTCGGGCCTCCAGGACGAGGGCGAAGTCGCGGGCCAGCGTGGTGGTGTCGAGCGGGGCGGTCCCCCGGGTCGATGCGCCGTGTCCGCGCTGGTCGTAGAGCACGACCCGGTGGCCGGACTCGACCAGACGGCGGGCGACGGGGATCCAAACAGCGTGGCTAGCCGCCCAGCCGTGGGGGAGCACCACGGCTGGGCCGCTCCCGACGTCCCACGCGGTGAGGCAAGCACCGTCGGCCGTCGGGATGGCGATCTCACCCGGTGGTTCGAGCTCGCCCCAGCCCAGATCCTCAAACCGATCGGCTCCAGTTCCGATCTCCCTCCCGGTTTGACGGCCGGACTGGGCGCGCCGGTAGGCGACGGCACCCGCCGCGGTAACGGCCGCCGCGCTGCCCAAGACGATGAGGCCACGATGACCCAATGAAGGCACGTCCCTCATTATGGGTCTATCGACGACCGCTGAGCCGGGCCAGAGCCTGCTGAACCGAAACCGGCAGCAGGCGATGGGCGTACCACCCGATGACCGATTCGACGCCGACGGGGACCACGGCCCGGTTTCCGGCGATTGCCGTCACAGCCGCCTTGCCCACCATGTCCGGGGGGTGGCCCTTCTTGAAGCCCCGGACGAGCCGCTCCCGCTGCGTGGGGTCTTCCCGCCCGCCGGTGAACCGGGTCGACGCCGCAATGGGAGTATCGATGAAGCCGGGGCAGATGGCGGTCACGCCGACACCCTGCGCCGCCCAGTCCGCCCGCAGGCACTGGGAGAGGTGGAGTACGGCCGCCTTGGTGGTGCCATACGCGGACTCCAAGGCTGTGGGCGTAAAGCCCAACCCCGAGGAGATATTGACAACGTGTCCCCGGTGCGCCGCCAGCATGGGTGGCGTGAAGGCCGAGCAACAATTGATGACGCCATCGAGATTGATGGAGCGGATGAAGCTCCAGTCTTCCGACGTCATGTCCGAGTACGGCCCGGTCATGCCGACGCCGGCGTTGTTCACGAGAATGGTCAGGGCGCCGTGTGTTTCCACCACGGCGGCGGCCAATGCATCGACCTCGGCCCGGTCGGCCACGTTGAGGCGATGGGCCTCATGGCCTCCCAGACCACCCAGACTCCTCGAGCTTGAGCGCTCGCCGCATTCGGCCGCCGTCTTCTCAGCCGAGGCCTCGTCAATGTCGGTGCACAGCACGGTCGCACCCCTTGCGGCCAGGGCGTGGGCCGTGGCCCGGCCGATACCGCTCCCTGCGCCCGTCACCAGCGCGGTAGCCGTCTCAAAGAGGATGGGTCGCCGCTTCATGGTGTCGGTGCCGAGGTGGACGGCTCTCGCGTCGCACTTCCAACACGAGCATCAAGACCAGCACCGACAGCAGCACCGTTGCCAGATCCCCCTTCACCATACGTCCCCGTGATCAGATAGTCCGCCGGATGGAACGGCCGCGTCCGTCGCACGAAGCGAAAGGTGTAGTCGGGCCAGAGGGTCGTGTTGCGGCCCGCCTCATCGAGATACCAACTCGAGCACCCACCCGAATTCCACACCGTCGGCGCCGCCTTCACTTGGATCTCCGAAGCCCAACGGGACGCCACCTCGGGCCGCACCTCGACCGCCGTACCCCGCCGCTGCCGCATCGCCCGCAGCGCTCCGGTCACGTGGGCGATCTGCGCCTCGATCATCACGACCAGCGAGGTGTGGCCGATGCCCGTGTTGGGGCCGGCCAGCATGAAGAAGTTCGGGAAGCCCGGGATGGTGGCCCCGCAGTAGGCCGACATGCCGACCCCCGCGGACGACCAATGCTCTTTGAGGGTGCGGCCGTCGGTGCCGATCACCCGTTCGGCCATGGGGTTGTTGGTGATACGAAAGCCGGTGCCATAAATGATCGTGTCCACCTCGTGCAGGACCCCGTCGGCGGTGACCACCCCCGACGGCACCACCTCAATGATCTTTTCAACTTCAACCGAGACATTGGGCCGCTGCAGAGCGGGGTAGTAGTCGTTCGATTGCAGCAAGCGCTTGCACCCCGGCGTGTAGGTCGGGGTCAGCTTGGCCCGCAATTCCGGATCGGCCACTTGTCGAGCCAGGTAGCGTCGGGCCAGCCGTTCCAGCCGTGTCAACATCGGGCTGTTGTGGATCAGCATGGAACCCAACAGGAACTCGCCCATCCAATAGTTGCGGGCCCGCGAGAATCGCTGCGTCCAGGGCAGCATCCGGAAGGCCAGCCGTTCGTAGCCACGGGTGGGCCGGTTGCGGTGGGGAAAGACCCACGGCGGCGTCCGCTGGAAGAGAGTGACGTGCCCAGCCTCCCGCTGCACGTAGGGCAGGAACTGAATGGTGGAGGCGCCGGTGCCGATGATGGCCACTCGCCGACCGGTCAGGTCGTGTTCGTGGTTCCACTGGGCCGAATGGAAGGACGTGCCGGCGAACGTCTCGGCCCCGGTCAGGTCGGGGATCGACGGCTCGGACAGGCCGCCACCACCACTGATCAGCACGTCGGCCGTCAGCGATCCTCGGGCCGTGTCCAACTCCCAGACCGAACGCTCGGCATCCCACCGGGCCGACTCCAGCTCAGCGTCGAAGGCGATCCGGTCCAGCACGCCATAGCGACGTGCCGTCGACTGCAGATAACGCTCGATCTCGGGCTGCCCAGAAAACGTCTCACTCCAGTTGGGGTTGGGGGCAAAGGAAAACGAATAGAGATTGGAGGGCACATCGCAGCGGCAACCGGGATACGAGTTGTCGTACCAGGTCCCTCCGACTCCCAACCGCCGCTCCAGAATCAGGACGTCACTTGGCGCATACCCCTCATTGGCCAGCGCGATGGCCGACCCGAGGCCGGAGAACCCCGAGCCGACGATGGCGATGGGCACATGAGCCGGCAGGTCCAACCGCGCCACCGGGTCAGGGCGGTTCGGGTGAGGGCGCAGCGCATCGGCCGAATTCATCATGGCCCGCATTATAAATGGATTTCAGCTCTTGACACAATCCCTTATTTCCTAAAAGATGGAAGGCATGGCAACTGCAACGAAGACAGCACCGGCAACCAAGGCAGCCCCCAAGACGGTCGACCAACGCATCGAGCGGCTCTCGACGGCGTCGCTCAACCGTATCTTGGAGCCCGATGTCGATGTCCCGGGCGAAGTTGGCGACGGGCAGGTCCTCCCCGATGAGCTCCTTTCCATCGCTGACCTGCCCGAGCTCCTGGCCTCGCTCTCGCCGGAGCAGAAGCGCACCCTTTCTCGAGAGGAGTTCGGGTCCATCGTGGCCACCGGCGTCCGCTTCGAGTCGGTCCTGATGGCTGGATTCTCCGTCGAGATCGTCAGCACCAGAGACCTCACCGACCCCCGGGTGACCTACCTCCTCCACGAGATGGGCGAGGAGACCCGCCACTCCCGCCTGTTCGTGCGCCTGCTCGGACAGATCCGGCCGGCCGCGAAGAACCCGCTCGATCACCCGATCTTCCGGGTGCTCCAACACATCGTGATACCGATCCTGACCTCGATGCCGGCGCTCTTCTGCCTGCTGGTCCTGAGCGGCGAGGAGGTGCCCGACCTCATGCAGAAGCTGGCCTCGGAGCACCCCGACAGCGATCCGATGATCAAGAGCGTGAGCAAGTACCACCGGCAGGAGGAAGCCCGTCACCTTGCGTTTGCCCGCATGCTCTTCCCCGAACAATGGGCCAAGGCCGGCCCGCTCGAACGCTTTCTGGTGCGCCACCTCAGCTCGCACATCGCCATCGGGATGTTCGACACCATCGTCCAGCCCGGCGTGTACGGCACCATCGGGTTGCCCACCTGGAAGACGTGGCAGGCGGTCAACCGCTCGGCCGGTCGCACGGCGTTGCGGCACCAGGCCCTGCGCCCGCTCCTCACCCAACTGGTCGAGGCCGGCGTCTTCCGGGCCGGCCGCATTCCGGCGGGGTGGCGTCGGGCCACCGGGGTGGACCGCCACGGTAATGACCTGGCCCCGGCGGGGGCGGCGTGACCACTCCGGCCACTCCGACCACTCGGACCAAGGGCGACCGGACCCGCCAGGGCCTGATCGCCGCGGGGATCGTTCGGTTTGCTCGAGAGGGGTATCGAGGCACGTCGGTGGCCGACATCTGTCGGGATGCCGGGCTCTCGACCACGGCGTCGTACCCGTACTTCGCCAGCAAGGAAGCGTTGTTCGTGGCTGCGGTGGACGAGGACGTGGCCGATTTCATCCGTGACGCCGTGTCGTTGGTGGCCATTGAGCTGGCCCCCGAGCACTGGGGCCACACCATGATGCGCAGTCTCGTCACCCGCATGGACGAGCACCCGCTGGCTCGTCGCATCGTCTCAGGTCTGGAACCTGAGTTCACCATGCGCCTGCTCGACATTCCCGCTCTGGCCGAACTGCGCAAGGGCGTCGCCGAACTCATGCGGTCCCATCAAGTGTCCGGACAGGTGCGCCGGGACGTTGACCCGGTGCGGATGGCCAACGGCCTGGTCGTCATCGTGATCTCGTTGCTGATGGCCACGCTGCAGACCGGTGAGGCCGGGCTCGACCTGGTGGCGGCAGATGTCGAAGCTGTTCTGAGCGCAGCCACCCGTCCATCTGGTGCCAGCTGAGCGGAAACAAATCGCGCCAGTTCGCCGCAGTTCGACGCCGGTTCGCCGCCAGTTCGCGCCAGGGCGGTCGATTGTCAGTTCTCGAAGTTCGGCACGGCTTCCCGCTCGATGTCGGCCCGGCCTTTGGGTTCTTCCCACTGCTCCTGCCGGCCGAGTCCGGTCAGATCGAGGAAGGCATAGGCGCCGCCGGTCCATTCGGCGCCCCGGCCGGTCGTGAAGTAGGTGTGGAAGACCCGGTCTCTGTCTCGCAGGAAGCAACTGACGCCCGGGTTCTCGAAGGGCTGCTCCTGTTCGAGGAGCCAGTGCGACTTGGCGTGCTCCGGGCGTTCCCACTCTTGGCGTGAGCGGAAGTTGATCTCGAGCGGAGTGACCGACTCGTCGATCGTGACGTGGAAGTCGTAGTTGAAGTCGGAGCCGTATGACGAATACCAGGGGAACGTCCAGCCCTTCTTGGCCTTATACGTCTCGAGTTTGGCCAAAGGCGCCCTGGCGATGGCGGCGAAGCTCGTGTCGCGGGCACTGAGATGTTCGAACAGCCCTCCGACATCTCGTCCGCCCCGGCGGTGCAGCTCGGGCAGCCGTCCTCCCAGTCAGGGGCGAACATGAAATGTTGCACGATCAGCTGGTGTCGTCCCTCGAACATGTCGATCAGGCCGACCGTCCCCTGCGGACCCTCGAACGTATAGGGCTTGTCGATCAGCACCATGGGCAAGCGCCGACGGTCGGCACTGAGCTCGTCACGGAGGCGGGTGACCTCCTTCTCTCGTGTGAGGAGGGCGACACGGGCGGCGCGCCATTCCTCTGGTGACGCGATCTCGGGCAGGTTCATGTCGATTGCTCCCTTTCGATGACGATCATGCTTCTTGCGAGCGGCTCTCTTCGGGGCACTGTGCGAAGGACGAGCGGGGAGTGGGTCGGGGGCCGACCGGGGGACCGGGCCGGCCCGGGGTCACAGCTCACGGATCGAGGCGAGGCGGCAGGTCGAAGGCGGCGAAGAGATCTGTGTCGAGGAAGGAGTGGATCCCCGAAATGGCGCCGTCCGACACCTCAATCACCTGGAGGGCCCAGGGGAGATGGCCACCGCCGGTCTCGCCGAACGTTTCGGCTCGGCGGTACTGCCCGAAGGCGGCGCCCCCGTTGGCCGCCGTGGCCAGCAGGCGCGAGCCCTGGCACTCGAAGCCGGGGCCGAGCATCCAGCGGGCGATCTGGTCGGGCCCCTCTAGCCACATGGCAAAGGGCGGCATCGATTGGATCACGTCGTCGCGCAGGAGTAGGGCCAGGCGGGTCACGTCGTACTGCTCGAAGGCGTCGACATACTGATCGAGCAGATCGTTTTCTGCGGCGCCGAGGGCGCCTGTCCCGAGTGTGCCCGACGCGGGATGGAGTTCGAAGTCGCAGGCTTCAAGGGTGGCGCGCGCTCGCTGCAGGGCGCTGTTGACCGAAGCCACCGTGGTGTCGAGCAACTGCGCCACCTCGCGGGCGGACCAGCGGAGCACGTCGGCAAGGATCAGGACGGCCCTCTGCCGGGCCGGGAGGTGTTGGAGGGCGGCCACAAAGGCCAGCCGGATGGACTCCCTCTCCAGGAGTGATGCTTCGGGGTCTCCATCGGAGAAACAGTGGGTGTCGGGCATGGGAAGCACCCAGGGTTGATCGGTGTCCATTGGGCCGAGGAACCTCTCCTCGGCCGGTGATGACGGCCCAAGGTCCATCGGGCGGGCTCGCCGCTGCTGACTCCGCAGCGCGTCCAGGCAGATATTGGTGGCGATCCGGTAGAGCCAGGTCCGCAACGAACTACGTCCTTCGAATCCGGACCGGGATCGCCAGGCCCGAACCATGGTTTCCTGGGCCGCTTCGTCGGCATCGAAGACCGATCCCAACATTCGGTAGCAGTAGCGCGTGATCTCACGACGGTGCCGCTCGATCTCGTCGTCGGGTTCCAGATCGATAACAGGGGGCGATGTGGTCACGCTCAAATGCTATCGACCTCTCCTT
>Ga0208219_1000698_pt1 | contig 11951 bp, 13 predicted proteins | sample NGESurshal072012_7_FD_184469 | JGI IMG/M metagenome (GOLD analysis project Ga0208219, IMG submission 184469) | Arctic peat soil microbial communities from Barrow, Alaska - NGEE Surface sample 53-2 shallow-072012 (SPAdes) | ecosystem: Environmental > Terrestrial > Soil > Wetlands > Peat ...
TGCGGGCACCCTGGGAGGGTCAGTGATCGCGTGTCCTTTCGCGAGCCACCTTTCCCGGGGCTCATCGTCGGGCCACGTCACTGACACAGCCAGGAGGACACGCCCGCCCTCGACTGAATGGAAGGGCTCATCGAACTCCCGGGCCATGGCGGCCAGCCCCCGCATTATGCCAAGATTCAAAGGCATGCAGGAGGCCAGGGATTCGAGTCCCCCCAGCTCCGCTGGTCAGAGAACAATTGGAAGGTCCAGGCGCCGAGTACAGCAGCGAGGCACAGCAGCGAGGAACGGCAGTGCGGCGGCACGATGTATTTCCCGGTTAGCCGAATCAGGCTCAGCCGGCGCTCTGCTGGCTCTTTCTCGACTGGGGGGGCTACGATCCGGGTTGGGGGAGAAGATGGGCAAGAGGCGGCGTCGGCTCGACCCTGTGGGGCCGTTTGGCAATCCGGACGGGTCACGAGCCGACCTCGAGGATCTCATCAGCGAGTTCGTCGACTTCGCCGGCGATCCGGCATTTGGCCACCTCGCGACCCGGGCGAACGACTCCATGGTGCGGGTCATCGTGGGGAAGCTCGGCGCGGGCAAGACGGTCTACCTGCGCCGCCTTCAGGACTTCCAGTCCCATCAGGACTCCGTCTACGCCGATCTGCCGCAGCAGAGCCTGCCGAAGACTGAAGTTGTGGTGAAGGCGTGCCAGTGGTTCTCAGACCGTGTCCTGGTCGAGAAGTGGATGCAGATCTGGGAGCGCGCGATCATGCGCGCGCTGGCCTCGCACCTGCTGCGCCGTCCCGAGTTGCGTCAGCAGTTGCGCGACGAGCAGGCTGAGGAGATCGAGCACTCCTACGCGCGACTGCTCGACGACTTCCGCCGGCCCCGGTCGATCTATAGCCAGGTGCGCGACATTATTAATCAGCAGCAGACCGCCCATCAGCTGTCTACGTACCTCGACGATCCGCTCTGGGACGACCTCGAGGATCTGCTGGGCGAGGTTGTCGGCCAGTGCAAGCCGATCTATTTCTACCTCGACGCGGTGGACGAAGAGTTCAGCCACGCCCCGATGTACTGGCTGAAGTGCCAGGAAGGGCTGTTCTATCAGGTCATGCGGCTGCTCCGGGACCCCAGGCTGGGCGGCCGCCTGCATGTCGTCGTGTGCATCCGGGACATCGTCATGTCGTCGGTGTACCGGTCAGAACATGCGCCGCGGTACTACAACGAACCGCACATCCGCGTGCTGACCTGGGACCGGGGCTCGTTGCTCTATCTGCTCCAGCAAAAGCTGCGGCGGCTGCCGCCGTCGCTGCTGATGCGACGCGCAGCCACTGGTCCGCCCACGATCGGCGACTGGCTCGGCGTCAACGGCCGCTGGCCGGGACCCGATGGCGAGGAAACGATCGAGGACTACCTGCTCGGTCACACCAGGCTGATCCCGCGCGACATCATCTCACTCGGCAATGAGCTGAACGAGGAGGTCCTGCGGCAGAAGCAGGCTGGCCACGAGGGCCTGCCGCCGGCGGCTCTCCAGGCGGTGGTTCAACGCTGCGCGAAACGGTTCGGCGACTCCCAACTGGCCCAGTGCGCCAACCAGATCTCGTCGGACCTGATGCCGAAGAACGCCGCGCTGCACGACTACTCCGAATTGTTCACCAGCACCCAGGCCTACATCACCGGCGTACAGGAGGACCTTCGCTCCTTCGTCCGGATGATCGGCGTCGACCGGTTCTCGCGTGCGGATCTCGAGGCTCTGCAGGAAGTGGCGGATCTGCACTTCGAGCAGCCGACGGACCTCGCCTCCGTCCTGTGGCAGAACGGCTTGCTCGGATACGTCGACGAGACTGGGCGGCGCCGGTTCTACTCCATGGGCGACATCGAGGAGTTTCACTTCCCGCCCGACGTAGACACGTTCGTCCTGCATCCGTGCCTGGTGTACACCGTGGGCGGAATCCGGCACGTGCGGGCGGACTCCGCTGGCCGCCCCGGAGGCACGCGCACCAGCCGGCCTACATCTCCTGAGCGCAACAGTCTTCCCGGGGCGTCGGCCGCTGCACCGTCCTCAAGCGGCAACAAGGCTCTCCCCGAACCTGATTCAGCAGAGGTGCAATCCTCGGCTGGAGCCAAGGCCGTTGACTACGCTGTCGGTGACGTCCTCGAGGGCCGCTTCGAGATCTTGGACACCATCGGGCGGGGCGGCTTTTCGAAGGTCTATCGCGTGCACGATGACGTCGAGGGCGAGGAGCGAGCCCTCAAGCTATTCGATAACGCCGCCGGCTATGCGGCGGTACGCCGCGAGATCGGCGCCCTCCGGAAGATCCATCATCCCAACGTGATAGAGGTCCTCTGGGCCGGCCGGACCAGTTCCGGCGACTGGTATCTGATCACCGAGTTTATTGACGGGGAGTCACTCCACGACTTCGCCACCGGAAAGAAGCACCTTCGCGACCGGGAGGCAGTGGACGTCGGACTGGATCTGCTAGCCGCGCTCGTCGCTTTTCACCCTGACTCGGCGCGCCTCAAGCAGCTGGATGCTAAACGTCGCGAAGGCGATCTGCCGGAAGCCGAATCGCGCGAGTGGCTGGAACTGAAGGACAAAGGGCTGGTCCACCGCGACATCAAACCGCTCAACGTGATGCTCACCCGCACCGGAGCGAAACTGCTTGACTTCAACATTGCCTCCCGGGTCGGTGACCCTGTGCACACGCAGTCAGGCACGCCGCCCTATCAGCCACCCGACGCCGACGACATCCGCTGGGACGTCTCCACCGACCTGTTCGCCGTCGGCGTGCTGCTTTACCAGCTCCTCTGCGATGGCCATCACCCGTTCCCGAATGGGATGCCCATGGTCGACATACCGGTAATCGACCCGAGGACTATTCGTCCTGATCTCAGTCCTGAGCTTGCCGAGTTTCTTATCAGGGCCTGCGCCCCCGCCAGAGTTGATCGGTTCTCAACTGCTGCTGAGATGCAGCTCACCCTGCGTCACGTCCGCGCTGACCTTTGAGCTGCCGATCTCGCTGCGTTCCAGGCGCGGGGGCTCAGGTCGAGCAACCATTGCTGCATCCTGCTCTGGCATCATCGATACGTGACCAGTACCCGCCTTGAACGCCTTGCGCAAGCTGCCTACGAAGCCCACCGCAGCGCTAACCCCGGATCCCTCCCAGCCTGGGAGGACACCACCGAGCAGGAGCAACAAGCCTGGCTGGCCGCCGTGTCCGTTGTCGCCGGCCAGACCACGAAGACTGTCGCCGAGGCGGCTCCCGCAAAGTCGCTGCTCGTCCAGGTCGGGGACGAGAGTTACAACTTCCACTCCGAGTTCACAGCCGGGCGCCAGGGCACGCTCGTCATCAGCGACGAATTCGCCTCCAACCATCATGCCCGCTTCACCACAGCCCACGGCCTTTGGTACGTCGCAGACCTCGGTTCAACCAACGGCACCTGGCTCAACAGGCGCCGCATCCACGCAGCCCAGCGGCTTAAGAAAGGCGACAAGATCTCGATCGGGCACACCACCGTGACTGTTCTGTCGACATGAGCGAGATTCCGCTCGCAGCAGCGGCCCCCTGCCTGGGGCGGCGGATGCCCTCGGCATCGTGACCGCGGCGACCGCGTTCGCGGCGACGCTGTGGCCGACCGGCCGATCGACGCCGTTCACTCCTTCAGGCAGTGCCGATGAGCGTGTCGGGGACTTCGCGGAGGAAAATCTCGGCTGTCTTGGGGCCGACGCCTTTGAAGCGTTGCAGCCGCTCGCTGATTTCCTCCCGTGTGCTGGCCGTGCGCACTAGAAGGGCAACGGAGCCGTCGTAATCCGCGATGAGGGCGCGCATCACGTCCGGCAGCTCTTCGCTCATGACGGAACTCAATCGGTGATAGTCGCCTTCCCACAGCTCGTGCCAGAGCTGGTGGCGGTCGTCCGCGACGAAGTGGGCCGGGGTGTCCCAGCCGTCTTCCTTGAACCGGTGGAATGCGGTGGCGGCGGTCTTTTGCGGCACGGGGCGTCCGAAGAGGAGGCTGGCCAGCAGCCAGTCGAATAGGCCCTGGTCGGTGGTGGTGTCGATGTCGAGGTCAGCGGCGGTGATCAGTGCAGCCATGGCATGTCCCTCTCTGTAAGCGGCCGCTCTCAGGGCGCTGCCGGTGACTCGGCAGCGGAACCCTATCCTGGCTTAGTCATCCAGGCTGCCCGTGGTCAAGCTGACGGCAGGCCGGTCATCCCGCTCTTGCGTCGGTTTCCGTGGCGATCGAAACGCTGGACGGAGCCGGCCCGGGCCCGGTCTCGTGCGTTGTGCGCCGGGGGAAGCCAATCGCGGCGGTCAGCGCACCCAGGGCTGCGACGGCGAATATCACCCAGAACGCGGCGTGGAAAGCGTTCACCCCGGCCCGCGAGACGAGGACCGCCGACACGGCAGCCACGCCGACGGCGCCCCCGATCTCGCGCATGGTTTCGAGGAGCCCGGACGCCAGGCCGGTCATCGAGTGGGTGACGCCGGACAGAGCGCCGATCTGTGCGGCCGGAGCGGCCATTCCGCCGGCCACGCCCGCGAGGAGCAGCGCTGGGAGCAGGTAAGTTGCGAAGTTCCCTCCCGCCGGAATCCGGGTCAGCAGCAGCATGGAGATCGCGAGGAGCGACTGGGCCACGATGAGCAGGCGCCGCACGCCCACCACCGCGGCGAGCTTGCCTCCCGTGATCGCGGCCGCCACGAACGACGTGGCCGTGGTGGCCAGCCAGGCGACGCCCGTCCGCGTCGGCGAATATCCGAGGACCTGCTGCATCAGCAGCGAGCCGAGGAAGATGAAGGCGAAGAACGCTCCGAACGTGAAGAACGCTGACAGGTTCGCCGCCACCTGCGTGCGGTTGCGTACCGCCGAACCAGGCACCAGCGGTGACCGGGACCGCGCTTCGATCCGCACGAAAGCGGCCAGCAGCACGACGGACGCGGCGAACAGTCCGAGCGTCGCCCCGGAAGCCCAGCCGTGGCCGGCGCCGTAATTGAGCGCGTAGACCAGCAGGAGCAGGCCTGCGGTGACGGTGACCGCGCCGGCGACGTCGAAGCGTTCGCCACCGCGCCGGGTGGCAGCGTCGGCGGGCAGGAAGACAGCCGCCATCGCGATGAGAAGGACGCCGATCGGAACGTTGATGCGGAAGACCCAGTGCCAGCCTGCACCGTCGGTGAGCAGCCCACTTGCGAGTACCCCGACCGACCCCGATACCCCGGTGACGGCGCCGTAGAGTCCGAGCGCGCGATTGCGCTCGGCGCCTTCCGCGAAGGTCACGGCGAGGATCGAGAGGGCGGCCGGCGGGATGAGCGCCGCCCCGAAGCCCTGCAGTGCCCGGGCGCCGATCAGGAGCCCGGCGGATCCCGCCACGCCCGCGAGCAGTGAGGCGGACGAGAATAGCGTCAGTCCCGTCAGCAGCATGCGGCGGCGCCCCAGGAGGTCGGCCATCCTGCCGCCGAGCAGCAGGAACCCGCCGAGCATGAGGCCGTACGCGATGATGATCCACTGCAAGGTGCTCTTCCCGATGCCGAGATCGCGCTGGATCGAGGGCAGCGCGACGTTCACGACCGCGACATCGAGCACGACCATGAACTGCGCCGCGCACGCCAGGACGAGGACCATTTTCTTATTTGCGTGTGCCTTGATTCCCATGATGGATTCCTTTTACGTCTCGATGGTTCCGGTCCGCGTGCCGCCGGGGCAGGCGCCGCCACCCCGCGCGGGTGATGAGGCGCGCAGGGTGGCGGCCGGTGACCCCCGGGGAAGGCGCTCGCCCGCCGGCGTCGACGCAGCGGTAGCTAGTCGCCTCGGACGATCTCGTAGGTGAGGAAGACGAGGCCGTCACCGACGGTCCGGCTGCCGACCAGGCGGATCGGCTTCTTGTCGCTGGTCTCGCCGAAGAGGCGTTCGCCGGCCCCGAGCACGACCGGGAAGACGAACAGCCGCAGCTCATCAACGAGGTCGTGCTCGATCAGCGTGCGCCCGAGCTGGTAACTGGCGTAGACGACGATGTCCCCGTCCAGTTCCTGCTTCAGCCTCGTTACCTCGTCGACCACGTCGCCCTTCAGGACCGTCACGTTGGTCCATCTGGGGTCTGCGAGGGTCGCGGACACGACGTACTTGGGCAGGCTGTTCAGCCGGTCTGCCCACTCGCCAGGCCGGGATGCCCACCGCGTGCCGAACCACTCGTCGCTGCGCCGCCCCAGCAACAGGGCCTCGGTGCGCAGCGCCTCGTCGTACTCGACCTTGCCCCACTCTTCGAGGTCCTGGCCTCCATCCTGGACGAACCAGCCGCCCAGCCTGAAGCCCTCCTCGCCGTCGGGGTCCTGGACCACTCCGTCGAGGGACACGTTCGTGCTGATGACGATCTTTCCCATGTCGGTTCTCCCTTTGCTGTGTTGTCGGCTGCCACCCGATGTAGACACCGCGACGCCGGGAAAGTGGCGCCCGCCAAACCGCCCCGTTCGCCGCATGGCCGGGGTCGATACCGGTAGTGCGACATGACGCGGGAAGGGGGTGACCCGACGGTGGGGGAAGTAGCAGCCGACTTGATCTCAAGGGCGCGGGCCGGGGACGGTGAGGCGTTCCGGGAGCTGACCGAGCCGTACCGCCGGGAGTTGCAGGTGCACTGCTACCGGATGCTCGGATCCTTCCAGGACGCCGAGGACACCCTGCAGGACACGCTGCTGGCCGCCTGGCAGGGTTTCGGGGCGTTCGAGGGGCGCGCCTCGCTGCGTACCTGGCTGTACCGGATCGCCACCAACCGGTGCCTCAATGCGCGCCGCTCGGCCAGCCGGCGCCCGGCCAAGGAGTGGGACATCCCCGGGGCTGAACCGCCCGAACCGACCCGGCTCGGCGAGGTCGTCTGGCTCGAGCCATTTCCCGATGCCCTGCTCGAGGGGGCCGTCTACGTGCCGCTCGGCCCGGAGGCCCGCTATGAGCAGACCGAATCCATCTCCCTGGCCTTCGTGACCGCCCTTCAGGTCCTGCCGCCCCGTCAGCTCGCGGTGCTCATCCTGCGCGACGTCCTCGGGTTCCACGCCAGCGAGGTGGCCGGCATGCTGGACTCGACCGTCGAATCGGTCAAAAGTGCCCTCAAACGGGCGCACGCCAGCCTGCAGCGCCGATGGCCCACGACCGACGACCGCGAACCGCCGCCCGCCGCCGGGTCGCCCACGGAGGATGCGCTCGTGGCGAAGTTCGTCCGCGCATGGGAGTCCGCCGATCTCGGCGCGCTGGTGGCCCTGCTCACCGACGACGTCTTCATGTCAATGCCGCCGATGCCCTTCGAATACGAGGGCCGGGACGTCGTGGCCCGCTTCTGCGCCTGCCTCTTCGGCGCGGGCCGCCGGACCGGCCTCGTGCCGACGCGGGCCAACGGCCAGCCGGCGTTCGGGACCTACCTGCGCGCCCCCGGTGGCATCAGCCACGGGACCGGACTCTACGTCCTGACCCTTACCGGCGACCGGATCTGCGCCATGACCCGATTCGAGAACAGCGTCCTCCCATCGTTCGGGCTACCGCGCTCGCTCCCCAGCCCATAGCCAGCACCTCAATCGTCACCCGCCAGCCCGCCTGTGATGGGATGTCGCGGAGCCGTTGATAAGTGTCGTCTGCCTGACTGCAGGCACGGCGGGCCGGGTGGCCGGGAAAGGGAAGCGATGGATCTGGAAGAGGTACTGGCCAAAGTCGTCGAGCTGGGCCGGGAAGAGCTGAGCATTGTCCGCAAGCGGGCGGAGGAAAAAACCGCGGCCCGCGATCACGGCCGTGACTTTGATGAGATGTTGCGTGCCGCCGACCAGCTGGATCACCACGCGCATCGGCTGCGCCGGCTTCATGACGGCGAATTCGGCCAGCACTGGCGTCGCGAGAGCAGAGAAGATGTGGCGGGCGGCGGCTCCTGACCGGTAGCCGGCCAGGGGCCGCCGGCAGAGACGTCAGCGGCCGCCGGATGGAGGCATCAGATCGCGCCACGACTTCTCGGTCATGTCAACATCGAAGTAGGACGCGGCGAGACGGATGTTCTCGAAGGCGAGTGCCCGGTCAGCATCACTGACGTCGCTGACCTGATCGAATCGGGCGAGCGCGGTTCGCACGTGGGTTGCCGAGGTCAGCGGTTCCTTGCGCTGCCCCGGGAAGGCGTAGGCCGAGGCGGGCAGGTCGTTCCGCTCGGCGGCGTCCAGGTCACCGCCGGACTGCTCGGAATCGGGTGGTGGCTGCCATGTTGGCGCGGGACTGCGTGTCTCGTCGGGCATCGTGATTCTCCTTCCCCGGCGCGGACGCCGGGCTTGCTGACCGGTGGTGCGGGCTGGATGAGCCGGGGCCCCGCCGGAGCCCGGCAGTAACTGTCATGAGCGCCGCCCCGCCGCCGCGTGGGCCAGGTAGTCGGCGGTGGCCTGCTCGCTGATCGCAACGTGCTGGGCGGCCGGGCCAAGCCGCAGTCCCTGGTACCGGCCGAGGGCGCCTGGTATCTCGCCGGGGGTGGCGAGCCCCGTCATGACCTGCTCCAGGGCGGCCACGTCGTATAGTCCTTGGCGGAATCCGCCGCCGACCATCGGGCTGGCGGCGTGGGCGGCGTCACCGGCCAGTGCAACCCGGCCGCGGGCCAGCCGCTTCGGCTCGTAGTGCACGATCGGGGTGCCGAATACGGTGCCGTTCCGCAGCGCCAGGGCCAGGGCCTCGCGCCACGGGCTGGGCCAGTTCGCGGCGGCGAACTCAGTGAGGCGCTCGCGGACCGGGCCGGGCAGGGCTCCCGGGGCCAGGCTGCCGTGGACGGTCTCACCGTCCAGCACACCCATGTCACGCAGCAGGTCACGCTGCTGCGGGTCGTACCAGACCATGTTGAGGCGGCGGTGCCCGACGCTGGTCTCCCCTGCGGCACCGGGAACCAGGTAAGTAACCAGGCGGTAGGGGCCTGCGTAAACCTCCCCGGACGGCTCGCCCGCGCCCGGCAGCGCGACGCCGGGCGGCATGGCCTGCTCGTCGACCAGGCTGCGCCAGAGCAGCACTCCCGCGTAGCGGGCGTCCGGGAAGCCAGGGTCCACGGCGGCACGTACCGTGCTCCGCGCGCCGTCGGCCCCGATCACCAGGTCCGCGTGGTACTCGCCGCCGTCCGCCGTCATCACGCTCGCAGGCTGCTGATCGTTCCCGGGGTCCACGCCGGTCACTTCGGTGCCCCGGTGCACCGTGACGCCCGTGCGGCGGGTGGCCTGGTCCTCCAGCCAGCCCTGCAGCAGGTGCCAGGCGGTGGTGTCGCGATCGACGCCGTGCAGCACGGGTGGATCCCCGCGGAGGCCGGTCACCTGCTGGAGCAGGGCGACGTCCACGCCTAGGCCCCCGCCGCCCTCGACGGCCCGCGCCGGGCTGCGCTCCAGCACCGTCACAACCATGCCGAGCCGTGAGAGCGCGATGGCGGCGGACAGGCCGACCAGGCTGCCGCCTGCCACCACGCAGTGCAGGCCGTCTTCTGCTGTGCTGGCCATGCCTACTGCCCGCGCGGTTTCCAGCCGGAGGTCAGCGGCGGCCGGGCATCCACGGCCTCGGTCAGCTCGGCGGCGGGCCCGGCGCCCACGACGGGGGTCAGCCAGGCCTGCAGCTGCGGGGCGTCGGGCGCGTGGAACCGCTCGGTGGCGTAGAGATCTTCGGTATCGCCCGGCCCGGGCAGCAGGATCTTCCAGGCGGCCGGCTCGATCTCGGGTTGCCCGAAGATCAGCACGCCCACCAGTGCAGCGCCGTGACGAAGTTCGTACCTGACCTGGTGCCCCCTCTCGGTTCTCTCGACGCTCATCTCTCCTCCACGTTTCTCTCCTCCACCTTCCTTTGACGGCAGCCAGGGCGGCTGTCCTAGGCCGGGGCTCGGACCCAGGCCGGGTCCCGCTTCCCGAGGGTGTGGCTGGCCGGGGCGCCGAGAACAATCGTGACCAGGGCGATGGCGAGTGGATAGCAGACCGGGGCGTGGCAGACGAGCAGGGCACCGGTGAGCGCGGCGTTCTGGACTCCCATCGCGGCACCCAGCCCACGATAAGCACGTACCGGAAGCCAGCCACGGGCGGGTCGCCGCCGAGTGCGCTCGGCCCGGGCTACTCGTGGACGTCGGTGGCGAGGTAGTGGTCGGTTTGCGGCTGCGGGTCCGATAGTGCGGCGGCGGCGTCGCGAGCCTGGCCGTTCACGTATGACCTGAGTCCGCAGTCAGGCCATGGTGGCGTCGTTGCGGAGCACGGTTCTTGCCGCTGCGGCCAGCCTGATCGTCGCGGCTACGTCCGGGTCTTCCGCGGTGGGCTGCAGGACAACGGTTGTCGCACCTGCACGGGCGAAACAGCGGACGGTCTCCGCTACCTCCTCCGGCGATCCGACTGCTGCCAGGCTCGATAGCGGTTCTGGTGACTTGGTCAGCTCGGCCTTGATCTGCTCCCTGCTGCCCACCCCAGCTCCGCACAACACATACACGACGACCTCATGAGGCCGCCGCGCCGCGGCCCGGTCCACCGCCTGACGGACGCCTTGGGGCGAGATACCGGCGTCCAGGACAAGGCCATCGGCAAGCTCGCCCGCCAGGGCCAGCGTTTTCGGGCCGCGAGCGCCGACCAGCAGTGGTGGAACGGTAGCCGGTGGCCAGTCCAGGGCCACATCGCTGAGGCATACGTACTGGCCACTGACGGTCACGGCATCCCCGCGAAGCAGGGATCGGGTGGCTGTCACCCATTCGCGCAGCAGGGTCATGGGGGAGGGGGCACGCGCCCCTATCTGCTCCATCCACGGAAGGACACCGTGCCCGACGGCCGGAACGAACCGTCCCGGAAACAGGCGGGCCAACGTCGCGACTTCCATCGCCGCCAGCGCCGGGTTGCGCAAAGGTACCGGCATCAGGCCCAGGCCGATCCGCAGCGTGCTGCTCCACGCGAGTGCAGCGGTGGCGCTGGTCAGGCCGCCTTCCAGGAAGCAGTCCTCCCACATCCACAGGTCGTCGAGTCCGGCCATGTCTGCTGCTAGGACAAATTCGCGCAGCCGCTCAGGGGGCAGCTGGGGACGAAACAGTATGCCGACCCTCGGTATCCAGCTCGTGGGGTCCATTGCCGGTTTCCTCGCTTCCCCTGCGCGGCAGTCCGCAGGCTCGCAGCGGAGCCTCGCTGGCCGCAGGCTCGGTCACGCCGTGTGCTCTCCGGCCCGCATCGGCACCTTCATCTTCCCCATCGTCCACCGGCTGTCCGGACCCGGGCTTGCCAGAGGAGGCCGTTCCTGTGACGCGGGCCGGGGCTCACGGGGTGGCGAGAAGCTCGTCCAGTCCCAGGACTCCGGTCAGCCTGCGTACCGCCGCGCTGGGTGCCCGCACGGTGAGCGACCCGCCACCGTCCACCGCCTGCTGGCGGGCGGCGAGCAGCACGCCGATTCCTGACGCGTCCATGAACGTGACCGCGGACATGTCAAGTTCCAGGTGTGCTGGGCCAGGCCCGGTCGCCAGGGCGTCACGCATGGCCCGGGAGGTGGCGATGTCGATCTCGCCCGAAATGGTGACGGTAACTACTGGGAGAACCGAGATGCCGGTCACAGGTGGCGCCTCTCGCACTTGTCCAGCGCAATGGCGGCAAGGTCCTGACCCCCCCTGGGTGAAGACTCTACAACTAACAGGGAGCACGCGGATGGTAACAGGGCGCAAAGAGCACAACGAAGAAACTTACTCGGCTGCTGACCACTTAGTCAGCTTCGGGCGATCCGCAATGAACCGGCGCAGATCGCGGCGGAGGTCCCCGGCCGGCTGAGCCCCGACGCGCCGCACGGCTCGGCCGGCCCCTGGCCCGGTATGGCATTATCTGCACAGCAAGCGAACGCAGGAGGCGTCGCAATGACCGAGCAGGAACAGCAGGACACCTGGGAAGTGCTGGGCATCCGCACCGACATCCCGCACCCCGCGCGCGTGTACGACTACATGCTGGGTGGCAAAGACAACTTCGCCGCCGACCGGGAGACGGCCG
>Ga0208219_1000701_pt1 | contig 11916 bp, 14 predicted proteins | sample NGESurshal072012_7_FD_184469 | JGI IMG/M metagenome (GOLD analysis project Ga0208219, IMG submission 184469) | Arctic peat soil microbial communities from Barrow, Alaska - NGEE Surface sample 53-2 shallow-072012 (SPAdes) | ecosystem: Environmental > Terrestrial > Soil > Wetlands > Peat ...
GACCGTCGTCGCCATCAACCTGGCGGCCGCGCTCGGCGAGATCCACCGCGGAGAGGTCGTGCTCGTCGACCTGTCCTTGCAGTTCGGAGACATCGCGGCGGCCCTCAACCTGCCCACGACCCACAGCATCACCGACCTCGTCTCCGACAGCGGCGTGACCGATGCCGACGCGGTGCGCCAGGTCCTCGCATCCGGGCCCGCCGGGATCAGTGTGCTGCTGGCACCGACGTCCCCGGAGCTGGCCGACTACGTCCAGCCCGCCGACATCACCAGCCTCGTCGAGACCCTCCGCGGGTGCTTCGAGCACATCGTGCTGGACACCCCGTCGTACCTGAACGACGCGACCATCAGCAGCTTCGAGGTGGCCGACCACATCGTCATGCTCACCGACCTCAGCGTCACCGGTGTGAAGAACGCGCGCCTGACTCGCAGCGCCCTCGAAACCCTCAACATCGACCCCTCGAAGGTCGTGGTGGTGGCCAATCATCGCGAGAGCGCGGGCGAGCTGGACCGCCATGGCGCGGAGACTTTCCTCGGGGCTCACATCTCCACTGAGATTCCCTTTGCGGCCGACGTCGTGGCCACGTCAGTCAACAAGGGCGTGCCGTTCGTGATCAGCCAGCCCACCTCCCGTGCCAGCGTCGCCATCCGTGCGGTGGTTGAGTTGATTGATCCGGTGTCACAAAGCGGCAGCGACACCACGCCAGACGGCGACTCCTCTGATAAGAAGAGGAAGACACGTCGCAAGCTCAGCTTCTCACGCTGACAGCGACGACTGACCGTCAGGAGCTGACATGCCCGCCACCGCCACGATCGACGACCCGGCGACCCTTGTGCTCAGCGACGCCCATCGTCGCAAGGAGCAGGGTCAGGGGATGATCGAATACGCATTCATCCTCGTGCTCGTCGCCCTCGTGGTTCTCGTGTCGGTGGTCGTGCTCGGCAAACAGACCAGCAACCTCTACTCCAACATCTCGACCGGCCTCGGTCCCTGATCAGCGGCCGAACAGGCCCTTGCGGCGCTTGCGGTCAGCCGGCTCCGGCGCGGCCGCGACACCCGCGCCCTCCGGCACGATCCGCGACACGAGCTCCCTGAGCGCGCGACTCGCCTCCGCCTCGGGATGCGCGGTGACGAAGGGCACTCCGCGCGTGATCGCATCGCCGATGGACCGGGGATCGTGCGGGATCTGAACGGCCACCGGGACGCGCAGGCTCTGCTCGATCGATTCCTGGTTGAAATCGGCGTAGCCGTCGACGCGGTTGACGACCAGCATCGTCGACTCGGTATCGACGGACAGGGACTCGAGGACCTTCAGGGTGAGCTTGGCGTCCTTGATCGCGGGGATGGTGAGGGCGGTCACCACGATGACGCGCTGAGCCAGCTCGATCACCTCGAGGTTGAACTCCGTGAGGTGACTGGAGCTGTCGACGACCACGAAATCGAAGGCCCGGCGCAGCTCAGCGATGATGGCGCGCACGTGCTCGGCCGTGACCAGGTCGGCAAGCTCCGGGCTGATTGGTGCGAGCAGCACCCGCACCCCGGCGGGACCGAGGGCCAGCACCTCGCGCAGGCTCTCGTCGTCGATGCCACTCGACCCGTCGACCAGCTCGGTGATGCTGCGGCTGTGGTCGAGGTTGAACATGACCCCGATGTCGCCGAACTGGAGGTCGAGATCGACGAGCGCGATGCGCCCCCCGGTCTGTTCCGAGAGCGCCACGGCCAGGTTGGTGGCGATCAGCGTCTTGCCCACCCCGCCCTTGCCGGAGAAGACCAGGATCACCTCACCAGGTGCGCCGGTGCGGGGGCCGACCACGACGTCCGGCTGCGCCGGGTTGGTCTTGGCGAGGAAGGTGCCCTTCTTCTGCTCGAGTTGGTAGACGCGCCGGATCGCCGCGACCAGCTCGTCGTGGCTGAACGGCTTGATGAGGAATTCGCGGGCCCCTGCCTGCATGGCCCGGCGCAGGTAGTCGCGCTCTCCCTGCACCGACATGATGATCACGGGCGACGTCGGCAGTTCCGAGGCGAGGGTCTCGGTGAGCTCGATGCCGTCCATGACCGGCATGTTCACGTCGGTCAGCACGATGTCCGGCTGCAGCCGGTGCGCCGCCTCCAGCCCCTCGCGGCCATCGGAGGCGGTGCCGGCGACCTCGATGTCCTCCTCGAAGCTGAGAAGCTTCTGAAGGTTGTCCCTGGTGCTCGAGATGTCGTCGACGATGAGCAGCCGGATCACGCCGTTCCCCTCATCGGCGCTGCCGCCTGGGGTCGGACGTACGCGTCCACCTCGTGACCCTGCCGGTCAGGCAACGGACATGCGGGCGGCGGCGGCGGGGTCGACCACCACGCCCGGGCCCATGGTGGCGGCGAGGGTCACGGTCTTCACGTATGTGCCCTTGGCGGCCGGCGGCTTGGCCCGCACGATCGCGTCCATCAGGGCGGCGAAGTTGTCCCTGAGCTTGGCGTCGTCGAATGACGCCTTGCCGATTGCCGCGTGGATGATCCCCGCCCTGTCGACGCGGAATTCCACGCGTCCACCCTGGACGTCGCGGACCGCCTTGGCGATGTCGAACGTGACCGTGCCGGCCTTGGGGTTGGGCATCAGGCCGCGGGGGCCGAGCACCTTGCCGAGGCGTCCGACGGCGCCCATGAGGTCGGGGGTGGCGAGGGCGACGTCGAAGTCGATCTCGCCGGCCTGCACCTTCTTGACGAGGTCGTCGCCGCCGACCAGGTCGGCTCCGGCGTCGAGCGCCTCCTTGGCCTTCTCGCCGGTGGCGAAGACGGCGATGCGACGCACCCGCCCGGTGCCGTGGGGAAGCACCACGCTGCTTCGCACCATCTGGTCGGCGTGGCGGGGATCGACGCCGAGGCGGATGTGAGCCTCGATGGACTCGTCGAACTTGGCCTTCGAGGTCATGCGCACCGCACTGACGGCCTCGTCGGGTGCGTAGGCACGGTCGGCGACGAGAGCGGCCGCGGCCTCGCGGTAGTTCTTACCGAAACGGTGGGGCATTGTGATCCTCCTGTGGTCCGTGCGGGCGCAGGGCGCCCTCCCACGATCGCCTGTTCTAGTTGACGGTGAGACCCATCGAGCGTGCGGTGCCCTCGATGATCTTCATGGCATGGTCGAGGTCGTAGGCGTTGAGATCCTGCATCTTCAACTCGGCGATCTCACGCACCTGGTCGCGCGACACCACGCCGACCTTGTCGCGGTTGGGGACGGCTGAGCCCTTGTCGACACCCGCCGCCTTCTTGAGCAGGTTGTACGCCGGCGGCGTCTTGGTGATGAAGGTGAACGTGCGGTCCTCGAACACGGTGATCTCCGCGGGGATGACGGTGTCCCCCATCGACGCGGTGCGCTCGTTGTAGGCCCTGCAGAACTCCATGATGTTGAGCCCGTGCGGGCCCAGTGCCGTGCCGATGGGCGGCGCGGGGGTGGCCTTGCCCGCGGGAATCTGCAGCCGGATGACTGTCTTGACCTTCTTCTTGCTCACGTCGACTCCTATCGCAGCCGCTCGACCTGGAGAAGGTCGAGCTCGACGGGCGTCTCGCGCCCGAACATGTTGACCAGCACCTTGAGCTTGCCCTTCTCGGCATTCATCTCGGTGACCTTGCCGTGGAAGTCGGTGAACGGGCCGTCGGTGACGCGCACATTCTCGCCGATCTCGTATTCCACGGACACCTTGGTGGGGGCCTCGGCCTTCACCTGCTTCTGGATCCCGCGGACCTCGTGGTCCTGGAGGGGCACGGGCTTGTTGCCACTGCCCACGAACGAGGTCACCCCGGGGGTGTTGCGCACCACGTACCACGACTCGTCGGACATGATCATGTTGACCAGGATGTAGCCGGGGAAGATCCTCTTGGCCACCTTGCGACGCTGGCCGTCCTTGATCTCCATCACCTCTTCGGTGGGGACGAGGACGTCGAAGATCTTGTCGTGCATGTCCATCGACTCGACTCGCTTGAGGAGGTTGGCCTTGACCTTCTCCTCGTGCCCCGAGTAGGCGTGTACGACGTACCAGCGGACATCGGTGGTGGTGGCGGTTTCGTTCATGTTGCGGTGCTCACGGTGTGACGGGGGCGGTGGTCCCGCCGGCTGATGTGGGTGGGGTGGTGACGGTGCCGGCGGCGGTGGGGGTGGCCCCCGGCTTGACCTGGCTGCCGCTAGTGTTGTTGCTGCTGCTGCTGCTGCTGCTGGTGGCGTACAGCTGCTGCACGACGCGCCCGAGGACGAAGTCGGCGGCGGAGACGATGACTGCCATGAGGAGTACGGTGGTGATGACGACGCCGGTCATGCGCCCGAGCTCGTTCCAGGTGGGCCAGACAACCTTGCGCAGCTCCTCCACGACGCTCGCGAAGTAGTTGCGCTCACCGGCTCCCGCCGGCGGGCCCACCGGGGAGCGCGGCTTCACCGGCTGGCCCCGTACCGCTTTGGCCACCTGACCTCAGGTCCTCCGTGTTGGTGCCGCACTGAGAGCGGCGATCGGCTGTTGCGTGGCAGGGGCGGCAAGACTCGAACTCGCGACCCTCGGTTTTGGAGACCGATGCTCTACCAGCTGAGCTACGCCCCTTCGGTCACTTGGTCTCGCGATGCTGCCTGTGCACACGGCAACGCCTGCAGAACTTCCGCAACTCCAGACGATCCGGATCGTTGCGCTTGTTCTTGACCGTCGTGTAATTGCGTTCCTTGCACTCGTTGCACTGCAACGTGATGATCGCGGAACCGCCCTTGGCCGTGGCCACGTGTCAATTGCCTCAAACACAAAAGAGACCTAGCGGCGCTAGGTCGGCGTGCAGTCTACCACAGATCAGGAGAGCCGCCGACGCCACGGTTTCGAGATCGCCGCAAGCGGATTGTCACCCGCTCGCCGGCGGGCCGTCGAGCGATTCGGACTACGCTGTGGACAAGCAACCGCACACTCCGGGGGACCCCATCATGCACCCGCTGCTCCGCCCCACGAATGCTGTCATCGCCGTGCTCGGTGCCGCCGTGCTCGGCCTTGGCGCCGTGGTTGCCGTCGACCACACCACGACCTCCGCGCCTCCGGCGCAGGCGGCATCGCTGTCTGCAGCATCGGACACCGCCTCGTCGCTCCTGTCCTCGGGCGCCTTCGCCGCCTCGGGTGGGTTCAAGGCGGCGTCGCACGTCTTCGACTTCTTCACCACCGACACCAAGCTGACCTGGCGGCAGGTCGAGGCTGATCTGCTCCGTGGAGAGACCCTCGCTCAGATCGCCGGCACTCACACGGCCAAGGTGGAGGCCGACGCGCTCAACGAGGTCAGCGCCGGGCTCTCACTTGGCGTGGTCAAGGGAGCGATCACGCCGGCTCAGGAGACGCGTCTGCGCAACGATGCCCGGGACGCCATCTCGGTGCTCATGTCCGCAAAGTTGAGCGCCCTGATTCCGGCGGGACGCTGACCCGACTGCCTCTCAGACTTGCCTGCGCTCCGCTCTCGAGCGGCGGATGCAAGAGGCACTCCTTGTCGGAGTCTCCTTCCCACCACCAGCGCCCGGCCCGCTCGTTCTCTCCGGCGTGGGTGGCACGGGTGCATGGAGCGCAGCCGATCGACGTGTAGCCGCGGTCGTAGAGCGGGTGATGATCGATCCCGCGAGCAGCGAGGTAGTCCCACACCTGGGCACGGGACCATCCTGCGAGCGGCACCACCTTGGTCGTGCCCCCATGGCCCGGGTCAGCGGCGACGACAGGTGTCTCGGCGCGGGTCGGGGTTTGCTCGCGACGCAGTCCGGTGATCCAGGCGTCGTAGTCGTGGAGCGCCCGAGCCAGCGGGTTCACCTTGCGCACTGCGCAGCATTCATTGCGAAGCGCGACCGACCGTCTGAACTGCATCGTCCCGTGCTCGCCGGTCATCGCCTCCAACTCCTCGAAATCCGGAGCGAGGATGCGCAGGCGAATCGGATAGCGCCGCCTGACCTGTTCGATGAAGTCGTGGGTCTCCTCGTGCAGCCTTCCAGTGTCGAGGGTCAGGACCTCTGGTTCAGGGACGATCCCGCAGGCCATGTCGATCAGCACCATCGACTCCGCCTGGAAGCTGGCCACCAGGGCGACGCGTCGGAATCGCTTGTAGGTCCATGAGAGCACCTCCTCGGCACTGCCATGGCGCATAGCGACGAGGGTCACGCGCTCGCCTCGGCGGGGGCGAACGTCGCGGAACCACGCTTGGCAGCCACGGCTCACATGATCGGGCAATCGCCCCGACAGCGACCGGATTCCCTGAAAACCTCCGTGCTGTTGCACGGGGATCCATTCCTAGACGCCCACCTTCGCGGTGCCGGATTCCCGCGGCGTGAGCCACAGATGGATCGCCGCGTGGGCGCGCCAGGGGCGCCATTGCTCCCCGATCTGGCCGACCGTCCCCGGGGTCATCGCTCGGTTGGTGAGCGATTCGAGCGCGCGCCGCAGGCCAAGATCGGTGGACGGGAAGGCGTCGGCCTCGCCCATGCGCAGCGCGAGATAGTTGGCCGTCCAGGGACCGAGCCCGGGGACGGCGACCACTGAGGCCACCTGCTCGTCGAGTGACCGGCCCCGATCCAGCCGGATCGAGCCGTCCGTCACCGCCCTGGCGAAGTTGTGGACCGCCGCGATCCGCGCGGTCGTGAGGCCCGTGCCGCCGAGGTCGGCTTCGGCCAGCACCTCGGCGGGCGGGAAGACGTGGGTCAGCCCGAACTGGTCCAGTCCGGGGAGCGGCGTTCCATGGCGCGCCACCACCCGGGCGATGATCGTGCCGGCCCCGGCAACGGTGACCTGCTGACCGATGATGGCCCGGACACCGACCTCGAATGGATCCCAGGCACCCGGAGCCCGCAGGCCCGGGAGCGAGGCGAGCAGTCCCCTGAACACACGATCGCGTGCCAGCAGCTCATGGGCACCCTCCAGATCGAAGTCGAGATTGAAAAGACGCCGGACCTGGTGGACGGCGTGGATCAGCCCGCCCCAATGCGGCAGGTGCGCGGTGACCACGAGATGGTCAGTGCCGCCCTGGGCGACCTCGATCGCCCCGGGATCCCCCTCCACCAGGATCGTCCGGCGGTAAACACCTCCCGAGACATGCTCGACGCCTTTGATGGCGCGGGCGGCGAGATAGCCGAGCATCGCCTCCCACTCGAGCGGGCCGCTGAAGTTCAGGCGAAGGGGCAGACCGCCATCAGCCACCAGCCGATCGGCTGATCGACGGCGGCCGCGCAATTCGCGCGGAGTCGCCCGAAAGATCTCGTGCAGGGTGCGGTTGAACTGCCGCAGGCTGCCGAACCCTGACGCGAACGCGATCTCGGTGATCGAGAGGTCGGTGTCGTCGAGCAGCCGCCGGGCGAAATGCGCGCGGCTCGAGCGTGCGAGTTGCCCAGGGGTGACGCCGACCTGCTCCTGGAAGAGCCGGCGCAGATGACGTGCTGACAGCCCCAGGTGGCCGGCAACCACGGCTTCGCTCCCGGATCCAACGCCTCCCGCGACCACGAGGCGGATCCCGCGGCAGACCACTTCGGAGGCGATACCTTCGACGGGGCCGGCGGTGCGATATGGGCGGCATCGCAGGCACGCCCGGTACCCGGCGGCCTCGGCCGCGGCGGCCAGGTCGAAGTGCCGCACGTTGGCGGGACTCGGTCGCGCCGAGCATCCCGGTCTGCAGTAGATCCCGGTCGTTACCACAGCTGAGAATCCGCCCATGGGTGTACTTGTAGCGCGACCACCAGGTGCCGCACCGGCCATATCCGGACATGGGGTCGATCTGTCCGAATATGGCCAGATGCTCGACGATCCCGAGGTCCACCCTTCGGACGTGAGCCTCACGCCCGCGTCCCGCTCATACGGCTATGCGTCGACACCGCTCGGGCGCGTCCTGGTGGTGAGCGCCGTGGGCAAGCTGGTCGGGCTCCACTTCGACGGCCACGCTCGAACCCCGGCTGTCGCCGAATGCGGGTCCGGATCAGACGAGATCCTGAGCCTGGTCGGGGATCAGCTCGACGAATATTTCCGGGGATCCCGGACGCGCTTCGACCTGCCTGTGCGGCTCCTGGGGACGCCGTTTCAGATCGAGGTCTGGTCCGCGCTGCTGGACATCCCGTACGGGCGGACGTCGACGTACGCCCAGGTCGCGGTCACCATCGGGCGGCCACGAGCGGCGCGCGCGGTGGGTGCGGCCAACGGCCGGAACCCGATCTCGATCGTGGTCCCGTGTCATCGCCTCGTGGGCGCCGATGGCGGCCTCACCGGATACGGATGGGGACTTGATCGCAAGCGGAAGCTGCTCGAGCTCGAGGGCGCGGTTCCACGCCGGACGGGTGGTCCCGGTGCGGTGGGTGCCCCGGTCAGGCAGGCGACATCGGGATCGTGACCGTGTCGCGGAGGGCCGGCCGTACATGGGATGCGCTGCCGTTGGCGCCGTTGCTCACGTGGTTTGCGGCCCCGGCGTGGGCGCCGTTGGAGCCGTTCCCGTGGCAGTTGCCGAAGAAGGCCTTGAGCACCTCGAGCTGACGGTGTACCGCCGCTTCATTCCAGCCGTGGCCCTGATCACTGTCGGTGAACACGTTGAGATCGGGCAGGGTCGCGATCAGCCCCTTGAGCCGTTCCACGTCCACCAGACGGTCGTGGCGGGCGACGATGATGAGCGTTCGATCCGCACGGGCCGCAACCACCTCGACGTCGTCGCGGCGCAGGCAATCGTTGAGCCACTCCCTGGCGGCCCGCGGGTCAGCCCGGCGCTGATTCGCGTAGTTGATGTCGGCGGTGCGATCGTCGACGTCACCCTCAACGATGACGAAGCGCTTGTAGAGGTCGCTGATCCAGCGCTGCCGGCTCAGCCAGACCACGCCGTCCCACATCGGTCGCCGGCTGAGCAGGCGCACCTGATCTCGATAACGCCGGCGCATCAGGTCCGGCGACAGCAGCGGCGTGTGCAGCACCAGTCGCTCGGCCCGGCTGCCCGCCCGCTTGGCAAGCGCGCAGGCGACGGTTGCCCCCAGACACAGGCCGCCGACGTCGAAGGTGTCGATCTCGAGTTCGGTGAGCAGGTCATAGACCAGGTCGGCCATCGCCCCGGATGAGTGCCGGCCGCGGAGCGGCGGCGAGGCGCCGTTGCCGGGGAGATCGGGAATGATCAGCGTGCGATAGGCGCCGAGCTCGCTGAACCGGCCGCCGAATTCCTCGGCCGAGCTGAGGAAGCCGTGGCACAGCACCAGCGGTTTCCCGTGTCCGCCGACGAGGTAGCGAAGAGTCTGGCCTCGGATCGTCGTGAACCGCTCCTCCATCATCGGAGGGTCAACGTGGCGTTTCGACGAGACCCAGGCGGCCAGGTGCGCGTCAAGACCGGTCGCCTTGCATCAATGGCGTCATTAAAGCCACAGGATGGGTCGCTGCGGCAGTCCGCTGGCGTACAAAGCACGATCGTGGGGCTCTCGAGTCATGCTGCTGACCTGTGCCTCGACCCTTGTCGACATCATCACTCCACCGTTGCACAGCGACCCTTGCGGAGGCATTTCGTCCTGACTGACGTCGCGCTCGCAACCTGCGCGGTGCTCCCCGACCTCGACGATGACGAGCGCGGGCTGATTCGCGCTCTCGAGGTGTGTGGTCTGGCCGCCGAGCCCCGTGTCTGGGATGACCCGTCGGTTCGATGGGAGGACGTCCGGTTGGTGGTGATCCGGTCGACCTGGGATTACGCCGAACGGCGCGATGCCTTCCTGGAGTGGTGTGCCGGCGTTCCTCGGGTGCTCAACTCCGTGCCGGTCATCAATTGGAACACCGACAAGACATACCTGCGCGACCTCGAGGCGGCGGGAGTCCCCACGGTCCCGACGACATGGGTCGGAGTCGATTCGCACGCTGGGGACTTCCTGCTGCCGGAAGGGCACCTGGTTGTGAAACCGGTGATTTCGTCGGGCTCGCAGCACACCGCTCGATACGACCCGTCCGGCCGGGCGGCAGCGCGAATCCACGTCGAAAGGCTGTTGACCGGCGGCCGTGCGGTGATGGTGCAGCCGTATGTCACCTCCGTCGACGCCGATGGCGAGACCGGAATGATCTACATCGACGGAGCCTTCTCTCACGCCGTGCGCAAAGGCCCGCTGCTCCAGGCGCCGGGTGTTGCCACCGATCAGCTCTGGGCACTCGAGGACATCACGCCTCGCTCTGCCGCCGCCGACGAGCGTGCAGTCGCCGAGGCGACGCTGGACGCGCTGCCCTGGCCTCGCGAGGCGTTGTTGTACGCGCGCGTCGACCTGGTCCGGGGCATTGACGGTGCTCCGTTGCTGCTGGAGCTCGAGCTGACCGAACCGTCGCTGTTTCTAGGGCTTGAACACGGAGCCGCCGCGCGGCTTGCCGAGGCTATCGCCGTTCGACTCGGGCAAGGCTGACAGCGTCGGCCTGACCCTGTCCCTCGTGGCGCGGGTGGCGCGCTCGGCCCGGTTGGTGATGATCAGCCTGGTCACGAGCGCACTGAAGGTCTCGTCCGGCCCGAGCGGCTCCTGACGCGACTTCGACCGACGGCCGCTCATCTATGAGGCCCTCCCGGACGGCGCGTTGTCCGAGCGCGTGAGCAGGCGTGGAGCCTTCGCATCGCCGCTGCGACGCGCCGTCTCCTCAGGCCTCCGCAGTCGCTCCACACCGTTGGCGTCTTCGCGTTCCGGCGTTGACGTCGCAACTCGCATGCGCGACTGCGGGTTGCGCGGACGGAGCGGACGCAACGTGTCGCGCGCCCTCCATGCGGCGGCCGGGTCAACGAGGTCAACTGCGACCGTGGGCCGCCCCAGGCCGAAACCCTGTCCCAGGGGGATGTTCAACGAGCGGATCTGATCACTCACCAGCTCGTTCTCGACACCTTCAGCGATGACGACCGAATCGTGCACTCGAGCGAAGGTCAGGGCGGTCTTGATCGCCGCGCGCGAGCTCCTGCGCACCGCATTCATGGTCAGACTGCGCGCCAGCTTGACGAACTCGGGTTCGGCGCTCTCGAGAAGCTCCGTCGTGGCGTAGCCCTCGCCGAGGTCGTCGATGGCAAATCTGATACCAGCCTTGCGATACGACGTCAGCACCACCCGCAGGCGATCCAGGTCGCGGACACTTTCGTGCTCGCCGATCTCGAGCACAAGTCGGTGCGGCGAACGACCCGTCCACTCCAGCAGGAGCATGAGTTGATCCACGTCGTGGAGGGGGTCGAGGAGGGCCGCCACGCTGACATTCATGAAGAGCAGGATGCCCGCGGGAAGTGCGGATGCCTGGCTCAGCGCGGCTCGGCGGCACAACCAGTCGAGGTCGCGGATGTGACCGGAACGATGCGCGACCTCGAACAGCGTCTCGACACTGTCGGAGGCACCGAATCCCTCCGGGCGGGCCAGCGCCTCGTAGCCGACCACGTGTCCGTCATTGAGATCGACGATCGGCTGGTACACCGAGTGAATCGGCCGCCCGGCGACCAGCTCGCCGATCAGTTCGGTGACCGACGATCCCGACGGCGTGACCTGCTCCGCACCGTCGACGTGACGTCCGACGACGCGGTCGCGGCCGCTCCGTTTGGCCTCGTACAGGCACTCGTCGGCGCGCCGCCATGCGGACATGGGGTCGGTTCCCGCTGGGGCGGACGCCCAGCCGAGACTGATGTTCGATCGACCACCGGGCGTCGGCACGAGGTGCATGGCCGCCCGGAGGCGTTGCGCGGCGGATGCCGCTTCAGCCGGATCGACATCGAGGAGGACGGCCGCAAACTCGTCACCACCGACCCTCGCGATGACGTCCCATCCACGCAGCATCAGCGCGAGCGTGGTCGCGACGGTCCGCAGCACCGTGTCGCCCGCCTCGTGCCCGAATTCGTCGTTTACGCGCTTGAGGTGGTCGACATCGATGGCGAGGATCGCGAATGGCTGGCGGGGAATCGTTCCCAGGATACGGTCGAACTCGCGTCGGTTCTTCAAG
>Ga0208219_1000702_pt1 | contig 11912 bp, 9 predicted proteins | sample NGESurshal072012_7_FD_184469 | JGI IMG/M metagenome (GOLD analysis project Ga0208219, IMG submission 184469) | Arctic peat soil microbial communities from Barrow, Alaska - NGEE Surface sample 53-2 shallow-072012 (SPAdes) | ecosystem: Environmental > Terrestrial > Soil > Wetlands > Peat ...
GATCCTCGCCGGCGTCGATCAGCGCGATGTCGGATTTGTACTTGGCCGCCAGCGCCGCCAGATCGTCCACCGGCACGTTGTATTTGCGCCCCGCGGCGCGCAGCGCGAACAGGCGCTCCTCGATGCGTTCGAGCTCGGCCGGATCGAAATCGGCGGTCCGCAAAGCCTGCTCGAGATGGCCGCGGGTTTCCTCCAGCGCGGTGAGCGCGGCATCGAGCGCCTTCACTGCCGGCTCGACCAAGCTCGGCGCCTGCGCTGCGCGCCGCTCCAGCCGGCGGACGGCGCCGGCGAGCGCGGGCACGGATGAATTGGCGCCAGCGATCACGTCGTGGGCGTCGCGCAGATCTTCGGCCACTTTCTCAGCCTGCATCATGCCGGTGCGCCGATTCGCCAATGCGGTTTCCTCGCCGGTCTGCGGGCTGAGCTTGCCGAGTTCCTCCACAGCATGGCGCAGCCAGTCGCCTTCGCGCTTGGCGCGTTCGACGTCGGCGCGATGGGCAACGGCCGCCTCGACCGCCGCCCGCCGCGCTTCCCAGAGCGCTTGGACCTTGGCCGCATCCGCTTCCAGCGCGCCGAAGGCATCGAGCAGGCGGCGGTGGGTGGCGGCGTCGACCAAAGCGCGTTCGTCGTGCTGGCCGTGGATCTCGACCAAGGCGGCGCCGAGTTCCTTCATCACCTGCACGCTCACCGGCTGATCGTTGACGAAGGCGCGCGTGCGCCCGTCGGAAAACTGCACGCGGCGAAGAATAAGGTCGTCCTCGGCCGGGACATCGTTGGCCAAATTATGGGCCAAGAGCAGCGCGCGCACCGGGTGGGCGCGCTTGACCTCGAACACGGCCGTCACCTGGCCCTGCTCGGCCCCCTGCCGCACCAGCGCCTGATCGCCGCGGGCGCCGAGCGCCAAGGCAAAGGCATCGAGCAGGATCGACTTGCCGGCGCCGGTCTCGCCGGTAAGCACGGCAAGACCGTCGGCAAAATCGATGTCGAGCCGGTCGATCAGGACGATGTCACGGATCGAAATTCGGGAGAGCATGGCGCTCCTGTCGTAGCTTGCGCATGATCTTATCCGAAAACCGGTTCCGATTTTTCGGGATCATGCGCTCGGCATCATCATCCGCGAAAGCGGACGATCCGGTAACCACCGCAATGCGAGATTTTCACAGGAATCGCGGCGCTATACTGGATGCCCCGCTTTGACCGGGCATGACAAGGGGCTCGCGGGGACTACCCGAAAACCGACCTTTTGAAATTGGCGAAGGCCTTGCTGATCCAGGAACCCCGGTTCTCGGTCGGCTCGGCGCCGCCGGTTTTCACCAGCGCATAGGCGTGCTTGTACCAGGCGCTGTCGGGGAAATTATGCCCGAGCACGGCGGCCGCGGTCTGCGCCTCGTCGACGATGCCGAGCGACATGTAGGCTTCCGTCAGCCGCATCAGCGCCTCTTCAACGTGCCGCGTGGTCTGGTACTTGGTGACCACGACTTTGAAGCGGTTGATGGCGCCGGTGTAGTCCTTCTTGTCCAGATAGTAGCGCCCGGTGTCCATTTCCTTGCCGGCGAGCTGGTCGCGGGCGACTTCGATCTTTTGCTTGGCGCTGACGGCGTATTCGCTGGTCGGATACTTGCGGATCACTTCCTGGAGCGAGGCGAGCGCTTTCTCGGTGCGCGTCTGGTCGCGGGTGATGTCGGGGATTTCCTCGAAATTGGAGGCGCCGATCAAATATTGCGCATAAGCGGCGTCCGCGCTGCCGGGGTGCAGCGTGATGTAGCGTTGGGCCGCGGTGACGCAATCGTCATAGGCGCCGGCTTGATAATAGGCGAACGACGTCATGAGCAGCGCCTTGCGCGCCCATTCCGAATAAGGGTGCTGGCGGTCGACCTCCTCGAACTTCTTGGCGGCGTCCTTGGCCTCGTGCTTGACGTTGAGCAGATAGAGGCCCTCGTTGTAGAGGCGGTCGGCGGCCTCGTCGGGCGGCGTATCGTTCTTGGAAAACAGGTCGAGACTGCTGCCGCAAGCGCCCAGGCTCGCCGCCAGCAGCACCGCGGCGAGCACGCGCGCGAAACGGCCCCGGCCGGCGCCAGCGGGCGCGCGCGCTGCGGGTGCGATTACCTGCGACATGGAATCTTTGGGCACAAACCTTAACCCCACCCGTTCGTGTCCGGTCCCCTGAATGGGCGCTCGCGCAAGCCGCGCTGCGACACCCCGATCCGCGCTGGTGTAAACGAAAAAACGCGGGTCCGCCAAGCGATTAAGCGGACAATCGGCCGGGATTAAGGCGGAGGGTTAAGCTTGGATCCAGAGCCTTTTCAGGCCATTTCCGGTCCGTAGGCCGGCGCCAGCAGGCCAGCGCCGATCTGGGCCTGGCCGCGCGGGCGGCGGGCCGACTCTTTCGCCTCGATCACCCGCCAGGCGCTGCGGTCGGCCATCAGCGCGGACAGCACCGCGTGGTTGAGCTTATGACCGCCGCGGACGGTGCGGTAGGTAGCGAGCAACGGCTGCCCGGCGAGCGCCAGGTCGCCGATGGCGTCGAGCATCTTGTGGCGCACGAATTCGTCGGCAAAGCGCAGGCCGTCCGGATTGAGGACGCGGTCCTCGCTCACCACCAGCGTATTGTCGAACGAGGCGCCGAGCGCGTAGCCGGCGCTCCACAATTTGGCGACGTCCTTCATGAAGCCGAAGGTGCGGGCGCTGGCGAGCTCGCGGCGGAAGGCCACCGGCTCGATATCGAGCGCGAGCGACTGGCGGCGAATGAGCGGATGATCGAATTCGATCTCGGCCTCGACCCGGAAGCCGTTCAGATTGGGCAGTAATTCGCCGAGCGCGCCGTCCTTGGACACGCGCACCGGCTTGACCACTTCGATATAGCGGCGCGGCAAAGCGCGCGCGGTAAGGCCGGCCTGATCGATGGCATCGACGAAGGGCGCCGCGCTGCCGTCCATGATTGGCACTTCGGGTCCGTCGATCTCGACCACCGCATTGTCGACGCCGAGGCCGCGCAGCGCCGCCAGCAGATGCTCGGCCGTCGAGCAAAGCGGACCGGAGGCATCGCCGAGCACGGTGGCAAATTCAGTGGCGGTGACCGCGCGCACGTCGGCGCGAATTTCGCGCTCGATCGAACCGTCGCGCGACACGCGCTGGAACAGGATACCGGTATCGTCGCCGGCTGGATGTAACGTCAGGGTGACGGGGCTGCCCGAATGCACGCCGATGCCGGAGACGGCAACGTGGTCGCGCAGCGTCGTCTGCTTAGCACCCTTCATCGTACCCGTTTACGCCGGCCTACAAGCAAGCCGCGCGTCCCCATCCGAAGCCCCAGCAGGAGCCACAATTCGGCCTTCAAAACAGCGACTGTCCGCGACCCGAAAGACACCCCTAAGGGATCGAAAAGTCCCTTTGACCCCTGAAACTTAGGCCATATCCCCGGCAGCCTCCAACTCACGTCTTCTTACCGACTGTTACTCTTTTTTGCCGCAATTTCGGCCGCAAAAACCCCCTGCGGAAACCGATCGAGCTTGCGCCATCGGCCTTGCGATAGCGAGGTTCGGGCTTGAGCGGCTCTGCTCCGGTTCCGGCGCTATCCATAAAGACCTATTAATTCAACTAGTTAAACAAATCTAAAACCCGTGGGATAGCAAAACGGCCCCGCGCCGGATCGCGGGCGGGGCCGTCCTGGCATTTTGTGCGCCCGTCAGTTGGCTTGGCGGCGCAAGAACGCCGGGATGTCCAACTGATCCTCTTCGGCCGATCCATGCACCGGCGCGGTCCGGCCGTGGGTGTCGAGGCCCTGCGGGGCCGAGCGCCTGGCATATTCCGATACCTCGTCCGGGCGGGCCGCCGCCGGCCGCTGCGGCCGCTCGAATTGCGGCGTCGCCTGTGCGGGGCGCGGGGCGGGTGGCGGCTCGGTGCTATCCGCGCGGCGGCCGAGGCCGACCGAGGCCAGCCGCTGCATCAGCGACATGCGGCGCTTCTCGGGGTGATCGTCATCGAGTTCGCCGCGCTGCGCCTTGATCTCTTTCTGCGCCGGCAACGGCAATTCGTCGATGCGCGGCATACGCGGCGTGCGCACCGTCGTCCGCTCGGGCGCCGGCGGGATGAAAGTCTTCGGCGTCGGCATTTCGGCTTGCGCGGCTTCAGCCGGCGTCTCGAACAATGACGGCTTCATCGGCAGCGGCCGGATCGAGACATCCTCGATCGAAGTCGGCGCCATGAGCGCGGCGGCGACCGCGGCGTGGGCTGCGGATTCGACCGCCGTCGCACTGGCCGTGATCAGCGCCGGGGCACGCTCGACGCGATCGACGGCGCGGCGGGCATCCGCCCGCGCCTTGCCGGCGAGTTCCTTGAGAGCGACTTCGGGCAGTGCCGGCAGGCGTTGCAAGCCGGTGTGGTCGATGCCGGTCGCCACCACCGAGACCCGGATGATGCCTTCCAGAGCTTCGTCGAACGTGGCGCCGACGATGATGTTGGCGTCCTGGTCGACTTCCTCGCGGATGCGGGTGGCAGCCTCGTCCACTTCGTACAGCGTGAGGTCCTTGCCGCCGGTGATCGAGATCAGCAGACCGCGGGCGCCCTTCATGGAGGCGTCGTCGATCAGCGGATTGGCGATCGCCGCTTCGGCGGCGGTGAGCGCGCGCTTCTCGCCGGTGGCCTCACCGGTGCCCATCATCGCCTTGCCCATCTCCTTCATGACCGCGCGAACGTCGGCGAAGTCGAGATTGATCAGGCCTTCCTTGACCATCAGGTCGGTAATGCAGGCGACGCCCGAGTAGAGCACCTGGTCCGCCATGGCGAAGGCGTCGGCAAAGGTGGTCTTCTCGTTGGCGACCCGGAACAGGTTCTGGTTCGGGATGATCAGCAGGGTGTCGACCACCTTCTGCAGCTCGACAATGCCGGCTTCCGCGAAGCGCATGCGGCGGGCGCCCTCGAAGTGGAACGGCTTGGTGACCACGCCGACCGTGAGGATGCCGAGCTCGCGCGCGATCTTGGCGATCACGGGCGCGGCGCCGGTGCCGGTGCCGCCGCCCATGCCGGCGGTGACGAACACCATGTGCGCGCCGTTGAGATGATCGCGCAGTTCGTCGATCACTTCTTCGGCGGCGGCGCGGCCGACTTCCGGCTGCGAGCCGGCGCCGAGACCTTCGGTCACCTGCGTGCCCATCTGGACGATGCGTTCGGCCTTCGACAGCGTGAGAGCCTGCGCGTCGGTATTGGCGACGACGAAGTCGACGCCTTGCAGACCGGCCGCGATCATGTTGTTGACCGCATTGCCGCCGGCACCGCCGACGCCGAACACGGTAATTCGCGGCTTCATCTCGCGAATGTCTGGAATCTTCAGGTTGATCGTCATGTTTGCCTCTTTGATGCACGGGCAGCAGGCTGAACGTCGCGCCCGCACGCCGTCGAATAAGACCGGTCCGCGGCCGATCCCTTCGTGGTTCCGTTGTTGTGGGTCAGAAGCTTTCGCGCAGCCATCGTCCGACCCGTGCCATGTAACCGCCCGTTCCTGTCATCAATTGCCGCGTTTTCCGCGGTTCGAAGTGTTCAAGATGTGCCGCTTGCGGATAGACCAAGAGGCCCGCCGCAACGGCGAATGCCGGACCTTTGGCCGCTTCCGGCAAGCCCGCTAACCCAAGGGGACGCCCGATACGCACCGGTCTACTCAAGATGCGCGCCGCCAGATCGGCGATGCCTGCAAGCTGGCTGGCGCCGCCGGTAAGCACCACGCGCGCGCGCGGTTCGGCCGCGAACGGCGAAGCCTTGAGCCGGTCTCGCACCATCTCCAGGATCTCCTCGACCCGGGGCTTGATGATGCGCACGAGCGTTGCCCGCGCGACGAATTGCGGCGGCTCGCGTTCATCATCGCCGACCGGAGGAACCGTGATCATGTCGCGTTCATCCGACCCACCGGACAAAACACTGCCATAGATCGCTTTGATTCGCTCAGCATCCGCGATCCGGGTGTTCAGCCCACGGGCGATATCCATGGTGACGTGGTAGCCGCCGAGCGCGAAGCCGTCGGCATGGACGAATTTTCCACCGGAAAATACCGCCAAAGTGGTCGTTCCGGCCCCCATATCGATGGTTGCCGCGCCGAGATCGGCCTCGTCGTCCGCCAGGCAGGCCAGGCCCGCCATATAGGGGGATGCGACCATCGCTTCGATCGACAAGTGGCTGCGCTCGACCGCCAGCATCAGGTTGCGCACGGTCGCCACGTCGGCGGTGACCATGTGCATGTCGACGCCGAAGCGCCGGCCGAGCATGCCGCGCGCCTCACGGATGCCGCCGACGTCGTCCAGCGTGTAGCCGATGGGCAGCGAATGCAGCACGGCGCGCCCGTCGCGCACCGAGTGGCGGCTGGCCGCCGCCAGCACGCGGCCGATGTCGCCGTCGGTCACCGCGCCGCCGGCAAGTTCGATACCGGCGACGAAACGCTCGCTGCCGAGACGGCCGCCGGACAGCGACACCACCACGGATTCGAGCTGCACCTTGGCCTTGCTTTCGGCGATATCGATGGCCTGGCGCACCATTTCTTCGACCGAGACCAGGTCGACCACGCCGCCGGCCTTCATGCCGCTTGCGGCGGTATGGGCAAACCCGAGGATGCGCACGCCATGGCTGCGCCGGCGCAGCACGTCCTGCGGCGCCTGCGGCTCGAGCCGCGCGATCACGCAGACGATCTTGCTGGTGCCGACATCGAGGCCGGCCACCACCGCCGCGCGCCGCGGCGACACCGGCTTCATCTTGGGCGTGAGGCCGAAGTGCAGCACCGTCATGCCTCGCTTCCCTTGCGCTTGGCCTTCTTGTTCTTTTCGGCCGCCTTGAGCGCCTCGTCGCGCGCCGCCGCGACGGCATCGGATTGCCGCACGGTGACGCGGTCGGAAAGCCGCAGATCGACCGTCACGATGTCGCGCGACAGCAATTTCTTGTCTCGATCGAGATCGGCCAACAGGGTCAGCGCGTGCGCGGGCTCGCGCTCCGGCAACAGCACTTCGATGCCGCTTTTCAGAAGCAGGTTCCAGCGCCGCTCGGCGACCAGCACCGAAGCCTCGACCGACTTGGCGAACGCCGGATAGCGCTTGAGCAGATCGAGAATGGCCTGCGCTTCGCGCTCGGCGCCGTCGCCGACCACCAGCGGCAGCGACCCGAAACGCTGCGGCACGTAGGTTTCCAGCACGGTGCCGTCGGCGGCGATGAGGTAGACGCGGCCGTCTTTTTGCCACAGCGCGAAGGCCTGGCGTTCCTTGATGGCGATGCGCAGCCGGCCGGGATAAAGCTTGAGGACGGTCGCCTCTTCGATCCACGGATTGGTCAACAGCCGCAGGCGCGTTTGGCCGGGGTCGAGAAACAGCAGCGAGGAGCGGCCGGTCACGCCGGCAAGGCTCAGAATATCCTCGCGGCTGACTTCGCGTTCGCCGGCGAGCGCGACCTCGGAAATGCGGAAGCCGACGCTGTTGGCCGCGCTATCGCAGATATCCTGAATTTGTTCGGCGATCGCCTCGGCATGGCCGCCTTTGACCACGCCGTAAAAGGTGCTGGCGAGCAGCAGCAAGGCGGCGGCGCTGGCGCCGGCGCCGCGCGGCACTTTCAATTCGAGCAGCGGATCGCCCCAGCGGCGCACGAAGCGCAGCACGCGCGAATCCGACAACGGGCGGGCATGCGCGCGCAGCCGCGGAGCGGCCTTGGCACGTCGTTTCAGTTTCAGCTTTAGCGATTGAACGAGGCGTCCTCGAACATCCATCGCGACCGGCTCTTCAAACGTTGGCCCATCATGGGCAGCAAGTTTCGGCACGAGCGAGGGTTCGGTCATGCCCCGATATCCAGGCGTCGTCCCGCCGGCAGTCTCACACGCGCAAACCCTTTGCCGCGCGCGCAAAACGCCGCCGGGCCCTAGTCTTCGGGCCTTTTGGTAAACGATTAGTAAAGGTTTACGGATTGTGAGCAGGCTGCCTTAACTTAAGCCCGGTGTGGCAAAATCGACGCCTTCAGGCGGGATTTAGCGGTCGAGCGAGGCGTCCTCGATCATCCAGCGCACCAGGTCCTCAAACGACATGCCGGCGTGCTGGGCAAGCTCCGGAACCAGGGAGGTTTCGGTCATACCGGGCTGGGTGTTGACCTCCAGGCAGGCGAGACCCTCGGCTCCGCCAAGGCTGCCGTCGTAGCGGAAGTCGGTGCGGCTCACTCCGCGGCACCCGAGCGCGCGATGCGCGGCCAGCGACAGACGCCGGCACTCCTCATAAATCTCCGCGGAAACCGGCGCCGGCAGCAGGTGTTTGGAGCCGCCGGGCGCGTATTTGGCCTCGTAGTCGTAGAATTTGACCGTCGGCACGATCTCGATAACGCCGAGCGCCTTGTCGCCCATCACCGCGCAGGTGAGCTCCTTGCCCGGGATATAGGGCTCGACCAGCACCTGATCGCCGAAGCTCCAGTCGGCCCGCGTCAGTTCCTGCGGCGGATGCTTGTGGTCCTCGCGCACGATGAAGACGCCGACGCTGGAGCCTTCCGCCACCGGCTTGATCACATAAGGCGGCGGCAACAGATGGCGCTCGGCCGCTTGCGCGCGGGATACAACCACGCCGCCCGGCACCGGCACGTTCGCCGCCTTGAGCACAGTCTTGGCAATGTCTTTCTGCATCGCCATGGCGGAAGCCAGCACGCCGGAATGGGAATAAGGGATGCCGAGGATTTCCAGCAGACCTTGCAGCGTGCCGTCCTCGCCGGGCCGGCCATGCAGCACGTTGAGCGCAACGCCGGGCTTGAGCTCGCGCAATTTCGCGGCGACCTCGCGGTCGACATCGAGCCGGCTGACGCGATAGCCGCATCGTTCGGCCGCATCGGCGCAGGCCTTGCCTGAGCGCAGCGAAATCTCGCGCTCGGCCGACCAGCCTCCCATCAATACGGCGACGTGTTTCATAAGGTGGGTGCTACCCCAATCCTCTTAATTTCCCATTCCAGTTCGATGCCGGAATGCGCCTTGACCCGCGCGCGCACGGTCTCGCCCAAGGTTTCGATATCGGCCGCGCTGGCGCCGTCGCGGCTGATGAGGAAATTGCTGTGCAGTTCGGAGACTTGCGCCTGCCCCACTTTAAGCCCGCGGCAGCCGGCCTCGTCCACCAGTTTCCAGGCGCTTAAGCCCTCCGGATTCTTGAAGGTGGAGCCGCCGGTGCGATTGCGCGGCTGGCTCTTCTCGCGCTTGCCCTTGATCTCGGCCATCTCGGCGGCAATTGCGTCCGGATCGCCGGCGCGGCCCTGGAATAAAGCGGCGGTGAAGATGACGTCGTCCGGCACGCCGCAATGGCGGTAGGAAAATCCCATGTCCGCGTTGCTGTAGCTGCGCATCGCGCCGCGCCTGTCGATGCCGCGCGCCTCGATCAGCACGTCCTTGGTCTCAGCCCCATAGGCGCCGCCGTTCATGCGCAAGGCGCCGCCGATCGAGCCGGGAATGCCGCTGAAGAACGCCAAGCCGGCGATGCCGGCGGCCTGCGCCGCGCGCGCGACCATGACGTCGAGCATGGCGGTGCCGGCGGCGATGCGATGGCCTCCTTCGACCTTGATCTCGTTGAAGCCGCGCCCGAGCCGGATCACCACACCCGGCACGCCGCCGTCGCGCACGATCAGGTTCGAGCCGGCGCCGATCACCGTCACGGGGATCTCGACGGCCAAGTTTTGCAGAAAATAGGCCAGGTCGTTTTCGTCCTGCGGCATGAAGAACGCCTGCGCCGGACCGCCGACGCGGAACCAGGTCAGTTCCTCGAGCGACTGGTTGGCCAGCAGATGCCCGCGCAATTCCGGCATCCGGGCTTTCAGGCCGGGAACGATATCGGCAAAGCTCATAGCGCTTTCAATTCCGCCGGCAGCGCGTAGGCCCATTGCGTGATCGAGCCGGCGCCGAGGCAGACCACGTAGTCGCCGGGCTTGGCCAGGTCCTTGATCAGGCCGGCGAGTTTTTCCGGGCCTTCGAGCGGGATCGCCTGCTTGTGGCCGTGCGCGCGCAGGCCCGCCACCAGCGCGTCGCGGTCGGCGCCCGCGATCGGCGCTTCGCCGGCCGGATAGACCGGCGCCACCACGACGGCGTCGGCGTCGTTGAAGCAGGTGCAGAACTGCTCGAACAGATCGTGCAGCCGCGTGTAGCGGTGCGGCTGCATCACCGCGATCACCTGGCCCTTGGCGCTGTCGCGCGCGGCGCGCAAGACGGCGGCGATCTCCACCGGATGGTGGCCGTAATCGTCGATGATGACGGCGCCGTTCCACTCGCCAACTTTGGTGAAGCGGCGCTTGACGCCGCCGAACGCGTACAGCGCCTTGCGGATGACGTCATCCTTGATGCCGAGCTCATGCGCCACCGCCACCGCCGCCGTCGCGTTGAGCGCGTTGTGGCGTCCGGGCATCGGCAGCGTCAGCTTGTCGATGGCGTGGGTGGCTTTGCCCTCGCGATCGCGGAACAGCACCGAGAAGTGTGATTGGCCATTGTCATGGGCGATGTCGGCCATGCGGACGTCGGCCTGCGGATTTTCGCCGTAGGTCAGGATGCGGCGGTCTTCCAACTTGCCGACCAGCGACTGCACCACCGGGTGATCGGTGCACATCACGGCGAAGCCGTAGAACGGAATGTTCTCGACAAAGGCACGGAAGGCCTCCTGCACCGCGTCGAAGGTGTGGAAGTGATCGAGATGCTCGGGATCGATATTGGTGACGATGGCGACGTCGGCCGGCAGCTTGAGGAAGGTGCCGTCGGATTCGTCCGCCTCCACCACCATCCAGTCGCCCGCCCCCAAGCGGGCGTTGGTGCCGTAGGCGTTGATGATGCCGCCATTGATCACCGTCGGGTCGAGGCCGCCGGCATCGAGCAGGGCTGCGACCATCGACGTGGTCGTGGTCTTGCCGTGAGTGCCGGCGATGGCGACGCAGCTTTTCAGCCGCATCAGCTCGGCCAGCATTTCGGCGCGCCGCACCACCGGCAATCGCTTGACGCGGGCGGCAACCAGTTCCGGGTTGTCGCGCTTGATGGCGGAGGACACCACCACCACGTCGGCGTTGTCGATATTCTCCGCCTTGTGGCCGATGAAGACGGCAATCCCCAAATCGCGCAGGCGTTTGACATTGGCGCTGTCGGCGACGTCGGAGCCGGTAACCGTGTAACCGAGATTGACCAGCACCTCGGCGATGCCGCTCATGCCGATGCCGCCGATACCGACGAAATGCACCGGCCCGATGTCGCGCGGCAGTTTCATTAGGTCGCCCTCATTGTCAGGCGTGCTTAATGCAAGAGCCGGAAGGCGGAAACAAGACCGGCTGTGCCGGAATGCTTAAATTCCGGCGACTTTCAGCACCAGGTCGGCCAGCCGCTCGGCGCCGTCGACGGTACCGGCCGATTTAGCGGCCTGCGCCATGCGGCCAAGGCGTCCCGGCTCGCCGGCTAGGCCTGCGATCTCGGAGACCAGACGCTCCGGGGTGAAATCGCGTTGCTCGATGCGGATCGCGCCGCCGGCGGCTTCGAGCAGCCCCGCATTGATGAATTGGTCCTGGTCGAGCGCATGCGGCAACGGCACCAAGACGGCCGGCCGGCCGATGGTCGAGAGCTCGGCCATCGTGGAAGCGCCGGAGCGCGAGATCACCAGGTGGGCGGATGCCATGCGCGCCGGCAAATCGGAAAAGAACGGCGCGGTCTCTGCGGCAACGCCGAGCCGGGTGTAAATGCCGCGCACGGTGTCGAGGTCCTCGGCCCGCGCCTGCTGCACCACTGCCAAGCGTGCACGCAGATCGGCGGTGAGGCGCTCGATTGCCGCCGGCACAATCTCGGCCATCACCCGCGCGCCCTGACTGCCGCCGAACACAAGCAGGTGAAGTTTTCCATCCGGCTCAGGTACGGCATAGGGCGTCGCCGCCGCGGCGATCACCTCGGCCCGCACCGGATTGCCGGT
>Ga0208219_1000703_pt1 | contig 11912 bp, 10 predicted proteins | sample NGESurshal072012_7_FD_184469 | JGI IMG/M metagenome (GOLD analysis project Ga0208219, IMG submission 184469) | Arctic peat soil microbial communities from Barrow, Alaska - NGEE Surface sample 53-2 shallow-072012 (SPAdes) | ecosystem: Environmental > Terrestrial > Soil > Wetlands > Peat ...
CGCCGCCATGGTGCTCGGCGACCCAGTAGCGGTGGTAGTCGAGCCGCTCTGCAAGTTCAGCCAGGTCGATCGAGTTGCGTAGCGCCTGCGCCGAGGTCGTCCCCTCCGAGACGGGGGTCTGGTCGAGGACGCTCAGGCGCAGATTGGAGGGCATGCCGGGGACGGTAGCCGGTCAGGGCCACCGTCCCGGCGTTGGGCTGCTCAACCGAAGTCGAGCACCCGGAAGCGGGTTGAGTCGACGGCTGAGTCCGGGGTGCAGTCTCCGTTGGAGCCGATCCTCGCGGCGAGACGGTTGTTGACCGCGACGGTGGGGTCGATCTCCGGCTGGGCGCCGATGCTCTGTTCGACCTGCTGCAGTGTGGTCGAGCCGGTCGAGACTTCGCCACCGCCGACCTGCTGGCCGTTCAGATTGACTTCGAAGAACACGCGGCAGGAGCCGGAGCCTTCGCCGTCATAGGCGATCGTCGCCAGGGCTCCCCCGAAAATGACGTTGAGCTGGCCTGGCTTTTGCGTCCAGATGGAGTCATTGAGTGGGTAGGCCACTGGTTCGCCGCTGGGTATCGCGGTGGTGTCTCCCAACGGGCTGGCGACGAAGAAGACCGGGAACTGGAGGTTGGAGGGAGCTACCGAGGCGGCGCCGATCTGTTTCGAGCCGACCGTGCCGTCGGCAATCTGCTGGGCGCTGACGGCCCCGTCGGCAATCTGGTTGCTCCGCACGGCGCCCACGGCGAGTTTTCCGCTTGCGATCGCTCGCTTGAAGACGGCCGCGGTGCGGACAGCCCCGGGAGCGATGTTGGCTGCCTTGACAGCGTCATGGGCTATGTCGCCGGACTGGATCTTGCTCGCCGCAAAGGCCACGCCTCCGCTGAGGGCGAGAAAGAGAGCAAGGGTCGAGACGACGTTCGAGTAGGTGAGGCGAGGTTGGTTTGGCATACGGACCAGTTCGCGACCCCGCGCGACCGGCCCCCCGCCCGAATAGATTGGAGCGGAGCGTCTTTGCCCCGCCTCTTGTCCATTGCGTCGGAATCGGCTCAGAAGAGGCGACGGACCCGGAAGTGAACCAGCGCCGGGGTGGGATCTACGTTGCCGGCGGCATCGATCGCGACGATGTGGACGGTATGGCGGCCGGGCCGCACCGTGTAGGCCCGCGGCGATGTGCAGGCCCGGAAGGGCTTGCGGTCAAGCTTGCAGCGGAAGCGTGAGCCCCGCTCGTTCGAGGCGAAGCGGAAGACTACCCGCTGCCTTGCCTTGCGCGTCCGGACCAGCTGCGCCGGGTGGGCCGTGATCCTCGTCCGCGGTGGCTTGGTGTCGACTGGCGGCGGCTTTGGCGCGATCGCCGGTCGTAGCCTGGTGCTGGCGCGGAAGTTGTTGGGGTCGGCTTCGAATACGTTCTCGCAGTCGTCGGCGGCGACATCGCCGTACTGCGGATGGTCGATGAACGCCGTGTCGATGTCGTCGCCGCAGTCGATGACCGGATCGAAGTCGCCGGCGTTTGCGAGGATCGAGTCTTCGCCGGCGCCACTGAAGTAGGTGTCGGGGCCGAGGTGGCCGAGCAGCTGGTTGGGCCCGGCATCGCCGTAGAGGACATCGGCGGAGCTGCTGCCCTCGAGGTCCTCGACGGTGTCGATCGTGTCAAGCGAGCCGCCGCCGCACTGGGGGCCGTCGCCGAGCCCGGGGCGGCCGGCCTGGCCCAGGTCGAGGCGGGCGTCGATCCCTTCGCCGAACTTCGCCCAGGAGGCGTTGTCGCGGCCTTCGCCACCAGAGAGCAAGTCCCCGTCGCAGATCGAGTTGGAGAGGAAGAGGTCGTTGCCGCCTTCGCCGAAGACCTGGTCGGCGCCTTCGTTGTTGAGCAGGGCGTCGTCGCCGCCGAGGCCGTGGAGCGAGTCGGCGCCTGCTCCGTCGACCATGGTGTCGTCGCTTTCTTCGCCGCCCACCTCGGTGTCGTTGCCGCCGCCGCCGAGCAGCATCAGCGAGGTTGTCGCCGGCAGCCCGTCCGCCGCCAGTGTGTCGTTGCCTTCAAGCCCGGCGATCAGGACCGAGTCGAGCGGGCCGCCCAGGGGGCAGACCGCATTCGTCGTGCTTTCAACCGTGCAGCCGGCGGCGTCCGAAGCACCCTGGTCGAACGTGCCTTCGCTGAGCGTGAACGCCAGAGACGAGGGCAGGTAGGTGATGCTGACGGCGTCGTTGCCACTGCCGCCGAGCAGGTAGACCTGCGCTTCGCCCGTTTCCCCCGAGGTCATCAGCCCGACGCTTGCCTTGCCGGCGGCTCGCGGGGTCACTCCACCGCCAGCGACTGTCGACTCACAGCTGGTGACCGTCAAGCCGCCGACGCAGTCGTCGCCGTCTGCGCCGCCATGCAACGCGGTTTCGGCGCCACCCGCGACCAGCACGTCTGCGTCGCCACCCCCGTAAATCTGCTGGCCGGCCTTGGAGCCGACTATGTAGTCCGAGAAAGGCGAGCCGACGATGCGCTCGAAGTCGGACCCTTCGATCTGATCGACGCCGCCGCCGTTGGGGGCGACACCGTTGTCGGCGATGTTCGCGGCGAGGTCGAGGTAGACGCCACGCTCGCCGCCTTTGGCCGGAAAGCCAGGGTTGGCGCTGGGGATGTTCCTGGTGAACCCGGGGGAGATGCCGGTCGAGTAGCTCAGCGTGTCGAAGTCCGAGGGCGGCCCGGTGTCGACGATTTCGTCCTGGGTCCCGTCACCGCGCACGTAGTCGTTGCCGGGTCCGCCGTCGATGCCGTCGGCGCCGAAGCCCCCGGAGAGGACATCATCGCCGGGCCCACCTTCGAGCAGGTCATCGCCGATCCCCCCGTAGAGGCGGTCGTTTCCTTCGCCGCCGCGGAGGATGTCGTCGCCGCGCTCGCCGAAGACGATGTCGTTGCCGGGGCCGCCTTCGAAAGTCTGGCTGCCGACCCCGAGGCGACAGCCTTCGGGGCAGGGGGCGCTGGTCGAGGTAGCCGCCGGCACGATCGTGTCATTGCCGCCGCCGCCTTTGACCGTCTCCACGCCCGGGGGAACGACGATCACATCGGCGCAGGGTGTGCCGAAGGTCGTCTCGCCGATCGTGGTCGGGCCGGCGGCGCAGCTGGGTGAGGCCGGGAGGGCCTCGGCCGCGGCGCTCTTAGTGGACGGGCTCCAGGCCAGGAGAAGTAGGGCGGCGAGCAGGAACCTCGGTGTGCGACTCATCTATCTCTAGTACCCCGGGCGGGGCATTCGATGCGGTGCCGGCAAGGCGTCAAGCGTCTAACCGCCGAGCCCTCCGAAGATCGCAAAGGGGTTGGCGGGCCGCTCGGCGTATGCGGCCTGCCATGTTCCCTCCGCCCTGACCTCGCTGCCGGGGGGCGCCTCGCCCTTGATGCGCTCGGCCAAGACCTTGGCCGCGTCCTCGTCGGCAGCGCCGACGAGCAGGTACTTGGCCCGGCGCACGGCCGGCAGACCCTCCGCTTGAAGGCGCTGGGCGAACCGCTCTGCCTCATGGCGAGACGGGAGGTCGACCCGCACCTCGAATTCGGGATGGCCGCGCTCCTCGGTTTCCTCATGCTCGGTCGCGATCAGCTCCTCATGCTCGGCCGCGTCTCCCTCCACCGCTGCGTCCGGGTCCTCCCACTCCTCTGCCGCCGGATGCCAGTGCTTGAGCTTGGGGTTGACCGTCCAGTTGTGCTCCTGTGCGAGCGAGACGACCACGCCACGGGCGCTTTCGGCCTGGTCCCGGGTTCCTGTGTAGAGAAAGACCTGGGCGCCGTCGCGGCTGACGATGACCCGATCCTGGAAGGCATCGCTGAGGTCGTGCTCCAGCTCGCGAGCGTCGAGGTGCTCCATCAAAGAGCCGGCCAAGCCCTCGTCGTCGAGGTCGATCTGCAGGCGCCAGTCGTCGTTCATCTTGCTCAGGCCCCGAGGAGCTTGGCCTTCTGGGCGGCGAACTCCTCCTCGGTGAGGATGCCCTGGCTTTTGAGTTCTCCCAGCTCCTTGAGCTGATCGATCATCGACTCGCCGCCGGCGGCAGGCGCGGCGGGGGCAGGCGCTGCTTCGGGGGCCTGCTGCGCGTACTGCTGTTCTTCCTGCTGCGCCCAGCGCTGGCCCTGGCGGCGCGAGACGCGGTTGCTCACAGCCGTTGCGGTGCCGGCGATAGCGGCGGTTCGTGCGACACCTCTAAGTAGTCCTGGCATGACGGTCTCCTTGTTCCTCAGGACGCCGCGTCGGCCGCGTCGAGCGCGGCGATCACGGCCTGGATGGGTATGCGCCCGCTGGCGACCAGCTGGCCGCCGGACTTGCGCACCGCGGTGGCAAATGGCGCCGCCCAACGGTTCTCGAAGACGAGCAGGCCCGCCGAGGTGCCGGGGGCAAGGGCCTCGGCGGCTTCGCCGAGGTCGTCCTCGGAGAGCAGCCCCGAAGAGGCGCCCTCGAAGACGGCAAAGGCCTGTGCCTCCGTGCCGAGATCGGAGATCTCAAGGGCTGTGACGGTGCCGTCGTCGGCCTTGGTCATAAAGGCGATGTCGAGGATGCGGATCAGTCCACGATCGACGAGGTCGACCACGTGGGGCGCAACCTCGCCGGTCGGCTGGCGGCCTGGCCATTCGATCAACAGATAGTCGATCGGGCCCATTTCACTGAGCTCGGCGTCGTTCAACCCTGAGTCCTTTCGTCGTGATGCCACGCATCGAAGTGCTCCAACCTGAGCCACCATATCGGGCGAGCGATGGATCGCCGGGAGGGTCTTGCGGGTGGCGGCGAGCGTCGTGGCAGCGTAGGCTCGCTCGGACCCACCGGTCGCACCCGACTCCGACCCGACACAGATCGAGGAACACATGACCAAGCCGCTCAGCGCCCACGATGCCGCGATGCTCTACGGCAATCGATTTCTCACCGAAGATGCTCCCGATGGCAGCTTCCCGGCCGGCGGCATGTCATCCCTCGATGCGATGCGGCTGGTCGACGAGGAACTCGCGCTGGAGGGGGATCCGCAGCGCAACCTGGCGACCTTCGTCACCACCTGGATGGAGCCCGAGGCGCAGAAAATCATCGCCGAGAACCTCTACCGCAACTTCATCGATCACGCCGAGTATCCGATCTCAGCCGAGGTCGAGCAGCGCTGCATCCGCATGCTGGCCGACCTCTACCACGCTCCCGGCGAGACGACCGGCGCCCGCACCCAGGGATCTTCGGAGGCGATCATGCTCGGCGCCCTCTCGCTGAAGTGGAAGTGGAAGCAGCGCCGCGAAGCCGCTTCGAAGTCTGTCGAGAAGCCGAACCTGATCTTCGGCGGCGACGTGCACGTGGTCTGGGAGAAGTTTTGCCGCTACTTCGACGTCGAGCCGCGAATCGTGCCGCTGCAGGAAGGCAAGTACGTGATCGGCCCCGAGGACGTCGAGCCGCTGATCGACGAGAACACGATCGGCGTCGCGGCCGTGCTCGGCACCACCTTCACCGGCCACGCCGATGACATCGTCGGCATCAACAAGCTCCTCGTCGACCTCAAGAGCGAGCAGGAAATCGACGTCCCGCTCCACATCGACGGCGCCAGCGGCGGCTTCGTCTGGCCCTTCCTCTACCCCGACTCCGAATGGGACTTCCGGCTTGAGCAGGTGCGCTCGATCAACGTCTCCGGGCACAAGTTCGGGCTCGTCTACCCCGGCGTCGGCTGGCTTGTCTTCCGCGAGAAGAGCGACCTTGCCGAGGACCTCGTCTTCTACGAGAACTACCTGGGAAAAACCGACGCCACCTTCACCCTCAACTTCTCAACCGGCGCCTCGATGGTCCTCGCCCAGTACTACAACTTCGTCCGCTACGGGCGCGAGGGCTACGCCTACATCATGAAGGCGATGCAGAAGAATGCCAAAGTGTTGGCCGACAAGCTCAGGGCCAGCGGCGACTTCGAGCTGATCGGCGACGGCGAGGAGCAGCTCCCCCTGGTCGCCTTCAAGCTCGCCGGCGAAAAGAACTACGACGAGTTCGACCTCTCCTGGCAGCTCTCAGCCGAGCGCGGCTGGATGCTCCCCGCCTACACGATGCCCCCCAACGCCGAAGACGTAAAGGTCCTCCGGGCGCTGGTCAAGCAGACGCTCAGCCGCGAGCAGATAGACCGCCTTGCCGAAGACATAGCCACAGCCTGCGCAACCCTGGAGAAGAAGGGCGGAGCCCACGCCTCCGAGCGCAAGCAGATGAAAATGGGGCCTGGGTACTGACCCGTCTGCCAGATACCCCGCCCGCTTCCGATCTTGCTACTCGTCGTGCCATGCAGGGCAATAGAAGGACCGATACTGGGCCTGAGATAAGGCTACGGCGCGCCCTGCATGTTTCCGGCCTTCGTTTTCGCAAGGATTTTGTTGTCCGAGTTGATGGTGTCCGGACAAAGGCGGACATCGTTTTTACCCGACATCGCGTCGCCGTTTTTCTCGATGGCTGTTTCTGGCACGGGTGTCCTGTGCATTGCCGTATGCCAACCCGAAATCGTCCCTACTGGGAAGCCAAGCTAGGGCGAAACCGCGATCGCGACGAGCGGATCACCACCGCGCTCACAACTGCGGGGTGGCGTGTGGTGCGAATTTGGGAGCACGAGCCGATCGAGGGGGCAGTTGATTTGGTGCGCGCCGCGCTGTCCGCTCCCGTAACTACGGTTTCTTCGTCATGAGCCCCCTGCGCGCTGCCGAGTTCTTCGCGGGCATTGGCCTCATGCGGCTTGGCCTGGAGTCTGGCGATGTCAAGACCGTGTGGGCTAACGATATTGAGCCCGACAAGCGAGACATGTACGTCGCCAACTTCGGTGCCGACGAGTTTGTGCTCCGAGACATTCGGGACATTGAGGGTGTTTCTCTGCCGGACATCGATATCGCGACTGCCTCATTCCCTTGCACCGATCTCTCGCTGGCTGGGAATCGTCAGGGTCTCGGCACAGCGGGGGCTCCCCGCGACGAGGAGGGTGGATCAAGCATGTTCTGGGAGTTCGCTCGCATGCTTGAGGAGCTGGATGATCGACGCCCCTCTGTTGTGCTCTTGGAGAATGTGCTTGGCTTTGCCTCGAGCCACGGGGGACGGGATCTTCGGGGCGCCATCCGGGAGCTCAACCGGCTTGGGTACTCGTGCGATTTGATGGCCATCGACGCGCGGCACTTTGTCCCTCAGAGTCGCCCTCGCATGTTCATCGTGGGTCTTATGGATCCAGCTCCCGAGGATCAGCTCACGGACTTTTCAGGCAGACCAGAATGGGTGCATCGCCTCGTGGACGATATGCCTGGCGCACGATTGCATGCGCGGGAGTTGCCATCCCTTCCGGTCGGACCTAGCAATCTCAATAAAGCGGTGGAGCGGCACGAGACAGATTCCGATGACTGGTGGGATGTCGACCGTGTGAAGCTCTTCGTTGCATCGCTGTCACCGATTCAGTCCGCTCGCTTGCAGTCTTTGCGGCAGAGTGAGGATCTGATCTGGCGGACCGCGTACCGTCGTACCCGCAACGGCGTGGCTGTTTGGGAGATTCGAGCTGATGGAATCGCAGGATGCCTGCGAACGGCGCGCGGCGGATCTAGCAAGCAGGCCATTGTTGAGGCCGGGCAGGGGGGAGTAAGGGTCCGGTGGATGACGCCACGGGAGTACGCGCGGCTCATGGGCGCGCCGTCCTTCTGCTTGGGCACTGGACGTAATCAAGCTCTTTTCGGGTTCGGTGATGCCGTTTGTGTGCCAGTGATCGCTTGGTTGTCTGAGCACTACATCGCACCGGCGGCGCTCGCCTCGCGCACGGCGCTTGCTGGAGTGGTCTGAATGGCTCGACCGCGTAGGAGCGATTTACCTTCGCCGCAGGTGCGCGAGTTCCGCAGTCTGCTGGAGGTCGCGCTCAATGAGTTTGACGACGAGTCCCGCGTTGTCGGCAACGCGAAGTTTGGCGTGTATGCCTTCTACGATTACGACGGCGAGCCCATTTATGTCGGTCAGACAAACGAGCGGCTTCGTACTCGGATAGGCCGACATCTAACCAACCAGCGAACTGACGCTGTGGCCATGCGCGTTCTCGATATTTTCGAGGTGGCTGAGCTGGAGATGTGGCCGTTGTGGGAGCTTGAGGGCAAAGCGAAGGAGGTCGCCCAGTCACGGCTGGATCAGGTCGAGTATTCAGCTTACGTCAAGGCTATAAAAGACTCCCGCTTCCGAGCGATTCTCAATGAGAAGATTCCGCCGGTTTCGCCGGTGGTGGAGCTGCCGGAGTCTTTTCGATTGCCGCTGGTGGTCGATGAGCCGTTGGACGAGCGTCGGCACCCCGACGTGCGTATCGCCCGCCGCGCTGAGACGATTTCTCGGCTCGCGGCTGTGGCTCGTGAGCGCGGCGAGGTGTCAGATGGTTTGCGCCGAGTTCTTGTGATTCAGGCTGTTCGGCTCACGTATCTGTCGGCATCACGCTTTGCTGAAGCTAGCGGTGAGCTGATGCCGGATCCATCCGCTATCGATGTAGCCGCGCTCGTTGGCACGCTGCTGGCCGAGGAGCCAGATGCCCTGACTGAGGAAGATGTTGAACATCTAGAGCTTGAGGGTTGAGACGAGAGTTTTGAACTAGAGAGACAACATGGTGTGTCATCAGCTGTCACATGTCGGCTGTGCAGATGCAGATAAGGGTTTTTGGTGCTACGCCCTTGGAGGACGCGCGGCTACGTGACACGAAATTGATCGGAACTATGGGCCCGGCTGGTTTCGAACCAGCGACCTCTCGCGTGTGAAGCGAGCGCTCTCCCACTGAGCTACGGGCCCGGCAGGGGGCGGATCATACGGGGGCGGGGGCGACCTCTCCAGTGGTGGGTGGCGGCTCGCTGCCCGCGGCTTCGGCCTCGGTCTTCTTGCGCAGTGCCAGGCCGACGAAGGGGAAGACGAGGGTGGAGAGCATCGCCGCTCCGACCAGACCGGCCGCGGTTGAGGCCCTCATCTTGCCGGCGTCGATCGCGATCGTTGTGATCGCGACCACGAGTGGCAGCTCGGTCGCCGAGTAGAAGGCGAGCGCGACGCGGTCGCGGGTGCTGAGGATGCCGCGGTACAGCAGTAGCGCCGGGGCTCCGCGCACGACAAGGAAGAGGAAGAAGAAGAGGACGAGCTTGGCCAGCGCACTTGCCGATCCGAGGGCGGCAAGATCGAAGCCGATGCCGCTGCTGACGAAGAAGAAGGGGACGAAGAAGCCGAAGCCGACCGCGGTCAGCTTCGACTCGAAGATCTGCAGCTCGTGACCCTTCAGGGCGAGTCGCGTGATCAGCCCGGCGACGAAGCCGCCGAGGAGGACGTCGAGGCCGAGATCGCTCGCCAGCAGGACCAGGCCGAAGACGAGGACGACGGTTACCCGCACCGCGAGCTGGCTGCTCGCCTCGAAGGTCCGTTCCAGCGCCGGCCAGCCGCGCCAGGCAAGGCGCACCGAGGCGATCGCGACGGCGATCGCGAGGACGACGAAGGCGAGCAGGATCGCCGACTCGTGCAGCGGGCTCTCGGTCGAGAAGAAGAGGGTGACGAGCAGGATCGGACCGAACTCCCCGGCGCCTCCGGCGGCGAGCAGGTAGGTGCCGAAACGCGTCTTCAGCTCGCCGTTGTCGCGCAGGATCGGGATCAGGGTGCCGATCGCGGTCGTCGCCATCGCGGCGCCGGTGTAGAGGAAGGAGACGACTACGCCGGCGGCCGCCAGGGCGCCGCCGATTCCGAAGGCGAGCCCGACCGAGATCGCCCAGCCGGCGGCGCCGAGCTCGAGCGGCCGGCCGCGGATCCGCTGGAAATCGATCTCATAGCCGGCGAAGAAGAAGAGCATCCCGAGCCCGAGATTGGAGAAGAATTCGGTGAAATCGTCGACATGGGCGAGGCCGAGGACGTGCGGGCCGATCGCGATTCCCATCATCAACTCGAGCACGACGACCGGAGGGGCGAAGCGCTTCGGCACGATCGCGACGGTGATCGCGGCGACGGCGGCGACCATCACCACCGCGAAGAAGGAGCCGGTGTCTACCTGGATCGCTGCTGTCGGCGTCGCAATCAAGAGGCGGCAATCCTACGGTCGGCAGAGTAGGATCACCAGCGGACCGTGCTAGGCGGGGAGTCAGCGGTGCCTTGTAACCCGCAATCCGCTTTAGCGGGGCCGAATACCGTTCTGAGGGACTGGCCTTCGGGGTCAGTACGCCAGGGGCGGCGTTGACGGCCGGGTCCTGCGCGACGTGGGCACGCGAATCAGGTCAGGTCCGGAAGGAAGCAGCCTTAAGCGGATGCCGCGGGTGCCGCAGGTGAGCCCGGCTCGAGCCAAACATGGCGGGCACGCCCGGGGACTTTGTTTCGAAGACGGTCGCACGGTCCATTTTTCACTTCTAGTCGATCAGCCGCTTGGACATGCGGCTGACGGCGATGCGCCAGAGGATCAGGGCGAAGGCGACGAGGAAGGCGAAGCGGGCGATGTCGACGGCCTCGAAGCCGAAGGCGCCGCCACGGACCAGTTCGACCAGCTGGTGCAGCGGGTTTATCTGGGCCACTAGCTGCACGCCGTGGGGGAGGCCCGAGATCGGGAAGAAGGTGCCGGCGATCAGGAACAGGGGCGTGATGCAGAGTGCCGTCACGTAGTTGAACTGGTCGATCTTGGCGACGGTCGCCGCCATCGCGATCCCGAAGCCGGCGAAGCCGAGCGCGGTGAAGAAGCAGAAGAACGGCACCAGCAGCATTCCCCAGGAGGGGTCGAGGCCGAAGGCGAAGGTGACCAGCAGCGGGAAGCAGCCGTAGACGGCGGCGCGGGCCGCGATCCACAACATCTCGGCGGTGACCAGCTCTTCGACGTCGACCGGCGCCGCCAGGATCGCTTCGTAGGTGTTCTGGAAGCGATGCTTGACGAAGGTGCCGAACATCGCCGGCAGGGCGCTGGAGAAAATCACTGCTGTCGCGACCATGCCGGTGCCGACGAACTGGATGTAGGGGACGCCTTCGACTTCGTTGACCAGCGTCGCCCCGAGCCCGAGCCCGAAGGCGAGCAGGTAGACGATCGGTTCGAGCAGGCTGGAAAAGGTCGTCCCCTTCCAGTAGGTGCCGAAGTTGGCGACCTCGCGGCTCATCACCCCGGCGATCGCCGCCGGTTCCAGCCGCCGCATCGGCTTCGTCTCGGCGCTCATTCGGCCTCCTCTCCGGTGAGCAGGACAAAGACGTCCTCGAGGGTGGCGGCGCGGACGACGGCGTCGTCGGGGACGGCCCCGTCCTCGGCGTCCTCGGAGCCGACGATCGCGATCGCCGGGCCTGCCGGGCGCACCCGCAGCCCCTTCTGCTCAGCCGTCGCCCGCAGTTCGGTCAGACGCTGCGGCGGCGCGTAGACCTCGGCGGTCTGGCGACCGGCGTGCTCGGCGATCAGGTCGGCCGGGCGGCCGCGGCTGATCACCTTGCCCTTCGTCATCACCGCTACCTCGTCGGAGAGCCGCTCGGCCTCCTCGATGTAGTGGGTCGACATCAGGATCGTCGTGCCGCGGGCTTTGAGCTCGCCGATCAGGGTCCAGAGCTCGGTGCGGATCTGCGGGTCGAGGCCCACGGTCGGCTCGTCGAGGAGAACGAGCTGGGGGTCGTGCACCAGGCCCCGCGCCAGCAGCAACCGGCGTCGCATGCCGCCGGAGAGCTCGTCGACGGGGTCGCGCCGGCGCTCGCGCAGCCTCGCCAGGTCGAGCGCCCAATCGACCGCGGCGCCGACGTCTTTAACGCGGTAGAGGCGGGCGAACACCGCCAGGTTGTCCTCGACCGTGACGTCGATGTCGAGGTTGTCGAGCTGGGGGACGACCCCCATCTCCGCCCGCGCCGCCTTGGCGTCGCCGGGCAGCTCGTGACCCAGCACGCGCAGATCCCCGGCGTCGGGGATCGCCTGTCCGGTGAGCAGGCGCATCGTCGTCGACTTGCCGGCGCCGTTGGGGCCGAGCAGGCCGAGGCAGATCCCCT
>Ga0208219_1000704_pt1 | contig 11906 bp, 10 predicted proteins | sample NGESurshal072012_7_FD_184469 | JGI IMG/M metagenome (GOLD analysis project Ga0208219, IMG submission 184469) | Arctic peat soil microbial communities from Barrow, Alaska - NGEE Surface sample 53-2 shallow-072012 (SPAdes) | ecosystem: Environmental > Terrestrial > Soil > Wetlands > Peat ...
CAAGCTCTTCCCTAACGTGATGATGTCCGGCACCACCGGTCCGCCGTTGCGCGCGCGATAATGCTCGAGCGCGAAGAATTTTCCGGTTCGACCGGCGCCGCACAGCACTTCATCGGCGATGAAGAGGATGCCGTGCGCGTCGCACAACTCGCGGATGCGCGCGTAGTAGCCTGGCGGCGGCACTGAAGCGCCGGTAGACGATCCGCCGATCGGCTCAGCGATAAAGGCGGCCACATTGGCCGGGCCTACTTTGTCGAGTGCTTGGGCGTACGCCTCGCCGGTCATCGCCGGCGACGCGTCGCCGAGCGTGCCTGCCCGGTATGGATACGGCGCGTCGATCATCGTCACGTCCAGTAACCACGGCGCGTACATCTTCCGGTACGATTCGCGCGCGGACGCCGAAAGCGCGAGCAGCGTGTTGCCGTGATAGCCCGGCGTGCGGGCGATGATGATGCGGCGCTGCAGTTCGCCACGCTCCACGTGATACTGTCGCGCGAGTTTAAGCGCAGCCTCAACGGCCTCGGAGCCGCTGCTCAAGAAATACGCTTTGCCGATGCCGGGCGGCGCAAATTCGCAGAGCAAATCGGCGAGCTGTTCGACGGGCTCGTTCGTGAATGCGGTACCGTTGACATATGTGAGCCTGTGGGCTTGCAAACCGAGCGCCACGGCAACCTCGTCGACGCCATGACCGATGCAGGCCACCATTGCGCCGCCCGATCCGTCGAGGTAACGTTTGCCCTTGTCGTCGTAGAGATACACGCCCTTGCCGCGGACGATCAGCGGCAGTTCTACATTGAGTTTCCGGTAGAAAACGTGGCTACTCATCGGACGTTCAAAGTTCGGCGGACGGGGGGCTGGGCGCCTGCGGCGCGTGCGACTGGTGCTCCAGCGGTGCTGCTCGCAGCGCTTGCACGACGCAGAACGCGATGCACGGAACGAGCGCCGCATTGATGGCGATCGCGACGAGCAACAGAGCCACGGCAGTCTTTCCCAGCCACGACATCAGCAAGCCCTCCAACACCACCGCAGGCACGAGAAATCGCGAGACGCGGTAGTCGCGCACCGCAACCAAGTACGCGAACCCGAGCGTGCACGCTCCGAGAATGCCTTCGTCGACGGCGTACAAACGTAGCAGTGGAATCGACGCCGCGAATCTTGGTCCATATGATACGGCGATCACCAGATTTGGTGCGCCGACCAGCAGCGCCACCACGACCGCGGTCACGAGCAGCCCGGCGCCGAACGAGATCGCGAGCAAACGTGAAAGCGATTCTCGGCTCGCGTGCGTCGCGGCTGCCGCCTTAGGCATGAGCACGAGACCGATCAGACTGACGCCGTACGGAATGATGCGCGCGATCGTCCCCGCCGCGCCATAATATCCCGCTTCGTCGCCGGACAGACGATGCTTGGCGAAGATTGTATCGATGAACATGAGCGCAACGATGCATGCGCCCACGCCGAGAACTTTGACCGATTCTCCGCCGAGCCGCAGATGCGAATATTCGGCTTGATCGTAGGTTGACGTTACGACACGCGTGATGAACGGCGGCACGAGCACGCCGGCGGCGAATGAGATGCCCGCCACGAAGCCGGCGAGCGCGCCGAGCACCTGCCAACCCAAAGCGATGAACGTCACCGCGACGATCAACTTGACGACCGATTCGCCGATGAGCGATGATGCGAAAAAACCGAATCGGTGCGCTCCCTGCGCGCAGCCGCGAAGGAACGAAGCGAACACGTTGGCGGCGCAGTAAACGGCGAACGCGATCCACAGATCCCACCGTTCAATATGCAGATAGGGAGCGAGCGCTAGGCTCGCGATGAGGATGCAGACGGCCACACCCAACGCAACGCCGAACGCTCCGCGCGCGGCGTGGCGCACGAACGCACCAATGTCGTCGTCGCGGTGGTCAACCCAAAGGGCGGCCGCTTCCTGAACTGCGACGCCGTTCAGCGCCGTACCCACAACTCCGACGAGAGCCGCGATCGCGAGCAATGCGGTCAGCGTACCGTACTGTTCGGGGCCGAGCCGGCGCGAGACGATGAAATGAAAAGCGTAGTTGAGCAGATTTGCTGCCAGCGCAGCCCCGATGACGAGGCCAGCGTCGCCGGCGAGCCCTCGCAGATCGAACGCGCCTCGTGCGGTCGGTACGGACGGCGTCACGGGATCCATCGCAAGGCCATTGTCTGCGTCTTCGCACGCCGCCTCCACAAAAGGGCGGGGTGAGGTTTGGACCGAAGGCAACGCGCCTCTCGGGCTGCGTGAGCATTGCTGCTTGTGCGTGAGGATATTTTCGTGGCAACCATCGTTGGCATTTTTCCTGACACGGCATCGGTAGCGGCTCTGCTCAACGCCCTTGACGCCGCCGGCCATGACGTCTCGCGCGCGCAAGTCCTCGGCAACATGGATGTGCCGACGGAGATCGCGAACACCGGTGCGCAGTATACCTGGCTTGGCGACGTAAATCGCGGGAGCGGCGGTGGTGCCGGCCTCTCAAATCTAGCCGGAGGCGTAGGTGTTCCAGGAATCGGTATTGGCAACCGCACCGAAGGCGTCATCTACGGGGATAGCGTCAACGATTATCTTGCGTCGCTGAACGTGCCCGACGGCCGCAACGACGACTACGCGATCGCGATCGAGTCCGGTCGAACCGTCGCGGGCATGCTCGTGCCCGACACCGACACCGATTCCGTACGCAGCATGTTCTCGTCTGCGGGCGCAACGGTCGTCGACGTCTTCTAACTCGTGTGGCGCCGATATCTATTGCGGGGCCAATGTTTATTGTGGGGCCGACCTTTATGGTCGGCCATAATTTTTTTTTGGCCGACCATAAAGGTCGGCCCCACAAAGGTTTAGTCTAGCCCCACAGAGATAAAGTCTTGCCCCACAGAGATTTAGTCTAGCCCCACTGAAATATACTCTGGCCCCACAGGACTATAGTTCGTTGAGGGAGCCCATCCGATAGCCGCGCGCGTCGATTTCGATTGTCGCGTAGCCGACTTCATGCAACGCTCGTTCCACGAGCGTGCGCCGCGCATGCAGCCGCGCGATGTCCGCAGTCGGGACTTCCACGCGCGCGACCGCACCGAAATGGCGCACGCGCACGACGGGGAATCCGGTCGCGCGAAGAAAGCGTTCCGCCAAATCGATGCTACGCAACGCGTCGATCTCGATGCGCGTGCCGTGCGGCACGCGCGACGACAGACATGGCATCGCGGGTTTATCCCAAACATCGAGTCCGAGGCGCTTCGCGATCGACCGTACTTCGGCTTTGCATATGCCGGCCTCTGCGAGCGGACTTCGCACGCCGATGCGTTGCGCTGCCCCGCGACCCGGACGCGAATCGAGCGGCCCGGTGCCGTCGTCGGCATTGAACCCGTCGATGACATACGCAAGCCCTCGATCGCGCGCGATCGCCACGAGTTTTCCATAGAGCTCGTCTTTGCAAAAATAGCAGCGGTTGACCGGATTGCTTCGATAGCGCTCGTCGTCGAACTCTGCGGTCGCGATAGTCGTATGGCGTGCCCCTAGAGTGCGGGCCAGCGCTGCCGCCGCTTCCGCTTCACCTCGAGCAACCGACGGCGAGATGCCGGTGACGCCGAGCGCTTGATCTCCGAGTTCTTGAACAGCGATCGCAAGCACGACCGCGCTATCGACGCCGCCGGAAAAGGCGACGACGACGCTCCGAAGCGAGCGCACGATCTCCCTCAAAGACGTTTCGCGAACCACGTCGATCACCGGCGCACGTTCGCAGCGAGCCATTCGTCAGCGATATGTTCGGCGCGGCGCATCACGTCGACGAGAGCGGCGCCGTCGCGGCGCGCGATCGCCCGCACGTCCTCGTACTCCGGCCTGGCGCGAGGCCCGGCGGGCGTCTGGGTGATCTTGACGCGAAACGATCCAATCGCCGAATCGATCTGCTCCACCGCGCGAACGCCGATCGTGCGCCGCGCCGTCCAGCGGCGAACGCCGATGCTCGTGGACTCGGCGAGCATCACGGCCACCACTGCGTCCGCGCGCTCGAGCGGCGCTAGCGCGTGCACGACGGTTCCCGGCCGGCCTTTTTTCATCGACGCTGCTTCAGTCCACACATCGACCGCACCGGCCGCGAACATCTGCTCGAAGAGATGTTCGTATAACTGCGGATTCATGTCGTCGATGTTGGTCTCGATCTGTTCGATGTCGCCGGCGCCATCGAAGTCGCCGCCGGGTGCCAAATCATCCGCGAGCACGTCGCCGATGACCACGCGCAGCACGTTTGCAAACGGAAAGTCCGATCGTCCGCTTCCGTAGCCGATGCCGCGCACCGTCATCGGTGGTCTAAGTCCGAATTGCGAGACGGTCGTCAAGATCGCCGCGCCGGTCGGCGTGACCAGCTCGCCGTCGACGTCGATCTCACAGCACGGAAATCCACGAAGAAGCTCCATCGTGGCGGGCGGCGGTGAAGGCAATGTGCCGTGACCGGCGTGAACGCTTCCGCGCCCACACGGCAATCGCGAGCAGTAGACCCGGTCGATGTCGAGCATGAACAATCCCAAAGCCGCGCCCGCGATGTCCACGATCGCGTCGATCTGGCCGACTTCATGGAACGCGATCTCGTCGATCGGCACGCGGTGCACGCGCGCTTCGGCTTCACCGAGGCGATGGTAGATCGCACACGCCGTCTTCTCAACGGCAGCCGGAAAGCCGGCGGCGCGGACGATCGCGAGCACATCGGCGAGTTTGCGGTGTCCGTGCGCCTCGTGGCCGCCCGCGCCCGCATGATGATCTTCGCCGGGCACGTCGACATCGAGGTAGAGCGCGCCGATGCCGCGCTTCACAACCGGCTCGGCGCGCATGGTCCAACCTTCAACCGGCAGCCGCCGCAGTTCGCGCTGCAGCGCGTCCATGCTCAAGCCCGCATCTACCAGAGCGCCCAATATCATGTTGCCGCTCGCGCCGGCGAGGCAGTCGAAACATGCGATCCTCATGGGCGGTGCTCTGCGGCGCGAACGGCGCCGCGGTTGATGCGCGACGCAGCGCATGCCGCGCCAAATCCATTGTCGATATTGACAACGGCGACACCGCCGGCGCACGCGTTGAGCATGGTCAAAAGCGCGGCGAGTCCGCCGAACGACGCGCCGTAGCCGACGCTCGTCGGCACCGCGATCACGGGTTTGTCGGTGAGGCCGGCGATGACGCCGGGCAACGCGCCGTCCATTCCGGCCACCGCGACGATGACGTTTGCTTGGCGCAGTGCGCCTATGTGACCGAGCACCCGATGCAGACCGGCGACGCCGATATCGTCCAAGCGCGCGACGTTGTTGCCCATGAGATCCATTGCGACCGCTGCCTCGGCGGCCACTGCGCGATCCGCCGTTCCGGCGGACACCACGCAGGCTAGTCCCACGCGCGCGTGCGGTTCGCGTTCCAGCGCGATAATCCGCGCATCGGCGTGAAAAACGGCATGCGGCAATTCGCGCTGTACGGCCTCGAACTGTTCGCGCGAGACGCGCGTGGCCATCACGGTTCCGGCGCGCGCGCACAGCGCCACTGCGATCTCAGCGACTTGGCGCGGCGTCTTGCCCTCCGCGAAGATCACTTCGGCGAAGCCCGTGCGTTCGGCGCGCAAATGATCGAGCTCCGCATAGTCGAGAGCGTCGTCGCGCACATGGCCGCCGAGATATGCCGACGCCTCATCGATCGATACGGCGCCGTCGCGCACCGATTGGAGCAGACGCGCAAGCGTGGAGCGTTCGTCGTTGGTCACGGGGATGCAGGTTTCTCCGATTCTGTGAATCCGCCCCCTAAGGGACAGTAACCACTAAGGAATGATTAATGTTTGTTCGATGTAGGAGCCGACCTTTATGGTCGGCTCTGCTTGCCCTCCTACAATAGGGCGGGTTGCGGGAATCGGCCGCCGCCGCTTGGAACGACGTTTGGTACTCAACCGAACCGAGGTCCGAATGTCTCTAGCCGCGCACGGCTCGCCTTCAGATACCCCTGTCTTCCGATTCGCCAAACGCATGCGCGGTCTCAAAGCCAGCGCCATCCGCGAAATCCTCAAGGTCACCGAGATGCCCGACGTCATCTCGTTCGCCGGCGGATTGCCCGCGCCCGAGCTCTTTCCGGTCACGCAATTCGCCGAGGCGTGCCGCGAAGTGCTCGAGACCCAAGGCGCCGAGGCGTTGCAATACAGCGTCACCGAAGGTTATCCGCCGCTGCGGGAGTGGATCTCCGGCTATCTGCACGAGACGATCGGCCTTGAATGCACGGCGAATCAAGTGCTCATCATCAGCGGTTCGCAGCAGGGACTGGATCTCGTCGGCAAGGTGCTGCTCGATCCGGGCGACACCGTCATCATCGAAAATCCGGCATACCTCGGCGCCATTCAAGCGTTCGACGCGTACGAGGCGCGCTACATCAACGTCGGCACCGACGACGACGGCATCGTCATCGCGGATCTCGAGCGAGCGCTGCGCGATGGTGTGCGCACCGGCAAGCGCGCGAAGCTGCTCTATCTCGTGCCGAACTTCCAAAATCCGAGCGGCATCACGCTCACCCTTGAGCGGCGTCTGGCCGTCATCGAACTGTGCGCCCGGTTCGGTGTGCCCATCTTCGAAGACGATCCGTACGGCCGCCTACGTTATTCGGGCGAACACATTCCGTCGATCACCGCGCTCGCCCACGGCGAGAACTGCATCTACATGAGCACCGTGAGCAAGACGATCGCGCCGGGCATGCGCATCGCGTGGCTCGTCACGAACGATCGCGCCGTGTATGAGAAGATCGTGCCCGCAAAGCAGGCCGCCGATCTGCACACCTCGTCGTTCACGCAACGCGCTGTTTATGCATACGCGCGGCGCCCTGGCCAAGTAGAGGGGCACGTCCAAGAGATGCTGCCGGTGTACACCCGCCGCCGCGACGTGATGCTTGCCTCGCTCGCCGAACACATGCCCGAAGGCACAACGTGGACGCGACCCGACGGCGGACTATTCGTGTGGGTCACGCTGCCGGGCGGAATGGACACGCAAGTCCTATTGGATCATGCCGCGCGCCAGAAAGTCGCCTTCGTCCCGGGCGCGCCGTTTTGGGTCAACTGCGATGTGCGCAACACCATGCGGCTGAACTTCAGCAACGGCGCCGACGAAAAGATCAAAACGGGCATCGAACGGCTTGGCCGGTTGGTCAAGGCCTCGCTGGACGGCGCGCTCTAGCGGATGTCTCGGGCCGTCGCCTGCGCGGCGCTCGTCCTCGCCGGAATCTTTCCACCAGCCGCGGCGTTTGCCGCCACCGCGCATCCCGCCGTCACCGTCACAGGCGACATCGTTTCGTTCTATGCCGGACACGTCGTGCTGGACGCACGCGGCCGCGCGCGCCTCGACGATGGCGTGCTGCATGTCACCGCCGATCGCATCGTCCTCGATCTGCGTGCGAACCGGTACGTGGCCGCCGGCAACGTCGTCGCCTCGCCGGCGTTGGGCATGGGCACACCGGTCAGCGGCGCAGCGATGAGCGTCGATCTGAAAACGCACCAGGGACTTTTCGTCTCGGTCACGCCGGCGGTTTCGCGCACGGCGGTGGATGGCCGGAACGTCGGCGCCGCCCTCGACGCGACCGCTCTTCCTCCGGATCCGCTCGCTCTTCCCGATGTCAGCGGCGAGTCGCCGTTCGCCATCGCGCCGCGTGCGGTAGCGCATCTCGGCGCCGACGTGCGCTTGCAGCGGGCGCGCGTGCTCGTGCCGGGCGGGCGAACGGTCGGGCTGCCTTCGTACGTGTACACGTTTTCATCCGATCAAGGATATAACGTCACGAACATCGCCAACAGCGGCGAAGACGTGCCGATCCTCTTCGGCAGCACGCGCAATTCCATCCAAGGCGCGCACTTCGCATACGATCAGCTCGTCAAGATCAGCCTCGGCTTGGACGAGCATATCGTCAACGGACAGAGATCGTATGTCATCGCATCGGTCGCGCCGCTCAACGGACCGCGCCACATCGGCAACTTTCTCTGGGTCGACGACGTGAACTCCCACACGACGCAGACCTATACCGCAGGCGCCGTCAACGGTTCGGGCGTGTCGCAAGGCTACGATCTGTTGGACACGGCCCATCGCTCGTACTTCGATCTTTCCGCGCAGACCTTCGGCGGCTCCGGCCAGCGCTCCACGAGAATCGGCTGGCAAGGCTACGACCAGCAGATCAGCCCCAAGGGGCTCGGTTCGTTCCTCTACTTCCATCTCCGGAGCGAGTACGGATTGGGATACACGGCCTCTCCGTTCAATTCGATCCCGTTCGCGGCAGACGCCGTGCTCCCGCGCTCCGTCTGGCACACCGGGCTCGAGCTGTATACATCGACCTCCGCATTCAAGATCGCGCAAGGTTCGAGCGTGACGCTTTCCGCAGACTATAAGTCGCTTCACGAGACGCTGCCCCACACGCAATTCGCTTCATCGTACAGCGCATCGCTGAGCCATGTGTGGAGCGATCAATTGAGCACGAGCATTTCCGAGACGTTGGAACCGGTCCACGACGGGTATCCAAATCCCGGGGACGGTCTGCCGCCGGTCGGCTTTCGGACGGTCTTCGACAGCCAGCAAGCCGCGGTATTCTATTCAAATGCGAGCGCGTTCGCGTTGAGTCTAAACGCGACCCATGACTCGGCTGGAACCGACAACCCCACCGGGATCGGGGTTCAGCCGTGGTCGCTCGGCGCTGACGTGCGCTTCCGCGTTTCGCGGTCGTTATCGCTGGACATCAGCAGGTCTTACTTCTTCGGCTTTGAAGGCCGCCGCTTCGGCTCGTTCGGATTTCAGATCTTTCCTTGAGGAGCGCCGGCAAGACATGAAGGTACTCGTCACCGGCGGCGCCGGTTACATCGGCGTCGTGCTGTGCGAACAGCTCCTCAACGCCGGCCACCACGTGCGCGTGCTCGACCGGCTCTATTGGGGCCGCGTGCCGCTGCGGCAATTTGCGGACCGGATCGAAGTGGTCCAGGCCGATGTGCGCGACGTCCCCGCAGAAGTCTTCGACGGCATCGATGCGGTCGCACACCTCGCCGGCCTCTCCAACGATCCGACGGCTGAGTTCAATACCAAAGCCAATTGGGAGATGAACGCCACCGCCACGGAACAGCTCGCGCACGCCTGCAAGAAATATGGGATCAAGCGGCTGACGTTTGGATCGAGCGCTTCGATCTACGACGGTCTCGGCGACGACATCTTCGACGAAACTGCCCCCGTGTCGCCGCGCGGCGCCTACTCGTGTTCGAAACACGCCGCCGAGGCCGCGCTGCTCGCAGCGGCCGGCAAAGATTTCGCGCCGGTGATCCTGCGCCAGGGCACCGTCTACGGCTATAGCACGCGCATGCGCCTCGATCTCGTCGTCAACACGTTTATCAAGGATGCGCTGTTGCGTGGCGCGCTCTATCTGCACGGCGGCGGTTGGATGTACCGGCCGCTGGTGGACATCACCGACGTGGCCGCGGCGCACGTGCGATGCCTTGAGGCGCCCGCCGAATTGGTGGGTGGCGAGATCTTCAACGTCGTGCACGACAATTTTCAGATCCGCGAACTGGCGATGCTGGTCACCGGATCGCTCTCACTGATCGGGCGTCACGCGCGTTTGGAAAATGCGCCGGTGCCGGCGATCAATCGCAACTACCGCTGCTCGAACCGGAAACTGCAAGACAGAATCGGATTTTCGCCGGGCGTCACCGTGCTCGAGTCAATCGAGAAGATTATTTCGAATCTCCCGGTGGACGACCCGACGCAGCTTTCCCATCCCCGCTACTACAACATCGGCTGGATGACGCTGCTCGACGAAGTCGTCGCCGAACAGAACGGATTCGCGTCGGTGTGGGAAACCGCGCGCCGCTGAACTAGCCGTGCAGGCTGTCGAGCAGCGATTGCGCGTCTTTGGCGTCGGACAGATCGCCATCGATCTTGTATTGCTTCAGCGCAGCTTTGGCATCGATGATGGCGCTCTTCACGTCGCCGAGGTTCTTTTCTGCCGTGGCGCGATCGAAGAGAGCATCCGCGCTATTGGGGACCGCCGCAAGGTACACGTCATAGTCAAGCTTGGATTTTGCCCACTCGTCGAGATTGAGGTACGCGAGGCCGCGATAGAAGTTGCAGAGCGTGATCGTCGAGTCTTTGACCAAGCACTTATCCAAATCGGTGATGGCGGCGGCGTATTCGCCGGACGCCACTTCCAGATGGCCGCGTGACATGAGCGCGAACGCCCGGTCCGGCGTCAGCGTCAGCGCTTGCGCGCAATCGGCACGGGCTCCCGCTAGATCGTTGGCCGCGCGCCGCGTGTTGCAGCGATCGGCGTACGCATCGGCGTCGGTATCGCGCAGCGAGATCGCTTTCGATAGATCCGACTCTGCGCTCTTCAGATCGTTGAGGTAGTAATTCGCGCGGCCGCGCCGCTCCCACGCGTAGCCGTCGGTGGGATCGAGAGCGATCGCTTTCGTACAGTCCGCAACGGCGCCGTTGTCGTCGTCCATGATATCGCGGGTGTCGCAACGCGTCGCATATGCGTATTCGTATTCCGGGTCGAGCGCGATGGCCTGATCGTAGTCTGCCAGCGCACCCTTGTCGTCGGAGAGGTCGGACTTCGCGTCGCCGCGCGCGGCGAACGCTTCGGCGTCGTTCGGGTCGACGGCGATCGCCTTATTGAACATCTCGACTGCGTCCGCGTACTTGGCGGCCTTGATGAGCGTGCGCCCCCTTTTGACGAAGTCAGCGGCAACGGCTGCGGCGCTCGAAGCCGCCGACGCTGTGGGTGCAGGCGATGGCGATGCGGAGACGGCGGAATCTCCCCAACCAGCGATCATCACGGTGATGACAAAAATCAGTAATGCGCGCACATAGTTCATCGGGTCGAGCATTCGATGGACGGCATACGCGACCTGCGACCGGCCGCATATCGGATTCGCGATCTACGGCGCGGGGCTTATGCGGCGGACAAATGCCATCAAACCGTGTTCGACCGCTCTGAAAGCGTTCAGAAAAAAACGGCCGAACGCCGAGGGCGCGACGTACCCGTCGTCGACATCGATGATTCGTATAAATACGGTGTACGGCGCTGGGAGCCGAGCCGACCAGCGCCGGACGCGCGCGTCGTCGAAGCCGCGCGATCGCAGCGCGGCCAAAACCGCAGCATCATCCGGCGAAGCGGCGACAATCGTTGCGAACTCTGCGGTCGTCACACGTAGCCGCTCCAGCAGCGCGCGATCGATCGGGGAATGTCCGAACAGATAGGCGCCGATCGCGCCGCCGCTGTCCATTTTTGCCTTGTCGATCAGTCGCGGCAGCCAGCGGATGCCGTCGAGCTCATCGCACCAGCGGCGCGGCGGAGCTTGCGCACTCATGCGATATGGCCTCGGGCCACAAGGTAGTCGCGCAACGCGGCGTGCCACGGTCGCGCGGCCAACCCGAAATTCCTCAAGGTCTCGCTCGCAAGCGCCGAGTACGCCGGCCGGCGCGCGACTGTAGGTGATTGCTCCGAAGCAACCGCAACGGCACGCGTCGCGAGACCGGCCGCCTCGAAGATGCCGTCGGCGAACTCGCGCCACGAACACGCACCGCTATTGGTGAGATGATACACCCCCGCCGGCGCACGGAGCGCGACGAGCGCTACAGTCAGTGACGCCGCATCGGCGGCATAGGTCGGCGTCATCACGATATCGTCAACGACTTCGACCCGTTCGCCGCGCCGCGCCTTGGCCAGCATCGTCTCGACGAAGTTGCCGCCTTTTCCGCTCGACCCCGCTGTGCCGAACACGCTCGCGATACGCAAGACGTACGCGTTTGGGTTTGCAAGGCGCGCGAGCGTCTCGCCCGCGATCTTCGATGCCCCGTAGACGTTGACCGGACCGACGAGGTCGGATTCGACGTACGGCTGCGTCGCGATCGCGCTG
>Ga0208219_1000705_pt1 | contig 11903 bp, 14 predicted proteins | sample NGESurshal072012_7_FD_184469 | JGI IMG/M metagenome (GOLD analysis project Ga0208219, IMG submission 184469) | Arctic peat soil microbial communities from Barrow, Alaska - NGEE Surface sample 53-2 shallow-072012 (SPAdes) | ecosystem: Environmental > Terrestrial > Soil > Wetlands > Peat ...
CGTTCTGCAATCCGTATTCAAAGTTTTGGCTCCGGAGCAGGGATTCGAACCCTGAACCTTGCGGTTAACAGATCGCTGAAGCCCGTTCAGAAATGCCGTGTCGTATTCGCGCAGTGCCGTTGAGTGCCGCCATTTATCACCATTTGCCGGCGGCGTTGCTGTACCGATGTCAGTCGACCGGAGGTAACTGTCTTACCAGACTAGACACATTGAGTTTTGGCATCGGGACCCTCGGGTTCATGGCCCGCAGGGTTTCCAGCAGTAAGCGCGACACTGCCCAATCGCGGAACGGCTTGTCGTCCGCCGGGACGATGTACCAAGGGGCGACCGGCGTCGAGCACCGGGTCAGGAGCACGTTGAAGGCTTCCTGGTATTCATCCCAGTGACCCCTTTCTTTTATGTCATTGGGGCTGAACTTCCATCGTTTTTCGGGTGTGTTGAGGCGAGCAAGTAGCCGCTGACGCTGCTCCTCGTTTGAGATATGGAGACAGATTTTCAGGGGAATGACATTTGATCTGACAAGTCCAGCCTCGAATCGGTTTATCTGCGCATACCGACTCTCGATCACTTCCGGAGCGGCCAGCTTCTTGACCCTGGCGATGAGCACATCTTCGTAGTACGAGCGATTGAAGATGGTGATGTGGCCTGGCCCCGGCATTTCCTTCTTGAACCGCCAGAGGAAATGGTGTCTAAGTTCGGTCGCACTTGGTGCCATGAAGGTGCGGACGTGCACACCTTGAGGATCCATCGCCGCCATTACGTGGCGGACTGTTCCGTCCTTGCCGCTGGTGTCCAATCCCTGCAGAACAATCAGGATCGCCTGTTTCTTCTCCGCATAGAGGCGCTCTTGAAGGTCCAGCAATTCGGGGCCATATTTCTCACGGGCGGGCGCTATCTTCTTGCGCTTGACTCCCAGCCGATCGCCAGGGTCAACGTCCGCGAGGCTCACCTGGCCCTTCCACGCGCGAGCCTTGAGCATGTCCCTCATGGATCTCTTTGCCATTGAGCCTCCAGTTCAGCACGGTCAAATACTTGAATGAGGATCTGCGTGCTTCACGTATTCCCTCGTAGCTCGACCACAGTTTGATCTAATGTCGGCTACAGGTACTTCCCAAGCGAGGCGGCGGTCGGCGGCGTGAGCGGGAGCGGCAGCGGCACCTTCAGCGCCTGGGTGTTCAAGAAGCGAGCGAAGTAGGATCCAACCTGGTCTCGCTTGGCGCGCCGGACGTGCCGCGGTCGCCGTGCTTCGACCCAGTCGCGAACGCTCGATCCGTGACCCGCCGCAACGACACCACGAAGGTCAACCAGGCGATGGCGATGAGCAGCCCCGCCACCACATTCCGCCTGATAAGAGCACCATGGCCCATTTGCATTAACAAAAGCAGCAACTTCCATTCCAACGAGATCCGTCTTTTTGAAGTCTCGGTGAGCCGGGGCGCCGAGGTGGCCGCATCAAGACGTGGTGTTACCTCCGGACCAGCTCCAAGAACTCGGCGCGCAGGGCGGCATTCTCGCGAAACCCTCCGAGAAGGCACGAAGTCACTGTGTCGCTGTCCACTTTTTCAACACCGCGCATCTCGACACACAAGTGCCGCGCTTCCATCACAACGGCGACACCTCGTGGCCGCAGAACACGATCGATCGCTTCTGCGATCTGGCGGGTGAGCCGCTCCTGAAGTTGAAGGCGGTGTGCAAACACATCGACCAACCTGGGTAGTTTGCTGAGTCCGATCACTTTGCCCGCGGGGAGGTACCCGATGTGGCAGCGACCGAAAAACGGAAGGACATGGTGCTCGCATAGAGCGTAGAAGGGGATGTTGCGGACGGTCACCAGGTCGTCGCCCTCGTGCTCGTACAGTGCGCTGCCGACGACCTGCCTTGGATCTACGCCATAACCGTTCGTCAGGTAAGTGAGCGATTCGGCCACGCGCCTCGGAGTGTCGGCGAGGCCCTCACGCTCCGGATCCTCGCCGAGCGCAACCAGCATCCGCCGAGTGATGGTCGTGAGCTCCTCGATTGGATGGGAGCGGGCAGGCTGGGCGGCGCTCATTCGCATATGACCTCAGCGGCGTTGTTCTCCGACTCGGTCAAGCGCAGCCGCACCAACCGCGCGGGCGCGAAATGAGGCGACAGCTTGGTAAAGGCTGCGAAAGCGATGTTCTCTGCAGTCGGCACAATCCCGCTGAGACATTCAACGTCTCGGTTGAGATGCTTGTGGTCGACCAGGTCGATGAACTCGCGCCTGAGGACACGATCCACGTCCTTAAGGTTGGCGACCATCCCTGTCTCCGGATCGACTACGCCCGCAACGGTCACCTCGACCACGTAGTTGTGGCCGTGATCGCTGGAGCAGGGACCGAAAACCTCCTGGTTGCGAGCCTCGCTCCATTCAGGACGACAGAGGACGTGCGCGGCGGCGAAGGTCGCCCGGCGGCTAATCCGAACAGTAGTGGTGGTGCTCATCGAGCCAACTCCTCTGGTACAACGCCGGCCGCGGTCAACCCCCTCGCCGGCGACATTACCGAGTCAAGGCGGGCCAAATCAAGTAGCACGATCGGCTGGGTCGAGCCTGAGGTTGGAGCCCGACAATGGCGCGGATTCGGGGGATGCCAACCAGAGGATGATGCGAGCCACCTCCGCCGGCTGCAGGCGCGGACCTTCCACGCCAGCGATTCTGAGCATCGGCGTGTCCACCGCGCCCGGACTGATCGTGTTCACCCTGATGCCGTGCGGTCGCCCTTCGACCGCCAGCGCCTCGGCGAGCCCCGCAAGCCCTGATTTCGCAGCCACGTAAGCCGCCATACCCGGGAACTTCTCAGCGCCCGCAACACCTGAAAGGCTCGAGACCATCACGATCGATCCGCCGTCCTCCCGCATCAGACGGAAGGCCTCGCGGCTGCACAGGAAGGCGCCCCGTAGGCCCGCATCGATCTGGGCGTCCCAATCCGCGGCGGTGAGCTCGAGGATCGGTGCCTTGATGAGCTGTGCCGCGCAATTGATCAGAGCGTCAAGGTGTTCAATCCGGCCGAAGGCACCCCGCACCTGTGCTTCGTCTGAAATGTCGCAGCCTTCGCGACGGCTAAGCGAAACGACCTGCCAGCCGCGCCCTCGTAATTCGGCTGCGACTGCCCCACCGATGCCGCCCGAACCACCGGTGACGACTGCTGTCGGCCTCACCGGGCGACCTCGCTGAAAGCCGCCTCATAGGCGTTCAACATGCCTTCCAAGCCGAGGCGCCGTTGTGCGCTCGCCCTGACCGTCCTCCGGTCAAGCATCCGGCACCTGGCGATCGCTCGGGCAAGATCGTGGACGTCGTCTGGCGTAGCCAGGAAACCGCTCACGCCTTCCTCCACGACCTCGGGCATGGCTCCGCGTCTGTAAGCCGCAACTGGACACCCTGCCATCTGGGCCTCGGCCGCCACCAGTCCGAACGGCTCCTCCCAACGGATCGCGCAAACCGTCACGGCGCTGCGTCCCATCACGCGACGCAAGTCGTCTCGTGGGATGGAGCCCAGGACTTCGGCTCCGACAAGGTCGACCACATAGCCAGGATCGTAGAGCGATCCAGCGATTCGACAGCGAACGCCGGCCAACCGTGCTGCCCGTAGTGCATGATCGACACCCTTTTCCGGGGATATCCGCCCCGCGATCAAGGCGACGTCTTCGACTTGATCCCCGTTCACGGGTGAATCGGAGACCCCATTTGGAATCACCAGTCCGATCTGCATGCCCGCAGCTTCCCAATCCCGCCGGCAGGATTGCGAAACTGTCGCCAGTCGCGCTGCCGGAATCAGACGCAGAGCGGCGACGACGGCGGGCTCGATCGGAGGCAGGTGCAGCGTATGCAGCGAGGGAAGCATTTCGGCCATCTCGAATGCGGGTGCATCGAAGGCGTGCTGGCTGACGATATCCGGCCGGCCTGTTTCAACCCCACGAAACATCGCCATGATCGCCTCGGTGACGCCCGGGGTTGGAATGGCTGGCGCGCCGCCTGGCATCACCAGGGCCTTATTTGCGTCCGTAGGGGTCGGCACCATGACCAGTTCCACACCCGCCACCTCCGAGCCCTCCGCGCAGTGCAGAAGCACATTGTGGCCGCGTCGGACCATCCCGACCGCCAGATCGCAGATCACCGACTGGGCGCCGCCCGTCTGGGCCGGGCGCAACGGGGTGACGGGCGATGCAACGACAGCGATCCTCACTTAATGGGCGCCAGGCGCTGGGTGCGGGTCAGGCCGGCAAGCAACATCGCGCCTTAGTCTGATCGGAGACAGGAATGGACTATGAGCGCGCGGTCGAAACGGCTCCGCCCGGGTGGCGCCACTTCACGATGTCCGACCTTGATCGGCTGCCTGCAGCAGTGCGCGACCACGAGCTGGCGCGAATCCCCGATGCCGAGCGCGAACTGCTAGCCGCCGGCGATCGCGACGTCATAGAGAGAGTCCTCCGTGCGTGCTTCTGGACCCTCATATACCACCTCGAGCCGGAGCGGTGGGATGCACTTGCCACGGCCGAGCCGATCCACCCGGGACTGTTCGCTGTGTTACCCACCGCGCCGGCCCGAGTGCTCGAGATCGGCGCTGGCAGCGGGCGCTTGAGCGCTCACCTAGCGGTCCGCTACGCGTCACTGATAGCAACCGAACCATCCGCTGGTCTTAGGCGGCTCCTTCGTCGGCGGTTTACCGACGTCCATGTCGTGGCGGCGTGGGCTGAAGCCCTGCCCTTCCAGAATGCCTGGTCTCAGCTCACCGCGGCTTGCGGATTGCTGGGGCCAGATACGACGGCGCTGCACGAGCTCGAACGCGTGACCGCGAACGGCGGCGAGATCGTACTCATTAGCCCCGAGCAGCCTGAATGGTTCACGGCCAATGGTTGGCAGCGCCTGTCACTTGACCCGCTGCCAGTCCCCCCACACGATGACTGGATCGACGCCTTCTTCGGCCCTCTTGATCCCCCCCACGAATTGGTAGCGAGGAGGAACGCTAGGCCGACAGCGGACTAAAGAGACTCGAGATCTGCATCTTCGTCTGCAAGCAGTCTCGGTGCCGGCCGTGCGCCTTTCGCGATCAGGCGACCCGCCTTCGCCAGTTCGCCGTTCTTGTCCAGCTCCGGGTCGCCACCGCGGTTCAGTCCCACGGCTGCCCGCAGCTTACCGGCCTGCAGATAAAAGCCAACGAACTTGCGCTCGGCAAGGGAGCCCCTGATTACTAGGCGATCCCACTTGGGCGCATGGCCGATGTATTCGAGCTTGTGCTCAAACTGATCGCTCCAAAAACTGTGCATGTAGCGGTATGCCGTCCGTGAACCCAGCATCGACCTGGCGGCCGCCGCGCCCATCTTTTCAGCGTTGTTGTAGTGCTCGACCCTCGCCCGCCCGAATATCGGGTGAAGGTGATTGGCCACGTCACCGGCCGCGAAGATGCCGGCCACATTCGTGCGGCACGTTGCATCGACGAGAATCCCGTCCCTGGTTGCGACTCCCGAGCCTTTGACGATTTCTACATTCGGTTCGATCCCGACCGCCACGATGGCGAGGTCGCACGCAATCCGCCGTCCCTTTTTCGTCACGACTCGCTCGAGACGTAGTGACCCCTCGAATCGGACAACTTCGTCCGCGACCACCAACTCGATCCCAGCGGCGCGGTGTATAGCGCCAAACACGCCTCCCACTTCGGCACCCAGAACTGCGTCGAGCGGTGCCTTTCCGCGCATGACTGAGGTGACTTTCAACCCAAGCTGGCGCAAAGACGCTGCCACCTCCGAGCCAATGAAACCCGAGCCAACCACAACGGCGCGAGCGCCGGTTTTGGCGACTCGTTTGATGCCGTCGCATTCGGCAATTGTCCTGAGCTGGTGAACGCCGGGGAGGCTTGAGCCTGGGGCGTCAAAATGGCGGTTTCTCCCGCCAGTCGCGAGCAGCAGCCGCGCATAACCGATGGCGTCCCCCGACTCCAAATGCACCTGCTTGGAAGCAGGGTCCACGCCTGCAACCCTGGCTGGCACGAATTGAATCTGATGCGCTTTGTACCAGTCGGGCGGCGCGACCATCCAGCCCGACAGGTCCTCCTCTCCACGAAGGTAACCCTTGGTCAGAGGTGGTCGTCCAAACGGGAAGCTGGGTTCCTCCGCGAGAATCAGCAATTCATCGGCATAACCCTGTTTCCGCAATTCCTTGGCTGCGGTACCTCCAGTCAAACCCGCGCCGACGATCACCATCGGACCCTTTACCCGCTTAGCCATTGAGCCCTTTGTGCACCTCAAGAACAACCTGCTCTCTGACCGAGATAACTGGCACGCACCACGAGTCATACATCAGGTAGGTCGGAATACTAGCGAGTAGCCGCGGCCAATCTTGTTGACAAGATCCACCGGGATCGCGAGATCCACGAGAATCTTCCGGACCCGCCGAACGTAAGTGCGTACCTCGTCCGGGAAGAGAGTTGAGTCGGCCCAGGCCTGGCTCATGATCTGGCTCGTGGTGAAGTGGCGGTGGGGATGGTCAAGTAGGAACTGCAGAAGCTGGAACTCTCGCCGGGTCAGCGCTACTTCCCGGCCTTGATGCCGGATCATTCGGCCCTCGGGATCCAACCACAATCCATTGAGCATCTGGTCCTCGATAATCTGGACGTCGGCCTTCGCGGCCATCCGGGCCAGCGGCTGGAGACTTGCCACGTCCCTCCTCACACGATCAAGGATCCCGTGCTTGAACTCGAGGAGATCGGCGTAGATGCTCATCCAGTGGCGGGCGTCTTCCCAGTGAGAGGTTGTCAGGTCCTCTCCCTCGAGCGCGCGCGACGGCGTTGCCTTCGCTTTCGGCGCCATGTGCCCGGATTCTAGGGAAAGCTCAACTCCGGGGTGAATCTGACGGACCACACGTCTGGGGGGCGCAACCTTTCAGAAAATTGCTGATCTTCTTACGCAGAGGGCCGTAGAACTACATTCATGAAGCTGGTCCAGTCGAAACGCAGCCGCCCGGATATCGCTGCAGCGGTGCGTGGAGGAGATTGGACCCTGGGGATGAACGGTGAGGGTGTTCCCAGTCATGCCACGTTGAAGCAGGCGCTCCACTGGAAACAGATCTATACCGAGATCCTGGAGATGGAGGAGAAGGTTCTGGCGAGAATCCGCCTCCTCATGGACAAGCAGTCAGACGAAGCGCGGCGCGAGGTCGAGCTGACCAATGTGCCAGTCGTCGTCGCCCAGGCGGAAAGGTTTCGCCAGCGCCTCGGCTACTGGGAGGCTCGCGTGCACGAGCTCAACGGAGCATCTCCGCCCAAACGCGGGCGCCGTGCACCGGCACCAGCTCGGGCAGCTCCTCGGTCCAGTCGTTCGACTCAGACATCGTCGTAATGGAATCAGTCTCAAGGAGGTCTTCAATGAAGGACCAGGTTCGTGGCAAGGCGGAAGAGATAAAAGGCAAGGTCACCGGCGATCGCAGCGAGGAAACGAAAGGCAAGGCCAGGCAAGCGGTGGGAAACCTCAAGCGCACCGTCCGCGACATCAAAGAGGACGCACGTTAAGGAGGCCGATCTGTTCGTCAGCTACCCGGACCGATCGCTCTGGTAAGGCCCGCGTTCGGTACCGTCCGCCGTGTGGCTGGGCGCGGCGTCCGGTTCTGTTCCGAAGTCGCTGTCGACTAAAGAACTCCTTGTTCTCTACAGGACTCGCACCTACCTAGCCGGCGTCGATCTGCTAGCACGCAGTCATTAAAAGGGGTCAGCTCAGAGGGCCGTGCGGGACCAGGGTCACGATCAAGAGCAGAGCCGCGATCGTCATGCCAATGGTCGCGATCCAGACCAGAGTGAAGCTGACACGACCGCTAACCCGCTTCTGCATGACCTTCTTGTCCGAGCCGAGCAAGGCGATCAGGATCATCAGGGGTGGCGCGACAACCCCATTGATAACCGCGGTATAGAAGAGCGCGCTGATCATGTCGATGCGGAACAGGTTCAGCGCCACGCCCACCGCGGTCGCTGCAACGATCACCGAGTAGAACGTCGGACGATACTTGGCCTTCTCGGCGAGGTTGCCCTTGACGCCGGCGAACTCAGCCAGCGCATAAGCCGCGGAACCTGACAGGACCGGGATCGCCAAGAGGCCTGTGCCGATGAACCCGGCCCCGAAAAGAACGAATGCCAGCGGGCCGGCTAAGGGCTCCAGCGCCTTTGCCGCCTGGTCTGCTGTCGCGACAGCAGTGACTCCATGAGCATTGAAGGTAGCCGCGCTTACCAGGAGGATCGCGAACATCACGACCTGCGAGAAGGCCATCCCGACAAAGACATCGATCCGCGCGCCACGCATCTCAGATCGGGTGACCCCTTTTCGCTCGCGTTCGGTCCGCTGACCGGCTGCGCGCATCTCGTCGACCTCAGACGAGGCCTGCCAGAAGAAGAGGTATGGCGAGATGGTCGTGCCCAGGATCGCGACCAGCATCGTGATGAAGGCCTTGTTGAACTCCAGGTGGGGAACAAAGGTGGCGATCAGCACCTTCATCACCGGCGGATGGACCAGGAATGCGGTGATCACGTACGCGAAAAGGGCGAGGGTGAGCCACTTAAAGGCGTTGAATATGACCCGATAACTGGCAAAAAGCTGCAGCCCCGCGATGAGGGCCGCCACCGGCACCACCAGCCAGATCGGAGCAATCCTTCCCCGCGTCAGCAGTGAGCCGCCTGACGCGACCGCGCCGAGGTCGGCGCCGATGTTGATGGTGTTCGCGACCACCATCAAGAGGATGCACAAACCGACCAGCCAGGTCGGGAACTTGCGGCGAAGGCTGACTCCGAGCCCGACACCGGTGTGCAGCGCAATTCGCGCGCAGAGCTCCTGCATTGCCAACATGAGGGGAAAGGTGAACAGTGCCGTCCACAGGACGCCGAAGCCAAACTGGGCGCCGGCCTGCGAGTAGGTGCCGATGCCGCTCGGGTCGTCGTCACTCGCCCCGGTGATGAGGCCTGGTCCCAGGATTTGCAAGAAACCCTTGAGGCCCAGGCGCCGGGCGGCGCCAACGCCGGTCTCCGGAGCGGCCGGTCCGCCGGTGGCCGCCACGTCACCACCCTCATGCGGCGCTTTGAGGAGCTCGGTTTCCGACGGCTCGACATCCGGGCCGAGCTTCATCCGCTGGAGAGCTGGGTCGTCGATGTCGTGCTTGGGTGCCAACCCGCCTATTTTCGGGTTAAGTGCCCGCGCATGTCATCCAGCTGAGTCAGCGGTTTGATCGCATCTCCCAACGGAGTCGGCGAACCACTTCCTAGCTCCCGCGGCCCTCTCAGCCTCTTTCACCACTGAACCCATCGCACCTTATCTAGCCAGCCGCGGAAGCCGGGGCCGGCGTGGCGGGTGATATCGGACGTCGAGCACTGCCTCGCCCAGCGTGTACCCAACTGTCTGGCGGGCCACCACCAGGTAGAGGACGCCCAGGATCGCGAACATTGCAGCGACGAAAGTCAGGGCGTCAGAATCGCCCCCGGCGAGTTTTGTGAACAGGCTGAGAGTGCCGGCAGCGAAGCTGACCGCAACGAGATCGAGACCGAAGGCGGCCGCCAGGCGCCATCTGCCACGACCGGGATCTGCGGCTGTGGAAGGCTTTGCGGCCGGCATCCAGCGCGCGGCCACGACCCAGACAAGCACCACGATAACGACTACTGCCGCTCGCAAACCATAGGCTTCGAAGCGGCCGAGCAATCGCTCCACGGGGGCGCCTACGAAAAGTCCGAGCCCCATGAAGGTCACGACCCAAAGCGCGCTCGCCGGCAGCACTCCAGTCATGAACCTGGCGAGGTTCAGGCCTACCGCGCCGGCGACCAAAGACGTGTAGACGCGGAGCCCGGGCAAGAGTCGGGAAGCGGCAACCTGGAGTGGTGAGGCCTTTCGGAGCCTCGCAGCGGCTCGTTCGTACGGCCCCCCGGCGTGCAGCCGAGCGGCGAGCGCGTGCACCCGTTTCGGCCCGATCCGCCCCGCCCAGGCGTAGCCGGTCAGCACGCCACAGATCACGGCCAGATATGCGAGTGGGGCCATCAACCAGACCGGAGTAGATCCACTTGCGACCAGAATTCCGGCCCCGATTAGCACAACTTCTCCGGGTGCCACTGGGATTGGGAGGCCGGCCTCTTCCAAAAAAAGGAGCGCGCAGACGATGGCGATGCCAGAGGCTTGCGAGGTCACGCTATGAGAAGGCGCTTTTCCTAAGGGTGGCTGGGATCGCGTCGCGATCCTCGGCTCGCATGAGCAGCCGAATCAACCGCAATCGGGTTCGTGGTCGCCACACTTGCCACCGAAGCGCCAACTGTATAGTCGTTCGCACTCACCCGACTATCTGATTTCTCCCAGAACATCTGCAGCAACAACTGGTTGGGCGGGACTCACCCCAAGGTCAGCTTTCGCGGCCGACCACAGGGATCTCCAGAGCCACTAACGGTCCGCAGTCGCGCCTCCGCAACGAGGTGGACCTAGTAGCCAATTGATGTAACTGACGTAAAACTGATGTAGCGAGCCGCAGCGGCCCGCCTTCGCGTCGTCAGTTCGTATTCAGTTTTGGCTCCGGAGCAGGTGTGTGAGTTCACAACATAGGCGACCCGGCCCTCAGAGCATGTCTCAGGACATAGTGGACTCCCACTGGAGGTGGGGCCATGAATTTGGGGCGGTTTCTCGTCGAGGCAGTCATCGTCAGCGGAGCCAGCCCAACGGAGCTGGCCCGCACGCATCCGATCTCTCGCAGCTGGCTTTTCCGGCTTCTCGCCCGCTACAAAGAGGGCGGCTACGAGGCGCTCGAACCGCGATCTCGCCGACCCAAGTCATGCCCTAGCCGGACTGCCCCAGAGATTCAGCAGGCCATCGTCGATCTGCGGCGCGAGCTCACCGTCTCTGGCCTCGATGCCGGCGCCCAAACCATCGCTCACCACCTCAGGCTGCGCTTCGGAACTGCCCCCTCGCGGCCGACCATCTGGCGGATCCTCAAGTCCAAGGGCCTGATCGAGCCGCAGCCGCACAAGCGCCCCAAGTCTTCCTGGATACGCTTCCAGGCTGAGCTGCCCAACGAGATGTGGCAGGCCGACTCAACCCATTGGCTCCTGGCTGACCGAACCGACGTCGAGATCTTGAATCTAATCGATGACCATTCGCGCTTCTCTCTCGCCTCAGTCGCCTTCCGCAGCGTGAAAGCCCCGGACGTGCTCCATACCTTCTATGCCGCGGCCGAGAGCTATGGCTACCCGGCCAAGTTTCTCAGCGACAACGCCGCCGTATTCAGTGGAGCGCCGAGACGAGGTCGCGTCGTCCTCGAGTCAGAGCTCGACCGCTTGGGTATCGAATCCAAACACTCGAGTCCCTATCACCCTCAGACCTGCGGCAAGGTCGAGCGCTTCCACCAAACCCTCAAGCGCTACTTATCGCGGCAAGCTCCCGCCGAGAGTCTCGCTCACCTTCAACTGCAGCTGGATACCTTCCGCACGTACTACAACCAGCAGCGCCCGCACCGCTCTGTCGATGGTCGCACTCCATTTCAAGCCTTCCAGGCTCGCCTCAAAGCCGGCCCTGCTCTGCTCACCCCACCGGTCCAGTACCGAGTTCGTCGTGACAAGCTCGACAGCGGCGGTCGAGTGACCATTCGCTACCTCGGCCGTTTGCGCCACCTCCACGTCAGCTACAAACATCGAGGCCGCGCCGTCACCCTCCTGGTTGCCGGTCCGCATCTTCGAGTCGTCGCCGACGACGGCTCAATCCTGCGAGAGCTGACCCTCGACCCAACTCGTAATTACCAACGGCTGCCACGACAGGACACGTCTACGATGTCGTGAGACAGAGTCCACGATGTCTTGAGACAGAAGATGGCTCCGGAGCAGGGATTCGAACCCTGAACCTTGCGGTTAACAGCCGCCTGCTCTACCGTTGAGCTACTCCGGAAA
>Ga0208219_1000706_pt1 | contig 11903 bp, 12 predicted proteins | sample NGESurshal072012_7_FD_184469 | JGI IMG/M metagenome (GOLD analysis project Ga0208219, IMG submission 184469) | Arctic peat soil microbial communities from Barrow, Alaska - NGEE Surface sample 53-2 shallow-072012 (SPAdes) | ecosystem: Environmental > Terrestrial > Soil > Wetlands > Peat ...
TCTGGCTCACACCACGGTGATGACCGTCCTGGACCGATTGGCCAAGAAAGGGTTCGCCCGGCGAGAGCGGGACGGACGGGCCTGGCTGTACCGCGCCGCAGCGAGCCGGGAAGCATATGTGACTGAGCTCATGCTTTTCGCCCTCGACCAGACCGGCGACCGGTCAGCCGCGCTCGCGAGTTTCGCCCAGCGCGTGTCGGGAAACGAGGCACGAGTGCTGCGGCGGGCCCTGGAGACAGGCGGGGATCCCGCCAGGAGCTGACCTTTCGTGCTTTCGCCCGTGCTGGTTCTGGCTTCCGTCGCAGTGGGCCTGGTGCCCGCAGCCGCGGTGCTGGCCACCGCGCGCTGGCCGCGCCGGTCACCGGCGGCGGCCATCATGCTCTGGCAGGCCATGGGTCTCGGCTGGGGAGTCGCCGGGATCGGGACCCTGGCGGCACTCGGCGCAGATCCGGACGGCCCGGGGGTGGCGGGCGGGGCGTTCACCGTGCTGGATAAGGCGGTCCGCGATGTGGCCGGGGAGGCCCGGTCGCCCGGCCTCATCTCGATGATGCGACTGCTCTGCCTGGGCGCCTCCGCGGCGCTGCTCGTCCTGCTCAGCTGGGTCCTGATCGCCTCGGCCGGAGCGGTGCTGCGGGACCGCCGGCGGCACCGGGCGCTGCTTAGCCTCCTCGCGCACGGCGACCCGAAGGTCCCCGGCGCCCTGGTCGTGGACCATCCGGCCGCCGCCGCGTACTGCGTGCCCGGGCTGCGCTCCCGCATCGTGATCAGCGCCGGCGCGCTCGCCCTGCTGGACCAGGCGGAGTTGGCCGCAGTCCTGGCCCACGAGCGGTCCCACCTCCGGGAACGGCACGACCTTGTGCTGCTCCCGTTCACCGCGCTCGCCCGGGCTTTCCCGTGGTCGGTGCTGGCGCAGCGGTCCTACGCGTCGGTAGCGCTGCTCGTCGAGATGCTCGCGGACGATCACGCGGCCCGGCAGCGGCCGGTCCGTGAACTCGTCACCGCGCTGATCCGCGTCGGCGCCGCGGGCACGCCAGGCTCGCCCGCCGGCACGCTGGCCATGGCGGACGAGGACGCTGCGATGAGCGAGTGCGGAGTGACCGCCCGCGTAGAGCGGCTCCTCCGGCCCTCGCCGGGGCTCTCGCTGCCTGCCCGGGTCCTGGTCTGCGGAGCGGCCGCCGCACTGGTCGTCGTCCCGGCCGCGCTCCTGGTGATGCCCCTCTAGCTGCGCGGCTCGCCGGTCACCTGGATGCGCACCCGGCGGAAGCCCTTCCCCTTGTTCTCGATCTTGACGACCTGAATGCCGCCCACCTGCCGGGTCGAGGCCACGTGGGTGCCGCCGTCCGCCTGCTGATCGAGGCCGACGATGTCGATGATCCGCACCTCCTCGACCTCTGGAGGAACCAGGTTCGTGGCGGTGCGGATGATGTCCGGGATGGCAAAGGCCTGGTCGCGGGGCAGTACCCGCACGTCGATCCGGCGGTCGGCGGCCAGTTCCGCGTTGCACGCGGCCTCGACGCCCTCCCGGAAACCGGGCGGGACCTCGGTCAGGTTGAAGTCCATCCGCGCGGTCAGCGGTTCCATATTCCCGCCGGTGACCAGCGCGCCGAAGTCCCGGAAGACCACGCCGCCGAGCACATGCAGCGCAGTGTGGGTGCGCATCAGCGCCGTCCGCCGTTCGTCCTCCACGGCGCCTCGGACCGGGGTGCCGGCCGGCGGCAGCGGGTCTTCCTCGGCGGGGATCAGGTAGAGGTCATCACCCTTGCGTGCGCCCACGATGCGGGTCTGCACGCCGCCCCACAGCAGCACACCGTGATCAGGAGGCTGGCCGCCGCCGCCTGGGTAGAACGCGGAGGAGTCCAGCACGATCCCGTCCGGGCCGGACGCGAGCACGACCGCGTCCCATTCCCGGAGCGACTGGTCGGCCAGTTCGAGGCGATGGGTACGCAACGGGTTATCGCTCACGGTCGCTCACCCTACCGGGCCGGGGAACCGGGAAGAATCCGCCGGTGTGAGAGGACTGCAGCCGTAGCGCCGGTCTTACCAGGGACCGTAGGGCCCCTGGCTGCTTCCGTTGCTGCCCCGGTATTCCCTGACCTTGGGCCGGACGTCGGTGAGGTAAATGGCCGAGGCCACGAACGCGGCGATCGGCAGAATGCCCACGGCACCGAAGCCACCGGACAGGACACCGAGGTAGAGCCCGATCACCGCGGCCACACCCAGGATGATCAGCCAGAGCGGCTTGTTCTGCTTGCCGGCCGCCAGGAACGCTTTCGACGGGCGGCGCAGTGCGTCCACAAAGCCCCATACCTCGCAGACAAAGGCGGCCACCGCCAGTATCTCGAGGAACCAGTAGAGCGGAGTCATCGCTCCTGTGTTCAGCAACACAGGATCAGGCTATCCGGTCCGGGCGGTGACCGGAACCAAAAGCCCCGGTCCCGCCTGGCCCCAGGCAACTGCCTGCACACCGGATGATCAGCTCTTCTTATCCCCTGGGCCCTTACCGGGCAGGGCGGTCTTCCCGTTGAGCACCCGGGCGCCGCGCGTGGCGAGCCTGTCGTACTCCTGGACCGCCTTGGTGCGGGCGGTTGTCATGTACTCGCTAGCCAGGCCCGGCAGGGCGGCCAGCGAGCCATCGCTGCGCCAGCGGGCGATCTTCGCGGGAAGCTCGCGCAGCGCCGCGGAAGCCAGCACCCCGGCTCCGGCGGCGGCGTGCACCGGCTTGCTGGCGGCGAGCTTGCGCACCTCAGTCTTCACGTCAATGGTGCTGCGGTTCATGGTCATTCTTCCTTCCTGGTCCACCCGTCCGGCAGACCCGTTGAGTCAGGCGGCGTGGCCGCCCCGGTGGTACCCAACGGCTCCGCTGCCGCGAGGGGGTCATCATCCTCTTCGTCGAGTCCCGTGCTGACCGGCCCGGTCACCTGCTCCCAGGCACCGCCGGCAGCGTCCTGCGCGCGGGCCGCCTCGGTGTCCTGCTGGGCCGCCGCGGCCGCCTGGATCGCGGCCACCTCCGCCGCGACGGCGGCGTCCTCGGCGTCTTCCGGCGGCTGGACCGCGGCTTCCCGGCGGAAGGAGTCGTAGATCTCCAGCAGCACCTGCTTCTGCCGCTCGGTCAGCTCCGGCGCCGACAGCACAGCCGCGCGGACCCCTGAGTCGGGCGGCCGGTCCTCCAGGATCCCGGCCTGCACGTACAGGGCCTCCGCGGAGATCCGCAGCCCTTTGGCGATCTGCTGCAGTATCTCGGCACTCGGCCGCCGCACGCCGCGCTCGATCTGGCTCAGGTACGGGTTGGAGACCCCCGCTGCAGCCGCTAGCTGGCGCAGCGAGATCTTCGCCTGCTCCCGTTGTTCCTTGATGTATTCACCGATGGAACTCACTCGCATGGGACTCACACACTCAGTGAATCAAAGAGTGCTTGCTTTTGCAAACGCCCTGCAAGCACCTGCGGTCCCGGTGGCCGGCGTGGAGCCGGCTACCTCAGGCCGGGAGCGTGACGCGGACCATCCCGACGGCCCGGTTCCCGCCCAGCACCGGCACGGCCGCGATCTCGTCGAGCGCTGAGTCCGGCACCCCCGGCCCGGCGGTCACGCCGAGGTGCCGCAGCAGCGCGACCGTGAGCGGGTTGCGCGCCCGGGCCGAGCCATCCTCGATCTTGAACGCCGCCGCGCGGCCGTCAGCCAGCGCGAACGCCTGCACGCCCTCCGCGCCCACCTTGACGAGCAGGCCCGGAACCGTGGCCATGAGCGCCCGTTCCGGGCGCAGGCTCCCCGACGTCCACTCCGGGTGGGCCCGCATCGCGTCGGCCACCCGGCGCTCGGGAGTGCCCGGCGGCGCGATGACCAGCGACTGGAAGGCCCGGGCCAGCCCGGCCAGGGATAGCGCGACCACGGGGGCGCCGCATCCGTCCACCCCTACCGCCGCGGACGGTTCCCCGGCCAGGCCCTCGATGGTCTGCCGGATGGCCAGCTGGAGCGGGTGCCCGGGGCTGGTGTAGGTGTCCGTGGGCCATCCGGCGGCGACGCAGGTGGCGAGCATGGCCGCGTGCTTGCCGGAGCAGTTCATGTGCACCCGGTCGGGCTCCCCGCCCTCGCGCAGGTAGTCGTGCTGGAACACGTCTTCCCGGGGCAGTGCCCGCGGGCACTGCAGGTCGTCCTCGGTCAGGCCGGCCCGGGCCAGGATCTCCCGCACCCCAGCGACGTGGAAGTCCTCCCCCGAATGACTGGCCGCAGCGAGCGCCAGCAGCTTGCCGTCCAGGTCCAGGCCGGAGAGCAGCATGGCGGCTGCCTGCATCGGCTTGTTCGCCGAGCGGGGGAACATGGGCACGTCCCCCAGGCCGGCGGCCAGCTGCGGCGCCCCGTCGGTACCGATTATCCGCAACGAAACGCGGTGTCTCGACTCGACGAACCCCGACCGGACGACTTCGGCGAGAATGGGCGGTTCAGTGACGGCTGCTCACCCCAAGCATCTGACGCGCCTCGCCGGTGTCCAGCGGCGGCCGCTGGGCCAGCCCGGCCAGGCTGGCGGCCCGCTCGACGAGCTCGGGGTTGCCGGTCACCGGGCGGCCCCTGGCGAACGTGGTGGTGTCCTCCATGCCGACCCGCAGGTGGCCGCCGGCGCCGAGCGCGCCCAGCAGCACCGGCAGCGCGGTCCGGCCGATCCCGGTGGCGGACCAGGTCGCGCCAGCGGGCAGCGCGGCCACCGCCGCCACCAGCGCCGCTATGGTGCCCGGCATCCCCCCGGGCACACCCATCACCATGTCGCAGTGCACGTGACCGCCGTGCGGCGGCCCCAGCTCGTCCAGCAGCCGGTGCAGCGTAGCCACCTGACCCAGGTCGAACAGCTCGAACTCGGGCACCACCCCGGCGGACTGGGTCCGCCCGTAAAGCTCGCGGATGAACGGCCACGGGTTGGCGAAGACGTCGTCGCCGAAGTTGACCGTGCCGCAGGTCAGCGAGCAGGCGTCCGGCGCCGCCTCGAGCACCGCGAGCCGGTCATCGAAACTGTCGGTGACGGCGCCGCCGGTGGACAGCTGGATGATCAGGTCGGTGCTCTCGCGCAGCGCCTGCACGGTGTCCTTGAGCCGGCCCAGGTCCAGGGTCGGCCGGGCCTGGCCGTCGCGGATGTGGACATGGATGACGGCGGCCCCGGCAGCGCGGCATTCCACTGCGGTGGTGGTCAGCTCGTCCAGGGTGACCGGCAGCGCCGGGACCGATGCCTTGTCGGATTCCGCGCCGGTCGGAGCCACCGTGATAAGCGTCCCTGGCCGGGCGGGAGCAGGACGGTTCGAAGTCATGACGGGCAGCATGCATCCTCGGTCGAGGCCGCGTCCAGCGCCGTGGGCTGCGGCGCGGCTGGCAGGCGGGGGGTCAGCGGCTGGTGCTCAGTGGGTGGGTAGTGGTCCGGGGGGGAGCGGCGCTGGTGGGTAGTGGCCCGGCGGGAGCGGCGCTGGTGGGTAGTGGCCCGGCGGGGGCGGCGCCTGCGGGCGCCTCCCCGGGGGCGGCCAGGTTGGCCCGGGTGAACTCCAGCGCCTCGGCCAGGTCCGCCTGCCGTGCCTCCTGGGTCGGCGCGCGGAACGTCTTGACCTCCAGCACGATCAGGCCCTGGTAGTCCTCGGCGGCCAGCCGGTGCAGCAGCGTCGCGCACGGCTGGGTACCGCGGCCAGGGACCAGGTGCTCGTCGCGGTTGGGGATCCCGCTGCCGTCGGCCAGGTGCACGTGGGCGAGCCGGGGACCGAGCTCGTCGGCCATGGCGAGCGCGTCGGACCCGGACACCGCCGTGTGCGACAGGTCCAGGGTGATATGGGGATAGTCCATCGGGACCGGGTTCCAGGACGGCGCGTACGGAGCGACCTCCGCACCCCGCGCCCGCAGCGGGAACATGTTCTCCACCGCGAACACCACATCGGTCTCGTCCTGCATCCGGGCCAGCCCGGCCGCGAAGTCCCGGGCGTACTCCCGCTGCCAGCGGAACGGCGGGTGCACCACGACCACCCGCGCGCCCAGCTGCTCGGCCACGTCCTTGGCCCGGACCAGCTTGCCCCACGGCTCGCGGCCCCAGACCCGCTGCGTGATCAGCAGGCAGGGCGCGTGCACAGCCAGCACCGGGACGCCGTGATAGTCGGCGAGCCGGCGCAGTACGTCCACGTCCTGGCTGACTGCGTCCGGGGTGACCATGACCTCAACCCCGTCGTAACCCAGGCGCGCCGCGACCTCGAACGCATCCGGCGTGCGGTCCGGATAGACCGACGCGGTAGATAGCGCCACCAGGCGTCGCGGCGCTGGGCCCGCTTGGCTCACCGTCGCTCCTTCCGCATTCTGCGGCGGACCGTATCCCCGGGACTTCCGGTCGTCGATCGATCCACCTTGGCCAGCTTATGCGGCGTGACGCGCGCAGTTGCTCACCGCAAGGGGCGCAGGAGTGTCGTTCCCGGGAGTGTCGCCGGACCCGGTTGTCGGTCCCTGCCGGTAGCGTCCGGGCCATGGCGAAGTCCTCGGCAGGGCCGGCGTTCCAGTGCGCGGAATGCGGGTGGCGAACCTCGAAATGGTCCGGCCGCTGCGGCGAGTGCCAGGCTTGGGGCACCGTCGGGCAGGTCGCCGCCTCCCGGGTCGGCCGGGCCACGGGCTTCGGCAGCGCCGCCCTGGCGGGCCTGGGCGCCGGACTGGACGGGCTGGACGGTGCGGGCCTTGGCGGTGGGGGCCTGGCCGGTACCGGCCTGGGAGTGCCCCCGGCGGCCCTCACGCCGGCCAGCCCCGCGGTACCCATCGGCGAGGTGGACGCCAGCGCTGCGGGGGCCCGGCCCACCGGCCTGGACGAGCTAGACCGCGTGCTGGGCGGTGGCCTGGTGCCCGGGGCGGTCGTACTGCTGGCGGGCGAGCCAGGCGTGGGCAAGTCCACCCTGCTGCTCGAGGCGGGGACCCACGCCGCCACGACGGGGCCGGTTCTCTACATCACCGGCGAGGAGTCCGCGGCGCAGGTCCGGCTGCGGGCGGACCGGATCGGCGCCGTGGCGGGGAACCTGTACCTGGCCGCGGAGACTGACCTGGCCTCGCTGCTCGGCCACGTGGCGGTCGTGCGGCCCCAGTTGCTGATCGTGGACTCGGTGCAGACCATCACGATGGAGGGGGTGGACGGCGCGCCGGGCGGGGTCAGCCAGATCCGCGCGGTCACCGCGGCCCTGATCGCGGTGGCCAAGCAGCACGCCGTCACGACGGTTCTGGTCGGGCACGTGACCAAGGACGGCTCCATCGCCGGTCCGCGGGCCCTGGAACACCTGGTGGACGTGGTGCTGCACTTCGAGGGTGACCGGCACGCCCAGTTCCGCATGGTCCGGGCGGTGAAGAACCGTTACGGCCCAACCGACGAGATCGGCTGCTTCGACCTCGGCGAGCAGGGGATCACCGAGGTCCCGGACCCGAGCGGCCTCTTCCTCACCCACCGGCAGAATGCGGTTCCGGGCACATGTGTCACCGTCACCCTGGAGGGCCGCCGCCCGCTGCTCAGCGAAGTGCAGACGCTGGTGGCGCCGTCCGCCCTGGACATCCCGCGCCGGGTTACCTCCGGGCTGGATGCCTCCCGCGTCGGCATGGTCCTCGCCGTGCTGTCCCGGCGCGCGGACCTCAAGCTCGGCAAGCAGGACGTGTACGCGGCCACCGTGGGCGGGGTCCGGCTCAGCGAGCCGTCCGTGGACCTGGCCGTGGCACTGGCCCTGGCCAGCGCGGTGGCGGACCTGAGCGTGCCCGGCTCGGTGGTGGCGATCGGCGAGGTGGGCCTGGCCGGCGAGGTCCGCCGGGTCACCGGGGTGCAGCGCCGGCTGGGCGAGGCGGAACGAATGGGGTTCCGGCTGGCGATCGTGCCCGTGGGCTCAGGTGCGTCGGGCGCCGCCGGGGGGATCGAGGTGCGGGAGGTCGAGGACATCCGTCAGGCGATGGCCGCCGCCTTCGGCGGCTGATTGCCGGCCCGTGACCTGGAGCCGCCGATACACTGGGCCCGTCCAGCAACCTCCGGGAGTCCTGTGCCGCCAACCGACAATCACCGGGACGCCGCAAGCCAGGACGTCAGAAGCAAGGACATGAGAAGCAAGGACGAGCGGCGCTGGGCGGCCCTGGCCGCGCTGGCCCCGGGCACCATCCTGCGTGACGGGCTGGAGCGCATCCTGCGCGGGAACACTGGCGCGCTGATCGTGCTCGGCGACGGGGCCGCCGTGGACGAGGTGTGCAGCGGCGGTTTCGAGTTGCGAGTGCCCTTCTCCGCGACCCGGCTGCGGGAGCTGGCCAAGATGGACGGCGCCATCGTGCTCGACGCCGGGGCTGAGTACATCGTCCGGGCGGCCGTGCACCTGGTCCCCGACCCCAACCTGCCGACCGATGAGTCAGGCACCCGGCACCGGACCGCGGAACGGGTCGGCAGGCAGACCGGCTGCCCGGTGATCTCGGTCAGCAAATCCATGCGGATCATCGCCCTGTACCTGGACGGGGCCCGGTACGTGCTGGAGGATTCGGCGGCGATCCTGTCCCGGGCCAACCAGGCCCTGGCCACCCTGGAGCGGTACAAGTTCCGGCTGGACGAGGTGTCGGGGACGCTGACCGCGCACGAGATCGAGGACCTGGCCACCGCACGTGACGTGACCATGGTGGCCCAGCGGCTGGAGATGGTCCGGCGCATCGCGGGCGAGATCGAGGGTTACAAGGTCGAGCTGGGCACCGACGGGCGCCTGCTCGCGCTCCAGCTGGACGAGCTCATCGCGGGCAGCGGCTCCGAGCGGCAGCTAGTGGTGCAGGATTACCTGCCGGCGACGGTCGGCGAGAACCCGAGCGGCCAGGTCGACGACGTGCTCGACGAGCTAGGGCGGCTTTCCCCGGAGGAGCTGCTGGACATGGCGACGGTGGCCACGGTGCTCAGGCTCGGCGGATCCGGCATGCTGGACGAGCCGGTCGAGCCCCGGGGTTACCGCCTCCTGGCCAAGATCCCACGGCTGCCCCGGCCGACGGCGGAACGTCTGGTGGCGCACTTCGGCGGGCTGCACAAGCTGCTGGCGGCCAGCGTGGCCGAACTGCAGGCGGTCGACGGCGTGACGGAGCCACACGCGCGCGGCGCGCGGGAAGGCCTGTCCCGGCTGGCCGAGGTGACCCTGCTGGAGAAGTACTCCTGAGCCGCCTAATTCCGTAGTTACGGCATGCAGTAATTAAGGCACCCCGTGATCAGCGGACGCCGGGGTCAAACAAGCAGCGTGGCTAAGGGACCGCGATCCCGCGGCCTTTCAGCACGAAGATGACGGTGCGGCTGCCGAGTTTCCCGCTGTAGGCAGTGGCGGTGTAGGTGCCGGGCCGGGCGGCCCGGTGCGGGGGGCGGCAGCCGGCGGCCGAGGTCTTCCGGTTCCAGGTGATCCGCACCGCGTCAGGCACCCCCCGGGTGAGCGTGGTGGGCCGGGCCGCCGCCCGGGCGCAGTCCGCGGAATCCCAGACCTGATTCTTGCCGCCTGCCTTGATCACGATGTGCAGGTGCGTGGCGCCGAGATTAGCGGTGCAGCGGCCGGGAGCGGTGGACACCACGTCGACGCCGAATTGCGGTGCGGCGTGCGCCGGATAGCTGTACCGGGCCGAGGACAGGCTGAGGACGAGATCGGCACGCGGGCAGGCCCCGGGGGCGGCGGCCGTCGCCCGGCCCCGCCGTCCGGCGGGGTGCCGCTTCGCCGACCCCCGGTGCTTCGCGGACGTCCGTGCCGTCGCGGACGGCGATGCGCTGGGCGTCGCCGTCGGGGTCGGGGTACTGGCCGGCGTGGCCGAGGCGGAACTGGGGGCCCCATGGGAGGAGTGGTGCCCGGTCGTCTGGGACAGGTCGGTGGCCTTCCTGGTGGCGCCACCGCCCAGCGCGCCGTTCACAGTCCAGGTGACGAGCGCGAGCATGCCGATGCCGGCGACCAGCGCGATGACCCTGCGCCGCCAGTAGAGGTTGACCTGACCTGCGCTTTTAGGCTGGTCAGCTGAACTGCGAGGCATGCGAGCAGTATCCGCCGCCAGCCCTCGCTGATCTTGCCGACCCGCCGAAAGGACGCGGCATTATTGCAGGTCGGCGGCCATTCTGGCGCGCTTTTGGGCAGACCCGGGCGGGATCCTCCGGTTAGCCCGCACCCGCCCGTCGATTCGCTCGCACGGCCCACCCGGGCCGTGGCGCCACGTGCGAAGATCGAGGCGTCATGGCGACTGTGGACCCGGCGGCGATCCTGGAGTGGTACGCCGCCCATCAGCGGGACCTGCCGTGGCGCCACCCCAGGGCCACCCCATGGGCCGTCCTGGTCAGCGAGATCATGCTGCAGCAGACGCCGGTCGCCCGCGTGCTGCCGGTGTACGCGGACTGGCTGGCCCGGTGGCCGACACCCGCGGCGCTGGCGCAGTCCCCGGCCGGGGACGCGGTGCGGGCCTGGGGCCGCCTCGGCTACCCGCGGCGGGCAATCCGGCTGCACGCGACGGCGCAGGCCCTGGTGGAGCGGCACGGCGGCGAGGTTCCGGCGTCGGCGGACGCCCTGCGGGAACTGCCCGGCATTGGCTCCTACACGGCTGCCGCGGTCGCCAGCTTCGCGTTCGGGCAGCGGCACGCAGTGCTGGACACCAACGTGCGGCGGGTACTGGCGCGGCTGGTGAGCGGCCGGGAACTGCCGCCATCCAGCCCGTCGGCGGCTGAGCGGACGCTGGCCGAGTCACTGCTGCCGGAACCGCCCGCGGTAGCCGCGCGGTGGTCGGTGGCGGTCATGGAACTCGGCGCCCTGGTCTGTACCGCCGTCCGGCCGCGGTGCGCCAGCTGCCCGGTCGCGGCGAGCTGCGCGTGGCGCCGGGCCGGGCATCCCGCGGACGGAGGGCCGCGGCGCACCCAGAAGTACGCGGGCACGGACCGGCAGTGCCGCGGGCGGCTGCTCGCGGTGCTCCGTGACTCTTCAGGCCCCGTGCCGGGCTCTGCACTGGAGGCCGCCTGGGCCGACCAGCTGCAGCGGAGCCGGGCTCTGGACGGCCTGGTGGCAGACGGCCTGGTGGATCCGCTCCCAGACGGGCGGTTCGCGCTGCCCGGAACACATCCGCTGCCCGGAAAGCACTCTGCTGCCGGAAAGCAGTGAGCGGCGGCCCCCGGAAGGGGACCGCCGCTCAGCGTCCTGCTAGCTACTGCCGGTGTACCTCAGTCAGTCCTGCGGAGGCGCGGCGGCCCCACGCTCGGCCGGGGCACCACTGCCGACCTCCTCAGGCAAGGCGTCCGGCACGGCGTCCGGCTTGGGCACGCCCTTGAACGTGAACTGGGCCTCCTCGCCAGTGCCCTCAGCGTCCACGATGACGATCTGGCCCGCCTTGAGCTCACCGAAAAGGATCTTCTCGGACAGAGCGTCCTCGATCGACCGCTGGATGGTGCGCCGCAGTGGCCGCGCCCCGAGCACCGGGTCGTAGCCGCGGACGGCCAGCAGGGCCTTGGCGTCCGGACGCAGTTCCAGGCCCATGTCGCGGTCCCGGAGCCGCTCGTCCACCTTGGCGATCATCAGGTCCACGATCTCGACGATCTCGTCCTCGGACAGCTGGTGGAACACGATGGTGTCATCCACGCGGTTCAGGAACTCGGGGCGGAAGTGCTGCTTCAGCTCCTCGTTCACCTTGGACTTCATCCGGTCGTAGGAACCACGCGACTCACCGGACCGGGCGAAGCCCACGGACACTCCCTTGGAGATGTCCCGGGTGCCCAGGTTCGTCGTCATGATGATGACCGTGTTCTTGAAGTCCACCAGCCTGCCCTGGGCGTCGGTCAGCCGGCCGTCTTCCAGGATCTGGAGCAGTGAGTTGAAGATGTCCGGGTGGGCCTTCTCGATCTCGTCGAACAGGACCACGGAGAACGGCCTGCGGCGCACCTTCTCGGTGAGCTGGCCGCCTTCCTCG
>Ga0208219_1000707_pt1 | contig 11874 bp, 13 predicted proteins | sample NGESurshal072012_7_FD_184469 | JGI IMG/M metagenome (GOLD analysis project Ga0208219, IMG submission 184469) | Arctic peat soil microbial communities from Barrow, Alaska - NGEE Surface sample 53-2 shallow-072012 (SPAdes) | ecosystem: Environmental > Terrestrial > Soil > Wetlands > Peat ...
GTACTGCCGCTCGAACTCGCCGGCGTAGTGCGACACGTCGGTCGAGGTGCCGCCCATGTCGAAGCCGATGACCCGGCCGAAACCCGCCGCGGCCGCGGTCCGGGCCATGCCCACGATGCCGCCGGCCGGGCCGGACAGGATGGAGTCCTTGCCGCGGAATCGGTGTGCGTCGGCCAGACCGCCGCTGGACTGCATGAACAGCACCCGGGTCCCGCCCAGCTCACCGGCTACGTGGTCGACGTACCGGGCCAGGATCGGGGACAGGTAGGCGTCCACGACCGTGGTGTCCCCCCGGGACACCAGCTTCATCAGCGGGCTGGTCGTGTGGGACTCCGAGACCTGCGTAAACCCGATGTCCCGGGCGATCGCGGCGATCCGGGCCTCGTGCGCGGGGTAGCGGTAGCCGTGCATGCAGACCACGGCCACGGCCCGCAGCCCTTCGTCGTAGGCGGCGCGCAGATCCCGGGCCGCCGCCTCCTCGTCCAGCGCCTCGACGACCTCGCCGTGCGCGCCCACCCGCTCGGTCACCTCGATCACCCGGCTGTACAGCAACTCCGGGAGGATGATCTCGCGGGCGAAGATGCGCGGCCGGTTCTGGTAGCCGATCCGCAGCGCGTCCCGGAACCCCCGGGTAATGACCAGGACGGTGGGCTCACCGCGGCGTTCGAGCAGGGCGTTGGTGGCCACGGTGGTGCCGAGCCGGACCGAGCCGATCTGGTCGGCCGGAATGGGCTGCCCAGCCGACACCCCGAGCAAGCCACGGATCCCGGCCAGCACCGCGTCCTCGTACCGGCCCGGGTCTTCCGAGAGCAGCTTGCAGACGGCCAGACGGCCGTCCGGGCGCCGGGCGACCACGTCGGTGAACGTGCCGCCCCGGTCGATCCAGAACTCCCAGCGCCCGCTCATCACCGCATCCTAGGCAACCTGGGGCCCGGCCTCCGGGGCCCAGCCTCCGGAAGGGGTGACGGCCGCCAGGATCGAGCCCACCGCGTAGATGAGCGCGTCGGTGATCAGCAGGGCCTTGCGGCCCAGCCGGTCGGCGGTCGGCCCGGCCAGGATCGCGCCGGCCGCTGCGCCCAGCGACGCCCCGGCCACCAGGTACCCGAGCCAGAAGCTGCTCAGGTGGTAGGGCACGAAGTTGAGCGCCGAGCCGATGTTCGAGGTGTCGTAGCCGAACAGGAAGCCGCCCAGGCAGGCCAGGATCGTGAGCTTCCAGTAGAACGACGTGGGCTGCCGCTGGTCGAGCACATCAAGCACGTTGGTCCCGGCGCCCTCGCCGGTCTGTGTCTGCGCCATGGGCCCAAACTCACCAGTAATGGGCAGTTCAAACCGGCAGGCTGTACTGTCCTCCGGGTGAACCTGCTGACCGTGCACCAGCGGCTGTACGAGCGCAGCGGTGGCCGGATCGGGCACCGCCTGATCGGCCTGCGATTCCTGCTCCTGCGGACCAGGGGCCGCAGGACCGGCCAGCCGCGGACGGTGGTTCTGGCCTACGCGCGTGACCCGGCTGGCCCGGACCCGGCCGGCGCAACCGGGGCGGACTACCTGCTTGTTGCCTCGAACAACGGCTCGGACCGGCCGCCGGGCTGGCTGTTCAACATCACCGCCGACCCGCACGTGGAGATCCAGGACGGGCCACGGCGGACCGCGGCCACCGCCCGGATCATCCCTCCCGGGGACCCCGGGTATGAGCGCCTCTGGCAGGTGGTGAACGACCACAACCACGGGCGCTACCGCGGCTATCAGGCTAGGACCAGCCGGCCCATCCCGGTGGTCGTAGTGACTCCTGTTACTGCACCGGCTCCAGGATGACCACCGGGATCTGCCGGGTCGTCTTGGTCTCGTAGTCGGCGAAGCCGGGGTAAGCGCGCTTCTGCGCCGCCCAGATGCGCTCCCGCTCGTCACCCTCGGCCACCCGTGCGACGGCCTCGACTGTGCCGGTCCCGATCTCCGCGCTGACCCGGGGGTTAGCGAGCAGGTTGTGGTACCAGTCCGGGTTGGTCGGCGCGCCCGCCTTGGAGGCGAAGACCGCGACGTTGTTGCCCCCGATGTCCTGGTACATCATCGGGTTGACCCGCGGCTGGCCGCTCTTCGCGCCGACGGTATGCAGCAGCAGGAGGGGCGCCCCCTCGAACTGGCCGCCGACCTTTCCTTCGTTGGCCCGGAACTCGGCGATGATCTTGCTGTTCCAATCCTCGGCTTCCGCCACTGTCTCTCCTCTAACCTGCGGGCGCGGACCGGTGATCCGCGCACATCCGGTAACCCGATCCTGCCAAATCCGCCGGACCGCAACGCACCGATGCGGTCTCGCTACTTATTGTTATTGACGTGTTACTCTTCGTCGATGCATGCTAACGGAGCCGCGCCGCGGACCGGGCCGGACCTGGCCCGGTACCGGGACGCCGTAGCCGATCTGCTCATCGAGATCGCCGGTCATACCGGCCCGGAGGACCTGCCCAAAGCGGAACGGGTGCTGACTGAGCGGCTGGCGGACGCGGAGTTCGCCGCGGTACTGGCGGCGAGTCCGGAGGGCCGGTCGGCCGCCGTCGACCGGCTGCTGCGCGAGGTCCGCCGTTATCAGCCCCAGGCCCGCAATTGCGCGGCCGACCTGGCCGCCCATATCCGGATTCACCTTCTCGCCCTGATCGACGTCATGTGGTGGGGGTCCACCCGGGCCTTCGTGACGGATTCGGATCTGCTCCGCTCGGCTGATCTCGTCGATCTCGAGACGCTCCGCTGCCACGGGGAACTCCATTTCCGTTACCGCCGCCAGGCGCGGACGCTGCCAGCCCGCGCGGTGCGCGCGGCCGACCGGCGGCTGCGGCCGGACCGTACCCCGCGCACCGCAGGCCTGCGATTCCCCCGGATCAGGCGGGAAGCGGTGCCCCTGCTCAACCAGCTGGCCGCCGACTTCGCCGCGGCCGCGCCGGGAACGCCCCCGCTGTGGGTGACCAGCCTGGCCCGCAGCATCGAGCAGCAGCGCCGGCTGCGCGCGCTAGGGTACACGGCCACGCTGCCCAGCGCCCACTGCGTGGGATACGCCATGGACATCGAGATGTCCTGGTTCCGCCGCTTCGGTGCGGCCGGCGTGCTGGAAGGCCTGCTGCTGGAGCGCCAGCAGGCCGGCGAGGTCAACGCGATCGACGAGGGCCAGACCTGGCATCTGTGTCTGAACCCGGCCGCAGTCGGTTCAGGCACAGTGGGCCAGGGCCAGGCGGCCAGGCACGCCCCGGACGTGGGGCACTGACACCGTGTGCGGCATCGCGCTCATTCACGGCCCGCGCCCGGACCGTCAGGCCTTCCGGCAGATGATCGGCTCACTGGCCCCGCGTGGTGAGGTGGAGGAGACCCTTCTGACCGAGCGGCTGCTGGCCGGCACCCAGCGGCTGCGCATCGTGGACGCCGAGCGGGCCATCCAGCCCTTCACCTCCGCCGACGGCCGGTGGGTGCTCTGCTACAACGGCGAGATCTTCAACTACCGGATCCTCCAGGCCGAGCTGACCAGCCTGGGCCACCAGCTGCGCACCGACAGTGACACCGAGGTGGTGCTCGAGGCGTTCCTCGAGTGGGGTGCGGGCGCGGTCAGCCGGCTGCGCGGCGAGTTCGCGTTCGCCCTGGCCGACACCGCGGCCGACCGTCTCTACCTGGCCCGCGACCCGCTCGGGGTCAAGCCGCTGTACTGGTCCCGGCAGAACGGCTGCCTGCACGTGGCGTCGGAAATCAAGGCGCTCGCCGGGCTGGGTGCCCGGGTCAGCGAGGTGCCGCCCGGTCACCATGGCTGGGCCGAGGGCGGCTGGGCCCGGGCCGGCAGCCCGGACGCGGCCGCCGGACCCACCCTCGAGCCCTACGTGGACCTGCTCCGGCTCGGCCACGATCAGCCGGCCATCGAGGACCCCGATGAGGCGGCCAAGCTGGTCCGGACCGCCCTGGAGGACAGCATCCGGGTGCGGGTGGACACCGGCCTGACCGTCGGGGTCATCCTGTCCGGCGGGCTGGACAGCAGCCTCACCCTGCTGCACGTGCGGGAGATGCACCCGGACTGCGTGGCGTTCACCATCGGCGCCCCGGCTAGTGAGGATCTGGCCTACGCGCGCCGCCTGACCACCGAACTGGGCGTGCCGCACGAGGTCATCGAGGTCCGGCCGCGGGACATCCGGATGGCCGACATCCGGGAGGCCATCCGGCTGGGCGAGCTGACTGAGTACGGCGACATCATCAACGAGGTGATCTCGGTCCCGCTGTTCCGGCGCATCCACCAGATGGGAGTCAAGGTCGTGCTGTCGGGGGACGGCTCCGACGAGCTGTTCGGCGGCTACCCCATGTACTTCGAGGCCGGCCCGGAGCAGGCCCACCGGCTGTTCCTGCACAAGATCCGTAACCTGTGCCGGACCGAGCTTCAGCGCCTGGACCGGGCGAGCATGGGCCACGGCACCGAGCTGCGCGTGCCGTTCCTGGATCTCTCCCTGGTGGAACTGGCCATGCGGATACCGCGCGAGTTCAAGCAGCGTGACGGGCAGGACAAATGGATCCTCCGGAAGGCCTACGAGGATCTGCTGCCGGATTACATCCGGCAGCGCCCGAAGGACATGATGTCCTACTCCTCAGGGCTGCATGAGCGGGCCCGGCTGTTCAAGCCCCGTTACCCGCGCCTCTACCGCTCGTTCGGCTACGACCTGCTGGAGCCCATGCGGCGGGACTTCGACACGGTGCTGCAACGGTGCGGGCATGACCTGGATCGCGCCATCGCCGACAGCGCGGCGCGCCCGGACTACACGTCCGCGGAGCGGGCCCGGGACCTGGCGGGCGCGGTCCGCTGGAACGCCGTGCTCGGCGTCCGCGAACGAGTCATGCGCCGGGCCGGATGAGGGCCCAGACGACCTTGGCGGCGCGTTCGTCCGGCGCGGTGCCGCGCGGCTGGCGGGCCGCGTAGTAGTAGCCCCAGCGGCTGCTGACCGCCTCCACCATTAAAAGGCCGCGGCCGGTCTCGCCGTCGTGGCTGACCTGGCCGGGCACCGGGGGGGCGGTGGCCCCGTCCCACACTTCCACCAGCACCTGCTGGCGGTCGGATGCGAGCCGCAGCCCCAGCGGAGCCGCCCGCCCGTCGGCGCCGTAGCCCGGGCGCCCTCCGACCGGGTCGGTGCTGGCCCGCAGCGCGTTGGTCATCAGTTCCGAGACGATCAGTTCCACGCTGTCGCCGAGGTCGGCCTGCTCCCACTCGGTGAGGACCAGGCGGGCGTGCAGCCGGGCACACGGCACGGCGCCGGGCAGCGCGCCCAGTTCCAGCCGGGTCTGGAGCGGCCACTGCGCAGGACGGGCCGACTCGTCCTGGGCCGGATCGTGCTGGGCTAGCTGGTCCTGGGCTCGCTGGTACTCGGCTAGCTGGTGCTGCGTGAGCTGGTGCTCGGCTAGCTCATTCTGGGCTAGCTCGTCCTGGTCCGGCGCCGTGACCGAGCTGGCATAGCTGCCGGGGACGGCCAGGCTGTACGGGCCGGACCGGCCCGTGCCGTAGGAGCCTCCGCCGTGGGAGCGGCCGTGCGGCGGGACGCTGAACTGGGTGTTCCGGGCGATGAAGCCGTACTGGCTGCCGGGAACGGGAAAACCGGAACGGTGCGCAGGGAATGGGCCGGTACCGGTCCGGGGCATCTCGCGGATCACCTCGCCGGAATCGGATACCTCAGCGGTTAAGAACCGGCACCCCAGGATGGCGGGCGCGTATCATGCGTCGCAGCATTGTGCCCAGCATGCATCAAGCCACGCCCTTGTGCAAGATGCTTAACCGTATCATGCGACTACCCATTGTATCGTGCGCAGGCCATCCGCACCACAGGGCCCGACCCGGAGGCACAGCAATATGGCTGCGAGTCCCAGTCCCACGGTCCGCCGTAAGCGGCTCGGCATCGAGCTCCGGCGCCTGCGCGAGCAAGCGCGGTTAACCTGCGAAGACGTCGGTCAGCGACTCGACTGCTCGGGAACCAGGATCAGCCGGATGGAAACCGGCCGGATCAGCGTGCGGCCCGGGGACGTGCGGGAGCTGCTGGAGATCTACGGCGTGCTCGGGGAGGAATCGGAGGCGCTCGTCCAGCTGGCCCGTGAGGCACGGCGCAAGGGCTGGTGGCACACGTACGGCCGGGTGCTGCCCACCTGGTTCGAGCCCTACATCGGTCTCGAATCCGAGGCCGCGGCGCTGCGGGACTTCCAGTGCATGGTGGTACCCGGCCTGCTGCAGACCGAGGAGTACGCACGGGCTGTGCTGCGCACCGCGCCGGCCGCGGGCCCGGCTGAGGACATCGACCGGCAGGTGGCACTGCGGATGGACCGCCAGGCCACTCTCGACCAGCAGGACCCGCCCGACCTGTGGGTCGTGCTGAGCGAGAACGTGCTGCGAGCCCAGGTCGGCGGGCCCGACGTGATGCGGGCCCAGCTGGGCCGGCTCATCGACGTGGCCGCCCAGTCCACCGTGACCCTGCAGGTCCTGCCATTCGGCGCGGCAGCCCAGGTGCAGCCCATCAGCCCGTTCACCATTCTGGAATTCCCGCAGGCCGCCGACCCTGCTGTGGTCTACCTTGAGCACCTTACCGGGAGTCTTTTCCTGGAGAATGAGAACGAGGTGCGGCGCTATACAGTGGTGTTCGATCACCTCCGTGCCGAAGCGCTCGGCACGGGCCAATCCATCGACCTGATTGCGCAGGTGGCCAAGGGATTCAGCTAATTTTCCTCAGTCAGCTAACCATTGTTAGCTAACAAGCTTAGTAATCAGAGACCTAGACAACCCGAAGGAGGTGCGGGATGACCCCCTCAGGCATCGACCTGTCCCGTGCCAATTGGCGTACGAGCAGCCATAGCGGTGGCAATGGCGGCCAGTGCGTTGAAGTCGCCAGGAACCTGCCGGAAGTAGTCGTGGTGCGCGACTCCAAGGCCAGGCAGGAGGGCACGCTTGTCTTCAGCCGGCCCGCGTGGGCCGGCTTCATCGCCAGCCTCAAGGAGGCTCCGCCCGGCCAGTAACGGACAGTGCAGTAACGGACAAGGCAGTAACGCACAGTGGTGGATCACGCGGGCCTGGGCCAGGTCTCAGATCTGGCCCAGGCCCGCGGCCCGCAGTGGGCCCTCGGTCAGTGCCCCGGATCGATCCGGGCCAGGACCCGGCCGTGCTCCGCGAGGTGGCGGCCCTGCTTCAGCTGGGCGTCGTGAATCATCCGCAGTGTCGCGATAATCCCGTCCAGGGCCTGCCCATGCTCCGCCAGGCTTTTGCCGTGCCCGACCTGGTCGTCACGCAGCGCCTGGAGCAGCTGGCGCTGCGTCCCGAAGGCGGTGTTCAGGTCGGCCACGTCCCGGTCCACCATCGCGAACAGGTCGGCGGCCCGGCGCCCCACGATCTGCGCCTCGGCCAGCGCGGCCACCTGAGCCTCGAGGCTCTCCAGCCGCTTACGGATCTCGTCGAATTCCTGCACCGCTCGCCTCCGGCCCTGGCTACCCGCATCCGAGCTTAGGGCGAACCGGACAGCGAGGTGACGCGATTACCCGCGCGGGGTACTCGCACGGGGTACTCGCACGGGCCACGTCAACGCCGGTCGCCCCGGCGCCTCCGCCACGGCACCAGCCCGGCGATCGTCCGGCCCGCGCGTTACGGAAACTTTGACACTTTATTTCTGAATTATTTCCAGGCCAGGTTCTGGCCGACCGTTTCCGCCAAATCTATGTTGTGCGGGAAGCCATTGTCCCGCGACGAGGGACCGGTTGCTGATCCCCTGGAGGCACCCATGCACCTGTCCCGCGGGAGATCCTGGTCGCGCCACCCGGGCCGCACCCTGACCCTGCTGGTCGGTGCCTCCCTCGGCGCCGCGTCCCTGGCCAGTGCGGGTGGTGGCGCGCAGTCGGCCGGCGCGGCCTCGGCCGCGCCGGCCGCAGCCGTGTCATGCCCCTGGGTCGGTTCCAGCGCGCCCATCTCCCAGCGGGTCAGCCAGCTCCTGGCCAAGATGACGGTGGCCCAGAAGGTCACCGTGCTCACCGGGGCCAGCGGGTCGAGCTACGTCGGGTTCACCCCGGCCATCGGGTCGTTGTGCATCCCGGCCTTGAACCTGGAAGACGGCCCGGCCGGGGTCGGGGACGGGATGGGCAACGTCACCCAGCTGCCCGCGCCCGTCGACGTTGCGGCGACCTGGGACACCTCGGCCGAGCGGCTGTACGGCCAGGTCATCGGGGCCGAGCAGGCGGCGGCCATGAGCCTTCCCCCTGGATCGGCACTGGGACGTGCCCCCGTGGCCCGGCGGATGATCCACCGGGCCACGGGATGGCTGGCCCGGTCTCAGCCGGTGCAGCCGGCCACGGACATGACCGGCGAGCAGTTGTTGGTGAGGTTCGACGTGATCGTGCTGCCGGTCAGGGTGACGGTGCCGTCGTTGTAGATGCCGCCGCCCTCGCCGGGCGGGGCCTGGTTATGGGTCACCGTGCTGTACCCCAGCCCCAGCGTGCTGCCGGAGTCGCCGTAAATTCCCCCGCCCGCGCCTGTCGCCGAGTTCTGCTGGAACGTGGTGGTCCCGACCGTCGCCTGGTAATCGTTCTCCAGGCCCCCGCCGTAGTCGGCGGTGTTCTTCTGGAACGAGCCGCCGGTCAGGGCCAGCGAGTCCTCGTTGTAGACGGCCCCGCCGTATTCGGCGCTATTGCCGGTGGCCGTCGTGGTGGAGACGGTCATCACGTCTTCGTTGTAGATAGCCCCGCCGTATTCGGCTGACGTGTTCCCGGTGAACGTGGTGTTCCGCAGCGCCACGGTGTCGCTCGAGTTGTAAACGGCACCCCCGTAGGTGCTGGCCGAGTTCTGCTTGAAGTACCCGTGGTTCAGGGTGAGGTCGCCGCCATCGGCGACGATCGCGCCGCCGTACTCCGCCGAGTTCCCGAAGAAGTTGCCGACATCCACGGTGGTGGTGTCTTCGCCGACATCGATCGCGCCGCCGTCGACCGCCGCCGTGTTGTCGATGAATGTGTCGTTCAGCGCCACGGTGCCGGCGCCGTCGTACAGCGCCCCGCCGTACCCGGCCGTGTTGCTCGTGAAGGTCGACCCGGTGATGAGGGCCGGGGCGTCGTTGTAGATCGCCCCGCCGTAGTAGCTAGGTGCCGTGTTCCCAGTGAAGGTGGCGCCGATGACGGTGAGGCCGTCCCCGTTGTAGATGGCCCCGCCATACTCGCCGGACTTGTTCTGGCTGAAGATGCCGCCGTGCACGGTGACCGGGCCGGAGGCCCCGTCGATGGCGCCTCCGTAGAGGTTGGCCTCGCCGTTGACGAAGTCGATGTCATCGGTGGTGAGAGCTCCGCCAGCACCCACGGTCAGCAGGCTGAAGTGTGGCGTGGCCCCCGCCGTGCTGCGCGAGATGGTGCTGTGCCCCTCAAGGGTGAGCGGGACAGTCACGTCCGGTAGCGCCGCGTGGAGCACATAGGCACAGCTCTGGTTCAACTGCAGGACCTCGCCGCTGACCGCCGTGGAGATGGCGGTGGACAAGTGACCGACACCGCACGGAACGACGACCACGGTCGCGGCCAGGGCCGGGACGGCGCCCAGCCCGGCTACGGCCAGCCCGCCCGCGGCCGCGGCGGCGAGCGCCGCCTTGAACGAAGTTATTCGCATGGATATCCCCCTGATAGAACCTGCTGGAACGTTAAGAATCGGGACCGGATCAGCCGGTGCAGCCAGTGACGGACAGGGCCGGAGAGCAGTTGTTCGGGGTGTTGAACCGGACGACGGTATTGGTCAGGTTGACGGTGTCTTCGTTGTAGATGCCGCCGCCGGTGCCGACGGGCGCATGGTTGTACACGACCTTGCTGCCATTCAGCGTGAGGGACGTGCCGTCCTCGTAGATGCCGCCGCCCTCGTACGCGGAGTTCTGCTGGAGCGTGGCGCCGCTCAGGGTGGCCACGTCCTCGTTGTACAGTCCGCCGCCATACTCGGAGGTGTTGTTGCTGAACGAACCGCCGGTCAGGGTGAGGTCGTCGTCGGTGTAGATACCGCCGCCGTAGTCTGCGGCGGTGTTCCCCTTGAGGGTAATTCCGTTCACCGTCGCCGGCTCGTCGGCGTAGAAGCCGCCGCCATAATCGCCGCTGCTGTTGTAAGCGAACGTGGTGTTGTTCAGCGTCATCGTGTCGTAGGCGGCGATGCCGCCGCCTTCGCCGGTCGCGGTGTTCTGCCGGAAATAGCCGGTGTTCACGACGATGCTGCCATCCTCGATTTCGATGGCGCCGCCGTAGTCGGACGAATTCTTGAGGAAAGAGTCCTTGTCCAGCGTCAAGCTGGAGTCGTTCTCGATGGCCCCGCCGTACACGGACGTGCTGTTGCTGGTGAAGGTGGAATTCGACACGGTGACGGCATCAGCGTTTTCCAGGGCACCCCCGTATTCCGCGGTGTTCCCGGTGAAGGTGGAGCCGGTGATCGACGCGGCATCGTAAAGGTAGATAGCCCCGCCGTAGTCAGCGGCCGAGTTGTCGGTGAAGGTGGCGCCGGTCACGGTCAGGCGTGAGGCGTTGTAGATGGCCCCGCCATCGTCCCTGGCGTGATTGCCTCTAAACGTGCCGCCGGTCACGGTGACCGGACCGTCCCCGCCGTAAATGGCACCGCCATTGGTGTTGTTGCCGTTGGTGAAGTTGAGGTTGGTGACAGTCAGGTTGCCGCCGCTGCCCACCGTGAGCAGGCTGAAGTCCGGGGTGCTACCGGCGTAGCTGCGCTCGATGGTGCTGGCCGTGCCGCCCTGCAGGGTCAGCGTCGTGGTGACGTCCGGTAGGGCACTGTCCAGCGTGTACGTGCACGATGACGCCAGCCGGAGCACGTCGCCGTCGACCGCATTGGTGATTGCGGCGGACAAGGCACTGACGCTGCACGGCACCTGCACCGTCGGCACCGGCGCCCCCATCGCCGGCGAGGCGCCCCCCAGGCCGGCCACGGCGGTTCCCGCCGCCATCGCGGCTCTCGCAAATCTCGTCCGCATGAAGGATCCCCCCTGAAACAGCTAGGTGAGTGGATTCGGATAGCCCGGACGGGGTCAGCCGGCGCAGCCGGTGACCGACAGGGCCGGGGAGCAGTTGTTCTTGGTGTTGAACCCCATCGCCCTTTTTGCGAGCTTCACACGCATGAATATCCCCCTGTATAAAAGCGAAGAGCTCTGTTCGGTTTCGCATCGGGCCGACGGCTGATTTTCCGGATTTGAGTGGCCGACGTTCCCCCCAGGAACGCCAGCCATATGGAAGTCTGAACCGGATGGTAGCAGGCTGTGACCAGGCTGTGCGATAGCTTAAAGCGAGGGATTAGCGCCGATTCTGTTAAGTAAATGTGCGCCAATTTTGCCTTTTAATCGGTGGCGATAGCCGGATAACGTCGGTAACTGCGCGGGCCTGGACATCACTGTGGTTGGGCACTACGGGGAGTGACAGCGCGCCGGCGTTGGTGACCCCGGGCCGGACCTCCGCGTCCACCGCCGCGAGGGTCACGGTGGCCGGCGGCTCGCCGACCCGGTGCGGCGGGAACGGTGCGGCGGGAACGGTGCGGCGGGCGAACCGGGATGGGCACCTCGCCCTGGCCGCGGGACGTAGACGAGATCTACGGCCGTTGCGTGCTGCGGCTCATCGATGACACAGTGGGCCGCAAGCCGTTTCCCCGCGGCTGACTCCCGGGGATTTCGCGGGGCTGACTCCCGGGATTCTCTCCCCGGGGCTGATCTCCAATTTTCACGGGGTTGACCCCCCAAGAGGGGTCATGACAGCTGATTGACGAGCAGCCTAGGATCATGTCTCGTAACAAAAGTCGAGGACGGGTGTCTCCTGTTACCCCTGTCACCGGGAGGGGGGGTCCGCGGTTAGGGGTGAGGGGGGAGATGCCCGTCCTCGACGGCTCGATAG
>Ga0208219_1000708_pt1 | contig 11859 bp, 11 predicted proteins | sample NGESurshal072012_7_FD_184469 | JGI IMG/M metagenome (GOLD analysis project Ga0208219, IMG submission 184469) | Arctic peat soil microbial communities from Barrow, Alaska - NGEE Surface sample 53-2 shallow-072012 (SPAdes) | ecosystem: Environmental > Terrestrial > Soil > Wetlands > Peat ...
CCACTGCCGACGGCGAGGATGGCTCCGCTCGGGCCGCATGCCACTTCAGGCGTGCATCCAACAAACACAGTGTTGGTCAATGTCAACGTGCCGGCAGGCCTTATCCGAAGATGCGGCGCACTTCCCGAAGGGCCGAGCCGAGGGCGTCGATCTCGTCGTGGGTGTTGTAGAGGTACACCGACGCGCGCGCCGTCGCGGCCACGCCAAGCCGCTTCATGAGGGGCTGGCAGCAGTGATGGCCGGCGCGGACCGCAACGCCCGAACGGTCGAGGATGGTGCCGACGTCGTGGGCGTGAACGCCGGCGACGTTGAAGCTCACGGCGCCACCGCGCTCGTTGAGGCCTTGGGGCCCGTACACCTCGACTCCCTCCGTCTCCTCGAGCAGCGCGAGGAGGTGGGACGTCAGTTCCTGCTCGTGAGCGTGGATGCGGTCGAGGCCGATGGCGTCGAGGTAGTCGCAGGCGGCGGCGAGGCCCGCCGCGGCCCCGACATCCGGCGTTCCAGCCTCGAACTTGTGGGGCACCGTGCTCCACGAGGATCGCTCCAGCGACACGCGCAGGATCATGCTGCCGCCACCCAGAAAAGGCGGCATACGCTCGAGCAGCTCCGGGCGCGCCCACAGCACGCCTGCCCCCATGGGCGCGCACATCTTGTGCCCGCTGAAGGCGAGGAAGTCGCAGCCGAGATCGCGGACCGACACGGGCATGTGCGGCACGCTCTGGGCGGCGTCGACGCAGACGAGCACGTCACGAGCGTGGGCGGCCTCGATGATCGAGCGCAGTGGCACCACGGTGCCGAGCACGTTGGACTGGTGACCGAGGCTGAGAAGCCGCGTCGGCGGGGCGAGCAGCTCGTCGAGGTCGGAGAGGTCGAGGCGGCCGTCGTTGTCGACGCGAAGAAACGCCAGCTCCAACCCGGCGCGTTCGGCGGCGAGCTGCCACGGGACAAGGTTGCTGTGATGCTCCATCTCCGTGAGCAGAATCCGGTCACCCGGGCTGAGGAGCTCACGCGCGAAGGACGAGGCCACCAGGTTGAGGGCCTCGGTGGTGTTGCGCACGAAGACGACTCCCTCGGCGGGGGCATCGATGAACCGTGCCACGCGTTCGCGCGCGCCCTCGAAGATGTCGGTCGCCTCGTTGCCGAGCGTGTGCACCCCCCGATGCACGTTGGCGTTGTGCTCGGCGTAGTAGGCGTCCACGGCATCGAGGACCACCTGGGGCTTCTGTGACGTCGCCGCCGAGTCGAGGTACACCAGCGCATGTCCGTTGACGGAGCGTTCGAGGACGGGGAAGTCGGCGCGCAGCCGGGTGACGTCAAGCGGCGCTACCGTCCTGACCTCGCTCATGCCAGCGCCTCGCTGTTGAGCGCCACCCGGATCACGCCGTCACTGGTGTCGATGTGGTGCACGTGCACCGGTTCCACCGCCGGCAGCGACCGCGGCTCGCCGGTGCGCAGGTCGAACGCGGAGCCATGGAGCGGGCACTCGATGAGGCAGCGAGCGGTGTCGAGGTCGCCGTCGCTCAGCGACGCCTCGGCGTGCGTGCAGGTGTCGTCGAGGCAGAAGAACTCCCCGTCGACGTTGAAGATTGCCAGCGCCACGTCGCCGACCTCGACCCGAGCCGCGTGCCCGGGCGGGACCTGTTCGACACGCCCCACCTCCACCCAGCTGGCGACGCTCATGCGTCGACGACCGCGATGCCCGCCTGGGCGTTGCCCTCGAGCTCCCTCTCGAGGAGGTCGCCGATCAGCGCGGCGACGCCGGGATGCGGACAGTCGGCCAACGCGTCGTCCAGGAAGCCGTGGACGATGAGGCGGTCGGCGTCCTCGGCGGTGACGCCGCGGGCCATGAGGTAGAAGCGGTGGTCGTCGTCGATGTGGCCGGCGGTCGCGCCGTGACCGCAGCGCACGTCGTTGGCGCGGATCTCGAGGCGGGGCACGGAGTCTGCGGTGGCCCCGTGGCTCAGCAGCAGGTTGCGGTTCTGTACGTAGGCATCGGTCTGCTGGGCGACGCGCTCGACGTCGATGAGGCCGCTGTAGACGCTGCGGGCGTGGTCGCGGACGGCCACCTTGAGCTTCAGGCGGCTCGTCGTCTGAGGGGCGCGATGGGCCTGCAGCGACTGGTGGTCGAGGTGCTGGGTGCCGTCGCCGAAGACCACGCCGGAGATGTTCGCCTCCGCTCCGGGCCCGTCGAGCATGACCTCCCAGTAGGCCTTCTGCAGACGCGACCCCAGCGTCGCTCCGAACATGCGCAGGCGCGCGTTCTGAGCGAGCATGGTGCGGTGGAGCGCGACGTGCCACACCCCCTCGCCCCATTGCTGCAGGACGCAGTGATCGAGGCGCGCGTCGCGGCCCGCCACCACGATCGTCAGCGCGTCGCTGAACATCTCGTTGAGCCCCGCAGCGGAGAGGTAGTCGTCGACGAGCGTCAGCGACGAGTTGTCCTCGAGCAGGACCACGGTCGCGGGGAAGGCGGCGCCGCGATGCCCCGCGGCGCTGTGCGCAACCCAGACAGGCACGGCAGCGTGCACCGACCGAGGAACGTAGATGAAGGCGCCACCGCTCCACATGGCGTTCCAGAGCGCCACGAACGGTGACTCGGCGACCCCCACGGCGCCGAGCGCACGCTCGACAAGCTCGGGGTGAAGCCTGGCGGCCTCTTCGAGCGAGCTGAGCACGATCCCGGCGGCGGTCAGCTCATCGCTGTGCTCGATGCGCGTCACCGGGGCGGCGTCGAACATCAGCGCCGCGTCCGCGGCGCCCTGGTCGCGGCGCTGCCTGATGGCGTTGACGAGCGGCTCGTCGATGTCATCGGAGGGCCGGAAGCCGCTCAGCCGGAGCTTGGCGATGTCGGTGCGCCGCCAGTCCTCATCGCGCTGGGAGGACGGCATGGGCATGGTGCTGAACGCGTCCCACGCCGCCTGGCGACGGTCGCGGAGCCAGCCGTGCGCGGTCGCGATGCGCTCCTCCACCGACAGCGCGAACGCCGGGACCGCCGGCGTCGCCGGCGGGGACCCGGTGATCACCCGACCGACCCCTCCATGGAGAGGGCGAGAAGACGGTTGAGCTCCACCGCGTACTCCATCGGCAGTTCCTTGACGAAGGGTTCGAAGAAGCCATTGACGATCAGCGCGGTGGCCTCGTTCTCGTCAATACCGCGCGAGGTCAGGTAGAAGATCTGGTCCTCGCCGACCTTGCTCACCGACGCCTCGTGGCCGATGGTGACGTCGGGACTGTTCACGTCCATGTAGGGGTAGGTGTCGCTTTGCGACTCCTCGTCGAGGAGAAGTGCATCGCAGCGCACGTTGATGCGCACGTCATGCGCCTTCGGATACACCTTGATGTGGCCGCGATACGAGGTGCGCCCGGTGCCCTTGCTGATCGACCGCGACACGATGTTGCTTGTGGTGTGTGCGGCCACGTGGATGCACTTGGCGCCGGCGTCCTGGTGCTGGCCGGGACCGGCGAATGCCGCGCTGAGCACCTCGCCATGGGCCCCCTCGCCCATCAGGTAGATGGCGGGGTACTTCATGGTGACCTTGGAGCCGAGGTTGCCGTCGACCCACTCGACGGTGGCGTTCTCATGGGCGATGGCTCGCTTGGTGACCAGGTTGTAGACGTTGTCCGACCAGTTCTGGATGGTGGTGTAGCGGATCTTGGCGCCCTTGTGGGCGATCAACTCCACCACCGCCGAGTGCAGCGAGTCGCTCGAGTAGTTGGGCGCCGTGCAGCCCTCGATGTAATGGACCGAGGAGCCCTCCTCGGCGATGATCAGGGTCCGCTCGAACTGGCCCATGTTGTCGCTGTTGATGCGGAAGTACGCCTGCAGGGGAACCTCGACCTTGACGCCGGCCGGCACGTAGACGAACGATCCGCCCGACCACACCGCTGAGTTGAGCGCCGCGAACTTGTTGTCGTTGGGCGGGATCACGGTGCCGAAGTACTTGCGGAAGATCTCGGGGTGGTCGCGAAGGCCGGTGTCACAGTCGCAGAAGATCACGCCGAGCTTCTCGAGGTCCTCGCGGATGTTGTGGTACACGACCTCGGAGTCGTACTGGGCCGAGACTCCTGCCAGGAACTTGCGCTCCGCCTCGGGGATTCCGAGACGATCGAAGGTGTTCTTGATCGACGCGGGCACGTCGTCCCAGGACCGTGACTGCTCGCCCGCGGGCTTGACGTAGTAGTAGATGTTGTCGAAGTCGATGCCTGAGAGGTCGGCACCCCACGTCGGCATGGGCCGCTTCAGGTAGTGCTCGTAAGCCTTGAGGCGGAACTTGAGCATCCATTCCGGCTCGCTCTTGTGGTCCGAGATGGCCGCGACCACCTCGGGCGAGATGCCCTTCTCGGTGCGGAACACCGAAATGTCGACGTCGTGGAAGCCGTACTCGTAATCCTTGCTCAGCTCGTGCGCCTGGACGGTCATGCCTGTGCCTCCGCGACCACGCCGGTCAGTGACGTGCGTGATGCCCCAGCCTCGGCGGCGATGGGCCCGATGATCGGCTCGTAGCCCTCGCGCTCGATCTGCGTGGCCAGCTCCGGTCCGCCGGACAAGATCACCCGGCCCTGGTTGAGGATGTGGACCCGATCGGGCTTGAGGTACTCGAGGATGCGTGGGTAGTGGGTGATCACCAGCACGCTCATGTCAGGTCCCGCCAGGCGGGTCACCCCGTTGGCGACAGTGCGCAGCGCGTCCACGTCGAGCCCGGAGTCGGTCTCGTCGAGGATCGACAGGCGCGGCCGGAGCATGGCCATCTGAAGGATCTCGGCGCGCTTCTTCTCGCCGCCGCTGAAGCCGTCGTTGATGTAGCGGGCCCGGAAGCTCTCGTCGATTCGCAGCGCCGCCATCTCCTCGTTGAGCCTGCGGATGAACTCGCGCGCGGGCATCTCCTTGCCCTGCGCTCGCAGTGCGGCACGCATGAAGTTCACGGTGGTGACACCGGGGATCGCGGTGGGGTACTGGAAGCAGAGGAAGAGGCCGAGCCGAGCCCGGGCGTCCGCCGGCAGGGCGAGCAGGTCATCGCCACCGAACGTGGCGGTGCCGCCCGTGACCGCGTACTTGGGGTGGCCGCTCAGGGTGTACGCGAGCGTGCTCTTGCCCGAGCCGTTGGGGCCCATGAGGGCGTGCACCTCGCCCGCCGGGACGGTCAGGTCGACGCCGCGGAGGATCTCCTTCCCGTCAACCGCGACGGAGAGGCCATCAACCACGAGGTCGGCGGCGAGGGCTTGGTGGTCAGTCATGTGATGCCTCCGGGTGTGGGTCGGAGGGGGCCATCGCCGCGAGCAGCGACTGGTCGTGGATCAACTCGGCAAGGGTGGTCTGGCGGAGCACGGCGTCGATGCTCTCCTTGAGGCGCAGCCACAGCCCCCGGGAGGCGCACTCGCCGTCGCGGCCGCAGCTGCCGGCGACGTAGTCGGAGGACACGCATTCCACCGGGGACACCTCGCCCTCGACCGTGTGCACCACCTCGAGCACGGAGATCAGCTCGGGGGGGCGGGCCAGGGTGTAGCCGCCGTGCACCCCGCGGGTGCTCTCGACGAGGCCGCCACGGCGGAGCTGGCCGGCCAGCTGCTCCAGGTAGGCGAGCGGGAGGTGCTCGACGCGCGCCACCTCAGCGATGCTCAGCGGCCCGTTGCCATACGCTCGAGCGAACTCCGTCATCATCCGCAGGCCGTAATGGGCCTTGGAGCTGACCCGCATCGAGAAGGACGTGCTGTGATCGGCTCTCTGGCCCGTCTCGGAGGCCCGTGGGTGTGCTGCCTGGCTAATTCCGACCGTCATGGTCAGAATTATACGCCGACGCTCCGGAGCGGGATCATCCGACATACTCGGAGGAGGTCTGCCGCCACGTGAGCGTACCCGCCGTCGACCTCGCCCCCGCCGCCCCCGCCGTCCTGCCGGTCGATGGGGCGTCGAAGGGCAGCCGCAGGCGGCGCGTGATGGTCGCTCGGATCACCCGTGTCGCCTCCGTCGTGGTCAGCGCGGGGGCGCTGCTGATCCTGCTGCGGCGCGTCGACCTCCCCTCAGCCCTGCGCACCGCCGCCGCCGAGCCGTGGCCGCTCCTGGGCGCCACCGTCTCCCTCAACGCCGTGGCCACCTGGCTGAGGGCGGGACGCTCGCAGATCGTGCTCAACACCCTCGGTCATCGCGTCAACCGGGTGCGGATGATCGGCACCCAGCTCGCCGGCCAGACACTGAGCTGGGTCAGTCCCGTCGCCGCCGGCGACTTCGTGCGACCGTACCTCTGGCGCAGCCGTGACGGTGTGCCCCTGACCCCGGGGATGGTCACGGTGCTCTACGAGCGCATCGTCAGCTTCGGTCAGCTGGCCGTGGTCGGCTCGGCATGTATCGCTCCGTTCGCGTTCAGCGGGGGCCTCCTCGCCGTGGCCGCCGCCGCCGGGGCCTGCCTGCTGGTCGCGCCCTGGCTGCTTGCCCGTCTCATCGGCGCCGGCGCCGACGCGGACCAGACCGCTGTGTCGTCGGGCTGGCGCGATCGCCTTGTCCACGCCGCCGGGCAGCTCTGGCGGCTGGCAGGCGACGGCCGCCTCAGTCTCCGCTTCACCGGGCTGACCATCGCTGTCGTCACCGTCAGCGCGCTGCAGATCGAGCTCCTCGCCTCAGGCGTTGGCCTCGCCCTGCCGCTGTGGATCGCCGCCGCGGCCTTCGCTCTCTCCCAGGTCATCGGCAGCGCCTCCAGCCTTCCCTTCGGCATCGGACCCGCGGACGCCGTGGTCGTGGCGCTGCTTGTGCACGCCGGCATCAGCCCGGCCGGAGCCCTGGCCATCACCCTTCTGTCCCGGCTGACGGTCACCGTGCCGCTCGGCCTCGCCGGGGCTCTCGCCTACATGCGGCTGGGCCGCCCCCCAGGGACCGAGGTAGCCGCCCCGTGAGGCGACCCGAGCATCTGGCCAGGGTCGTGGTGGTCGGCGGCGCGGGCTTCATCGGCACCCATGTCGTCGAGCGCCTGGCGGCCGCCGGGTGGGCGATCCTCGTCGTCGACGACAACTCTCACCCCTGTGGGGTCCCCCTCCCCGGCTCGGTCGACGTGCTCCTGGCCGGCGGCGGCAGCGAGGAGGCGCGCACCGCGATGGAGCGATTCCGACCCGCCGCCCTTGTTCACCTCGCCGCCAAGGGCGGCGTCAACCGCGCCCTGCGCGACCCGGGCGGCCACGTCGCCGACGTGCTCTCCCAATCGGTGGGATGCTTCGCGGCCGCGGCCGCGGCCGGCTGCACGTCGATCGTCATCGCGTCCTCGGGGGGAGCGGTGTACGGGGACCCGCGCGTGCTCCCCGCCAGCGAGCGCCTCCGGCCGGCTCCCCGGTCCGCCTATGGTGCCGAGAAGCTCTGCGAGGAGACCTATCTCGCCACCGTCGCCCAGCGCGGGGTGCGCACCATGGCGCTCCGCTACGGCAATGTCTACGGACCGCGCCAGGATGGAACGGGTGAGGCTGGGGTTGTGGCGATCACCGCGACCCGGCTCCTGGAAGGGCTCGCGCCGGTGGTCTTCGGCGACGGCCTCCAGACTCGCGACTTCGTCTACGTCGAGGACGTTGCCGAGGCCACCGTGGCCGCGCTCGGCAGCACGCGCAGCGGCCCCGTGAATGTGGGCACGGGCAGAGAGACCAGCGTCCGCGATATCGTCACAGGCTTGGTCCAGCTCACAGGCTCCACCGCCGGCATCGAGTACCGGGCAGCCCGCGATGGAGAGGTGCGCCGCGCGGCGCTCGACGCGTCGCGGGCACAGCGGTGGCTGGGCTGGCGCGCGCAGACCAAGCTGATCGACGGGCTGGCACGCACGGCGGCATTCTTCGCCGCTCGCGGTCCGGCCGCTGCAACCAACGTTTCCAGGGGGACCACCTGACATGCGGATCATCGTTCTCGGCGCCGACGGGTACCTCGGCTGGCCCACCGCGTTGCACCTCTCGGCGAAGGGGCACGACGTGATCGCGGCCGACAACCTGGTGCGGCGGCGCTGGGACCGCCGCTGCGGCACCAACAGCCTGGTGCCGATCACGTCGATGGAACGGCGCATCGCCCGCTGGGCGGAGTTGAGCGGCCGGCCCATCGCGTGGCACAAGGTCGACCTCTGCGACGCCGATGCCGTCACCGCTCTTGTCGAGGAGACGTCGCCGGACGCCATCGTGCATTTCGCCGAGCAGCGATCGGCGCCGTACTCGATGATCAGCCGCGGCCACGCCGTCGAAACGCAGGTCAACAACGTGGTCGGCACCCTCAACCTGCTCTTCGCGATCCGCGACCACGCCCCGAACTGCCACCTCATCAAGCTGGGCACCATGGGCGAGTACGGCACCCCGAACATCGACATCGAAGAGGGGTTCATCGAGATCACGCACAACGGGCGCAGCGACCGGCTGCCCTTCCCCAAGGTGCCGGGATCGATGTACCACCTCAGCAAGGTGCACGACAGCCACAACATCCACTTCGCCTGCCGGATCTGGGGTTTGCGCGCCACCGACCTCAACCAGGGGGTGGTCTATGGTGCTCAGACCAAGGAGACCGCGCTGCACCGCGACCTCGCGACCCGCTTCGACTACGACGGGATCTGGGGCACCGTTCTCAATCGCTTCTGCGCGCAAGCGGCCATCGGCCTCCCCCTGACCGTGCACGGCAAGGGCGGCCAGACGAGAGGTTTCCTCGACATCCGCGACACGGTCGCGTGCATCGAGCTCGCTGCCCTCAACCCGCCGGCGGCCGGGGAGTTCCGGGTGTTCAACCAGTTCACCGAGCAGTTCAGCATCCTCGACCTTGCCGCGCGCGTCCAGGAAGCGCGTGCCGCCCACGGCCTCGAGACCGACATCGTCCACCAGCCCAACCCGCGCGTCGAGCTCGACACCCACTACTACAACGCCAAGCACCAGCACCTGCTCGACCTCGGCCTCCACCCGCACGCCCTCGCGGATACGCTCATCGAGGACGTGATCCACGTGGTGCAGCGCCACAAGTCGCGGGTGCGCCCCCACACCCTCGCAGCCACGGTCGACTGGCGCACGGGTGGCGACGTCTACCACTCGCCCGCCGCCACCGGCGCCGCACCCCGTGAGATCGTCGGCGAGGTCAGGGCGCGGGTGCCGGTGGGGGCTGCCGCGGCGCGCTGATCACCGCCGCGCCGGCAACGACCGCCGCATCGTCCAGCGGAAGACGATCAGCTCCTTGATGGCACGCGCGATGGCGCGGGGGCGTGCCCCCGACCGCCGTCCCGCACGTCGCGGATGGTGGGGGACGGAGTGCTGGGCGATCCGCCACCCGGCGTGGCGTGCCTTGTAGTACAGCTCGGTGTTGATGAGGGCGCTGCGGGCGTGGAGCTCCATCGAGTCCAGCACGTCGCGGCGCATCACCTTCATGGCGCAGTCGATGTCGCGGTACGGCAACCGGTAGAGCACCAGCACCAGGGTGTTGAAAACCCAGCTGACCACCGACCGCATGGCGGCGTCCTGGCGCTCCTCGCGCCATCCCCCGACGAGATCCGCGCCGGCAAGCAGAGGCACGAGGATGGCGAAGTCGGCGACCTCGAACTGTCCGTCGGCGTCTGTGAACGCCACGTAGCTGAGGCGGGCGGCGCGCAGACCGTCACCGACAGCGGCGCCGTAGCCGCTCTTGCGCTCGTGACGCACGATGCGCAGGTCGACGCCGAGGTCGGCCGCAAGCGAGGTGGCCAGCGTCCCACTGCCGTCGGTGCTGCCGTCGTCGACGATCACCACCTCGAAGCGCTCGGCCAGGGTGGGCAGCGTTGCCGCCAGGTGTGGCAGCAACCAGCTGACGTTCTCGGCCTCGTTGTGGACCGGGAGGACCAGGCTCAGCTCGGGCAGGCGTGTGGTCATGGCGCGCTGATCATCCGGATATGGCGATGGCCGTGGTGAGGCCGAAGATGGAGAGCGAGATCGCCCCGGCGACGTAGGCGGCCGCGGCGACGGCGATTCCCCGCCGCCGCCTGGCCCCTCGCGCCACGCCCCACACCAGCAGCAGGAGCGGACCCGTCGCGGCCACGAGCAGGTAGCGTCCCTGCGGCTGGAACACGACCACGACGGCGTTGGCCAGCGAGAGCGCCAGCGCGCCTGCGGCGGCGAGGGCGTACGCGACCACCGCCGTCTGCCGCCCGCGCGGCCAGCGCGGCCACGCGCGCACGAGCAGAACGACGCCGACGACCAGGCCGGCGAGGAGCGCCGCCGCGAAGAACGCCATCAGGGCGCGCCCCGCAGGCGGCAGGATCAACGGCGACCCCTGGTAGCGCTCCGGTGTGAACAGCCCGTACATCGTCTGGGAGAGGAACACCCGCAGCTGCGCCAGGTTGCGCAGCCGGCTGGGAGGAACCCCGAGCGGCGTCAGCGGGGGCAGGAGGCGGTGGAAGGCGACCAGGTTGCGTGCGTACCACCAGCCCGAGATCGCGGCGATGGGCACCGCCACGGGCACGAGCTGACCAGGCGACAGGTGACCACGCCAGTGCCAGAGGGCCACAGCCCCGAGCACGATGATCAGCGGGAGGTCGGTCTCCTTGGAGATCAGTCCCACGCCGACACTCACCCCGATCAGCCAGAGGAGGCCGCGCCTGGGCAGGTCGGCGAGCGCCACCTGCGTGGTCACCAGCAGGAGCAGGGCGCCCGCCGCGGCCGCCAGGCTGTCGTCGGTGATCGACGCCGACACGAACTGAAAGCCGGGCAGCAGCGCCAGGGCTGCCGCCGTGCTCACGGCCAGCCAGGGTCGGCGCGGCGCCAGGAGCCACACGATGCGCGCCACCAGGAGGGCGGCGATGACGCCGAGGAGGATCGACAGGAAACGCAGGGCCACCGGGGGTGCCTGGATGCGCAGCAGGGCGGCCGCCATCAGGTAGTAGAGCGGAGGTTGCTGCCTCTCCGGGACCAGCGCCCCGGGAAGCGAGGCGTGGCCGGCGATCAGTTGCGCATAGGCGAGGTGCGAGTGTTCGTCGGCTGAGCTTCCGACGGGGATGCTCAGCGCGTACGTGACGGCAAAGATGGCGAAGACGGCCATGGCCGCGACCAGGGCCAGAGCCGGGGCACGCCTCACCCGCCGGCTGCTGACAGGGCGCGCCGCATCAGTGGCTTGCCCGCAGACGCCGTCGCCGTGTCGATGGCCTCGACCAGGTGGTCGACAGCATCATCGACGTCGGCCGCGAGGGTGCCACGCCCCATGCTGAGGCGGAGCAGCGCGGTCCTGCCCGAGTCCTCGCCCATCGCCGCGAGCACGTGTGACGGCCGCGCTGCGCCGCTGGCGCAGGCCGACCCGCCCGACACCTCGACGCCGGCGCCGTCGAGGGCGGCGACCAGCGCCTCGCCGGAGGCGTCATCGACGAGCAGCGCGCTCATGTTGGGGAGCCGGTGCGACGCCCGCGCCGCAACCCGCACGTGCGCCGTCCGCTCGAGGACGGCCGCCTCGAGGCAGTCGCGGAGCGCGCCCAGCCGCGTCGCCTCGTCCTCCCGCTCGCTCTCGACCAATTCGGCGGCGACCGCGAAACCGGCGATCGCAGCCACGTTCTCGGTGCCACTGCGGCGCTCCCGCTCCTGGCCACCCCCATCCATCTGCGTGGTGAGGCGCGTGCCCCAGCGCGCGTACAGCACTCCGCAGCCCTTGGGGCCGTAGCACTTGTGCGCGGAGAGGCTGAGCAGGTCGACGCCGAGCGCCCGGGGATCCACCGCCAGCCGACCCAGCGCCTGGACGGCGTCGGTGTGAACCAGCGTGCGCGGGTTGGCCAGGCGCACAAGCCGGGCGGCGTCGGCGACGTCCTGGACGGTGCCGACCTCGTTGTTGGCGAGCATCATCGACACCAGCGTGGTGTCCCCGCGCACAGCGGCGGCGACGCGCTCCGGGTCGACGCACCCGGCGGCGTCGCA
>Ga0208219_1000709_pt1 | contig 11856 bp, 12 predicted proteins | sample NGESurshal072012_7_FD_184469 | JGI IMG/M metagenome (GOLD analysis project Ga0208219, IMG submission 184469) | Arctic peat soil microbial communities from Barrow, Alaska - NGEE Surface sample 53-2 shallow-072012 (SPAdes) | ecosystem: Environmental > Terrestrial > Soil > Wetlands > Peat ...
CGTGCAGGGCTTATGATGCCGTGACCGCCGCCGACTCCTGGCCGCAGGTGTTCGCCTTCTTTGCACAGCACATCAGGGATGCCCCATCACGTGGCTGAGGCGGGGTGCCTGGCCCCCGGCCTGGCCAGTCGGTGGTCTTCGGTCACTTTCTGGCTGACGTTTGTCGGCTGTGAGGGCTCAGGACATACTTGCCGGCACGCCGGGAAACTCGTCACCGTCCTCATCTGATCTTCGCGCAAGCCTTCCGCTGAAATTGCTCTCAGCATTGGGACCTTTGACCGGGGTCCTGCTCCGGGTGCAGTCCTTCTTTTCCGGGTCGTTCGGCCGTACTGGGCTGCGCGCTCATCGGCTGTGCTAAATGGAGTGCCGTAGGGGTTGATCGCGATGAGTGCAACTGTCAGGGATGTCATGACCACCGGCGTCGTCGCTGTCCACGCTGACACGTCGTTCAAGGACATGGTGGCCTTGCTCCTCAGCTCCAGGGTCAGCGCCTTTCCTGTCGTCGACGGGACAGGAAAGGTCATCGGCGTCGTCTCCGAGGCCGACATGCTGATCAAGGAAGCCGATCAGGCCAGCCCCCCGGGAGCGTTCGCTGGCCGGCGGCGCCGCCGGGACCATGAGAAGGCGGCCGCGGTGACGGCCGGTGAGCTGATGACCAGCAGGCCGGTCACGATCGGCCCGGATGACGGAGTGGAGCAGGCTGCGTTCCTCATGTACGACCGCGGGGTCAAGAGGCTCCCGGTGGTCGATGAGACCGGCCGTCTGGTCGGGATTGTCAGCCGCGCCGACGTGCTGAGCGTTTTCGGGCGGTCCGACGAGGATATCCGCCGCGAGGTGACCGACGAGGTGATCCTGCGCGGCTTCCTGGTCGATCCGCTGCTGTTTGACGTGAGCGTCCGGGGCGGGATCGTGACCTTGTCCGGTCGGCCGGAAACCGACCAGGTGGGCCGGGACATCGTTGACGCGGTGCGGCATCTCTCCGGCGTGGTCGCGGTCCGGGACCGGCTGGAATACGCGGGCCGCCACCCCCACACCGCAGCACCGTCATGAACCGCCGGCCACCTGCGCCGTCGCCCCGTCGCTGGCTGGCGCTGGGCGTGCTGTGCCTGTCACTGCTGATCGTGACGCTGGATAACACGGTCCTGAACGTCGTGCTGCCGACCCTGGTGCGGGAGCTGCACGCCACCACCAGCCAGCTGCAGTGGATCGTCGATGCCTACGTCATGGTGTTCGCCGGGCTGCTGCTGGTCGCGGGCAGCGCCGCCGATCGCCTGGGCCGCAAGCGGACGCTCCTGGCCGGCCTCGCAGCGTTCGCGGCCGGCTCGACCTGGGCGGCGTTCTCGGGCTCGGTCGGCATGCTGATCGCCGCCCGGGCCAGCATGGGCATCGGCGGCGCACTGATCATGCCGTCCACGCTGGCCATCATCACGACCATGTTCCGCGACCTAGCGGAGCGGCAACGGGCGATCGGCTTGTGGGCCGGGACGACCGGGGTAGGCATCGCGCTGGGCCCCATCCTCGGCGGTCTGCTGCTGGCCCACTTCTGGTGGGGCTCGGTATTCCTGATCAACGTCCCCATCGCCGCGATCGCCGCGGCGTGCGCGATACCGCTGGTGCCTGACTCCAGGAACCCCACAGCGGCCGCGCCCGACCTGACCGGGGCACTGCTGTCCATCGCCGGCCTCGGGCTGGTGCTGTGGTCGCTCATCGAGGCACCCGTCCGCGGCTGGTCCTCAGACCTCGTCATCGGGGCCGGGCTAGGCGGTCTGGCCGTCCTGGCCGGGTTCGCGGCCTGGGAGCGGGCCTGCCCGAACCCGATGCTGAACCTGGAATTCTTCCGGCGTAGGCAGTTCTCGGCGGCCATCGCCTCGGTTGGCCTGGTCACCTTCGGGCTGTTCGGCGCGCTGTTCGTGCTGACCCAGTTCCTGCAGTTCGATCTCGGCTACACCCCGCTGCAGGCAGGAGTACGCGTACTTCCGGCCGCCGGGGCGATCGCGCTGGTCGCCCCGCTATCCGCGGTGCTGGTCCGGGTGGCCGGGAGCAAGCTGACCGCCGCCTCCGGGCTGCTGATCATCGCCGCAGGGCTCTGGCAGCTGTCCGGCGCCACGGTCAGTTCCACCTACGCCAGCACCGTGCCCGGGATGATCCTGCTCGGCCTCGGCGCGGGACTGGTCATCCCGTGCGCGACCGGCTCGGTCATGGGGTCGCTGCCCCGGGAGCACACCGGCGTCGGGTCCGCCACGAACGGCGCACTCCTGCAAGTCGGCGGCGCGCTCGGGGTAGCGGTGATCGGCAGCTTGCTGGCCACCCGCTACCAGGACCACATCAGCGCCGCTTTGGCTCCCTACCACCTTCCCCAGGCCGCGCTCGCGACGATCCTCGGCTCGATCGGCGGGGCACTCGGAGTCGCGGCACACGTCGGCGGCGTCCCCGGTGCGGCGCTCGCGCACCTGGCCCGCGGCGCGTTCATCAGCGGGATGGATCTCGGCCTGGCCACCGGCGCGATCGTGGCGGCCGCTGGCGGCCTGCTCGCGCTGGTCGCACTTCCGTCCCGTCCCGCTGCGACCAGCGCGCCGGTCTCGCCACCCCCCAGATCGCCGGACCAGCAGCCCTCTCCCCCCCGCTCAGCAGCAGGTCGTCGTCGTGAACCTTTTTCCGCAACGAAAACCGTTCGCCGATCGGAGGACAGGGATGCATGAGCCAGAAGGCGGCGGGCAAGGCCGGATCGTCGTCGGAGTGGACGGCTCCGACGGCTCCAAAGAGGCACTGCGATGGGCGGTCCGGCAAGCCGGGTTCACCGGAGCCACGGTGGAGGCGGTGATCGCCTGGCAGTACCCGGTGTTCTTCGGCTGGGCTCCCGTGGGATCGGGCGACGCCGATTTCGACAAGATCGCCGAAGAGACCGTCAACACCTGCATCGCCGAGGTGACCGGTCCCGAGGTACCGAACTGGATCCGCACCCGGGTCGTGGAGGGGTACCCGCCCCAGGTTCTGGTCGAGGCGTCCGCGGGCGCTGAACTGCTGGTCGTGGGCAGCCGGGGATACGGCGGCTTCGTCGATGCACTGCTCGGCTCGGTCAGCACGTTCTGCGTGCACCACGCCCACGTGCCGGTGACCGTCATCCGTCCGGCCCGGCACCACCCCGAAGCCACCTGAGACTCACGGTGGCAGAGAGCCGTGCTCCTGCTGGCCATCCTGGGAGCAGCCCAGCATGACGGCTTGACCGCATCCCGGAGGGCGATACGGACCAAGGTCCTCAGCGGGGTGCCCGGACCGCCTGTGGTCCAGGCAGCCCGCCTCTGAATACGGCCCGCAATTATGCCTAATGTGTGAGTTGCAAAAAGTCGCCGACAGTTATCTCAGAGGAGAGATGACAATGCCTGGAATCATTGTCGGAGTAGACGGCTCCCCCGATTCGCAGCACGCCCTCGAATGGGCGATGAAGGAAGCGGCGATCCGGCATGCGCCGCTCACGGTGCTTACCGTCCACCGGGCCAGTGTGGGCTACTGGGGCAGCGAGACCAGGTACCCGCCCGACCATGCCGTGGCCGAGCATGCCCGCCAGTCAGCCCAAGACGCGGTCGTGAAGGCGGCTGCGAATCTGGGCGAGCCCGGTCCCGAGTCAGTCACGGTCCACGCGGTGAGCGGCGCCCCGGCCGAGGAGCTCATCACCGCGGGCCGGGACGCCGACATGATCGTCGTCGGCTCGCGCGGGGCGGGCGTTCCCGCGACTGCTGATCGGCTCGGTCAGCAACCACGTGACTCACCATGCGCTCTGCCCCGTGGTGATCGTCCCCTCGGAGGCGCCCCGCTGACATACCGCCCGGGACCGAGGCGATCCGGTTGCCCGGCCCACCTGGCGCCGTTCAGGCGGGCCGGGCCCTGGTGCCTGCTAGGGCTGGAGCACGATGCGGGCTGGGACCCGTTCAGCACTTCGGTGCCGCCACTCAGGTGGGCGTGATGTGCCTGTTGAGCAGGACAGGAATGTGCCGCTCGTCCTCGCTCGCCTGCTTGAGGGGCACCGCAACCTCCAGGACGCCGTGGCCGTAGCTCGCCTGGATATGCTCCTCGTCCGCATCTACCGGCAGCCGGATGCTGCGGGCGAATGTACCGTAGCGAAATTCCGTGCGGTGAGCGCCGTCCGTCTGATCCAGCCGGTCGGCTTTGATGGTCAGCACGCCATGAGCGGCGGTCAGATCGAGGTCCTTCTCCGGGTCAATACCGGGAAGCTCGGCCCGCAGCACGTACCGGCCATCGTCGAGGTAATCCTCAACGGGCATACTGTGCCCGGCCAGTGGCCGGATCAGCGCTCGCGGCGCTTCTAGCCAGTCAAGCATTTCGGCAAATGGCTGCCGGTGGTCCCGCCGCGTCAGGGTGCTCATCGGGCCACCTCCTTGGAGTCCCATCCAGTCAATCGCTGTCGCAGGGGACTCACCAGGGCCGAAGGTGCCCCGCCTGCGGGTCCTTCGACCCACAGGTCTCCTTCCGCGCGGCGCCGGGCCCGACGAGGTCTGCGTTATTGCACGTAAACGCGATCTGTACGACGAGTGCAGCCGCGGGCGGAGCGGCTGCCACCCGAAGAGATAGGAGGCGGTTCGCCGAGCTGGCCGCAGTGTTCAGGAAACCGGCCGCAGCAGCGGGATCTGCCCGGCGTTGTCCCGGTGGAACTTTTCGGCCACCCCGATCTGGTTCACGGTTTCCTCCCGCTGGCTGCCTCGGTGTGCGTCTGAGGGGATTCGTGCTTCGTGCCTGCCCCCACTGCCCAGCGGTCCTCCGGGGTCGGGGCCGTTCCCGCGAGGCTGAACACCATTGCGCCCGCCTTGGCCAGCGTCTCCTGGGACTGCCGGTAGTGGTGACCGCACAGCAGCAGGTCCGTCTGGTGGGAGCGCGCAGGACTGGGTGGCATGGCCACGATGGCCGCGGGCTTCGCCGGGCAGCAGCACGCGTGGTCAGCGAACTTCAGGCTGTGCCAGTCGATCCGGCTGCTGGCTGGCGCGGAGAATTCGTCCCTGGTGGCAGGGACCGGGAGGCTAGCAGTGCGCAGATGCAGGTCGTGGGCTGACATGAGTGAAGCGTCCCGCGGGGATCCACCGGCGGGCAGGGCCCAAGCTCCCGCGCGGCGGGGCCTAAAGACCCCGTGGGGGCGGAGAAACCCCGTGCGAGCGGAGAAGCAGCGCGGTGGAAAGCCGGGTCGCACAGCCGGAAGTCCCGCGGGGCGGGGAACTGTGACCCTGGCCCACCGGCGTCCCCGGCGTCCGATTCTGGTACTGAGGAGGCCCGCCATGAGAAGAGAGCGAACATGGAACACGGACCCGGTTACCAGGGTGGCGCGTGGACTGTGGCCCGATCGCAATCCGCTCAGGCGGACCTCGGACCGCGCCGAAGCCGCAATGGTCGCTGTGCTGATAGCAGCGTTCCTGATTGGTGCGCCGCTCATCGCCCTCATCACCTGGCGATTGACCTTCGCCAATAACTTTCAGCACCACCGACGCTGTTCATGACGGCTGGCACCCGGTATCAGCCGTGCTGCTGGCCGACGAGCCCAACTGGAATGGCGTCTACGCTCCGCCCGTGCCGGCCCGATGGGCCGGGCCTGACGGCGTGCTTCACACGGGCCAGGTTGTCGCCCCGCCCGGTGCCCGGGCGGGCAGCAGGGCGATAGCGTGGACTGACCGCTCCGGGCATCTCGCCGGAACACCGATGTCGCCGCGCCAGGCTGTCACCCAGGCTGACCTTGCCGCCGCCGTTGCGGTCCCGATCTGGGTGCTGGCCCTGCTGAGCACCGGAATGCTCGGCCACCATATGCTCGAGCGCCGCCGGCTCGGCGGGTGGGAGATCGACTGGCGGACATCCGACCTCAGCGGCCCGGCTGGAGCCAGCCCGGGACGGTAGATGTGCAGCCCGGCTGCGCAACGTTGCGCGTCACTCTTCTTAACTGGCGGGCGTCATGATGACGACCGGCCACCGCCTATCGTTGATCGAGGTCCCGCCCAGGCGCGGGCCGGTAAGCCGAGTTGGCCACGAGAGCCGACGACGAGGTCAGCGTCCAGGGGCTGGCGGCGACCTCGCTGACCGTGGGTCTCGTTCCGTCCTTCTGCCGGCGTACTCCCGGCATTCGGCTAACCCACTCTGGCGCCGATCTTGTTCACCACGTCCACCACGCCGTCGATGTCCCAGATCAGCTTCATCGCGACGGGTATCAGCTCATCCGCGTCAGCGGCCCGGGGCTGGCCAGTCAGCGTCGCGACGCCGTTGTGCACCCTGACCTTGACCGGCTCGGGATCGGTAAGCAGGATCTCGCCGAGCAGTTCCCGGGCTTCCTGGGCGATCTCCTCGTCCGGCCGCAGGAAAACGCTCAGCAGGTCGCGGCCGCTGACGATGCCGATCAGCGTGCTGTCCGGCTTCACAACGGGCAGTCGCTTGACGTGACGGCTGTTCATCAGCCTCGCCGCGGCGTGCAGGGTCGCATCCGGGTGGATGGTGATGGCAGGTGAGGTCATCAGCTCAGCCGCAGTGAGGCCTGGGTGCGTGGCGTGGCGCCGGGGCAGGTGCAGGCCGCCCCCGGCTGCGAGCCGCGCCGCCCGGTCTTGGGTGCCCTGGACCGCGAGCAGGTCGGCTTCGGAGACTACGCCGGCGACGTGGCGGCCCAGGATGAGCACCGGCACGGAGCTGATCTTGTTCTTGGTCAGAAGCGTGGCGATCTCTTTGTACGGGGTGATCCGGTCCACCGTGATCACCGACGTAGTCATGACATCCCTGACCCGTTGGTGCCAGCGCCCATAATGCTGCTGGCGGCCATTGCGGCCTGGATGTTGTTGGGCACCGGCAGGCCGGGGCTTCGCCGCCTCTGGTGCGGCGGGCTGGTCTGCGGTGTGTTCCTCGACGGAGTCGAGGGCTCGGGACACGTCGGCGGCGCTGGCTCGGCCGTGCTGCGACTCGTAGTAGGCGGCGCCTAGGTGACGGAGCATGGCATCGAAGTGGTTATCTCGCCGGGTCATCGTCGCTCCCTCCCTGGAACACGGGGCCGGCGCATCGCGCTACTCCCGCATGAACAGGTTCCCGCGCGGTACACCGTCAGCGTCATGGCTGCACGTCCCGGCTCGGAAGGACCTCCGTCACCAGCCGCGACGGTCCGGCCGCCAGCCCCAGGACGTCCGGAGCGGGACCGGGCGGCGGGTCGGCTTGGCAGCGGAACGATGAAGGCGTCGCCCCAGGGACCCACGTCCCATCGCCGGTGACCAATGGACCCTGTCCAGGCACCAAGGGGCGGGGACAGGGTGAGGGGTAGGAGGCGTGCTTCCCGAACGGCGGCGGCAGGCCACGCTGCATTGGCCTGCCCCATTGAGCGCGAACCCGCATAGACGACGGGCAGGAGTGTGCGGTGAACCGGCCAGGACGCAGCCTCACGACGCACCCCACGGCCGCCCAGCACGGCCGCGGGCCAGTGACCCTGGGCACGGCCAGCCGGGAGCCGGGGGCCGCGGAACCTGGCGGGCATACTGATCCGCTGGAGCCGATGGCCCAGCTGTTTCGGGACCTGCGGGCCACACCAGAAGGCTTGTCGGGCCGGGAGGCGGCGCGGCGGCTGGAGGCGTCCGGGCCGAATGAGCTGACCCGGCGCGGGGGCCGACGCTGGCCAGGTGAGCTGGCCGCGCAGTTCACCCAGCCGCTCGCGGTCCTGCTTGCGGTGGCCGCGCTCCTGGCCTGGGTCAGCGGGACACCCCGGCTGGCGATCGCGATCGTCGCGGTCATCTTGCTCAACGCGGGTTTCGCGTTCGCGCAGGAGATGCAGGCCGAGCGGGCCGTGGAGGCGCTGGCGGCGTTCCTCCCCGAGCGCGCCAGGGTCCTGCGCGAAGGCAGCAGGCAGGACATCGAGGCCCGGGTGCTGGTCCCCGGGGACATCCTGGTGATCGAGGAAGGGGAAAGCATCTGCGCGGACGCCCGCCTGATCACGGGCAGCCTGGAAGTGGACATGTCGACGCTGACCGGCGAGTCCGTGCCGGTGACGCGCACGGCCGGGACGGCCGACCCCAGCGTGCCGTTGCTGCAGGCGGCTGACGTGGTGTTCAGCGGCACCGCCTGCACCGGCGGAGAAGCGCAGGCCCTGGTCACCGCGACCGGGATGCGCACCGAACTGGGCCGTATCGCAGCGCTCAGCCAGCGGGCCGGGCGCAGCGAAAGTCCGCTGGAACACCAGGTCAAGCGGGCCACGCTGCTGATCGCGTTCGTCGCCGTGGGCGCGGGCATCGCGTTCCTGCCCATCGGCCTGGCCGCCGGACTGAGCATGGCCTCAGCCGCCAGTTTCGCGATCGGGCTGCTGGTCGCCAACGTCCCCGAAGGTCTGCTGCCCACGATCACCCTCGCGCTCGCCGTCGGCGTCCGCGAGATGGCCCGCCGCGGCGCCCTCGTCAAGCGGCTGTCCGCCGTGGAAACCCTCGGATCCACCTCCGTCATCTGCACTGACAAGACCGGCACGCTCACCGAGAACCGGATGCGCGTCACTGCCGTCTGGACCCCCGACGGGGAGACCGGCGTACCAGCCGCCTCCGCCGCCAGCCAGGCCGCATCCCCCTCGGGGGACGGGGTGTCCAGCCTGTTCGCGCAGGGCTTGGCCGCGTGTAGTAACGCGGACCTGCGCGGCACTGGCGGCAAGGCGGCCGGGGATCCGACCGAGATTGCGCTGCTCGAGCAGGCAGCAGGCTGGGGCATGGACGTCGCCCTGGTCAGCCGGGAAGCGCACCGCCGCCAACTGTTCCGCTTCGACCCCCGGCTCAAGCTCATGACCACCGTAGACGAGCAGGACGGCGGCCTGGTGGTGAACACCAAGGGCGCACCGGAGGAGGTGCTTGCCCGGGTCAGCTGCATCCACCGTGGTCACCATGACATGGCGATCACGGCGGCCGACCGTGACGAGGCCGCACGTGTGATGAAGGGTTACGCGCAGCGTGGCCTGCGGGTGCTGGCCGTCGCCCGCCGGAGCCTGCCCGCCGGGGCCGGCGCCCCCGCCCGCCGTGAGGACGCCGAGCAGGGCCTGTGCCTGACGGGGATGGCGGCCATGCTTGACTCGCCGCGGGCGCAGGTTCCCGCCGCGATCGCCCGCGTGCACCGGGCCGGCATCCGCGTCCACGTGGTCACCGGCGACAACGGCCTGACCGCCGCCGCGATCGCCCGCAGCGTCGGCATCGGCACCGGCACCGGCGGGATGAAGGTGATCACCGGCGACCGGCTGGACGCGATGACCGAGCAACAGCTCGATGACCTTCTCGGCTCCGGCCCGGAAATCGTCTTCGCCCGCAGTTCCCCCGAAGCGAAGCTGCGCATCGCCGACGCGCTGCGCTCGGTCGGCCAGGTCGTCGCGATGACCGGTGACGGGGTCAACGACGCCCCCGCGCTGCGCCGCGCGGACATCGGCGTCGCCATGGGCCGCTCCGGCACCGACGTCGCCCGCGAGGCCGCCACGATGATCCTCACCGACGACAACTTCGCCACCATCGCCGCAGCCGTCGAATCCGGCCGGCAGATCTACGACAACGTCCGCAAGTTCATCTGCTACATCTTCACTCACGCCGTCCCCGAGGTCGTTCCCTTCCTGGTTTTCGCCCTCGCCGGCGGGGCGATCCCGCTGCCACTGACCGTCATGCAGATCCTGGCCATCGACCTGGGCACCGACACCCTCCCCGCGCTGGCGCTCAGCCGCGAACCCGCCGAGCCCGGGCTCATGGACCGCCCGCCCAGGCCCCCTGCCCAGGGTGTCATCAGCCGCCGGATGCTAGCCCGGGCCTGGGGATTCCTTGGCCTCATCTCCGCCACCCTCGTCATGACCGGGTTCTTCCTCACCCTCCGCCACGCCGGATGGCGCGCCGGTGAGGCCACCGGGCCTGGGAGCCTGCTGCATCACGCCTACCAGCAGGCCACCACCGTCGCCTGGCTCGGCATTGTCGCCTGCCAGATCGGCACCGCGTTCGCGGTCCGCACCGACCACGCCTCGCTGCGTTCGGTCGGAGTGTTCTCCAACCGCTTCCTGCTCGGCGCCATCGGAGTAGCACTCGCCTTCGCTGCCGCCCTGATCTATCTGCCTGTCATGAACAGCATCTTCGGCACGGCGCCCCTCAGTCCTGCCCAGCTCGCCACGGTTGCCCCGTTCCCGTTCATCGTCTGGGGAGCCGACGAACTCCGCCGCCTGCTGCTGCGCCAGCGCAGCGCCCGCCGCGGTACACGACAGCTCCGGCCAGGCGCGATCCCGCCAGCCCAGGCCAGCCCTTCACCGCACGCTGCTTCATCGTGAGCTGCGATCCTCGCCACCTGGCAGTCACCTACTACCAGACTGTCCACGGCCACCCTGGACGAGCTGGAAGCACACCGCGCGCCTGCCGCACGACATCCGCGTCAGCGCCGTGCCCGTACTCAGCCCCGCCGCCAGGCTCACGGAACGCCATCACCTCAAGCGCCTGCCCGTCGTCGATTCCGGCGGTCAGCTGATCGGATCGTCAGCCGGCACGACCTGCTGAAGGTGTTCCTGCGCCTCGACCAGCAGATAGCCGCCGAAGTCACCGCCGTGCTCACGGCCATCCTGCTGATCGACCCGGCCAGAATCACGGTCACGGTCCACGACGGCGCGGTAACGCTCACCGGCCAAACCCCGGACCCGGCCAGATCCCAGGCCGCCATCAAGCTAGCCGGGGACGTTGACGGGGTCATCGCAGCGTGAAGTTGCGCATGGGGGCGGTCCCTCGGTGGTCGCGGGGAGCCACGGCCTCCCCGGGGAGGCCGTCACGGTCGCGTGTGCCGCCTGCCCAGCGGGCAAGCTCAGCGCGGTAGGCAGGGTCGGCGAGCAGGGCACGCTCGGCGTCCCGGGCCAGCGCCAGCAGCCGGATGTCCTCCTGGTGGTCCGGGAAATGTAGGAGCGCACCTTCTATCCGCACCGCCTCGTCCAATTCGGCGAGAACGCCGGCCGGCACCGGCTGACTGCTGAACGGGTCCCGGTTGGTGCGGCGCGCCGGGATGGCCGCGTGCAACTCCGGCTCATCCGGCTGAGCCCGGCATGGCCCGGCCAGCCGGACCATGGCGAGCAGCAGCCGCTGGCCAGGATCAGGAAGCAGCCTGAGCACCGGTTGGCGGCCAACCACGGTGGCGGCCAGGCGGAGGTCGAACAGCGCTGCGCCGCACCCGATATGCAGCGCATGGCCATCCGGATCACCACATCGAAGCATCCGCGCCGGATCGGCGTACAGGCTAATCGTCTGGCTGGCCGAGTCGAACCTGAAGCGCCACGGCTGCTTGTTATGCATAGAGGGCGCCGTGGTCGCCGCAGCCACCAGGTCAACCACCGTCCGCCTGAACAGGTCTCCCGGGGGGACCCCGTTCGGCCGCACTCACCGAATCCCTTCCCAGGAATTCACCTCGATGAGCTTGATTATGGGCTGCCCCGCAGTGGCCAGGCAGCGCGCCAGGGGCGGCGTGGCGGCGGGTCATCTCCGTTTCCTTCTTTCCATTCTGTCGCCGGCAGCCGTGGCTGGCCTGCTCTAGCTCCAGCCGATCGCGCCTGACCTGGGGCGCCAGGGACAGATGCGACATCTGGTCGAGGACATTCGTCCCCGACGCGCGTTGCTGTCCTGCGCGATCCGTCGCCGTCAGGAGACCTAGGGCCTGTGGACAGTGCCCCGAACGCCCCTGGAAAGGAAGGCTTTGAAGCACGACGGTAGGAACAGGGATCCTCTGGCCACCCGGCTGGAGGCCTCTGGAAGGAGCAGACTATGACTGGGATCATCGTCGGCGTCGACGGATCGCACGGCGCTCATCGCGCCCTGGACTGGGCCATGAAACAAGCAGCGGCCAAGCATGCCCATCTGACCGTGG
>Ga0208219_1000710_pt1 | contig 11853 bp, 11 predicted proteins | sample NGESurshal072012_7_FD_184469 | JGI IMG/M metagenome (GOLD analysis project Ga0208219, IMG submission 184469) | Arctic peat soil microbial communities from Barrow, Alaska - NGEE Surface sample 53-2 shallow-072012 (SPAdes) | ecosystem: Environmental > Terrestrial > Soil > Wetlands > Peat ...
CATCTCCACAAATCGGATCGAAAAAATTGGCGATGATCACCCGTGTATCTTGCGTTATACGGCCCGAAGGGTTCAGTGATCTCCGATCACCCGTATAACGCCGAATATTTGCTCGTCCGTCGAGATGTCTGCGATCAGGTATGGGCGCTCAGATCATCATGCTCTGCGCGGCCACAACGGCCGCCCGGGCCGGCCCTGATGGCCCGGCTCTTCGGGAACGGTACGAACCCGGGCCGCCGTGGGGCGTCACCCGAAGGTGCCTGCCGGATGGAATGTCGCGGCGCGGCGATCCCTCACCCGAAGGTGCTGCCTTGCCGGCCCGGGGGCGGTGTCAGGGGATCAGGCCCAAGTCGCGTGCGCGGGCTACGGCCTCGGTCCGGTTGGCCGCGCCGAGCTTGCCCAGGACGTGGGTCACGTGCTTTTTGACCGTGTCGAGGGCCACGAACAGGTCGTGGGCGATGCGCTGGTTGGACTTGCCCGCTGCGAGCAGCCGCAGCACCTCCAGCTCACGGCCGGTCAGCGGCTCGATCAGGCCCGGTACCGTGCCGAGCTCCGGCCGAAGTGCTGCCGCGGCGTTAAGTTTGCCGTCGAAGGCCTGCACCAACCGGGCCAGGCAGCTGAGCGGGATGCGCCGGGCGGGGGCCTGTTTTGCCCGGTGGGCGGCGACCAGCCGACCGAGCAGGGCACCCATCGGCGGCCCCTCGTCGGCGAAGACCCGCACGTGGCCTTGCGGGCAGGAGAGGGTGAGTGCCTCGACCAGGGCGGCCATCGCGGCGGGCTCGTCGCGGCTGGCCTGGTGCGCTAGGGCTTGCAGCGCGCGTATCTCGATAACGCTTCCGATGCAGCCCCCGGTTGCCGCCTGGGCGAGCAGCCGATCGAGCAGGGTGAGGGCCTGGCCAGGGCGGTCTTGCGCGAGCAGCACCCGGGCCAGCACCAGATATTCCCGCTCCTGCGGGTAGCCCGGTTCGTCGTCCGGGCGGAGGCCGCGCTGCTGGGTCCAGCGGGCAGCCGCGGCGGTGTCACCCTGGGCGAGCAGCAGCCGCGCCCGCTGCGACGGCACCGGGTTGAACAGGGTAATCACCTGCGGGCTCAGCCCGGCCTGCCCGGCCTCGCCCATCGCCTCCAGGGCCCCGGCCGCGTCACCATGCGCGTGCCGGATCCGGGCCACGACAGCCAGGCCGGTGGCCAGCGCCTGGGTGAAGGCAAGCTGCCGGCACAGCGTGACCCCGCTGGTGGCGTGGTCAAGGGCGGCGGTCAGCTCGTTCCGCTCGTACAAGACCTGGGCCAGGCCCACGTGCGCCGGACCCGTGAGGGCCGTCTGGCTGCTCTCGCCGAAGGTGTCCAGCGCTTGCCGGCAGGTCGCCAGTGCCGCATCCAAGTTGCCCTGGGCGCGCTGCACCTCGCCCAGGTCGTACCAAACGCGCATGGGGAGAAAGCCAGCGAAGAGCGCGCCGACGGCCCGCCGCCCGGCGAGCACTTCTGCCAGGCCGCGCTCGGCTGGCCCGAGCCGGCCGTCCAGCCAGTCCGTCACCGCCCGGTTCCAGTGCACGAAGGAGCGCATGAACCAGTCGTCCTCGCCCAGGTGGGCCAGGGCCTGCCGGTTGTAGCCGGCCGCAAGGGCGGCATCACCGCGCAGCCGCGCGAGCGAGGCGCGCAGGAACGCGATCCCGGCGGGGACATTGGCCAGCACGCTATCGCCCTGTGGCGGTCCGAGGGACGGTTCATATGGCTCGTCGCCGCCGGCCGCGAAGGCGCGCTCGGCGTCATCGAGCAGGGCCTCGAGTGCTTCCACCCGGAAGCCCTGGGCGGCGCCGTACGCCTGGGCCAGGCACAGGCGCGGGCGGGCGCGTACCGACTCCGCCGGCAGCGCCGACAGCCAGCGGCGCAGGGTCACGCCCTCGCTGCGGCCGAGCAGCTCCTCGACGTGCCGCTCCACCAGCCGGGCCGCCCAGGCGGTGTCCCCGGCCGCCAGCGCGTGCCGCACCGCGTCATCGGCTAGATCGTGCTCCTCGGACCAGGTGGCCGCGGCCCGGTGCAGCGCGGGCACCCGGCCGGGCTGTTCTTCCTGTAGCCGGGCGCGCAGCAGATCGGCGAACAGGCGGTGGTAGCGCCACCAGCCGCGCACCTCATCCAGCGGCACCAAGAACAGGCCCGCCCGCTCGACGTCGGCCAGCATGGCCTGGCTGCCGGCCCGGCCGGTGACCGCATCGCACAGCTCCCCCGACAGCCGCTCCAGCACCGAGGTCTCCAGCAAGAATTCGCGTACCTGCGGGTTCTGCCGCTCGAGTACCTCCCCGGTCAGGTAGTCCAAGACGTAACGGTGGCTGCCGCTAAACGCCGCCACGAACCCGGCGGTGTCCGCCTGTCCCCGCAGCGACAGGCCAGCCAGTTGAAGCCCCGCGGCCCACCCCTCGGTGCGGGCCGTCAATGCCGTCACCGCCGTGCCGGGCAGGTCAGCGCCGATCGCTTCGCGCAACAGCGCCGCCGCCTCGTCCGCGGTGAAGCGCAACTCGGCGGCACGCAGCTCGGCGAGCTGCCCACTAGCCCGCAGCCGCGCCAGCGGCAGCGGCGGGTCGGACCGGCTCGCCAGCACCATCCGCAGCCCTGGCGGCAGGTGCTCCAGCAGGAACAACAGCGACCCATGGACTGGCTGGGAGTCGATTAGGTGGTAGTCGTCCAGAACCAGCAGCACCTCGTCCTCACGGGGGTCGGCTGCTAGTTCGTTGATCAGTGCCATCACCAGCCCATCGGGGGAAGACGCCTCCAGGGGACCCAGCACAGGTCCGGCCAGTTCGCCTATCCCTGGGCGTGCCCGGCCCAGCGCGGCGACCACGTGCCGCCAGAACCGCGCCGGGTCATTGTCACCGACGTCTAGCGACAGCCAGGCCACCGGCCGGCCGCCGTGCCGGGCCCAGTCGGCCAGCAGGACAGTCTTGCCGGACCCGGCCGGGGCGCAGACTAGGACCAGCCCTCGCGCCAGCCCCTCCTCCAGCCGACCGACCAGCCTCGGCCGGGGCACAAAACCCGGCCGCCGACTGGGCACATGCAGTTTAGTAGCCAGCAGGACATACTGCGGGGACATGGCAGCCCCGGCCATTGCCACCACGGGCTGGTCAGCCATCGGGGACCTACCGCTCAGCGCCACCAGCGATCCTCGCTCCAGCCGCTGTGTGCGATCAGTGTAACGGCTGGCTGGCGGCCGCCGCGGCCGCGCGCCGGCAGGCTGTGTCCGTTCCAGTCATCCGCCGTCCTGCGCATGCCGCCGGGTGGCAGGGACACAGGCTGCCGGTCGGCGCCATGACTTGCCGCCCCGGCCCCCCGCCGACAACCGGCCTATACCCGGGCAGCCAGACGCGCCCCGGCCCCCGTGGCGGGCCAGCCAGGCGGCATCTTCGTGCCAGCAGGCCCCGCCGCCGAAGATTCCACCTGATAAGTACACCTTCGGGTGACGCCCGGCCCCTGGGGCCGTTCATACCGTGCCCGGTGAAGGAAACGCACAACCGGCAGGAGACAGCAATGGCTGCGCTCGGGCTCGCCCTCTTCACAATCAGTTCTCCGGCCACCGGCCACCCCGTGCCGCCCGTGCCCACCGCCGGGTTCCACGACGTCTTCGCGCTCACCACAGGGCCGCCAGGCGGGGCCGCCGGCCGCCGAGTCGGCCGCTCCCAGTGCGGCCAGCCCCAAATGAACTCACGAGGTGATCTTGATGATAGCTAGCCAGCCCACCCGCCGCCGGGTCGCGGCCGTATGGCGGACTGCCCACCGCGCGGTGGCGGCACTGCGAGCCATCCATGACGAGCAGGTCCTCATGTGGGAGCTGTTCTGGCAGTCCAGCCACGTCGCCGTGGACCGGGCCGGGCCGCTGGCCTGGCAGGCCAGCCTGGACGGGCCCCGGCTGATCGGCAGCGACCTGCCCACCCCCAAGGACGCCAGCTCATGCAGCACGCCATGACCGGCACCGCGCGACCGGGGCCGCGAGCGGATGCTGAGGCGATGGCCCCTCCGTCCGGGCGCTGGCTGGGGCTGGAGTGAGCGCCTCCGGCGGGCCTGCCCGGTATGAGATCCGCGTGGCGGGTGTCCTGGACGGCCGGTGGTCCGCCTGGTTCAACGGCCTCCAGATCAGCGGCCAGGGCGAGGAGACGGTCATCTGCGGGCTGCTCGCTGACCAGCCCGCGCTGCATGGGCTGCTGACCAAAGTCCGCGACCTCGGGCTCTGCCTGATCTCCGTGCGCCGGCTCGGCACCGGCCAGGCCGAAACGAGGCACCATGACCAGACCTAGCCTCCGCCGCGGCCTGGCGGCCGTTCCGCCATCGGCCACCACAACGCGCCCTGAGCCAGGACTCGCGGCCAGAGCAGGATTATCAGCAAAGCTTGGAGGAAGACATGACCGGGTTCCTGGGCACCGGCGGCGGCCAGGTCGCCTGCGAGGTGACCGGGCTGACAGCGGCCGCTGAGGAGGTGGTCGCCGCCCGGCCGGAGCTGGTGTGGGACCTGGTCGCAGACGTCACCCGGGTCGGCGGGTGGAGCCCGGAATGCATCCGGGCGGCCTGGCTCGGGGAGCCCGGCCGGCCGCGGCCCGGCGCCAGGTTCACCGGGCACAACCGGTTCCCGGATGGCTTCGAGTATGAGGTGACCTGCGTGGTCACCGAGGCGGACCGGCCCCGCGCGTTCGCGTGGGTGGTTCTGGATGACAGCGGTGACCCCGCCCGCCCGTCCTCGTCGTGGCGGTACCGGATCGACCCGCTCCCCGGCGGCGGCAGCAGGGTCCGGCAGCGCTTCACCCACGGACCCGGCGCCAGCTACTTGCGGGCAGCCGCCGCGAAGGCGCCGGGCCGGGCTGCTGAGATCATCGCTGCCCGGCGGGACGGGCTGCGGGCCAACATGAGCGCCACCCTGCGTGCGATGGAGGCCGCCGCGGAATCCTCTCACGCCACCGGTGTCGGCCCGGGGTAGTGCGCATCCGGGCCTGGCTGACGGGGCCGCGGCGCGGCTGGTCGAGTGGCACGTCGGGACGCTGCTTCGCCGCAGCGAGGGCGCGACCCCGCCGCGCCGCCGCGCCGCCGGGCCTGGCCGAGCCGCTGACCGGCCGCGAGCTGAAGGTGCTGCGGCTGCTCGCCGCGGGCAAGTCCAACCAGCGCATCGCCCACGACCTGGTGGTGGCGCTCGACACGGTCAAAAGCACATGACCCACATCCTGGGCAAGCTCGGCGCGGCCAACCGCACCGAGGCCGCCGCGCGGGCCCGGCAGCTCGGCCTGATCCCCTGACACCGCCCCCCAGCCTGCCCGGTAGCACCTTCGGGTGACCGATCGCCGCGCCGCGATATTCCACCCGCCTGGCACCTTCGGGTGACGCCCCACGCAGGCGGGAGTTCGTACCGTTCCCCGAAGAGCCAAGCCACCCATCTACTGACGGAGGACTCCATGTACGACCCACCTGTCTATCTGTGGGCGATCACCATCGTCGGGACCGCTGCGATCGCGGCTGCGACCTGCGTCGTGCTGTACGGCGGCGCGGAACGCGCCGGCCTGGGCCGGCGGCGCGCGGCGCTGCTGGCCGGGGCCGCGGCCGTCGTGCTCGGCGGCTGGTTCACCGCCACCGCGGTGATCGCGGGTCACGGCTGGTACCACACGCGGCTCGGACACGGGGTGCCGTGGCTGCCGATCGCGGTGGCCGGCTTCTTCGGCACGCTGCTGGCCTTGCGCCGGATCCCGGTGGTCGCGCGCGCCCTGGCGGCACCGGGCCTGGCGAGCCGCCTGGAGTACCCGCACACGTTCCGGGTGGAAGGGGTGGCCTTCCTGATCATCATGGCCCTCGGTCACCTGCCCGCGCTGTTCGCCTTGCCCGCGGGCCTGGGCGACATCGCCGCCGGCATCGCCGCGCCGCTGGTCGCCCGCAGGCTCGCGCGGGGCACGGGCCGCCGCGCCGCCCTGTGGCACAACGCGTTCGGCATGACCGATCTGGTCGTGGCCCTGACCCTCGGCGCCCTCACCGGATACCAGTTGCTCCACGTCACCCCGTCCGCCGCTCCGATCTTCGAGCTCCCGCTCGCGCTGATCGTGACAGCCGGCGTGCCGCTGCTGCTCACCCTGCACATCACGTCCGTGTCCGCGCTGGCCAAAGCCCCGCGAACACCGCTGCCAGCCACTGGCCCGCTCATCGTCGGCGCCACGCCGCGTGCTGCTGTGGCGCCACGCCCGGGATCCCGCGCCCGGTGAAGCACTCAACGCAGAGGAGAAGGCAAGGCAGCGCGTTATCGACGCGCTCAAGGAGGCGGCCGCCTGGCCGGGCGCCGACCGGCGCACCCCCCGTCGTGCTCGCCAGCCAGCTCATGGCCGCCGAGCCCTACCAGGAGGGCCATCCGCCCGCACGACTGTACGCCGGGCGTAGGCCCGGTCAACGGAAAGGAAACGCAATGAATACCCGGAGTCCATGCGCAGACGCCGAGGTCCCGGAGATCTCCCAGCCCAGGTTCGTCCTTGACCGATCCGATGAGCGAGGTGCAGCGGTCCCACTCATGGGTCCCGCCGACCACGGTAGCGCCAGCCCGCTGATGGGCCCGGCCACCGCGGGCACCGTTACCCCGCTGATGGGCCCGGCCGCCCCGGCCACCGTTACCCCGCTGCTGGGTCCCGCCGATCGCGGCACGATGGTCTCGCTCATGGGTCCCGCCGACCCAGGCACGGCCACGCTGCTGATGCTTCCAAGCCGGTAAGGCCTCGCTCAGACCGCAGGACGGACCTCTCGCCCGGCCCGGCCGCCGCCCGGCAGGCAGGCCCGGGCGAACCGAGCACGCTCCGGCCATCGGCACGGCATCCCTCTGACCCGCAAGTAGTTCGACCCGAAAGGCGTTGACGTGACAGACATCCAGATCGAGACCCAGTACTCGACCGGCGCTTCCCGGCAGGCCATCGAGCAGGCGCTCGTCGCCGCCGGGAAAGACCTCGACCATCTTCGGCCGGCGGACCTCGCTCTGCTTGAGGACTTCCACACCATGGGCCGCATCGCCACCACCCAACTGGCCGACCTGGTCGAGATCACCCCCGACGACGAGGTCCTCGACGCCGGCAGCGGAATCGGCGGAACCGCCCGCTACGTCGCCGAACGCAGCCGCTGCCACGTCGTCGCCGTGGATCTCACCGAGGAATACTGTCAGACCGCACGGTGGCTCAACCATCTTGCCGGGCTTGACGACCGCATCTCCGTGCGCCAAGCAGACGTCACGGACCTGCCGTTCGAGGACGCGGCCTTCACCCTGATGTTCAGCCAGCACGTGCAGATGAACGTGGCCGACAAGGCTCTCCTCTACGTGGAGGCACGCCGGGTCCTGGCCGCCGACGGCAGGCTGGCTCTGTGGGACATCGTCGCCGGCGAGGACGGCGAACCCGACTTTCCGATGCCCTGGGCCGACCGACCCGAATACAGCCACCTGACCACGCCCGATCGACTGCGCACGGCCATCGAAACCTCCGGGTTCGAGATCGAGCAGTGGAACGACCTCACCGACCACGCGGCCGCGACGATGCAGACACTGCTCACGTTGCCTCCCAGCCCGATCGGACTGCAGGCCTTCGTCCCCAACTTCGAGTCGAAAGCCCAAAACCTCACCGCCGCACTGGCCGACGGCCGGCTGCGCGCCATCCAGGGCATAGCACGAGCGGTCTGAGACGTGCCGCCATCCACTCGGCCAGGAGGCGAACCATGAGCTCGAAGATCGTCATCATCGGCGTCGGCTGTGCGTCGTCCATGCGGGCAAGGCCTGCCGCGCTCTCGGCATGCAGGCAATCCGCGAGAGCGACTTCGCGCGAAGGGCATCAACTGGGCAACCGCCGCCTTTAACAGCTACCAGGGCTAAAGGGGTCAGGCCAGGCACGCACCCGCCCAGCGGCTCGTACTGGCGGAAGCCACCGTGAACGTCCACGCCGCCGGAACGACAGCTGGCCGTCGCCGTTCCAGATCGACTCGTCGAGCTCGGACAGCTCGCCCTTGGTGTGCCGGCGCAGCAGGTACCAGGCGACACCGCCGAACGCGCCGGCGATCAGCAGGGAACTGACCCGCCGGAGGGCTGACGCCTGCTCGATGCCGTGCTGGAGGCTGCCGGAGTGGTAGCCGAACGCGAGGTACTGGACGTTGAACAGGATCCACATCATCAGGTCCCCGAACAGGCCGGTGGCGATCCCGGTCGCCGCGACCATCGCCCAGAACCGTGGCGTGAGGATCGCGGCGCCGTCGCTGGTGATGTTGGGCTGCTCCATGGCGCCGCGGCCCGACGGCAGCCGTGTCCGGACCAGGGGTTGCGGGCTGCGCAGACGCTCACTCTCCTGCGTCCGCTGTGCGGCGTTCCGCCCGCCGGGCCACCACCCGCTGGGCCACCAGGCTGGCCGGGATGGCCCGGTCCGGTGATCCGGCTGCTCGCTCATGACCTCAATTCCAGCACCTCGACGGTGCCGTCCGCCGGCAGCACCATCTCCAGCCCGGGAACGATGATCAGCGCGGACCAGGCGGGCGCCGTCAGCTGAGGCGATGACCGTCCCGGCGCGGGCGTGCCGGTGCCCGCCTCCCGGCCCGCTGTGCCGTTACCGGGGCCCTGGCAGCTGCTCAACTGAACGCCCCGGCTGGCGTGCCGGCCCGTGCGGCGGCGGCGGAGTCCCGGAGGAAGCGGGCGGTGCCGGCCGCGCGCGCCGTCCACCACCGGCTGATGGCGTCACCGGGGGTACTGCTGGCGTGCTGCTGCTCCCAGCGGTGGGCCTCGTGCCCGAGCCAGTCCAGCGTCGCGGCCGGGTCCTGCCCGAGCATGGCGCGCAGGGTGTAGCGGCGCTCGCCGATCCGGTGGCCGACTCCGGCTGCTGCGGCGCCGAGGGCCAGCCGGCGGCGGGTCAGGATGATGCCGCTGCGCACGGGCGTGGTCAGGGCGGCGGTCAGGTCGCCGACGCGGCCGTCCGGCCCGGCCGGCGCGGGGGCTTCCCGCAGCGCCAGCGGCAGCTGCGCCGGCGCCCGCTGCGAGCTGAACTCGGCGGATATGGCATGCCGGGTGAGCTGCGCCCAGGCAGTGAGGCCCGGGGTCTCCAGATCGGTAACCGCATCGAGGTAGGCGGGCAGCCAGGGCTGCAGGTGCTCGGCGAGCAGCGCGGCGCGGGTCCGGTCCAGCGCGGCGGCGGTGGCCGGGCGGCGGGTCCCGGCGGCGGCCTCGCCGAGGCTGGCGTACAGCGCGAGGAGCGCGGTGAGGTGGTCGGGTTCGGCGGGCGGGGTGATCCCGATGGCCCGCCAGAAGCCAGCGGCCCGGTCGGTGCCCTCGCCGCCCAGGGCGCCGTCCGGTCCGAGGTACACCGATGCGTACGGCGGGCAGTTCAGCACGAACACATCGGTATGCTCCGCGTCGCTGGCCGGCTCCAGCCCGAGGGCGGCGGCGGTAGCGCGGGCGTCAGCAGGGCTGTCGGCCACGGCGCCCAGCGCGCGCAGGAGCTCCCACCGGCCGCCTGTCATGCGGCAGGCCCGCCGCCTGGCCCATCTGCGGGCAGCGCGGAGGCGGCGGCCGATGGCTTCAGCGGCCGCATCAGCCATCTGGGCCGCCGGGTGCCGTCCGGGGAGACGTGGCCGGCGGGGCGGGTCAGGGTCATCCACTGCTCGTAGATTTCCCGTGCCCTGACGGTGTCCACCGCGATGTCGCCTTGTGTGTCGCCGGGCGCTGCGGGATGGACCCGGACGGCCTGATGCCAGCAGTGCATGCCGGAGATGGGGTCGGGATGGACCGGGAAAGTGAGGTTCTGGTGGACGCCGGTGTCGGACCACCAGATCCGGGCGGTGTCCGGGTCGGCGGAACGGTAGGGCCTGACCCGGCCGGTGGCGTGCATGGCCCAGCCGCCGTCGTCGTGGTGCAGGTCGACGGTGGCCATCATGCCGCCCGCGCTGACCTGGCTGTGGCCGGTGAGCTTCCAGCGGCCCATGTGGTGTGAGCAGGCGACCACGCCGGGCCGGATGCCCTCGGTGATCCACGCCTTGGCAACCAGGTACCCGATGTCGGTCTCGACCCGGATCAGGTCACCGGTCCGCGCGATGCGCAGCCGGGCGGCGTCGGTGGGGTGGATCCAGACCGGGTTGGTGTGGGACAGCTCGTCCAGCCATTTGCTGTTGGCCGACCGGGTGTGGATCTGGGTCGGCAGCCGGAAGGTCGACAGCAGCACCATCTGATCAGGAGCCAGCGCGGAGGGATGTACGTGGCTCTTGATGTAGCCGGGGAGGGCGTGCTCGGGCCAGCCCCAGTCCGCGAGGGTGGAGGACCAGAATTCCAGCCGCCCCGACGGGGTGGGGAACCCGCGGCGGATGATCCCGTCGACCATGACGCCGGCCGGGCGGCGTCCCTTGCTGTCCGGGCCAGGTGTCGCCATCGGCACGATGTTCGTGGTGGCCGGGACGGGCGCGGTGGTGTAGGCCTGCCCGGCCGGGCCGATGGCCACATCGCGCAGCTCATCTTCTGGTACTTCGCGCTCGTGCAGGCCGCCCTGGCCGCTGGCGATCTCGAAGGCCCCGTAGCGGCGCATCCACGCCAGGGGGGTCAGGCCCTCGGCGGCGGCCCGCTCGGGCAGGCCCGGCACCGAGTTCTCGAACATCCACCCGTAGTACTCATCAACGGTGAGCTTGCTGCCCGGCTGCGCGCGGGACTCGTGGTACTGCCGGATGCCCATGGATCCGTCGGGGTCGATCCGCCAGGACAGCTCGATCCACCACTCGTTCTCCTCCCAGACCTCGCCGGGGTTGACCTGCCGGGTGTCGGTGATGTCCTCGCCGAGCCGCTCCCGCGCGGCGCGCAGGACCGGCTGCCGGAAGCCGATCCACTGCCCGTCGTACTGCTCATAGGAATGCGTGTCGTGCCGCTCAGAGCCGTGCCCCATCGGCAGGATGTAGTCGGCGAAGTACGCGGACTCGTTCCAGGTCGGGGTCAGTGCGACGTAGCAGCCAATTTTCTCCTCGTCGGTAAGCACTTCCATCCAGGACAGGCCGTCAGGGTTGGTCCAGACCGGGTTGTAGACGCGGGTGAAGTAGGTGTCGAGCCGGCCGCGGCCGGCTTTCAGGAAATGGGGGAGCAGGAAGCTCATCTCGTTCTGGGCCAGGGGGAACTCCAGTGGCCAGGACAGGTCCTGCCACACTCCCGGGTGCGGCGGGGTGTGGATCGGCTGCGGGACGAACTTGTTCCAGGCGTTCGGGAACGTGCCGCCCTCGGTCGCGACCGCGCCCAGCAGCGCGGAGATCAGGAACAAGGTCCGCGACACCTGCCAGCCGCCCAGGTTCCCGGCGGCCGCCGACCGCCACGAGTGGCAGGCGAACCGGGTCCCGGCGCCCGCCACGACCTCGGCGACCTCGGCCAGCACGGTGGCGTCGATCCCGGACTCGGCGGCGGCGTACTCGAACGTGAACTCCGCATACAGCTCCCCCAGGGCGTCCTGGAACGCCCCGAACGTGGGCGGCAGGTCAGGGCGGCACTCGGTCAGGTACTGCTGCCAGTTCCACCACCGGCGGACGAATTCCGCGTCGTAGCGGCCGGTGCGGATCATGTAGCCGGCGATGGCCAGGTTCATCGCCGCCTCACTGCCCGGCTGCGGGGACAGCCAGTAGTCGGCGTGGGTGGCGGTGTTGGACAGCCGGGTGTCCAGGACGATGACCTTGGCGCCGTTCTCGCGGGCCTGGGTGATCCGCTGGGCGTGCGGGTTGAAGTAGTGCCCGGCCTCCAGGTGCGCGCTGATCAGGTAAATGACCTTGGCGTTGGCATAGTCCGGGCTGGGCCGGTCGATGCCCATCCAGAACTGGAAACCGGTCCGGCCGCCGCTGGAGCACACGTTGGTGTGCGAGTTGTGCCCG
>Ga0208219_1000711_pt1 | contig 11843 bp, 14 predicted proteins | sample NGESurshal072012_7_FD_184469 | JGI IMG/M metagenome (GOLD analysis project Ga0208219, IMG submission 184469) | Arctic peat soil microbial communities from Barrow, Alaska - NGEE Surface sample 53-2 shallow-072012 (SPAdes) | ecosystem: Environmental > Terrestrial > Soil > Wetlands > Peat ...
TGAATGGACCCGGTCTCTTGCATGTCCTCACCTTCCTCGCGAGCCACCAGCCTGCTCAGGCGGCCACGTTGGAGGCCAGGAGGCTTATTCATAAGGCCTTTCTGGTGGAAGCCCGTAAAGATGCCGGTCCTACCGTTTAGTTGTCGGTGGCCGTGTCGGCTGGGCCCGCCTGCTTGTCGGTGGCGTGGGCTTGGATGAAGGCGGCGATCCGGTCGTTCAGTGCGTTGATCCGGTTGAAGCCGCCGTGGCTGCCGGGGACGACGGCGACCTCCGCGTGCGGCATGAGGCTTCCCCGGGCGCGGGCCTCCGCCGGGGTGAGCATGGCGCTGCGCGCGCCGGTGACCAGCAGGACCGGCACGTCGATCGCGCGGAGTTCGTCGTCGGTGAGGATGCCGGGGAACTTCGGCTCCATCCGGTAGCCGCGGCTGCCTGCCCACATGAGCGTCATCAGCTCCTGGTGCAGCATGGCCGGGCTGTCCAGCCACCGGGCGAGGCGGCGGCGCAGCGGCATCGGGGTCAGGCTGGCCAGGCCGCTGATGCTGAGCCACCACCAGAAGCGGGCGTCGAGCCTGGTGAGCCCGGCCGGGTCGAGCAGTGTGATGGAGGCGACCCGGCCGGGCGCCCGGAGTGCCTGGTTCATGGCGGCCCAGCCGCCGTAGGACAGGCCCACCAGGTGCGCCGGGCGGTCGCTGAGCCGGCCGAGCAGCTCGTCCAGCCACGCCGCGCAGGACGCCGGCGGAGTGAGCGGGGCGCGCGCGACGCTGGGGTTGGGGTCGCCGGGCATGTCGATCCCGTATACCGGGTGGTGCTTGGCGAGCGCGGCGACGTGCGGGTACCAGCCCGAGGCGTTGAACCCGGCCCCGGTGAGCAGCACGACCGGCTCTCCGCCGGGATGCGGCCGGTAGGCGTGCACCCGCGTGGTCGCGGTCGCCGTCTCGATATCGAATTCCTCGACGGGCTGCGGCCAGAGCGCAAACGCCTGCTCGTACGCGGCCATGAACTTCTCCCGCGCCGCTGGGCTTACCCACGATCCCACGTCGGCCTTGGGTGCCAGCATGTCCCGCCTCCTCGAGGCTGAGTCCTCCATCTTTATGGTACCATCGTATCACTAACAACGCCCGGCCAGGCAACGAGGGGTTACGGTGAGCCGGTGCCGAAGCGGGTCGATCACGAGGTGCGGCGGCGGCAGATCGCGGACGCGCTGCTGCGGACGGCCGCCACACGCGGGCTGCACGCCACCGGAATGCGCGAGGTCGCAGCCGAGGCCGGCGTGTCCCTGCGGCTGGTCCAGTACTACTTCGGCACCAAGGAAGAGCTCCTGCTGGCCGCCATGCAGCACCTGGCGGCCCAGTTCAGCGAGCGGGCCCTGGCGCGGATCAGGCGGATCAAGCAGGCAGGCGGCCCGGCCAGCCCGCGTGACGTCATCGCCGCCATCCTGGCCGAGGCGCTGCCCGTCGATGACGAGCGGCGCACCTTCGCCGTGCTCAACGCGGCCTACTTCGCGCTCTCGCTGACCGACCCGGCACTGGCGATCGGCCCCCTGGTCCGGAACTCCAACGCCGTGATCGACGTGGTCGCCGCCCAGCTGCGGGCGGCCGAGACCGCCGGCGACACGCCCGCCCGCCTGGACCCGGACGCGGAGGCCCTCGGCCTGCTGGCCATGTCCCATGGCCTGGGCCTCAGCGTCCTGGGCGGCCAGTCCCCGCCCGGGCAGGCCCAGGCCGTCATCGACTACCACCTGGACCGCCTGTTCCCCGCATCCCGGCCAGCGTTACGCCGAGCGCCCGTGAAAACACCGCTTGCCGGGCAGCGCGGAGCAGTGCCCGGCCCGAACATGCCGCCGTCGCGACCGGCGGCCGGGGCGGAAGGGCTGCCTGCCTCTCCCCCTGCGGCAGGGGGCTTCGAGGAGAAACCCGGCAGCTATCGCGGCCCACAGTCAGGGGAGAACAGTGGCCAGACCGACAGATACACCAGGAGGCTAATTCATGAGCCTGAAAGTAGTTGCTGAAGAAGAATAGCCCGGTGACAGCTTTGAGCATCTCGCCGTATTTGGCGATGGGCGGTCGGTAGCGTCCGCCTTCTTCCGAGATCATCCGGTGTCCATTCACGGGGGTGAGCCCGTGATGTCAGGCGGTGACGGGCACCGGTAGCCAGGGTTTGCCGGCAAGGGCGGCGTGGATGGCGTCGATAGCACCGATGCCGTGTCCGCGTGCGCTGACCAGGTAGGAACGCACCCGGCAGTAGCCGGCGAGCGTGGCGCGGGTGTGCCAGTACCCGGAGACGGCCTGATGCCGCTTCGGGCCCTTTAACGCCTGCTCCGAGGCATTATTTGTCCAGGGGATCTTGAAGTTGCGGGTGAAGAGCCAGACCTGCCCGGCCTTGTCTTGGAGACGTTTGGCCAGGTTGTAGCCGGGGTGGCGGCCTTGGTGCCAGTCCCGGTGCCGGTTGGTGGTGATGCCCCAGGCGACCTGCTCGTCGTAGCGGGCGCGCAGGCCCGCGAGCAGCCCCGGGTCCAGATGGTCCTTCCCGTCGTTGCGAGCGGTCTCGACGGCGGCGGTGGCCTCGCGCAGGATGTCACGGACCTGCCCGGCCCAGGCCTGCCACTGCGGGTGCAGCTCCAGCACGCCCTTGCAGTGGCGGATCAAATGGGCCGCGCATTGCTGCACCCCGGCGAGCTGGGCGTCGAACTGGTGCCAGCCGGCGTAGTCGTCGCGGACCAGGTAGCCGTGCCAGCCCTCCAGCACGCCCAGCCCGGCGATCGCAGCGCTAGAGCGCGATCCCATGGCGGCGTACCAGATCAGCCGCGCATCAGGGGTGCGGATGGTCACCGCGTGCGGCGCACCCGGCACCACCGCACCGTCCGGGCCGGTGTCTTTGCTGACGACATTGGCCGGGGTCTCGTCGCCGCACAGCACCTCCTCGGCCTGCAGCGCATCCTTCATCGCCTCATCGAAACCCGCCGCCTGCAGCCGCTGCGCCAGCCGGGCCAGGGCCCGGGCTACGAACCCGCTTGAGACCGGCGTGCCCAGCAGCGCTTCCATCAGCGCGGCGGTCCGTTCCACCGGGACGTTGCCCTCCGAGGACAGCAGCACAGCAGCAGCATTGATGCCCGGCCCGTAGACCACGGACCCGGCCCGGGCATACGGCGCCACAGCGGTGGTGATCTTCTTGCAGCAGCCGCACCGGCGCCGCGGCAACTGCCAGGCTGCCTTCTCCAGCACCGCCGGCAAGATGTCCCAGACCTGCGCCCAGGCCAGCCCGGCATCGCTTGCCCCGGTGGCCGGATCGGCCAGGTCAGCGCCGCACCCGCGGCACTCCGCTGGCGGATCAGCGGTCCCGGTCCAGTCCGGCACCGCCGCCGGCGTGAGCCCTGACCCCGGATGCCCCTGCTGACCTCCCGGCTTGCGGTCCGCTGACCGCTCACGTGAGGAACGGTCCGCGGAGCGCTTCGCCTTGCGTGCGGCCTTCGCCGCGATCGGCTCCTTCGACGGCGGGGTCGAGGAGTTCCGCGAATTCATCCCCAGGCGGCGCCGCAGATCAGCGTTCTCTGCCTCCAGGGCACCTACCCGGTCCGCTAAGACAGCGACCAGCCCCGCAAGCTCCTCATACGACGGCGGAGGCTGGGCGTCTACGGGCACGACCACGATGATCGACGATCAAGGACAGAAGATCAAATCGGGCACGCCGCAACGAACCCCGCCAGGCCCGCCAACCCTCAAACGCCCAGCACAACCGAACCCGTGAATGGACACATCATCCGCCAGGTTTTGAGGTGGGCGTTGGCCCGCTCGATGGCAAGCCCGGATGGCGCTGAGGCCGGTGTTGAAGGCGACCTGGGTGTGGTGGAGTGTCCCGCCGGGCGGGGTGCGGTACGGGACGGTCGTGATGCCCTCGACTCCGGTATAGCCGAGGTCGGCGATGGTGTCGTGGCCGGTGATCAGGTCTTTGAGGCCGGAGGCGGCGTAGGCGTGCGCGTCGTGGCGGGCGCCGTGGACGGGGACCGGGCCGATCGCGGCCACGTCTCCGCTGAGGGTTGCGGCGACCTGGATGTTCATGCCGGGGTACCCGGCCTTGCCGGAGTACAGGTCCGGGACCGATGCCCAGTCCCAGGCCGGGGCGATGGTGCCGTCGACCAGCAGCGTTCCGCCCTTGCCGACGACTTGCGCCGGTGCCAGCACGCAGTCCGCGAGCACCTCACCGATCAGCGGGCGGAGCAGGTCCCATCTGCGGGACACCGTCGGCTGCGAGCAGCCGAAGACCGCCCCCCGGCTACCTCCTGGGTCAGGTTCTTGCGCATCAGGGTGACCACCATCGCCACCGACTTGAACAGGCCGATCGCCGCGGGTGCGCCGCCTGGCCGCACCACGTCGCCGGTCACCGCCGTGATCCGGGCTGCCAGTTCGCCCAGTTGCCCGTGGCTCAGCCCTGTGAGAGTCTCGTACCGCAACGGCTCTTCCATGAAATCCGCTCTTTAGCCATTGCGGTATTCATGGCAGGAGCCGTTCTTTCATGCGAGGACCGACACGTAAAGTTATGGTTATTACAAGAATTCAGGAAACCGCCCGGACTGCGCCCGCAGAACGCCCGCTCGTTCCGTCATCCGAAGAAGGCTTATGAATAAGCCTCCTGGGGTCACAAAGTCGCCTTCGCACATTTCTGACGCAGCCCTGAGTTAACGTCGGCTGCCTGTTCCGCCGCGTGGGCTAGGGCATGGTTACGCGAGCTGCCCCTTGCCGCGATTACGGATCTTGCTGAAGGCGTCGAGCGCGGCGCCGTCCGCGTCCGGAAGACATCACTGGCGCAGTGGTGTTGGCAGCGGCCAATCCCAACATGACCGGTACCACCATCGAATCCGATGGTGGAGCGTGACTGGTATCTATGGGCTGAAAGTTGAGGGACCGGTCATCTTGGTGACGCTCGAAACCCGGATGCCAATGGTCGCATGCGATCTTCTGTGGATCGAGTTCGCTTGTCGGTCGCCGGAGGTCAGCGCTTGGCGATTGCTTCGCGGACGGCGGGCACGACTTCGTGGGCCCAGAGGTTCAGCGTCGTGTCGCTGAGGCTGTCACCAGGAGGGAGCAAGTAGATGAAAGCGGCGGCGCCGTGTTCAAGCACGGCGAAAGTCAGTTCCTCTACCCACTGCGTCACTCCGCCCCCGATCCAGCGGCCCTCGTCGTCGCGGGTCTCTGGTAGCGGGACCCGGGCAAGACGCCCTGACACGTTGTAGATGGTGTCGACATCAGTAGGGTTTCTCCCTACCGAAGCAGCCGCTTCGTCGACGATGGGCCGTGACTCGGCAACCCGCGTGCTGCGCCAGTCGGCGAGGTGTCCTGGTATCCATCCGTCCGCGTGTCGGCCGGTTACTGCCAGCGCCTTCGGGCCGAGCGATCCGGTCCAGATCGGTGGCGTTGGTGCGGCCGCGGGAGTCAGCCCGGTGACCTGGTAGAACTCGCCGTCGAACGTGACCGGATCGCCGCCACCGGAGAGCGCTCTCACGACCATGATCGCCTCTTCCAGCGCTCGTATTCGGGCTGCGGGCGACAGGCGGGGGACACCGAGGGCGACGATTTCCTCCCACAGCCCGCCCGCACCCATTCCGAGAACGACGCGACCGCGAGAGATCGTAGACAGTCCCGTGACGGCCCGGGCGAGCATGGGAGCGGGACGGCTTAGCAGGTTTGTGCAGATCACCGCTCCGGTGATGTTGCTGGTTGCGCCCAGAACGAATCCCAGCGCGGCGTAGGCGTCGACGCGCTCGGCGAAGTACGGATGGTCGCCGACGCTGAAGACGTCGAGACCCGCGTCGTCGGCTAGGCGGGCGTGCTCGAGCATCTCGCTCACTTGGTGGACGCCGGTCTCCAGCCCGAGGCCGAAGAGGACTTTGTGGTTGGGGGTCATGATACGAACAGCGTACGTGACGAACGACGTTCGTGTCCAGTAGAGTCCGGTCTGCCGTGTCACTTGCCGGGAGGTCCGCCACCGATGAACCCCTCAGTGCGTCATCGCTCGACTCGTGATCGCCCCGCCAAGGCGCCGCTCAGCGAGGACGCGGTCGTTGACGCGGCCCTGGCGATCCTGAAGTCGGATGGTCTGGAGGCAGTCACGATGCGCCGGGTCGCGGCCGCCCTGGACACGGGAGCTGCCTCGCTCTACGTCTACGTTTCCGGCCGCGAGGGCCTGCTGCAGGCGATGCTGGATCGCGTCACCGCCACGATCGGGATCGAGGCCCCGGACCCTTCATGCTGGCGTGCCCAGCTGCACTCGCTGCTTCAGCGCGTGCGCCAGGCGCTGGTCGCTCATCCTGGGATCGCCGCGATGACCCTGGCCGATCCGCCCACGACCGAAGCGGTCCTGCGCCTGACTGAGAACCTGCTGGGAATCCTGCTCGCCGGCGGCCTTGACCCCCAGGACGCCGCCTGGGCTTGCGACATCTTCGTGCTGCTGGTGACGGCCGTCGCCCGTGAGGACGATGTGCGGCGCGCCCGCGGCCGCAGCGGCGGCGACCGCCGCGAGCACGCCGGCGTGCTCTACAAGGTTTTCGCCGGCCTGCCGCCCGACAGGTTCCCTCTCATCGCCGCCCACGCCGCGCAGATGGTCGCCGGCAACAGCGACGAGCGGTTCCGCTACGCCATCGACGTTGTTATCGACGGCGTAGTCGCCAGAGCCGCCCGGAGGTAACCCGTGCCTCCCCGGTAGAGCTCGCCCACGAGCTGAAAGACGGGCTCAGAGCCGCAGGTGGGATGCCGCCGACGCGTGCACGGGCCGGACACAGAACAACTCGCTGGAAAGCGACATGAGGAGTTCACCAAGATCGGCGAGCTCCTCCGCAAAGATCCCGCTCCAGCCGCGGTTCGAGGCCGAGCATGTCGTGGGTGCGTCGCGCTCGGCCGCGGTGCTTCGCGTCACGCGTGATGGCCGACGGCCACCCTTGCGGCTGGCCGACCAGGTCGCTGATGTCCTTGATCCTTACACCGTGGGCGCTGAGGATAGACACGAACGAGTGGCGTAGCTCCCTGGGTGCCCATGCCTCCCCAGGCCCGCGGCCCGGGTGATGACGGCGAACTCGCGGCGGACCTGCCAGCGGTCCAGCGGAGTGCCGTCCTCGCGGCAGAAGACCAGGTCGTGGTCCTGCCAGTGTTCGCCCGCCTGGAGCCGTTCGGCGGCCAGCCGCTTGCGGTGTTCCTTCGCCTCGACTGCCTTCTTGGGCAGCTTGAGGAGGCGGCGGCTCTTGCGGGTCTTGGTGTCACCCTTGGCCCGCAAGAGCCGATAGACGGCCACCGTGCCCTCTTCCAGGTCCACCTCAGACCACCGGAGCGCTCTTGCCTCTTCGGTGTGGATCATGCCTACTCGTTCGTCATCGGCGTGGATACCCACGCCCGCACCCACGCTTGCGGTCCCGGCTTGTACCTCCACTATTCAGTGTTACTATGTACCGGTAGTCAATAACACTGAGTAGCTGAGGAGGAAGTGTTCCATGGGCAAGCAGGTGACGGAGATGCTCAAGGGGACGCTGGAGGGCATCGTCCTCGCGATCCTGGTCGGCCGGCCGGCGTACGGCTACGAGATCACGGCGTGGCTGCGGGAGCAGGGCTTCTCCGACATCGCCGAAGGGACTGTCTACGCGCTGCTCATCAGGATCGAGCAGCGTGGCCTCGTCGACGTGGAAAAGGTCCCCTCCGAGAAGGGGCCGCCGCGCAAGGTGTACACCCTCAACGCTCAGGGACAGGAACATCTCGAAGAATTCTGGCGGACCTGGAGCTTCCTCACAGAACGGCTCGAACAGCTCCGCAAAGGAGGCAGATAGACATGGCCACAAGGTGGACCAAGCTCCTCGAGACGGTCTACGGCCCGGTCGAGCAGAAGAGGCGCTACCGGCAGTACAAGGCGCGCGTGGAACGGCTTCCCGCGGGTTATCGAATGGCGGTCGATGCGCTGCAGCGGTACTCGTATTACTTCGGGCACGGGACGGCAGAAGGCGGGCTGTCGATGCTGGAGGACCTTGTCGATCTCTTCGAGCAGAGCGCGGCGAGCGGAACCCCGGTCCGCGAGGTCGTCGGGGAGGACCCAGTGGAGTTCGCCGACGCGTTTCTCCGGAACTACCCGGAGGGTCAGTGGATCGTCCGGGAGCGGGATCGGCTGACCAGCGCCATCGAGCGCGCCGCCGGAGAAGCCACCGGAAACGAAGGGATATCCCGATGACGACACAGCCGGTCCAGGCGATGCACGTGCAGGGTCTTGAGAAGTCGTACAAGCAGCTGCGCGTGCTGCGCGGCGTGGACTTCGACGTGGCGCGGGGCAGCATCTTCGCCCTGCTCGGCTCCAATGGCGCAGGCAAGACCACGGTCGTAAAAATCCTGTCCACGCTGCTCAAGCCCGACGCGGGGACGGCCACCGTGGATGGCTTCGACGTCGCCACGCAACCGGCGAGCGTGCGGGAGTCCATCAGCCTCACCGGGCAGTTCGCGGCCGTGGACGAAACCCTCACCGGGCGGGAGAACCTGGTGCTGATAGCCCGGCTGCGGCACCTGAAGGGCGCCGGCCAGATCGCGGATGACCTGCTGGCCCGCTTCCAGCTCACTGACGCGGCGCAGCGACGGGTGTCGACGTACTCCGGAGGCATGCGCCGCCGTCTGGACATCAGCATGAGCCTCATCGGGAACCCGCCGGTGATCTTCCTGGACGAACCGACTACCGGGCTCGACCCTCAGTCGCGCGCCGAAGTGTGGAACAGCGTCAAAGAGCTCGCCGGGCAGGGCACGACGGTGCTGCTCACGACGCAGTATCTGGACGAGGCCGAACAGCTCGCCGACCGGATCGCGATCCTCCACGAAGGACGGATCATCGCGAACGGCACCCTCGCCGAACTGAAACAGCTCCTCCCGCCCGCCAAAGTCGAGTACGTCGAGAAACAGCCGACCCTCGAAGACATCTTCCTCGCCATCACCGGCAACGACGGCAACGCGGGCACGGCCAGCGCCGACGGCACGGACAACTAAGGAACAACGATGACCACCACGTACTTCTTCGGCGACACCGCCGTTTTGCTGGGCCGGTCCATGCGCCACATCACCCGCAGCCTGGACACCATCATCACGGTCACGATCATGCCGATCGCCCTCATGCTGCTGTTCGTCTACGTGTTCGGCGGCGCGATCCACACCGGCTCGGGTCATTATGTGAACTACCTGCTGCCCGGAATCCTGCTCATCACGATCGCGATGGGCATCTCCTACACTGCAATCCGGCTCTTCACGGACATGCAAAGCGGGATCTTCGAACGGTTCCAGTCCATGCCGATCGCACGCTCGAGCGTGCTGTGGGCGCACGTGCTGACCTCAGTGGTCTCCAATCTGATATCGCTGGTGCTGGTCGTGCTCGTGGCCGTCCTCATTGGATTCCGCTCTGGCGCGGGAGCGCTGGCATGGCTTGCCGTCGCCGGCATCCTCGTCCTGTTCACCCTGGCACTGACCTGGCTCGCGGTCATCGCCGGCCTCTCCGCGAAGACCGTGGACGGCGCGGGCGCCTTCTCCTACCCGATCATCTTCCTGCCGTTCATCAGCTCGGCATTCGTGCCCACCCGCACCATGCCCGGCCCGGTGCGCGCCTTCGCCGAGAACCAGCCCGTGACATCCATCGTCAACACGATCCGCGACCTGTTCACACAACAGCCAGTCAGCACCGGCATCTGGATCGCGCTCGCCTGGTGCCTCGGCATCCTCATCGTCGCGTATGCCCTCGCCATGGCCACCTACCACCGCAAGATCGCCTAAGGATGCGTCTCCTTAGACCAATCAGTCATCAATGCCGCTGCGAGACGCCCCCAACCAGGTCTTTACCGTCCGCACATACGCCGCTTGAGCACCGCACTGGACCCGCCAGCCAGTACGCAAATCCATTGAAAACCCAACACGAAATCGCAGGTCAGAGCCTCGCGGTGACGATCAAGCCCGGATAGGGAGCCAAGTCAGGTCCCATGAGTACGGCACCTCAGTCGGCGCCGGCGCCCGCGCCGTAGACGTCATCCACGCAGAAGCCCTCGCATGCACAGTGCCAGGCCGCGGACCGGACGGCCTACCCAGCGGCAGTTCCCCAGGCCAGCGATGGGTTCCGACCACGCGGACGTACCTTTAAAGGGAGCGTCACTGGCTCAGAACCGATCGGGCTGATACGCCTGACACCCTCTCCAGGGACAGTCATAGACTCCCCGGCATGGACCTCAAGGACGCAACGCTCATGATCCTGAATGAGTCTGCTGCTCATCCCAGCGTGGCGAAGATCGCGCAGGCCGCATACGACCAGCTGGCAAGCGGCCAGGAAGTTGACTACCGCGTCCTGGACGAGCTGGTGGGAGAGGCCAGTGGGAAGGGTCTGCTCCGCGCCATCAGGCAGAAGTACGGCGCCACGACCCACGAGGCCATATTCGCGCCTATTCTTCGTGAAATCGGCCGGGAGAAGCCCATCCCGCCGCGCAGACGGCCAGCCGCATACCAAGACAGCGCCGATCCGCTCACTGCCAGCAGCTGGTGACACCCGAAGCCGACACCAACATGCCGGACTTCTTCATCTGGCACTGGATCCGCGCTCCCCATCCACGCAGGTGAGCGACTCCCCCGGACACCTGTGCGGCAGCTTCTAAGCAGCGGGTCACTGCGATGGCTGGGCGCGGATCTGGTTTCGCAGGAGACAGAACTCATTACCTTCCGGGTCGGCCAGTACTTGCCATCCCTCATCGCCGTTCTGACCGACATCTGTCAGGCGCGCACCAGCAGCCATGAGCCGTGCCAGCTCGCTCTCCTGGTCACGGTCCGTCGGGCTGACGTCGAAGTGCATACGGAGCTTGCCGGCCTTCGGGGCCGCGCACGGCTCAAAGATGATCGTGGGCTGGAGACCGCCGACGAGGGCTGGGCTGCCGCAGCGGCCGGCTACGAGGAGGTCCACCACGTCGCGTCGCCAATGGTCCAGTCCGACGATCCCGATGAGGTGATCGTTCCCGCCCGTGACGGCACGCTGCGTGTCCTGCGGGCCGCCCGCGACGCTGGTGTTCGACGTGTAGTGCTGACCTCGTCGTTTGCGGCGGTCGGTTACTCACCGAAGCCAGGTGCCGAGTACACCGAGGCCGACTGGACCGACCCCGACACACCCGGCCTTCCACCGTATCCGCGGTCCAAGGCGATCGCCGAGCGAACCGCCTGGGACTTCATCGAACGTGAGGGTGGCGACACCGAGCTGGTCGTAGTCAACCCCACGTTCATCCTCGGCCCTACATTGACGACGCAAGCACGTTCGTCGTTGCAGCTGACCAAGGCGATGCTAGACGGGACAATGCCCGTAGTGCGACGCCAGCGCTTCGGCGTCGCCGACGTGCGTGACGTGGCCGATCTGCACATCCGTGCGATGGCCGCACCCGAAGCGGCCGGCCAGCGGTACCTGGCCTTGGCCGACGGGCCGACCATCAGCTTCCTTCAGATGGCCCAGATCCTGCGCGAGCGGCTCGGCCCGCTAGCCGAGCGAGTACCAACCGAAGAGGCAACAGGACCGGAGCCGCCCAGACTGATCATCCACAACGACCGCGCCAAGCAGGAGCTCGGATGGCGCCCACGCCCTGCCGAGACCACGATCGTTGAAACCGCCGAGAGCCTGCGCGACCTCGGCCTGCTGGAGAAACGGTGATGTAAGCATCCGCACGATCCCCTGGGTGACGCCATCACAGGTCAGCAGTTCGCCTTCGCTCACACCACAGCCGTCTAGCCAGCGCCCCGCGCACCAGCTCACGAGGTTGGCGAGTCACCCGCGCATGTACGACCGCGCGATGGATACGAATATCGCCTCGACTGGGCGGCGTG
>Ga0208219_1000714_pt1 | contig 11799 bp, 18 predicted proteins | sample NGESurshal072012_7_FD_184469 | JGI IMG/M metagenome (GOLD analysis project Ga0208219, IMG submission 184469) | Arctic peat soil microbial communities from Barrow, Alaska - NGEE Surface sample 53-2 shallow-072012 (SPAdes) | ecosystem: Environmental > Terrestrial > Soil > Wetlands > Peat ...
CTCGGCCGCCTGCACTTGTATATGCCGCATCATTCCGCGCGGACCATCCTTGGAAATGTTGCGGCACTGAGGAACAAGCGATAGGCAGGTTCGTTCCTTGCGCTTGCAGTTCTCCGTGATCCACGAGTGCTTTTCGCCAAGGCACCCAGCATTGCCGAAGTGATCGCGTCTGGTGGGGGAAACGCACGATTTCCTACTTGAGCAAATGGCTCGTCTTGGGATGCTTCTCATGCAGGAAAGTCGCGAGGCCTGTCAAATTCTGCCAGCGGCGGATCGCTGTATCGACATACAGCGGATCAAGCTCGACCCCCCGACAGATGCGGCCAGTGCGTTCGGCGGCGAGCAGCGTGGTGCCACTACCCAGAAAACTATCGAGGACGATATCGCCGCGGTTCGAGCAATGGGACACGTCAAGCAATCCAAACGATCCATCCCGATGGAAGAAGGTGACTGAAAACGGGCGACCACAGAAGGCGAGACGAAGCCGTGGGTTTAAGATATGCTGCGACCTAAACCTTCTTCTCGACCGCCGCATCGAACCCGGCACCGGACGCTGGAGCCGCGGTATCCGGCAGTCCCAAGAACGTCACACGATCTGGCGGCAAAGCGAGATGTTCTGCTCCGCCAGCATTTTCAGAATCCGGGGGGATCACGGAATTCAAAACTGTATCCTACGCGTCTCGGGCAGTTCCCTTGATCTTCAGCTTCGATAACAGGGTACGATCAATCTTCTGGTTGACCTGCCCATAGGAGCATTGGGCTGGCTTTTTATCAGGTCGCCACCTGAGGATGGACGTGCCGTGGCGGAAGCGGCCGCCGGTGAAATGATCGTAGGACACTTCGACCACGTATTTCGGCCTCACGGGCTGCCATTCCGAAGACCGTTTCGTCGACCATCGGCTAGCACCGCCTGGAGCATTCCCCGTAAAACTGCGATCCTGTCTTACCGTCTCGAGTTTGTCGGTAAGGGCCGGCTTATCCTTGGTTTTGATGCCCGACGAAAAGCCCACGTGATGAAGCAGGCCCTCGGCATCGTAGAGCCCGAGCAGAAGCGAACCGACAACCTTTCGACCTGCCTGGACGTTTTCCCCGTAACGGAAGCCGCCGATGACGCAATCCGCACTTCGGTAACGCTTGATCTTCTGCATGCCGTCGCGGTTGCCGCCTTGATAGGGAAGATCGAGGCGTTTCGCAATCACGCCGTCGCTTCCGCCGCCTGCCGACGCAAGCCAACGATGAGCGTCCTGCAGCTTCAGACTGGCCGGGGAGAGGCGAAAGAGGCTTACGTCCGAAAAGTAACGGGCAGCAAAGTCTTCGAGCAGCGGCCGCCGCTTTGCGAGAGGTTTGCTCTCAAGCTCGCTCTTCCCCTTTTTCAGAAGGTCAAACGCAAGAAACAGAGCCGGAGTCTGCTCTGCTAACTTCTTCACACGGCTTGCAGCAGGATGGATGCGTTGCAAGAGATCGTCGAATGAAAATCGGCCATCGACCGGAACGACAAGCTCGCCATCCAGGACAAAGCTTTTCTCGAGCAGCGCGAGAGCGGCAGCAATAACTTCCGGGAAATAGCGGTTCAGATCCTGACCCGACTTCGAATACATTGCCACGGAATCGGCATCCCGCGTCAGAAGGCAGCGGAACCCGTCCCATTTGGGTTCGTACTGCCATTCCTCGCCCATCGGGATGGCGTCGACCGAGCGGGCCTCCATAGCCTCGATGTTGGTACGACCCTTCTTCACGCCGCCCTACGCTTCCGGCTGCGGTGCGCCGGCGCACGCTTTCTGCCTTTCGTCTGCGGTGTCGTGGCTTTCTTTCGGCCCAAGCTTTGTTTCAATGCATCCATCAAATCGATGACGTTGCTTTCCTCTTCCTTTTCCTCAGGCACTTCGATTGCCTTGCCTGCGGCCTTCCGCTTCACCAGCGCCTTCAGCGCGGTCTCGTACTTATCCTTGAATTTGTGCGGATCGAATTTCGACGCCTTCGTGTCGAGGATGTGGGCGGCGAGATCGACCATGTCTTTCGATACCCTCGGACTTGGTATGTCGTCGAAGTAACCGTCTTCGTCCCTCAATTCGTAGGGACAGCGTAGGGTCGTGCCAAGCAGTCCCTTGCCAAGAGGTCTCAGCGCAATGATATGCTCCCTGTTGGACAGCACGACACGCCCGAGCGCCACCTTGTCCTTTCGCTTCATGGCGTCGCGGATCACGACGAATACGTCAGCCCCAACTTTGTCGTTAGGTACAATGTAATATGGCTTGTCGAGGTATCGCTCATCGATATCCTCGGCTGGAACGAAATCGTCGATTTCGATCGTGTGGGTGCTCGCGAGCTCCACGGCCTCGAGTTCCTCTTCGTCGATCTCGACGTATCGTCCCTTGGAGAGTTCGTAGCCCCTGCCCTTGTGATCCTTGTCCACGACCCGGCCGGTCTTCTCGTCGATCAACTGCTGCTTCAGCCTATGTCCGGTATTGGTGTTGATCTGATGAAAAATGGGTCTTTTCGGCCTGGGTCGAAGCCGGATAGAGGGAGATCGGACAGGTCACGAGCGAGAGTTTAAGCGAGCCATTCCAATAGGCACGAGGCGCCATTTCGAACCTCCAACGTGGATGGAACTTTAACTGCAGCGGGAACTTTCCGTTCCGCAGTCTCCGATATCCTAGGGTGCCAGGCATGGTCGTGGTCGCCGACTGCAAAGAAGCACTCGCCTCCGCGATCGATTGGGCGAGGCAGGGACGCACCAACATCAAGATCGTCGGCGACGGGCGCACCTATTCGCCCGAGCAGCTCGCCGTAGTGGTCATCAACGCGGATTTTTGAACAAAACAGCCTCAACGCCGTCTTATTTGCGGCAGGTGGTTTGGGTGCTTCCGCCTGCCCGGAGCGGAGCGATGTGTGAGCAGTGCGTTGAGATTGATGAGAAGATCGGGCGGTATCGCAGGATAATGCTGTCGATCACCGATGATGTCACGATCGAGCGATTCAAAGAGGTGGTCGCCGACTTGGAGGCAAAGAAGCTCGCCCTGCATGCTGAAGAAGATCAATAACGAAACCAGCGGCGGCAAGTGGCGCCCCGTTAGGCGCGTCGATTGCGGATAGCTTGGACCTGGGTACCCACCGCGCGAATATTGCACCGGCACGGCCTCCACGCGGCGGCGCGTGCCTACCTACGCCGATCCGCGCCGCTGTCGGTCCGTCGCGATCATCATCAAGACAATCGCAAGCGCAGGGCAGATAATATCCATGTAGAACGGAACGCCGGCATTGCCCGGCGCAAAGTTGCCCGCCACCATCATCTGCCGGACGTGTCCGATGGCGTCGCCAAGCAGGAAGACCGAGGCCGCACAGACGGCGGCCGCCTTGAACGCCAGACTCTGCCAAAACGAAATGCACGCCGTTACTCCGATGGCGAGGTCCGCCATTCCGACCTCGAATTGGAAGGGACTGATCGACCACCCAATATGGGCCGCGGCGGTGGCTGGAAAGAAGATGTGGGTGATGCCGGCCCAGAGCCCGGTGACGCCGATGGGGAGCAGCAACGTCCAAGCCAGAAGTCTTTCAACGATTGGCGCGTTACGGTGTGTGAACACCGCCAGCACGATTGCAGCAACGAATAGGAGAGCAGGCAGGTTGCGCAGGACGAAGGCTATCGTTTCGCCGATCATCGCTTCCTCATTTCTTGGCCTTCACCCCGAGCTCGACCAGGCGGCGGATGGCTTCGGAGCTACGGGCAAGTGCGGATCCTCGAATTCGCGCGCCAGCCCCGTTGCTAATGGGTGGTAGCCTCTTCGTCGAGGTAGCCAACGTCGAGCAAGGATTTCCGCAGCACGTATTCGAGATACTCGGGAACCGACATGCCGCGTTCCGTCGCGGCGAGCTCGATCGCCCGCCTGCTCTCGTGCGGGACTTCGATCGAGAACTCGATAGGCTTTTCGGTCATGGTCCCACGATCGCGCCGATTTGGCCGGCCGGGAAGCCGCTAGTTCTGGCCCAAGGTGTCATCAAGCGGGATCGGTTGGACAAATTAACGGACCCTGCGGCCTCCGTGTCCGCCCTGAGCGTACCCGCCGTGTGCTACCCGATAGCTACCGTATCCCATCCGATGTCCGTAGCCACCATAGCCAATCCGATGGCCATAACCACTGTAGCCGATTCGATGCCCATAGCCGCCGTAGCCGTAGTGTCGGTACCCGTAGTGGCGATATCCATACCCTCCATACGGCGCTCCATAGCTGTAGCCGTAGCCTGGCGCTCCGTAGCCGTAGCCGTAGCCGTAGGTAACAGCAGGCGCATACCCGTAGCCGTAAGCGGCTGGCACGTAGCCGTAACCTCCGCAACCATAGCCGTACGGGCAACCATAGGCACCGCCGTAAAAAGGAGACGCGATTGCGGCACCGATCAGTGCACCGGCGGCAAGCCCTAATCCAGCGCCACCCCAACCCCAACCTCCGCCACCCCATCCGCCACGACCCCAACCTCCTCCATGGAAGCCGCCGAAGCCTCCTCCATGAAAACCAAAACCCCTAGCCTGAGCCGTGGTTGTGAGGCTTGGAACGCTGGCCGCGAGCAGGGCAGCTGCCAAAGTAGCCGTACGCAGCTTTTTCATGACGATACTCCTCCCTAATAATACGCTTTGTGTCCGGCGAAGAGCGGACCAAGTTTAATAAATGGGTGCCTTGAACGTTCCCGCTGAAGCGCTTCAAGCGCTCCCGCACGGCGGCCAGGGCGTTTAGAAAGTGGAAGCCTTGCCGGACGAGGGTCCGGGTGCTCTCCGGACGAGGCGCCGGCCGTGATCGCGGAGACTGTAGGGCTAGGTTTTGCCTTTGAAGCAGCTTGCGCCGCAGCGGCCAAAATCAACGAACCGCGCGACGGGCCGGACGCTTCTCGGCCGCGTCACACCATTCTCGCTCGCTGCCTCTCCAACCGAGCTTCCGGTAGATCTCCACGCATTCGACGTAGCTGGCCCCCCTGAGATCCCGGGGGCACGGGTCTGACGCCGCCGCAAACGAACTCGTTTCATTGCATCCGTCAGTTCTCTTTCCGGCATTTGCGGGTTGAATTGACGAGATTGCAAGCGTTAGCGCAGCAACCGAAACGAGGCTTTCATGGTTTTCCTTCCAAGAAGTCCAGGGCGGCGAGGGGCTTACGCGATTTGAGTCACCTTAACGCCAGACTGGTGCAATACCACGCGGTTTCATTGCTCCTCCAACCGAGGATGAGTCCGGCGTCCTTGCATTCGTTGTAGGTCTTGTAATTGCCTACGCTCCTGCACGTTGAGGAATAGCTGCCACCAGAAAGATTACACCCCACCCAGGGTTTGTTGCCTGACCGGAAGCTCGTTACGCACCCATCGACGCAACTGCCAGTGATCCCAACCCTCGCAAGCTGCGCGGCCGGTGACAGCGGCGAGGCCGATGACGTCGGAATGGTTGGCGTTGTCCGAAGGGACTCGGCGCTGCGAGCGGCTTCGCGCAGTTTCGGCTTCCGCGTGGCTATCTGCTTCGGCCCTTCGACCAGGACACTGGGAAGCGAACCGGCCTTGCCGCCCGAGGGTGTCACGGTTTGATGCGCCGCAATTACGAGCGTCTCTCCCATGAGACTTGTCGCGCCTTCGGCGCTTTCCGCTGTCTAGAGAAACCACGCATCCTCCGAACGAGTTTTGCCTTGAGCTGAAGGATCATTCGCCAAAGCTCCGAGGATTCGACCCAATCCATTACATGCCGCCAGTGGCCGTAGCCCCATGCGAAAGCCCGTATCGACAGGAGTTTGTGCCGGTTCAGTTGGAAGAGCCGCTCGACCACCGTTAGTTTAAGAATTTCCGCGCCGACGAAGCTGCCAAACCCAAATGCGAGATGACCGGTCGCCATCAAATAGGCCGCCACTGGCTTCACAGGTTCTAGAACCATCACTGGAACCGCGAACAGGGCAAGCGCGGAATAACGATTTAAAGAAACAATCCACGTTCTGACACCGCTAAACAGCCGCAACCCGCTCAGCCATTCTGCTAAGGGTTTGGCGACATAGGAGAACACCGCGTCCACTGCAAAGTAGGCCACTGCAACGATGAAAACTATGGGCCTGACTATATGTTTCACTTCTAGTCCTCTTGGGGAATCTAAACGCCCACTCGCCCGGATGTTCCGAGCATGTTCGGACTAAGAAGCGTCGGATACCTTGGAACTCGCGTCATTCGACGTTGGAAGACGTTCCGATTCGACCTCCTTGGTAATCGCGGCAATTGATTCGCCAGATTTTTCGACGATCCGACGCAAATCCGCCCCCGATATTCCGAGCCTCCGCTTCAGGGTCCGTATTTGTGTTGGGTCGGCCAAGTTGATCGAGTTGCGGACGGCTGGATGCTTCGCGCATAACATGGTGGGTTCCTCCCGAAATCAACGGTCGCTTGGAGGCTTTTGTTCCGAAAAGTCGAAAATCGACAACGACCACTACCGCCGCTTGCTTGGGCTTCTGTCTGGGAATGGCGATTAGATATAGAGCGAACCAAGTATCACGTCGGGCAATCAGCCAGTCAGATCCCAGGGGAATTGAGCATGAGCCCCTTGACTAACCTTGGTTGAAGCGCCGACGCGACCTCGGAAGGAACGACCACACCCTGGAGCGCCATTTAGTAATTTGTGGTGGGAGAGGCGAACCCTAGCCATGGCCGGACGGCTGGTCGAACGAAACCGTCATCGCGCAGGTCTGATCAGCGCCGGCCTGCGGCCAAGCTCACGACGTTGCTGAGCGGCGGCTCGATGATGCGCCGCAGGGCGGCGGCCCGCTGGTGCGCTCCCGGTGGCTGCGGACTGTGCGATGCCCCGGCTGATCGAATAACGAATGCTGAGGCCGCTCTAGCGCGGCTCAGCTTCCTCGCCAGAGATTGTCCTTCCCGTCCGCCCACTTCCGGCGCACGAGCCGGAGGGCAGGAAACGGGCAGCCAATTATACGGGCGCAAACCCGAGTGGCGGATGTCGAACGTTTTAGGGCGGCGGCAGCGCGGACGATTAATACGTCCTGCGCAACGAGAGCCTTCAGGCGCTCGTCATCGTCATCCGTCCAAGCTGATTTAATCGGCCGCATCGCATGACCTTCCGTCGATTTTCCTTAACGAAGGGAATCCGGAATAGTTGCAGGATGGCGGATCAGTTGAGTGTCTAGGGGCGGTTGTCGGTTCACTTTGTAACATAAGGGCCAGAGAGCCGAGCCCGCGCGCAGCCGTCAGACACGATTGGCGTGATATTGCCGATCTAGCTCAGCTTCTAGATCGACCACGATATCGTGCAAGAAGCGTATCGCGATAGGATCGGTCGTCTCCGCCTCCATGACACGAAAGCGCATCAGGTGGTTCCGAAGTTCACTGTCCTGTTCGTCAAGCTCGGCCATTATGCTCTCTCCTATACAACGGACGTTGGAGAGCGTGATTAGTTGCGGAGGAACCGAAAGATTTGCCTTCTATCAACGGGCCACAAAAGAACGGTCCACTTTGTAACTTAAAGTCTCGGACAACAGGCCACACCTTCCGCGCGGCATCCTGTGTGTCGCGCGTCTTGCGCCCCGCCTGTGATCCCCATCAGGGCGGGGTTTTTTCGGAGGAACAAAGGCGGCGTTCTGCAAATTGCTCTGTGTCGCGCCATTCTCTCCTCGGGGTCGGGCGCGACCGGCACGGGCCGGGCGGTCGCCTCCAAGCCCGATCCGGCCCGTGTCCGCGCAGCGGATTGGATCTCTCAGGGTTGTGAAAGCTGAGGCAGCATTCGCGACCTTCGGGAGCGCGGCCTTGCCTCGTCACCACTGGGCGGGGCCGTTGCCGTCTCAGTGACAGTCTTTCACTGCTTGGTGTCGACAGCCCGCTGCTGAACCGGGTAGAGGCCGCCCGCCTTGAGAGGGTCGACATTCGGGTCATTCGTGATGTAGTTGGCTGCGGTCAACGCCACCCAGACCACCAGAGCGGCAGCCACGGCCAGCTTAGCCGCAAGGATCATTAGGCGCGTGTCGAACATGGGTTGCGTCTCTCAGTCAAGGATCGATCTGACGCCACCGAATTCATCGACCCCCAGCCGAAACGCCGGCTACACCTACCGTCTGCCGCTTCACCGATTTGCAGGTTACGCCGAACCGCTGCGCCGCAGTCGAAAATGGGACGCAAACCAGCGCGCGGCACCCGCTGCCTAGCTTTCGACTTTACTTAGTTTCCCCTTTTGTAGGTGCCGAGTCGCCGATTTGCTCCCCGCCCGATTTCGGTACAACAGTGTCCTTTAAACTGGTCTTCGGCATGTTGGGTTTGTTTTCCCCGACCGTGTAGTCGGTCGTGATAGCTTTACAGTCTAGCGAATAAATCAATTCACCCCGAGCCGTCTGGCCGATTGGGGAGCAGGACTGCAATGAAGCCGGGTCGGAACTCTTTGTCTGAGCAAATGCCGGAGTAGAAACTAGCAATAGCGCGATTGCCAACTTGTACATTATCTCCTCCAAAATATGATTATACGCGGCCTCAACTGCTGGGTGGACCTATGGTTCCGATGTGGAGCTGGCTTGGGTTGGCAAAGGGAAAGGCCCCAGTCGGGGACATGAATGGGGCCGCCATTGCCGGTCTTGGAAGGTCTAGCCAGCCTTGGCGAGACTAAGTGCGCAAGAGTTATTCCGCTGCTGCAAGTTTCGTTGGGCCGTGCGCTACTTCGCTGATCGCCAACATCACCCGATCTGTGGCTGTCTGTTGGATCATGTGGCCGTTTCCAAAGAACCGATGAAACGTGCTCTGGGAGATGTCGGAATGTAACCGGGCCGACTGAGTATTGATGTCGACCAATCCGTCTTGCTCGCCCGCAATAATGACGACCGGCATCTTCAAATCCGGATATTGGTGTCTGAAGTGAAAAGCATCAGGAATCATCAACGCAGATTCAGCCGCTGATGCCCGGATTTGGGAAGGACGAAGGGCCATCTCCTTTGGAAATGATTCGAACTTCTTAGGTACCGATCGGGGACCAAAGATTTTCGCCATCATCAGCGGCCATATCGCTCGGCTGATCAGCGGCGACAAAGTATCGCTGAGGATATCGCCGATGAGCGGCAAGGACGACGCGGCCATCGCCACGACGTCGGGCCGCACTGTCGGAAAATAATACCCCGAGGCGAGAACCAGTCCGCGGACCAAATCGGGATATTTCAGGGCCAGCGCGACCGCAAGCGATGCGCCCCAGGAGTGCCCGAGAACGAGCGCGTTTGAAACGCCGAGCCGCGCAAGAGCGCGCTGGATCAGCTCGGCCTGGGCATCCGGCGTCCAAACGACGTTGCGCGGCCGGTCGCTGTGGCCGAACCCGGGACGGTCGAAAACAATGACCCTGAAGTCCTTAGCAGCAAGATCGATCAAACCGCTGGATTCGAAATCCTGGATCATGCTGCCATTGCCATGCAGAAGAACCAGCGGGTCACCCGCGCCACGCTCAACATAGTGAAGCCGAACGCCGTTGACATCGAGGAAGCGGCCGGCAGGCGGATTGTCATGCTCCGCTTTCTTCGCAAGATGACGATTGACCAGGGCGATTGCGGTCAAGGCTCCAATCGCAACCGCTGAGGCCACCACGTAGGAAGGCGCTCTTGTGTTGTAACGTTGGCCTGGGGCAGATCGGCGAAGGCGTCTAATAGAACGGGCTGCGGTCATGGATCACACTCGGGCGGCGCATGCACGAAATCCAGATGATCCCAGGAAATGTTGCAGCGCTGAGTGAACCAACGATACCCAGGTTCGTTCCTCGGCGTCTTGTCGAAGCCGAGATTACCCGATCATTGGCCATGATCCGAAAGGACCTGTCTGCACATCGCGGTGAGTTTAGCCCGATGTTGTTGAAGACATGCCAGCACTGCGAAATCGCCCTGATCCAGCACCGGACGGCAGTACCTCTGGACATTGCCGGCGCACGCGCGCTGCTCCTGCTCGGATCCACTGTGCTGCGCCATGGCGGCGCCGGAAGAGATAAGCGACAGAGCGACGACGACGAGGATAAGCTTTTTCAAGGGAACCTTCTTATGCAGCGACGGGCGCTACGACTGTTGCTTATGAGAACTGCAGCCACAAGCCGCGTCCGCCCAAATGGTTCCAACTGAGGTTGAATGTCTTGGCGCCGATATCGCGTGCCGGTGTTTTCTCTTCAGATCATCACCAGATTGATCCGACGGTCCTTAGTATTTTCTTTCGGGCCGCATTTGTTCGATCCTGTTCCATTTCTGACAGAAGTAGCGTCAGGCTGTCACAGGGTTGGTTCTCGGGCTACTGACCTGTAGTTGATTGCTATCGCGGCGGTCTTGCGGCGGCAGGCGTCGATGGGGTGGAAGTCGCCTGCAACGGAACGGGGCGTAATTCGAAATCTGCATCTGAACGCATCGAGGCCGCCTCGCCGATCGCTTCCAGGGCGGTGCTAAAAGGTCCCTCCGCAACGTCAGAGCCTGCGCTTTCCGCCGATGTGCCAATTTCTGTTCCGAGCAGCACCAGGATGATGCGGACACCGGTTTTCTTTTTGCTCAGTCGCCGAACGGCGTATTGAATCTTGGCGCTCGACGGTCGTTCGACATAACAGATGCAAACCAGTGCGGTATCCGCCAATTCCAGCGAAAAGAACTTCGACATTGACAAGGCATCGGACGCCTCCGCGACGGCGCCGAATCCACGGCGTCTGAGCATTTGAGCAAGAACCAGCGCCGCGGCCTCGTCGAGCTTGCTCGATCCGGGAATGCAAAGGACCGAACGAGGCGGTTTCCACGCCTGCGGTATTGCTGTCGCCTTTTTGTCGGCTTGTTCTATCGCTGCAAGCGCCCCGAGATTGGAGTCGCCAGTATCGGTCTCGGCGTCGACAGCCTGTGCATCGTCGTGGGCGTCCAGATCATTCACCAGTTCGGTCACGGTGGAGAGAATTCGGTCCAATCTCTCTTCGTCGAGGTAACCCAATCGGCTGTCCGCCACGGCCAGCCTCAGCCCGTTAAGCAGGATGGCATCATAATAGTCCTCAAGCGATGCGTCTTTCAGGAAGCTTCGCGCCTGTTCTGCCGCTTCAATGGGATCGCCAGCTAGCATGCGCTGGTAGACGAGCTGCGGCGGCGTCAAAGGCGGCTGATCGCCCAGCATGATGTCGAGAAACTGAAGACGATCGACATGCCGCCCCACGACAACGAGGCACACGGTCAAAGGCGTCGCGAGCACCAGGCCGACGGGTCCCCATAGCCAGGTCCAGAAGGACGCGGAGACGATGATCGCCACGGGAGAAAGGCCCGTGCTATGACCATAAACCAGCGGCTCGATGACCTGACCCGCGAGCAATTCAAGGACGGCAAACAGCGCAGCCGTCAGCAGGAGCATTTCCCAACCTGAGCCAACTGCGGCAGCCAGTATCAGCGGAAAAATGGCGGAGATCAGCGCACCGATGTAGGGGACGAAGCGCAAGATCATGGCGATGAGACCCCAGAGCGGGGCGGAAGGAACGCCGATCAACCCGAGGCCGATGCCGATCGCCAGACCGAAGGCGGCATTGAACGCGATCTGCGTCAGAAAGAGCCTGCTCAGCCGCTCACCGGCCTCGTCGAGGGCGGCGGTGGTCCTCTGAATGTCCTGGGATCCGGCGAGCCGGACAAATCGATTCCTGAGATCCTGGCGTTGCAGCAGGATGAAGACCACGAAGATCACGACAATCCCGGTGGTGGTAAGCGGTGACAGCAGCGGTTCGATGATCGCAACCAAGGTCGTGAGAGCGCCTGGATCCGGTTGTTTGACTTCAACGGTGATCGGTTTATCGGCCGGCTGCCCCAACGGGCTGCCGG
>Ga0208219_1000715_pt1 | contig 11774 bp, 14 predicted proteins | sample NGESurshal072012_7_FD_184469 | JGI IMG/M metagenome (GOLD analysis project Ga0208219, IMG submission 184469) | Arctic peat soil microbial communities from Barrow, Alaska - NGEE Surface sample 53-2 shallow-072012 (SPAdes) | ecosystem: Environmental > Terrestrial > Soil > Wetlands > Peat ...
AGGAACCTGCCCTGCTTCGCAAAATTGGCCGCCCGCCGCCACATCATCCTGAAGAAAAGGTTAACGTCGCCGCCAGGAACCGCGCGCCGCACATGGCTCGCACGGCATTGCAGGCCGGAAATCATGCGGGAATGCGGTGCCGCGTGGCATATTGGCAAGCTGATTCGGCCGAGCCCGGTCATCTCACGATGCAGCATTCATGACAGTCCTTGCGACCACCCGTCACCCCGCGCGTAGCTCGCGCGGGCATTCCCGCAACCACATGATTCCGCTGCTGCTGGGCGGCGCTCTTGCCGCCGGCGCGGTAGCGCTCGTCGCCTATTTGCTGTGGCCAACCTGGGGCGCGGCGGAGCTGTCGGAAAACCCGGCGCGGCTGCCGGTGAGCATCGGAGCCACCCTGTTCAACGTGCCGACCAAGGCCGTCCGCATGAAGATCCAGCGCCATTCCGGACCGCAGGAACGCATCGATCTCAGCTTCGTCTATCCATCGCTCGATCCGCCGGAGGCGCCGAAGCATGTCAGCGCCGATACCGTGGAAGCGACGGGCGAGCCGATCGACCGGATCTTTCTGTCGATCACGGCGCATCACGACGCGCTGGCGCCGGAGATGCTGGTTCGCAGCATCTATCCGCGCTACCTCGAGCAAGCCTCGGCGCCGGCGCAGGACGGATTGACGATGCGCGCGTTTCGCGACGGCACGCCCTACGGCAGCGAAGATCTGTTCTTCGCAGACAGCCCCGGCCTCAACGCCCGCTGCACCCGCGAAGCCGCTACCCCCGGCATGTGCCTCAGCATGCGCCGCATCGACGGCGCCGATCTGACGTTCCGCTTTCCACGGAGCTGGCTAGCGCATTGGCGCGACGTGGCCGATGCAATGGCCAGCTTGACGCTGCAATTGCACGGGCCGGGGAAATGACGCGTGCGGTTCGCTGTGAGCTGAGGAGTCCCCCGTAGATGACGGCCGCGCGTCAGCCCTGCTCGACCAGATCATCCTCAAGGATGGCCATCTGGAACTGAAACGAACGATCGTCATCCTCGTCGTCGACGAACAGCACGCCGATGAATTCCTCGCCGATATACACCTCCGCCGAGTCGTCCTTTTTCGGCCGCGGCACCACGCGGATCCTGGGGTTGCCGAACAGACGCTTAAGATAGGCGTCGAGCTTCCTGACTTCCTGAACGTCCACGGCAGTCTCCAATACGATTGAGATTTCCAGAAGTCCTTAGGACGAGACCAAACGAACCGCCAGAGCCTGTTCGGTTCTGATTGAATCAGAACCAGGCTCTAGTTTCTTGTTTTGTCGCGTTTTCTTCACGCGAACCGGTATCCACTTCGCTCGAAAACGCTATAGCCTAACTTGCAGAATCCAGAAACGTCAAAGCACCGCGGTATCAAAGTCCGATGGCGTTGAGCATCTGATCCATGGTGCGGGACGGCTCGGCGCAACCGGCCTCGCCGACGATCCTGGCGGGCACCCCGGCCACCGTCACATTGTGCGGCACCGGCTTCACCACCACCGAACCGGCGGCGATGCGCGCGCAATGGCCGATCTCGATATTGCCGAGGATTTTCGCGCCAGCTCCGATCAGGACGCCGTGGCGGATCTTGGGATGGCGATCCTCGTTCTCCTTGCCGGTGCCGCCGAGCGTGACACCGTGCAGGATCGAGACGTCGTCCTCGATCACCGCGGTCTCACCGCACACAAAGCCGGTGGCGTGATCGAGGAAAATGCCGCGGCCGATCCGGGCCGCGGGATTGATGTCGGTCTGGAATACCGCCGAGGAGCGACTCTGCAGGTAATACGCGAAATCCTTGCGGCCTTTTTGATGGAGCCAGTGCGCCAGGCGATGGGTCTGCAGGGCATGGAAGCCCTTGAAATAGAGCAGCGGGTCGATGAAGCGCGAGGTCGCGGGATCGCGGTCGTACACCGCCACCATGTCGGCGCGGAAGGCGTTGCCGAGATCGGGGTCGTCGCGCAGCGCTTCGTCATAGGTCTGCCGGATCAAATCGCCCGACAGCGCCGAATGATCGAGCCGCTCGGCGATGCGATGCACCACCGAGGCCTCCAGCCGGTCGTGATGCAGCACGGTCGAATAGATAAAGCTCGCGAGTTCGGGCTCGCGGCGGACGATGTCTTCCGCCTCGCTGCGCACCCGATCCCAGATCGGATCGAGCGATGCGCGCCGGTTAGCCTGCGGATTGATCTGATGCATTGCCATGCGCGGCTCTCGCAAATTCAGGGGTTCGGGGACAGTTTATAGCACAACGAAACGACGGCTGTCTCACCGCCCTACGGCACGCCGGCAGACTTCATCATAGGCCCCGTCAATGGGCGCTAAAACATTGACGCAGGGTCTTTTCTCCACGCCGGCCGAAATCCGCCCGGAGCGGAAACGCCGTCTGAAAATGGTCGGGAATTCCGGGAAATCAAGCCGCGTGACGGAGGTATTATGGCACTAACGTCACAAGGGCCGAAAACGGAGAAGATTCCCATAAACCGTCTCCGCTCAAATGCCCCCGCGGCCCAATCCATTCCGAGGAGGCTCTTATCAGTCCATCGCTGGACGAATGCCGGCTTCTGGGACAACCGATATGCCACCCTTGAAAAATATGATCTTGAATCCATATGGCTTTTGATGCATCATGGATGATGCGATGGACGGTCGTTTTAGCCGATGAATTCGAGAAGGAGTTTGCTGCGCTCGACCCGGACATTCAAGACGAACTTTTGTCACGCCTCAAATTGCTGGAACAATTCGGTCCAAACCTGGGGCGGCCGAATGCTGACACGCTGGACGATTCCTCGTTCCCCAACATGAAGGAGCTTCGTTTCCGGCTCAACGGCCTTTGGCGATTTGCTTTTGCATTTGACACCAAACGGCAAGCGGTAGTTCTGGCGGGTGGGAACAAAGAAGGCGAAAACCAAGGCCGGTTTTACCGCGAACTGATCAAGAAGGCGGACGAGAGGTTTGGGAATTATCTAAAGCGGCTGGTGCAGAGTAAGAGGAGTAGACAGCCATGAAAACCCTCAATCAAATCATTCGGGGCTTGCCACCCGAGAGGCGCGCCAAAGTTTCCGCACGGGCCAAAAATTTGATTGGTGAGGAAATGGCGCTCCAGCACGTCCGAAAGGCGCTCGACCTTACCCAGGCGCAGATGGCGAAACTGCTTGGAATTGGACAGGACAGCGTTTCCCGGATTGAGAGCCGCAGCGACATGCTCATCTCGACCCTTCGGAGCTACATCGAGGCGATGGGCGGTTCACTAAAGGTCACCGCCGAATTCCCCGATGGAAGGGTTGTGCTTTCCGGCCTCGGAATGGAGCAAACCAATCCGGCGAAAAGGCCGGCGCCGCCAAAAAGGCCAGCCGTGTCGCACAGGAAGTCAAGGCTGGCCCACGTGGAGGACCGAGCGAGGTCGAAGTGATGCTTCCTCCGAATTCGATCGCGAGAGTGGTCAGGCCCGGTATTGCTGGTCGCTGACCTGTTCCATCCAGGCGACGGCACTGCCGTTCAGCGCCTCCTGAATGGCGATATGCGTCATTGCCGTGGTCGGGGTCGCGCCGTGCCAATGCTTTTCGCCAGGGGGAAACCAGACCACGTCACCCGGCCGGATTTCCTCGACCGCTCCGCCGTCGCGCTGCGCCCAGCCGCAGCCGGCCGTGACAATCAGCGTCTGACCGAGCGGATGGGTATGCCATGCCGTCCGCGCGCCCGGCTCGAAGGTGACGCTCGCACCGCGAACACGGGCGGGTTCCGCTGCTTCGAACAGCGGATCGAGGCGAACCGCCCCGGTGAAATAGTCCGACGGGCCTTTGCCGGAAGGCCGAGAGCCGCTTCGTTTGATCTCCATGGGTGTTCTCCTCGGGGTTGGAAACTTTGGGGCGTCCCGCGATGCCTGACGACCACCTGCCTGCCGGCGGGCTATCCAACTATTTGCCGATTTCCGCGCCGTCATCAATCCGGGCATGGTAGCCGGAAAATGGGGGAATCCAGCATTAATACGCAGGTTTTACGGGCCCGTCTCGCCGAATCCTCCTGGATCCGGGTGTCCGCGATTGTCATTCCCCTGATGTTGGTCGCGCCGGCGCTGTGGAACGGCTATCCGCTGCTCCAGTGGGACACCGGCGGTTATCTGGCGCGGTGGTACGAAGGCTATCTGGTCCCCAGCCGCTCCACCGTATTCGGCCTCTATTTGCATTTCGGCGAGGATTCGAGCTTCTGGATCAACCTCTGGATCCAGGCGCTGGCGACGTTGTGGCTGCTGCAACTGACCCTGCGCGTGTTCGGCCTGATGCGGCCGTTGCGGCTGGTGGCGTTGAGCCTCGTCCTGATCCTGACCACGGCGCTGCCCTGGCTCGCCAGCATGCTGCTGACCGACATCTTCGCCGGCCTGTCGGTACTGTCGCTCTTCATTCTTGTGCTGTACGGCGACCGGGTCTCCACGCCCGAGAAGCTATTGCTGTTCGCCTTTACGGCGTTTGCGTCGGCCACGCACAGCGCAACCCTGGCCGTATTGCTTGGACTGGTTTGCGCGGGCTGGATCGCGCGGCCGTTGCAGCGCGCGCGCCTATCCGTTTCGGGGCTGCTGCAGGGCAGCCTGACCGTCGTTGCCGGCGCCGCCATGCTGCTGGCGGCGAACTTCGCGCTGTCGGGACAACTGGCCTGGACGCCGGGAGGCTACGGCGTCGCGTTCGGCCGGATGCTGCAGGATGGCATCGTCGCCCGCTACCTCCGCGATCACTGCCGGGAGCAGCAACTGAAACTGTGCCCGTATCGCAATGAACTGCCGCCGACCGGAGACGATTTTCTGTGGGGCCACAGCATGTTCAACAAGCTCGGGCGGTTTCAGGGCATGAACGACGAAATGGGCTTCATCGTGCTGCATTCGCTGGCCGAATATCCGGCGTGGCAGGCCGAGGCGGCGATCGTCGCCACGGCGCAGCAACTGGTTCACGTTGCGACCGGCGAAGGCAGCGATGTCTGGCTTCCCCATACCTACGGCATCATCGAACGCTATATCCCGGCGCAAGTCGCGCCGATGCACGCCGCCCGCCAGCAGCACCGGGGGATCGGTTTCACCGCGATCAACTGGATCCACGTTCCCGTCGCGCTGCTGTCGATCCTGCTTGTGGTGGCGATGCTGGCACGCGACCTCTGGCGCCGCCGGCTCGACGACCTGACGCTGCTCGCCGCAACGGTATTTCTCGCATTGCTCGGCAACGCATTCGTCTGCGGCGTGATCTCGGGACCGCATGATCGCTACGGCGCCCGCATGGCGTGGATCGCGACCTTTACGGTGCTGATCGCGGCGCTCAGGCAATTTGCCGATGACGACGGATCGCGAGATTCACGTCTGCTGTGACAGAAAATCCAGCACGCCGGTCTTGTACACCTTGTCGCCCACCGCCCGCATGTGATCGCGGTTGGGGATATCGAGTACGTCAGCGCCGGGAATGATCTTTCCGAGTGCCGCGGCCGAGCCCGCGATCTCGTCCGCTGTGCCGACCGCGATCAGCACCGGCACGGCGATGCCGGCGGCCTCTTCCCGGGTCATCAGCCGCCGCGAGCCGCGCAGGCAGGCCGCCAGCGCCCGGCGGTCGGAGCGGGTCTGGTCCGCAAACGCGCGGAATGTGCGCCCGACCGGATCGGTAACGTCGGCCAGCGACTCCGCCTCGAGCGCCAGCGCCACGTTCTCGCCGGGACCACCGCCCTCGATCAGCCCGATGCCGATGCCGCCGAAAATCGCCGACCGCAGCCGCTGCGGCTGCCGGTGCGCGAGCCAGGCCGTCATCCTCGCGCCCAGCGAATAGCCCATGATATCGGCCCGCGCGATCCCGAGATGATCCATCAGCGCGCTGACGTCACTGGCCATGCTGCCGATATGATATTGCTCGGTATCGTAGAGCTTGGCGGAGTCGCCATGGCCGCGATTGTCGAGCGCGACAACCCGGCGGCCGTTTTTCTTCAGTTCGGAAACCCAGGTCGGATAGACCCAGTTCACCACCTTGCTCGATGCGAAACCATGCACCAGCAGAATCGGATCGCCCTCGCCTTCGTCCAGATAGGCAATTTCAACAGCGCCGTTGTGAAAACTCGGCATGGGTCATTCCATGTTTGGGGAGGTTATTGGACGGAAAGCTGCAAACTACCCTTGCGGCAGCCCGGCTGCCAGCGACACGGCAGCCCCCGAGGCGGTCGCGGCGGCCTGCCGGCGCAACCGCCGCGCCTTGCTGCGAAGCAGCCATGATTGGGTCAGACGCTCGGTGGTGGCCTTGATCGATGACAGCAATCCGAACAGCGCCAGCAGCGCGCCGAACACCCACAGCGCGAGATTGAACGCACCGGCCGCCAGCAACAATGCGCCGCGGCCCAGTATCTTGAGAATCGCACGGGTCTGCCCGCCCTTGGATTCCGCCAGCCGCGCGGCGCGGGCGACGTCTTTCGGACCCTCGGCGATCCCCAGCGCATCCAGCGCCCCGCGCGTGCCCGCCTTCTCACCGACCCGCCCGACATCCTTGGCGAGACGCACCAGGCCTGCCACCTGTTCGGTGCGAAACGACGCCTTGATCGCGGTGAGCGTCCGCCCCGGCCGCAGCACCGAACCGGAGGCAATCGCATTCTCCAGCGTTGGCGCGTCGACCACGTCACGCGCCGAGCGGCTGGCCCATTGCGTCAGCCCCTCACCCAGCCGGCCGACCTTGCGGGCGTCCTTGACCAGCGTAAGACCGGCACGTACCGGCGCCACGCCGCCGATCGAGACGTAGGTCGCGGCCGTCACCGCAAGCCCCGCCGCAGCGAGGCCCAGCACCAGACGGTCGGTGTCCTCGCCCATGGCGAGATGCTTGCCCTCGCGCACCACGTCCCTGATGTCGCCGAACACAAAGAGATCGCCGGCAATCGTGCCGGACAGGCTGGCGACGTCGTCGGTGTTTCCGGTCACGAGGCCGCTGGCGAAGTGCCTTGCCAGATGCGCCGGCGAGTTCGCTTCCGCGGCCGCATCGCCTACCCGCCGGGACAGCTCGTCCGGAACGGGGATGTTCTTGTCCCTGGCGAGATCAACAAAGCTGCTCGCAAGATCGGCATCGTTTGCCGCCAGCGCGGCCTCGATGTTCGCGGTGACCACGGCATGATTATTCCGCAGAGCAGAGTTGATCTGGAGGTCGGAGAGGACTGCGGGATCGTCCTGCGCCGCCAGCACGGCACCGGCGTCACGCGCATGCGGCCATAGCAGCGCGCAGGTCACCGCGCACACCGCGGTACCAGCAAGAGCCGAGCCTGTTCGCAACCATTTCATCCGGAAAATCCCGATGTCTTCGCTTGCCTCAAATGGTGTGCCGCTTTTAAGACACAACGTCCCCGACGAAAGAAGGGCTTTTCTCCGACGACAAGATTGTGTCGAATTTGCATAAGCAAATGAGCCGGCCGGGGCCCTAGGAATCAACTATACCCGCCAGTATGGTGCGCAGCATTTCAAGCCTGCTGCGCGGTGTTGATTGTGTCCGTCCATTGCTGTCCAAGGTGAAACTGATGTCCGACCATGCGGTTCCGCACTTCCACAATGATGCCGGCGTCTCGGTCATTGAGATCGGTTCCAAGGAATTCATGTGCGTCGGCGCCAATCCGCCTTTCGATCATCCGCATGTTTTCCTCGATCTCGGCAACGACAACGAGATCATCTGTCCCTATTGCTCGACCCTGTATCGATATGCCGCCGACCTCGCCGCCGGCGAAGCGCGCCCGCCCGAATGCGTGGTGAAAGACCGGGCTGCCTGATCGGCCGGTGGCGGCCTCACGCACGATCTTCATCGCCGGCGCCGGAATCGGCGGACTGACGGCGGCGCTGGCGCTGGCGGGACAAGGCTTTCGCGTCATCGTGCTGGAGCGGGCCGAACGCCTCGAGGAAGCCGGCGCCGGGCTGCAGCTTTCGCCCAATGCAAGCCGCGTGCTGGTCGGCCTCGGCCTGGAGCCGCGGCTGGCCAGCCGCGCCGTCACGCCGGACGCCATCAGCATCATGAGTGCGCGAAGCGGCGGCGAAATTGCCCGGCTGCCGCTCGGCGAAGCCGCCACGCTGCGCGCCGGCGCTCCCTATTGGGTGATGCACCGGGCCGATCTGCAGGCGGCGTTGCAAGCCCATGTCAATGACCATTCCGATATCGAGTTGCGATTAGGCTGCCAGTTCGAGGATGCCACCCCCCATGCGAAGGGACTGACCGTGGTGCAGCGGCGCGGCATCACCCGGCAGCAGGAAGTGGCGCTGGCGCTGGTCGGCGCCGATGGAATCTGGTCCACGGTCCGGCATCATGTGTTTGCGGAAGTGCAGCCGCAGTTCTCCGGACTGATCGCCTGGCGCGGCACGCTCGAGGCCACCGCCTTGCCGCGCGAACATACCTCGCGCCGTGTCCAGCTCTGGATGGGTCCGAATGCCCATCTGGTCACCTATCCGATCTCCGGCGCGCGGCAGATCAACGTGGTGGCGGTGGTGCCGGGGACCTGGAACAGGCCGGGCTGGAGCGCACCCGGCGAGATCACCGAAATCAAGAATGCCTTCGCGTCGGCGCAATGGCCGGCCACCGCGCGAATGATGATCGGCGCCGTCGACGAGTGGCGGAAATGGGCGCTGTTCACCGTCCCCGATGGCAGCAAGTGGACCGACGGAGCGATCGCTCTGCTGGGGGACGCCGCGCACGCCATGCTGCCGTTTGCGGCGCAGGGCGCGGCAATGGCCATCGAGGACGCGGCGGTCCTCGCCGGATGCCTCGGCCCGTTGCAGGGCGCCGACGCTCCGGCACTTTCGGCCGCCCTGCAACGCTATGCGCGCGTGCGCCGGGCGCGCGTGCTGCGCGTTCAGCGCGCCGCCCGGCAGGCGGGACGCATCTATCACCTCACCGGCGCTGCGGCCTATGCGCGCGACCTTGCAATGAAAGCGATCGGCGGAAAGCGGCTGCTGGCGCGACAGGACTGGATTCATGGCTGGCGACCGTGAGCGCATCGCCGGCCGGCGTCGTTCAATAGACCGCGTTGCCGGACCGCATCGGTGAACGCGCGCCCTTCGGATGCGGCGGCGGCGCGGGCGGTGCGGCGGGCGTCGCGGTGGCAGCGGCCGGCGGCGAATCATGGCATTTGTTGTGGCGCCAGCCTTCGTCGGCGAGCTTGGCCTGCGCCCGCACCGAGATGTAGTCGTTGCGATAGGCCAACTCGGCCACCACGGGACCGGCAACGCCGGTATCGGCCTTCGCCATCAGGCCCTGCAATTCGGCCGAACGCGCCGCCAGACTCTTGCGCTCGTCCTCGAGCTGCTTGCAGTCATAATACTCGTATTTGGCGGGATCGACGAACGCCCCGGAGGCAAAGCTGTCACCGAGATCGGCGCAACCGGACAGCCCGATGCCGGCCACGAGCAGCGCCATCGCCGCAGCAGCGCGCAGCAACGGCCGGGAACGGGCACGGCGGGCGATCATCGGCGTTTCGTAACCGGACAACATTGAGGTTGCGTAAAGCAGCCGCTGATGTCGGCAATGAGGCTTTGCCTCCGGCCGGGTGCTCGCCTAAGCAGGGGCCAGCGATTCCGGCCGGCGCCGAGGCCAATTCCACTCCGGCCGAAAACGCGCTAAGTCTCTGATCTCTTGACCAAAGCGGACGTGGCGGAACTGGTAGACGCAAGGGACTTAAAATCCCTCGATGGCAACGTCGTGTGGGTTCGAGTCCCACCGCCCGCACCACAAAAAACGCTTGTTAAAGAATGGGTTGTGAGCACCATAGAACGGGCCATGCCGCCGTTTCCCAAGCGAGATTTCGCGCTGGGAACACCGGGGTAACACGCTTCGTTACGACGCGATTTATACGGACTCTCTACTCGGCAGCTCTCACCCCTGATGAGCGTCGTGCGAGTCAACCTGATCTGGGCTAGGATTGAATCATGGCTCCAAAGAAAACATCGTCAAAGAAGGGCAAAGCGGCCGGCTTCGTGATTGGCAGCGGCCGCTTCAGGAAAATAAGTGCCGTAGAGGGAATCCATTATTCCCCGAAGATGAAGGGCAGCGCCGCGATCGCGAAGAGCAAGGCTCTTACTCCCGAAGAGCGCCGGAAGGCTATCATCAGGGCCTACCGCAAGGCGTAGTCGCGGATGTACGACGCTGTTGCAGATGACTACTGCTATCCTGACACGACGGTCCTGAGGAACAGGCTCGACCTGCGAGACGCCGCTGAGCTTGCAGATTTCGAGGCCGAAGTGAGCGACGCCAGGGCCGACGAAGAAGCTCCGGCTGGCGATCTGGACTTCAAGCACTTCAAGGCGGCGCTTCGGCGACGAAAGGACAAGAGGTCAAATTCGATCCGCTTGGCGGCAATCGGCTTGTACCGGCTCATCGCACGTCGATCCCGAACGCGCCCGCTTCGCCAAGGATGGCGAGATGGTAGCGGGTGTGCCGCAACTCGCCGGTTTTGGTGAGAGCGCCCTTGGCAACGAGATCCTGCAGGTCCCTCGTGGCGGTGGCGCGCGAGGCCCTGGTGATGGTGATGTAGTTCTCGGCGCTGAGCCCCCCTTTGAACCCATCGACCCCTTCCCGGAACATGCGGGCTATGGCTTTTTCCTGGCGTTCGTTCAGCTTGCCGCGAAGCTTCTCGTACAGCCTGGCCTTCGCAACAAGAAAATCAACGCGGTTGATCGTGTTGCGCTGGGCCTGAATGATCGTCCCGGCAAAGTAAATCAACCAATCGGTTATCTCGGTGTCCTTGTTGTTACGCTCCAGCGCATCGTAATAGGCTTTGCGCGCGCGCTCGATCGTGTAGGCGAGCGCGATCAGGCTGGGATGGCCGAGATTCTGCGCGAGCGATTTTTCCGCGAGTGCCCGCCCGATGCGGCCGTTGCCGTCTTCGAACGGGTGAATGCTGACGAAGTAGAGATGCGCGATACCCGCGCGCGCCAGCGTCGGCAGCGCGCGTTTGCCGCCCGGCCGGGATTCATTGAACCAGGCGACGAAGGCATCCATCTCGAGCTTCATCTTCGATGAAGGAGGGGCCTCGAAGTACACTTCGGGCTCATGAAGGCGGCCCGACACCACCTGCATCGGGTTTGCATGGGTGCGGTAACCGCCGACAATTTCAAGGCGCCGGTCGCCGCTCATGAGCATCCTGTGCCAAGCGAACATCGTCTCATGGTCAAGTGGCGCTGCGAAGGTTTCGTAGAGGTTCACCATCATCTCGGCGATGCCGCGTTCAGCCGGAGGAATTCGCCGCTGGTCGGAGCCGAGTCCAAAATGCTGGCGAACAGAGGATTGCACGCTCTCGCGGTTCAGCACCTCACCTTCGATTGCCGAGGTATTCAGAGCCTCATCGCTGATGAGCTCGATCTTGAGGACATCCCGATCCGCTGGACCGATGTGCTTGAACGCACCAATGAACTCGCCGGAGCGGAGGAGAAACTGCCGCTCCAGTTGCTCCAGAGCATTCGGCTCGAATGTGAATTCCGGCCAGCCGGGCTGTTCCCAGTTCCATTTCATGAGTTATTGATCGCTCCTCTATAGCTCATTTATCTCTATTTTATGAGTTATAACAACATCTATATGCCTCAATCCGCAGATTGATGGCTCTGCGATGCTCGCCCGCGAAGGCCGCCATTAGCCGTTCCCTGTCCAGACATGTCCAATTTCGAAACCATCACAATCTCCCCCGATCTCGCCTTCGACGCCCTCATGGCGGGTGCGCCCGGCGCGCCGCTGGCGCTGCTGCTGCACGGCTTTGCGGAATCGATGCATTGCTGGCGCCACCAGGCG
>Ga0208219_1000717_pt1 | contig 11738 bp, 9 predicted proteins | sample NGESurshal072012_7_FD_184469 | JGI IMG/M metagenome (GOLD analysis project Ga0208219, IMG submission 184469) | Arctic peat soil microbial communities from Barrow, Alaska - NGEE Surface sample 53-2 shallow-072012 (SPAdes) | ecosystem: Environmental > Terrestrial > Soil > Wetlands > Peat ...
CCCGATCAAGCAGTTCGCGGAGAACCGGCACGCGGTCGGGCAGAGCGTGCTCGAGTCGTACCTGCGGATCACCAACCAGATGACCAACGGCCGGCAGGTGGCCGTGTTCGGCTACGGCGCGTGCGGGAAGGGCGTGGCAGCCAATTTCCGGAACGCCTGCGCGTCAGTGGCGGTGGTCGAGATCGACCCGGTCACGAGGCTGGAAGCCAGCCTCGACGGGTTCGCCGTCCCCGGCCGCGACCAGGCCCTGCGCGCCGCGGACGTGGTCATCACGGTGACCGGGGCCGAGTCGGTGATTACCGCGGACGACCTGGGGCTGCTGAAGGACAACGCGGTGCTGATGAACGCGGGCCACTTCCCCCGGGAGATCGCTGTCGACGACCTGGCCGGCGCGGCGTCCGTGGTGGAGCGGTACCCGGCGGCGGACGGGATCGAGACGTTCCGCCTGGAGGATGGCCGGCGATTCCACCTGCTGACCCGGGGGCACATGGCCAACCTGGCGGGCCCGCGGCCGCTGGGCAATTCCATCGAGTCGATGGACCTCGGGTTCGCCCTGCAGGCGCGCTGCCTGGAGGCCGTCGCGGCCGGGTCGCTGGCCGGCGGGCACGCAGTGGTGCCGGTCCCGCAGTTCATTGACGAGATGGTGGCCGTGTCGTTCCTGGACCTGTACGGCCGCTCCGGCGAGTCCGCCCGGTCTGGCGGGTCGGGCCCGCCGGGAGGGCACGGGTCAGGGCCGGGCGCGCGGGCCGCGGGGGCGAACAGGGCCAGTGGACTCCCGGACGACGAGGGCGCTGGGCAGCACCTTGCTGCGGGGCGCGCGCCCGGTCCGGATGTACGTGCCTAGCAGGGCCGCCGCTTCGGTGCCCAGCCGGGTCGCGAACAGGTTCACGGTACTCAGGGAGGGTTGGGTCAGCTCGGAGTAGGGCAGGCCGTTGAAGCCCACCAGGGACAGGTCACCCGGGATATCCAGGCCCAGCGACCGGGCAGCCCGCAGCACCCCGTAGGCGTGCAGGTCGTCCCCGCACACCACGGCAGTCACGCCCGACGCGGACCAGTCGGGCCAGATGCGCCGGAAGCCCGCGTAGGCGTCATCGATCGTCATGCCCTCGAGAACCAGGTCGTCCACGGCCAGGCCCGAGCCGTGCTCCAGCAGCCCGGCCTGCAGCTCTTCGCGGCGGTGCTGCAGGGAGACCTTCTTCTTCCGGCTGACCCCGACGTAGGCGACCCGGTCGTGGCCGAGTGCGGCCAGGTACCCGGACAGCTCACGGACCGCGCTGCGCAGGTCCAGGTCGACGCTGGGCAGCTCCCCTGCCGTCCCGCCGGCGTCGAGGATCACGGTCGGGCAGGTGGGCACGAAGCTGGCCAGGAACTCGCTGCCCGGGGTGGCCAGGATCAGCCCGGCGAGGTTGCCGGCCAGCGCCCGCTGCACCGTGCTGAGGTTGTAGTCCTCGCCGCCCTCGGGCATCAGCACCGTCAGCGAGAAGTCGCGGTCCAGGTGCCGGGTAAGCCCCTCCAGGACCATGGAGAAGAACGGGTTCGTGGGGTCGGGACCGACGAAGCCGACCGATTCGAGCTGCCCCCGCGCCAGGGCGCTGGCCGTGGAGTTGACCCGGTAGCCGAGGTCCGCGGCGGCCGCGAAGATGAGGCTGCGCAGCTGCGGGCTGACCCGTCCCGCATCTTTGCCGGTGAACACGAGTGACACGGTCGACGCGGAGCAGCCGGCCCGCTCGGCTACGTCCCGGGCGGTGGCGCGGCGGCTGGCCGGGTTTGTCGTCACGCCTTGAGATTCTGGCACGCCGGGCGCCCGGTCAGGGGATCTGCAGCCCCGGGCGTGGAGTCCCCGACGGCTTGGGAGTCCGGCCGAGGGATCCGGCGCGGATCCGCTAGGGCAGCTGGCCCAGGCGGCCGACGACCAGCCGATGGCCGGCCCGCTGCCGGTAAGCCATGAGCATCGTGACCCCCAGCACGACGAGAGCGGCCTCGATGACCAGCGACACGGTGCCGACCCGGTAGCCCCAGTCGCCGACATCACCGTGGTCACCCGGGAGCCCCACTGAACGGGATACGACGTACGCGATAAACGGCCCCGTGCCGAGCAGTGCAGCCAACGCCCACCCCACCCAGGCGGACCACGGGACAAGCAACGTGACCGCCGTGATCACGGCCCCCACCTCGATGAGCCGGTAGCCCCAGCCAATCCAGTCCGGTGACGCGAAGCTGCTGATCCCGCCCTGATCCGCCACGTGCACGGTGGCGATGGCCAGGGCCAGGAGCGCCCCCACCATCCGGACGGCTATTTCCGGCCCGGCACCGGCCCTCACCCCGGCCCGGTCCGAACCGGCCCAGTCCACCACCTGCTGCCCAGCCAATGTCGTCCCCCGAGCGTGGTCGTGTCCCAGTGATCCCTTCCGTTTCCGTACACGGGGAGGAGAGGGCTCCGGTTCACGGCCTCGTCAGGGACGATGATTGCGCTGGTGAGCCCAGGCCAGGCCCGGGGCATGACTCGTCAGTCGCGTGATCGGTTAGCACACGGACGAGGTAGGCACCGAGTTCCCGGGTACGAGGATCCGGCCACCACTGAGAGTGCCGATGTGTGGGCGGTGGGGTGGGGTTGCCGTCCGGGACCAGCACTACGGGATCCCAGCAGGGCTGGTCGACCTGATTTCTCAGGTCGTTGTCGTCGAGGCGGAACTCAGGTTCAGCAAAGATCCATGAGCCGATGTAGTCGCTTTTCCGGCACAGGTTTTTCCACCGTCCTGCGGGGCCAACTCCGGGCGAATCCTGAGGCGCGGTCGTTGCGCCGAGAAGCGCGGCGAGCTCGGCGAGCTGGCCGCTGCCGAAGTAGGCCGGGAATGCCCGGCCGTAAAGGCGCTGCGCCGGGCAGGCCAGCGTGAGCAGGGCCACGCAGCACCGGACCTCTGGCGGCAGCTGGGCAACGACGGCTGGCGCGATGACGGACCCCTGGCTGTAGCCGGTGAGCACGACGGGGCCGGGCTTCACGGTGAGCCCGGACGTGCGCTGCAGGTCCGGCTGCCAGGCCTCGGCCAGCAGGCCGGCCACATCGTCGGCGCCGTGGCCAGCGTGCCCGGTGAGCAGGCGGATCCGGTCGACGAGCTCGGGCACGGCCCGTTCGGCGTAACAGGGTGGCGCCAGCGGGTGCACAGCCCGCGGCCAGAACGTGGCCACGTCCCACAGGGCGCCAATGGTCTTGCGCTTCGATGGATCGGAATACGCCTGGCGCAGCAAGGCAACCAGCCACCCGGCCGCCAGAACGCCAAGGGCCGCGATAAGTGAGGCTAGACCGTGCCCCCAGTCGGGCAGGTGGCCTGCGGGGCCGGCGGTGAAAGCGGCAGCGAGTTCGGCAGCCAGTAGCGAGCAGACCGCCACCGACCACCCAGGCCACTGTCGATGCAGCCTGGTCAGCGACCAAGCCGATAGCCCATGCTTTGCCTATCGCTTTGCGGTTGCCGGCATAGCCCCGGTCATCACCGCCGCGGGCGGTGCGGGCTCCTCCCGCTGTCGTGTCGCCATAGGCAGCGGCTACTGCAGAGGCCTTACCTGGCCCGCTCGTTTCGAATTGGCGGCGGTGGGTCAGGTACTTGCGGCTGAGCGGGATAGCCGCCGCGGCGGCCCCCACCAACAGTCCGGCGGCCACGGCACCGAAGGCGTAGATCGGCCACGGCACGGCCAGCACGTTCCCCGGCGTGACATCGAACCGGAATCCGCTGGGCAGCGGCGTGCCCAGCAGCCGCGTCACCCCGAAGTTGACGATCGCTGTCAGCAGCCCGCCGAGCGTGAAACCCAGCGCCGCGACGAGTGGGCTGAGCCAGCCGTGCAGGTATGGCGTGACTTTCCCGTAACTGCCGGCCGCACGGGCCCGGCTGGCCAGCACGGCGACGATGACCGTCAGAATTATGAGCGCGGCCGCCTGCAGGATCAGCAGGATCGCCAGGAAGCCGGTGAAGAAGGGCAGCGCGCCTGGCTGCGGGCCGTGCCGGTGGTCGGTCCAGCCGCTGACCAGGGCCGCGCCGAGGAGCACAGCCGCCGCGGCGGCCAGAACCCCGAGGCACCAGCGGTCGGCGCCCTTCTTCTGCGGGTTACCGTCTAGCGCCATCGTGACCCGGTAGCGCTCGGCCAGCGGTGAGACGACCGAGATAGCCGCCGCGGCGAGCACGGCCGCGGCGAAGCTCACCACCACCCACCGGGCGGCCGCCGGGCGGTCCGAGGGAAGCGCCGTGATCAGCGCCGCTGCCGCCAGGGCGGCCGCACAGTGCAACGCGCGCTGGCGGCTGACAAGTGCATTACCCTTCCAGAACCCCGGCTGGGACAACGGCAGCCGCGGATCCAGATCAGGTGCCGTGCCGGCGACCCTCGCCTCGTACTTGCTCGCGGTCGTGACACTCAGCCACCACAGTGCGGCGACGACCACCGCGACCGCCACCAGGGCGAGAGCGATGCGCCATCCGGCGGCCCACGCCCCGTACCACCCCATCCAGCTGGGGAGCATGCCCGCACGGCCCGCGGCCTGCCAGGCGACCGTACTGACCGTCACCGCCATCACCGCGCTCACGAACTGAATCGTGGCCGCGAGCGCCAGCATCCTCGGCAGGCCCCCCGCGATCCGGTGACCCATGCCGCGGCTCAGGTGGGGGGCAGGCCCGGCCACTACCTCCGCCGTAGCACCGGGCGGCACTGCGGCCGGCGGCAGCATGAAGTAGGCGACGTTGTACAACATGAACGGGGCCATCAGCAGCCATGACGCTGACGCCAGCGGCGCCTCGGTCAGGCCGCCCCACGAGTACGCCTCCAGCTTCCATGGCACGCTCGGCCGTCCCGGGCCGTCCGGGCTCCACCGCCGGTAGAAGCCGGTCACATTGTCACCGGCGACTTGAAGCGCGGCCGGATGTTCAAGCATCGTCGGGCCATTCGACCCAGAGACCCCGTGAATGCGCAGCTCGGTGACGGGCTGACCGGCCAGTGTCACGTCAACCAGGGCTCCGGCTGCGGCCGCCAGCACCGGGCTGGACTGATCGGCTGGCGCAAAACCCCACGCGGCATCAAAACCGAGAACCACATCCCCGGGCAGCGAAGTAGGCGCACCGGGCCGGGAATCGCCTGCGCGGACATTAGGAGAGCCGGATTCCTGATTGCCTACCATTGATGACTTCATGCCGCCCGCCCCCAGCATCAGCGTTGAAAGTCATCCCGCCGCCCCGATGGGCTGGCTGGAACTTGAACGCATGGTGCGCGGGCCGGGCGTGCGTGTCAAGAGACGGTAAACCATGGCGATGGGCGCACTTGCTGCTGGCCGGTCTCGCAGCGGATTTGGTCTTGGATGATGGGAACCGAACTGGTCTGGTACTGCGACAGGGAGTGCATGGGAGCACGTGAGCGGCTTCGGCTATGAGGCCGGGTGCCGAGGAGTGCGATGACGTCGCATTGCTGCGCGGTGTGAGGCGTGGTGATGAGGAGGCTCTTACCGCTCTGTATGACCGGCACGCGGGCTGGCTGACCCTCCGGATGACGCGGCGGTGCGCGATGCCGGATGTGGTTGACCGCGCAGTCCAGGACACTTTCCTTGCCCTGTGGCGGCAAGCCGGCGCCTATCGCGGCGACGGCGATGTCGCGGCGTTCATCTGGGGAATAGGTGTCCGCCGCCTGATCGACGCGATCCGCCGGGAGAACGGCGCCCGGCGGCGGCTGCCGTGGCGCGCGGCGGAACCAGCGGTGGTCGTCTCCGCTGAGGATCAGGTGCTGGCCAGTATCGAGCACGGCCGCCTGGGTCAGGCCCTGGCCCAGCTATCCCCCGAACTGCGCGGCGCCATCGAGGCGACCGTGCTGGACGGCCTGACCTGCGCGGAGGCGGCCGTCCTGCTGGGCGTCGCGGAAGGGACCGTCAAATCCCGCTGCCACCGGGCCCGCCTGGCGCTGCGCGCCGCGCTCGCCGATCAGCAAGCCGGAGCCGAAACACCGGCCCACCCCCGACAAGCCTGGGGAACATCATGACGAGCCCATGTCCCGACGCGGCCGGACCGGTAGCCGGAGCAGGCTGGCACGCAGGCGCAGACCTCCTGGCTAGCTATGCCGCCGGGACTTCCGATGAAGTAGCTACCTGGTCGGTGGAGGCCCATATCACTGCGTGTGGGCAGTGCCGCTCAGCCCTCTCGGCTCAGGCGGACCCGCAGCGGCTGGCACGCAACCGCTCGGTGCTGCTGGTGCGCACCGCACTCCCCGACGGCGGGCGCACGGGGCGCCTGGTGCGCCGGTGCGGGGTTCCCGACCATCTGCTTCGCCTGGTCGCGGCCACCCCCTCGTTGCGCAGGTCCTGGCTGCTGTCCGTCATAGGCGTGCTGGCCGTGGTGACCGGTGAAGCCGCGGCAGTCAGGTACGGCTGGATCCGGGCCAGCGGGCCCAGGCGCCTGGCCGGGTATCCGGACCCGGAGGTCCTGGCGCCGTTCCTGCTGGTGGCCCCCCTGCTCGTGCTGGCGGGGGTCGCGGCGGCGTTCTTGCCCACGGTCGATCCCGCTCACCGGCTGGCCGTCGCGGCGCCCTTCTCCGGGTTCACCTTGCTTCTGGCCCGCACCGTCTCCGCGCTGGCCGGCGCGCTGGTACCGGTGGCCGCCGCCGCGTTCCTCCTGCCCGGACCCGGATGGCTGCCCGTCGCGCTGCTGCTGCCGTCACTGGCGTTGTGCACGCTCACGCTCGCGGCCACGACGGTCATGGACCCCCGCGGCGCCGCCCTCACGGCGGGGGCGTTGTGGGCCCTGCCGGCTCTCCTGCTGGCGGCGAGCCACGCTCCGCTCCAGATCGTGCAGCCGGACGCCCAGTTCGCGTGCGCCGCCGTGCTGTGCGTCTCCGCGGTGGTGCTGCTGGCGCGCCGTGACCATTTCGAGTGGGGATGAGATGACCCTGAACATGCGCACCGCAGCCATCCGCGTCGATGGCCTGTCCCGGCGGTATGGGGCTACCCGGGCCCTGGACGAGGTCGATCTCACGCTGGAGCAGGGCATCACCGGGTTGCTGGGGCCGAATGGCGCAGGGAAGACGACGCTGCTGTCGATCCTGGCCACCGTCAGCGAGCCAGACGCGGGCCGGGTGTCGGTGTTCGGCCTGGACCCGCGGGAGGCGGCGGAGCGGGTGGAGATCCGCCGGCGGCTCGGCTACCTGCCTCAGGAGCTGGGCTATCACCGGCATTTCACGGTCGCCGGGTTCCTGGACTACGTGGCGATCCTGAAGGAGATCACCGACCGGCGCCGCCGGGCCGACGAGGTGGCCCGGGTGCTGGCCGCCACCGGCCTGGAACGCCGCGCCCGGACCCGGATACGCGCCTTGTCCGGCGGGATGCGGCAGCGCCTGGGGATTGCCCAGGCCCTGCTGGGCCGCCCTGACCTGCTGATCCTGGACGAGCCGACGGCCGGGCTGGACCCTGAGCAGCGGCTGCGGTTCCGGGAGCTGCTGTCGGGCCTGCCCGGCGACCCGGTGATCGTGCTGTCCACCCACCAGGCCGACGACATCGCCGCGATCTGCCCCCAGGTTGTCGTGCTGCTCCAGGGCCGGGTCCACTTCGCGGGCACCCCGGCCGAGCTGGCCGCCACCGCTGCCGGGCGGGTGTGGGTGGCTGACGCGCGCGACCCGCATGCCCATCTGTCCTGGCGGGGCGGTGACAACCGGTGGCGGCACATCGGCGACGCCCAGCCAGCTGGCGCCGAGCTGGTCACGCCGACGGTCGAAGATGGCTACCTGCTGCTGTCCCACGCGGCCGGTGCCCGATGACCGCTACCGGAGGCGGACCGGCCGTGCGTAGCGCGGCCGCTGGCGCCCCGGCCGGAGCGGGCGGCCGGTCACGTGTCACGGCGCGGTCCCGGGCCCCCCGGCTGCGGACGGTGCTGGGCGTGGCCAGGATAGAGGCGCTCCTGCTGGTCCGCAGCCTGCTGGTGCTGGCTGGACTGGTGGCGGGCGGCGCCGTGGCCTGGGTCCTGATCTCGCCGAGGGAACCGTTGTGGTGGAACGCCGCCTGGCGGATCGGGTTCGGCCAGCTCGTCCTGGCCATGGCCGTGCTGGTCGCCACGCAGCTGGCCGCCGGGCGGACCCGCAGGGACGCCATGGCTGACCTGTACGCCAGCTTCCCGGCCACGGCCGGCCACCGCACCCTCGCCCATCTGGCTGGCCTGGCGGGTGCCGCGCCTGCCAGCCTGCTGCTGATCGGCGCGGCCGCCGCCGTGGTGCAGGTCCGCGGCGCTATCGGGACGCCGAGCATCACGGTGCTGGCAGGCGGGCTGCTGCTGGTGATCGCCGCGGGAGCGGCCGGGATCGCTATCGGCACGCGTTTCCCGCATCCGCTGGCCGGAGTGCTGGGCGCGCTGGTGCTGCTCCTCAGCTCTGGCACATCGCACACGGCCACCGGGAGTGGTATCTGGCTGCTCCCGTGGGAGTGGACGCAAGACCAGCTGGGCTGGCTGCCCGGCCCGCTGGCCGGGTATCCGCCCGCCGGCGCGCACGTGCTGGAACTGGCCGGCATCGCCGTCCTGGCCGGGATAGTCGCGCTGACGGTGACCGCCGGCCGCGCCCGGGCCCGGGCCGGGCTGGCAACGGCCGGCATCCTGGCCCTGGCGGTGACCTGCCTCGCCGGGGCACTGCAGCTGCGCCCCATCCCGACCGCGGAGCTGAACCACCTGGTCACCGAGGCCGCCGACCCGGCCTCGGTGCAACGCTGCACGACCGTCAGCCACGTCCGCTACTGCCTCTACCCCGGCTTCGGCCGCGACCTGGCATCAGTGGAAGCGCCGGTCAACGGGGTGCTCGCGCACCTGCCCGCCCGGCCTGACCAGCCGCTGACGGTCCGGCAGGTCCTGTCGCCGGACCTGCTCGATTCGACCCTCACCCATGGCCATCCGGAGCGACAGGTGTCCCGGTGGCAAGCACAGATGCAGACAGCACCGGGCAACGCCGCCACGGCATCGGCCATCTACCTGCCGGTCGGGTCGTGGCCCGCGACCGTCGGCCAGCTGTCCGACGCCCACTTCGACGTGGCCCTGGCCGCCGCCGAGTGGGCGGTCCGCCTCCCGCCCCAGGCGACCGGCACCCCCGATGGCCCCGTGTTCCTGCCCTGCGTGCCGCTCGACCAGGCGCGGGAGGCGATCGCGATCTGGCTGGCCATCCTGGCCACCCGCCCTCCAGCGGGCGAACTCCAGGATGGCCTGGGCGGCCTCGAGACCGGTCAGGGCTTCCAAGGGGTGGGGGTCCGCAACACCATGATCCCCATCTGGACTTCACCGGGCGCGGGCGCCAACTACGTCACGCCCGGCGTGGTGCCGCAGACCACGGCCGCGGGGTACCTGCTGGCCAGCGCGATGACGAGCCTGCCGGAGCAGAGGGTCGCCCACGTCCTGAAGAGCGCCTGGGCTACCTGGCTGAACTGGCACGCCACCGACGCCCAGCTCGCCGCCGCGCTCGGCATCCGCATGCCCGCCGTGCCTGCCCCCCCGGCTCCCCCCCGGACCGCCGGACCGGGGATCCCGATCGTGCCGCCGGGACCGGGCAGCGGACCGCAGAACCCGGTGTGCACGGCATGAACCCGCCGGGCGCCACCGGGGCGCAGCCTGAATCATCCGCCGCGGCCGGGCCCGCCGACAGGGCGGACCTAGCACCGGAGGTGCTGGCCACTCCGCGGCCTGCGCACGTCCCGCCCACCAGGGGCGCGCCACCCGCCCCAGGCCAGCCATGCCGGCCTGCGCACCGGCCCCGCATGTCGTGGCTCCGCGCGCTGCCCCTCCTCGCCCGGCCCATCACGCGGACAATGCCGTGGGCCACGCTGATTACCGGCTGCCTGGCCGGCACGGCCTTCCTCGCCGTCATGGCCCGCGTCGCCCGCACCTCCCATTCACCGCTCGACCTGGGCACCGCGCGCCTGGCCTTCCTGCCCGCCATCGCAGCGCTGGCATTTATTCTCCGCACCCCGTTCCGGCCACTGACCCAGGTCACCCCCGTCCCCGCCTGGCTGGCCCCGGCCGGCCACATCGCGCTGGCCGCTCCGGTTCTGGCGGTGACCTGCTGGGCGCAACTGCGCATCGTGGCCCACACCATCCCGCCGCACACCCTCAGCCACCCGCCCGCCATCTACCCCGTGATAGCCCAGCTCACCGGGTGGTGCGCGGTCACCGTGACCGCCGCAGCGTGCGCCGACCGCTCCCGCTACGCCGACCTGGGCGGGGCCATCGCCGCGCCCGTCAGTTTCGCGGCCATCGCGCTCGCCTGGTACGCGCCCGTCACCGGCAGATTCCTGATCGAACCACCCGCTGCCGCGGACGCCGTGACCATCGCCTGGTCCTGCGTCGCGACGGCAGGACTGGCCCTGAGCTGCGCGGCGATGCGCGACCGCTGGCACCGCTACACGCGCAACCTTCACCGGCTCCCCTCTGCCCAGCGCAGTTCCCCGTGAAGAACCGCATCCCGCGCAACGGGGCTGCGGGCGAGCCGTAGGCAGACAGGAATTGCCGGCCTGCGAGCGTGCCCCCGGCTGCCTAGCTGGCCGGGTGCCAGGGCAGGCGGTAGGCGCGGTAGGTACTGACGCCAGCCGGGAACTCTGCGCTGAACAGCAGATGCCCGGATGGGCTGAACTCGGAGATGTAAGGCAGCTCGCCCCAGCCGACGAACAAGTCCCCGTTGCGGGTGGTCTGCGCGTTCCCCTCAGCCGGGGTCACCAGGCCCTCGGGCTGGTCAACGGACTTCACCAGGGTCGCCACCCTGGTCCTGAGATCCAGCTTCACGGTGACGGCCCGGCTGTGGGGCAGCAGCCTGGTGGAGCCGTCGGACTCATCGTCGAAGAACGTGTACTCGCCGTTCCCGATGGCCTCCGGGTCGTGCTGGAAGGCGAAGATCTCACCCGCGCTGTCGAGGACCTGGCCGGGGGCCGCCGTGAGCTTGAACGTGCTCTGCCGGCCGCCAAGCTCCCAGATGATCTTCCCGGTGTGCCGGTTCACCTTGTAGGTCGTCCAGGTGTAGCGGGAGTTGATCAGCAGGTTCCCGTCGGTGTCGAGGTGGACGGCGTTGATGTGGAACCAGTCCCAGGGGATGGCCGCGGAGGCAGGCCGCGGGTTGTGGCTGTCGCGGTAGGGGACGTGGTCCGCGCTGTTCCACTGGAAGAGCACCTTGCCGGTGCGGATGTCGATCTCCTGGACGATGCCGTCGAAGACTTTCTGGTCGGGGGGACCGCCGATCGAGGTCAGGTTCGCGGTCGCGTACTTGTCGGCCGTGATCAGTGCCGTGTTCCAGGGCGTGACGAGGAACTCGTGAAAGTCCGTGAGGTAGCCGTTACCGGCTCTCACTTCGCCGATCTGCTGGTAGCGGTCGTTGTAGATGTAGTCGGTGCCGCTCAGGCCCCTGCCCTGGAACCACGTGAGCACCGGCCTGCCCTGGTAAGACTGGGTCCGGAAGTCCGTCGCGAACTCGCCCGCCGGCAAGGCGTGGAACCAGATCACCCGGCCAGTGCTGCTGATGATCTCCGGGCCGCTCGCGTAGCCGCAGCCCTGCGGGGCGACGAAGATATCACCGTTGCCGTCATCCGCACTCTGCGTCAGCACTTTGACCGGCGGAGCCTGATCCGCAGCGCCGGAAGGCGGCGCGTGACAGGCAGTCCCGGTGCCAGAAGTCGCGGCGGTGCAGGCTGTCGCGGCCACGGCGGTGACCGCGCCGGCGACGATAACCGCGGCAACCTGGCGCGCGTGCCGCAGCCGTTCAGG